>Ga0265338_10000204_pt1 | contig 112017 bp, 184 predicted proteins | sample 42126metaG_FD_193579 | JGI IMG/M metagenome (GOLD analysis project Ga0265338, IMG submission 193579) | Rhizosphere microbial communities from Carex aquatilis grown in University of Washington, Seatle, WA, United States - 4-21-26 metaG | ecosystem: Host-associated > Plants > Roots >...
GCGGCTGGGAGCATGAGGGCCAGGTCTACCTGGACGCTTCCCAGAAGGTTTCCCGGGCCAAGCAGGCGACGCGGCTAGGCAAGAACCGTAACCAGATCTCCGTCTGGGACAACAAGAACATGAAGGAAATCCCCACGGGTGGTACCGGTGAGTGAGCGGTACAATCAGTGGCTGTCTGACCGTGGCGCGCAGGAGAACCTTTCAAAGCCGCAGTTCTACCACGGCAGCGCGGACCACTTCGAGACCGGGGACACAATAGACCCGGGCAAGCCGTATGAGCGTGTCGGCCCCGAGTCCATGCCAGGGCAGGCGTACTTCACCACGGACAAGGTCAGGGCTAGCTTCTACGCTGACCGGGCCTCAAAAAAGCGAGGGACCCCGCCCCGCGTCTACCAGGTCGAACCGCAGGGTGATTACCGGCAGGACCGGATGACCAGGCGGTCCCCGGAGAACAAGGTGACGTCCTCGCCCCTGAAGGTAGTTGGCGAGGAGCCGCGCGTAGACTGGCAGAAAACGCACCACGTGGTCTAGTCCGATTCGACAAGCCGGGCTGACTGGCATAACCTGAGTAAGTCACTACAGGGGAGGACAAGGCACATGGCTACTGAGGCCGAGCGGAACAAGCAACTTCGCGAGTCACTGGTGAAGGCGCGGGAAATCATCCAGGAGCAGCAGAAGGCGCTGGATAACCTGATGCAGCCACCGAACACCCTTGCGGTGTTCACCCGCTGGTTCAGTGAGACCGACCGGCTGGCTGTCGTGAATACCGGTGGCCGGGACATGCGCGTCCCGGTGGCTGAGGAGCTGCTGCCGTTCGTCGGCCAGCGCGTCCTTATGTCACCCGAGGGTAATGCGGTTATCGGCCTTGACGAGTACCCGGTCCACGGAACCGTCGCCACGTTCGACCATGTCCTGGAAGACGGCCGACTATACGTCACCACGAACATGGACACCGGGCTTGTCGTCACCAGGTCTAAGTCCTTGCAGGGCCAGGAGATAAAGTCGGGCTCCGTCCTTATGCTGGACGAGAAGTCCGGCATTGCCATTGACGTCATCGCCGGGCCGGACGAGACCCAAGACCTCATGCTGGAGGACGTCCCAGACGTATCGTATGAGGACATCGGCGGGCTGGACGAGCAGCTACAGCAGATCCACGACTCAATCGAATTGCCGTACCTGCACGCCGACCTCTTCAAGAAGTACCACCGCCGGGCCCCGAAGGGCATCCTCCTCTACGGTCCCCCCGGGTGCGGGAAAACCCTCGTCGCTAAGGCAGTGGCTAATAACCTCGCCAGGAAGTCCGGCCGGGACAAGGTGCACTTCCTGAACGTCAAGGGCCCCGAGCTTCTGAACAAGTGGGTCGGTGAGACCGAGCGGTCAATCCGGGATGTGTTCGCTAAGGCCCGGGAGCTTGGCTCCGAGGGTGACCCCGTGGTTATCTTCTTTGACGAGATGGAGTCAATGTTCCGCCAGCGCGGAGCGGGTATATCCAGTGACGTCGAATCGACTATCGTTCCTTCTCTCCTCGCGGAGATGGACGGAGTCGAGGGACTGCACAACGTTATCGTCATCGGAGCGTCGAACAGGCAGGATCTTATTGACCCCGCTATCCTCCGACCTGGTCGCCTGGACGTTAAGATCATGGTCGGTCGGCCGGACAACAAGGCGGCCTACGCCATCCTGGAGAAGTACCTCACCGACGACCTGCCGTACGCGGAGCCTATTTCTCTTGGCACGATCATCGACGAGATGTACGCCGAGACCAAGGCGACGGAGTTCCTGGAGGTCACCTACCAGAATGGCCAGAAGGAAATACTCCACTTCAAGGACTTCTCCTCCGGCGCGATGATCGCATCGATTGTCGACCGCGCGAAGACCTCGGCTATCAAGGACGAGCTTGAGGGCAAGGCTGAGGGTATCACCCTGGCCCACCTTATCTCGGCAGTGGCCGACGAATTCAAGGAGAACGAAGACCTTCCGAACACGTCGAACCCCGACGACTGGGCGAAGATCTCCGGCAGGAAGGGCGAGCGTATCGCGCACGTACGTCCCCTCCTGCGCGAGGAGGATGACAAGAAGGGCACCACTACTATCGACACGGGACAGTACCTATGATCTCCACGCCACCACCGCCACCGCCGCCAGCGTCTGTCACCACCAGTAACTGGGCCGGGTACGAATGGAAAGGTAACGACGTCGCTGCCGCCGAGTTCACCATCCCGAACTTCCCTTACAGCAGCATGAATTCCGCCGAGAAGGAAAACCACTCGGCCATGTCAATATGGACCGGACTTCGTGCGTACCCTTACATCGAGCAGATAGGTATCTACGACTACGTTTCAAATGGCAAGGTCGGATGGGCTGGCTTCTGTGCCTTCTGGCCGACGTCGAACGTTAGCTGCGGACACGGGATCTCTACCGGGGACAAGATGGCGGTTTCCGTCCACAGGTCCGGGCTGACTTACACGATGTCCATGCGCGACTACGGCCCGCACAACACCTGGTCGGTCAGCATCAAGAAGACGCTAACCCACGCCGACAGCACGGCGGTTGTCATCGCGGAGGATTCAACCTACCCGCAGTACTCACCCGTGAACCTGACACACTTCGATTCGTTCGTGGCCACCACGTCCGGTGACCCGGTGCTTGAGTATGAAAGCCCCTGGGGATACGCGGTGAAGACCTCAAGCAGGTCAGTTACGATCGCGCACAAGTAACAATCCAGGCCCCGCAAAATATATCCTGATTACGGACCCCCCTCCGGAATCGGGATATATTTATGGGCGCACTTGACGAAGACTTTGAGCTAGATCAAAGCGGTGAGACCAAAGAGGAAAAGCAGCTCCGCGAGGAGACGCAGGTCATTGTCACCGCCGCCCAGCAGGCGCGGGTAAACCTTCTGGTCGACAAGCTCATGCTACTCACGGACGAGCTGTCCGGTAACCCCCTGCGTGAGTACCAGGTCCCTTTCGGCCGGAGGATATTCGAGTCCCTTATCATCGGGGACGGTGCCCGTATCACGGCCCTGTTCTCTCGGCAGTCAGGCAAGACGGAGACGGTCGCTAACGTCATCGCTGTCGCCATGATCTTCCTTCCCCGGCTGGCCCAGGTCTACCCTGATTTCATGGCCCTCGGGAAGTTCAAGAAGGGGCTCTGGGTCGGTGCGTTCGCCCCGGTGGAGGACCAGGCGGACACGCTGTTCGGCCGTATCGTCGCGCGCCTCTCAAGCTCTGAAGCCGAAGAGTTCTACATGGACCCGGAGATTGACGACCGGATCGACGGGCACGGTAAGATCGCCACCCTGAAGAAGTGCGGTTCGTTCGTTCGCCGGATGACCTGCCACCCGAAGGCGAAGATCGAGTCTAAGACCTACCACCTGATCCTTATCGACGAGGCGCAGGACTCGCACTCGAAGACGGTCAAGAAGTCGGTTAACCCGATGGGCGCGTCGACCCGCGCGACCCACGTCTGGACTGGCACGCCGACGTACACCAAGAACGTGTTCTACGACCAGATCCAGAAGAACAAGCGTAAGGCACTTCAGCGCGGTCGGAATAAGCAGAACCACTTCGAGGCTAACTGGCGTGAGGTCGCCCGTTGCTTCCCGACTTATAAGGCCTCGGTCGCTGACGACATGGAGACCATGGGCCGGGAGTCTGAGGAGTTCCTGCTCAGTTACGAGCTGAAGTGGCTGCTTGACAAGGGCCAGTTCACTACCTCCGAGAAGTTCGAGGAGCTGGGAGATAACCGCGTCCAGGCCCTGGAGCACACCTGGTTCCGGACCCCGGTGGTCGCGGGAATTGACTGCGGCCGGAAGCAGGACAAGACGATCGTCACGATCGTCTGGGTCGACTGGGACCACCCGGATGAATTCGGGTTCTTCGAGCACCGGGTCATTAACTGGCTTGACCTTGAGGGAGTCGAATGGGAGGAGCAGTACTTCCAGATATACGACTTCCTGCAGGGATATAAAATCGAGGCTGTCGGAGTCGACATCGGCGGTATCGGTGACGTGGTAATAGGCCGGTTGAAGACGCTCATGCCGAACGTGAACTTCGTCGAGTGCGGGGACGCACCTGGTGAGCAGTCGGCCCGGTATAAGTGGCTCCAGCAACTGATGCAGCGCCGTCGTATTATCTGGCCAATGGGTGCTAAGGTTAAGAGACTGCGCGCATTCCGGAGGTTCCGTCAGGAGATGGAAGACGCCGAGATGGAGTACAAGGGCCATAACATGAAGGTCGCGGCCCCGGACGATAACGACGCGCACGACGACTACGTCGACTCCCTGTGCAACGCGGTGGCCATGACTATCCCGAAGCAGGATCAGAAGCAGGACGAGACGGTACGCGTCTATGACAATTTCATTTTTCGGCCCTCTCGCCGTGGTTGGCAACGGTAGTAGATCACTAACAGTTGTCGTACACCAAAAGGTAGGCTACGGGTATGGAAGAAAAACTCTGCCCAAAGTGCAAGCGCAAGCTACCCGTAGACAGGTTCTCGAAGGACAGCCGACGTAAGGATGGACATCAGCCGTACTGCAAAGACTGTAACAAGGTGTACTACGACGAGCACCACGATACTATACTTGCAGGTAGAGCGAAATACTACCGGGATACCCTATACGACAGGCTAACCTGGCAAGCCGAGTACCGGGCCGAACATCGACCATCCGCTATCGCCGCCGCGAGATTTTGCAATAAAGGAATTACAGCGGAGCGGTACCAGGAAATGTGGGATGAACAAGGCGGCTTGTGTGCCATCTGCAAGAAGCCGGAAACGGCAATGGTGCACGGGACCCTAAAGCAGCTAGCAGCAGACCATGATCACTCCTGCTGCCCTGGCAGAAAATCCTGCGGTAAGTGCTTTCGCAAGCTGCTATGCTCCCACTGCAACGTTGCCCTGGGAATGGTTCACGACGACATAGAGGTTCTGGAGAATATGATCGAATACTTGAAGACCTCAAAGCGAGCATGGTCGAGGTAATTCATGAGTGGTGAGACGGAGAACGCCGTAAGCGGCTGGACTACTGATACCCTTAAGTCGTACATGGAGGCACAGATAACCTCCCTGCGCTCTGCCCTGGACGAGCGTTACGCGACGCAGACTAAGGCGACGGACGCCGCGTTCGTTGCTCAGCAGACCGCTATGCGTACTGCGTTCGACGCGGCGGACAAAGCAGTCCAGGCCGCGCTTGCTGCGGCCGAGAAAGCAGCCAAGAAGGCAGAGGACGCAGCCGACAAGCGATTCGACGCGGTTAACGAATTCCGTGGTCAGCTCGCTGACCAGGCGGCGACACTCCTTTCCCGCGTGGAGTACCAGGCACAGCACACGTCGACCCTGGAGAAGATCGAGCTTATCAATTCCCGGCTAGCCGAGCTGGACAAGATGGTAGCTACGGGGGCCAGCAAGTCGGCCGGGGCGCAGTCCGTCACCGGTACGGGCTACGAGGCGTCAGTGTACAATCAGAACAACAGGCTCGCGACGGCTGCCCGTGCCAAGGTCACCATAAGCCAGCTCATCGCCGCCATGGCAATTGTCGCTGCTATCATCGGACCCGTCCTTATCGAGATCCTTAGCCACAGCCACTAACCGGCGGCCTGTTTCGCGGTAAACTGAATTGAGCGAGCGCGAGGAGTCCTAATGACGATGCCAGGCCAGCCCTACCAGAATTCGTGGGACGACGGCGAGGGTGACGTCTACGACCCGCAGCATAACCGGACGGATAACTTCCTTGCCGCGTGGTACACGCGCGGGTACACCGCCCACCTCGGCGCTAACGGGGAGATGGTCTACACCCCGCTTATCGCGTCGACCCCGGCGAACACGGACTACGCCTCCCTGCCTTCCGCGATCGGCACCTACACCGAGATCCACCAGCAGTACTTTAACCCGGACCATGACCCGCTCGGCGGGTTCCTGACCTTCATGCCGAGCGACAGCTTCACGTACACGGCGGACGGGGTTTCCTACCGGGTCCCCCGGCGGCTGAGCGGGACGGAGACGTGGCCTAGCCTGGACTCCGGTGTCTCCCCCTGGGCATTCTCCATGGAGGGCTCAGGCTGCATCTACATCTGGCTGGGCTTCCTTGTCGTTAAGCTGTTCCCGACAGACATCGATTCGATCGTCACTGACTCCGGGAACCCCCTGACGTACCACGTCATCGAGCATTTCCAGGAGGGGCGGGAATTCGACATTACCGTTCCGTCCTCGGACACGGCCCTGGACCTGACTGCTGACTGCATGATTGACGGCAGCATGAGGCCTTACCAGTTCGACCCCGTGAACCCGCTTGGGATGCTGGACGCCCTGGAGCTTCAGTCCGTCACGACTTCTTCCCCGCCCGCGACGGTGCGGACGTACCTGTTCCCGGCGGCTACGAACCTCTGGGTTGCCACGCATAACTTCCCGTACCTTCCTTCCGTCACCTGTGTCGATGATACCGGGCACCTTATCGAGGGCACGGTCTCCTATCCGACTTCGACGACCGTCCATGTTGAATGGGCCTCGTCTGTCTCCGGGAAGATGGAGCTTCGTTAATGGCTGAATTCCTGGACACCGTTAACTTCAACCATATTCCGGTAGAGGGGCTTGCCCCGTACGCGGGAGAGGACCCGCCTGACAGTCCCGCTGGCGGGGAAACGTGGTACCGCCCGTCGACCGGCGACCGGCTTTTCTGGGACGACCACATTAATACCTGGGTCGTAGGTAACCAGGGCCCGGCCGGAGCTACCGGCCCTACTGGGCCCCAGGGTCCGACTGGCCCGCAAGGTGTCCAGGGGTCCCAGGGGTCGACTGGTCCTCAGGGTCCTACCGGTGCAACCGGAGCTACCGGCGCTACGGGTCCCCAGGGACCGCAAGGTGACGCTGGCGCTACCGGGCCTGCTGGCCTAGAATGGCGCGGGGTATGGTCCAGTGCAACCAGCTACGTTCCTGATGACGTGGTGTTCTACAGCGGCTCCGCGTACTTCTGCCTGCTGGCGAATACGAACGTCAACCCGGTGGGCCACCCGACGACATGGGGGACCCTTGTAGCTGAGGGTGCTACCGGCCCGCAGGGGCCAACTGGCGCGACCGGGGACACTGGTCCTCAGGGTCCTACCGGGCCTACCGGTGCTACCGGCCCTACCGGGGCACAAGGCATCCAGGGGACCACGGGGGCAACCGGCAGCACTGGCGCTACTGGAGCGACGGGACCCCAGGGACCGACCGGGGCGACCGGCTCTACCGGCGCTGCGGGTAACACGCTCCTGTACGGCTCTGGAGCGCCCAGTAACGGCACTGGGGTTGACGGGAACTTCTACCTGGATGATGTGACCTGGAAGATCTACGGGCCGCGTGCGTCCGGTGTGTGGCCGTCTGGGACGTCTATCATCGGGCCAACGGGAGCCACGGGTGCAACCGGGGCCACGGGCAGCCAGGGTATCCAGGGAATCCAGGGAGCTACCGGTGCGACCGGGGCACAAGGCATCCAGGGAATTCAGGGTGCGACCGGGGCGACTGGTGCTACTGGCCCGTCTGGGAATACTGTCGGGTCTGGCTCCGGGTCTCCGTCTAGTGGCACCGGAGTGCAGGGTGACTTCTACATCGACACCACGGCCTGGAACGTGTACGGCCCGAAGGGCAGCAGCACGTGGCCGTCCGGTGTGTCACTTATCGGGCCTCAGGGATCGACCGGCGCGACCGGTGCAAGCCCGGTCGTAGCCCCTGTCCTCGGTCGCCCGACTACGATCGGGTTCCTGAACGTGAACGGTACCACCGGAAACTTTGCCGTTACTGAGGCGACGCGCGCAGGCGAAGCCATTATCGTTGAAATTCTGACGACCAGCTCCGCGACCATCGGCGTGTCAGATGACTCGGCTAGCGGTGGGAACACCTACACGCAGGTAGCTGCTGTAGCTGCCGGGACTTCTTACCTGTACGTATTCGTATCGAATACCGTTAACGCCCTGACGACCTCCAACCATATAACAGTTACGTCCTCGGGTAGCCAGGTGTACACCTTCGTCGCTTACTGGACTCCCGGTTACTGTGGTACAACGGATGCTACGGTGGCTACCGCCTCCGGAACTTCTAACGCCCCGTCCGTTTCCAGCGGGGCAATGTCCGTAGCTAACGACCTTGAGTTCCTGTGTTACTTTAACAATGCCGGGACTAACCTGAATGCGGCTCCCTCAGGGTGGACCGCCCTGGGGACGAACTTTGACGGGACCTTGGTAGCGGCACCCTACTATAAGCAGGCGACTTCGCTTTCCTCCGACACGGCGACGGCGGGCTACGGCAGCTCAATAACCTGGTCGGCCGCGCTTGTCACACTGAAGCCGTATGTCCCCCGGGTACAGGTTTCGGCAATTAGCCAGGTGGCTGCCGACATACAGCCTTCCCCTGGGACACGGACGTCCGGAGCGTCCGGATACCTGGCTGATGCCTCACATATTCACGGGCAGCCGTCCGTGTTCGCCCCAACAGGACTTACCGGGGCGACAACCGCTACCCGCTACGTCGGGGGCACCGCGTCGGGGTCACCGGCATCGGGAACCTTCGTAACGGGTGACTGGATTGTCGACCAGACTGGAGTCAAGTGGGTCTGCACCGCAGGCGGGACACCAGGAACATGGCGTTGTGATGCAGGGGTTAACGTAATGACGCACCCGATTACTGGAACCTTCCTGGAGAACGTGCCCTGGGCTCTCCTGTCGAACTCGATAACATGCGGGTCCGGGAACCTCTACCTATTTCCAGTTCCGCTACTACCAGGAATGGTTGTCACTAACCTGACCATGATTGCTAGCGGTGGCGGGGCAACATACACGAACCGCTGGGGCGGTATCTTTAAGTGGAATAGCGGGACACCGATGCAGGTCGCGCACACGGCCGACCAGTTGACAACTGCGGTGTCCTCTGGCACAGTTTACACGATTCCCCTTACCTCCGCTTATACCGTTCCCACTACCGCTGAATCGTACTTCGTCGGCTTCTGCCAGGTAGGGTCGGCCCTTTCTACCTGGTTCGGAAGTTCTAGCTGGGGTGGTAACGGGACGAGTCTGGGGGGCGTAACTGCCCTGCAGAAATTCCTTCCAGGGTACAAGAGCAGTGTCACCGGCCCGGGTACAGACGGATCAACGACAGACGCTATAGGCGCGTACATTACGGGGCAGCCGTACATAGCGCTCAGTTAGGAACATAATGACTAACCAAGTGTTCCCAGACGCGGCGAGCACACCAGTAGGGCAGCGCGGCTGGACAGTGCAGGACCCCGGCACCGGAGCGGACCAGGGCCTGACCGGGGTTGCTGGGTTTACCACGTCGGGTACCCTGCCACTGGGCGGCGCGACCACTGCGACATTTGACGTTCGGAGATTCGGCGCTGTTTGTGACGGTGCTACGGATGACACGGCTGCGGTCATCGCGGCTTACTCTGCCGCGAACGGAACAGGCATCGTAACCTTTCCCCCGGGTACCACGACCTGTGTCCAGGGGAACATTAACCCGGCGGGTGCCCCGACGTGGGGACTCGGTGCGACCGTTAAGTTCCTGAATGGTATTACCCCGACGCACGCGATGTTCACCCCGGCTGGTGCCTGCTCATTCTACGGGCTTACCTTCGACCTGAACTCAGCGAACACCACTAACCCCGCGAACCTAAACCAGGGCGCGGCTATCTACGCGGTGAACTCAGCCGGTTGGTCCGGGACAATACGCATCAGCCGGTGCACGGTGATGAACGGGTGGCAGTGCGGTATCGCCTTTTACACCACCGGGCAGACGAATGCCCTGAACGTTTCCGCTAGCGCATTCGCGGTAACGGACTGTGAGATCTTCGGGAACGGAAAGATCGGCGTCTACCTGAACGAGGTCTCCGACGGGGTTGTCTCGAACAACTTCATACACAACAATGGCACGTCAGGCATCTACGAGAACGTCAGCCTGCGTAACAGGTTCACCAGCAACAGTTGTGTCGCGAATACAAGCGACGGGATCGTTTCCGTCTACTCCTACGGCACCCTGGTCACAGGTAATAACTGCACCGATAACGGGAACTCAGGGATCGTGATCGGCGGGGGCTCGACCACCGTGGCGGCCGGTACGCACTTCACGATCACCGGGAATACCTGCCGTAACAACGGGCACACCGTTCCGGGGCACGGCATCGACATCGACACCACGCTGACCGGCGGGCCGACAACCCCCGTCCCGGCCTACGGGTCAATTTCCGGGAACACCTGCGACTCGAACGTCGACCACGGTATCTACGTGAACAACAGCCAGTACGTCTCGGTCACCGGGAACGTCTGTAACTCGAACGGCCTGGACGGTATTATCCTCACCGCCCAGAACGCGTCGGTCAGCGGGAACATTCTTACCGGGAACACTAACGGACTGGGCATCAATAACGGCGGCGGGCACCAGCTCGGCAGTAACTACATTGCCGGTAACTCCAGTCACCAGATCTATGACATCGGATCGATAGCAAGTGTGTATACCCCGGCCGGAGTGGTATCCCCTGGCGGGACTTCAAGTTACCTTCGGGCAGACGGGAACTGGGGTACCCCGGCCACGTCGACAGCGGGGGCAGTACTGGGGACATGCCAGTACGCACCTGCGACCTTGGCGCATTTCCAGACTAGCAGCGTAACGATAGCGCCAATGGACACCGCCCACCTGACAGTGTCGTTCACCGCTCCGGCCTCCGGCAACATCATGGTCATCCTGTCCGCCTGCGCCGCCGCGCCTAGCACAGCGGTAGAAGTTGTCTGGGCCCTGACGGACCATACTTCCGGGGCCATTTACGGTAACCAGCAGTCCGTCTGCCAGACAACCGCTCCGAACCATTACACCGTGCAAGTCATGGTTTCCGGATTGACCCCGGGGACTGTTTACCAGATGGACTGGGCCCAGGGATCGAGCACGGCCAGCAGCCAGGTAACGACTTATGCAATGGGCGTATCCAGTCTTACCGCATCGCCTTCCAATCACTCACCGGCTACCATGACGGTGTTCTCCCTGTAGGGATCACAATTCCAAGGGCCCGCATAGTACTCTGGTAAGCGGACCTCCTCTTCGCAAGAAGGAAGAATATAGACAATGGGCAATAACGTTTTCGATGACAAGGCGTACAACACGCCCATGGACGCCTATGGCTGGAACGTGCAGAACTCAGCCACGGGTACCGACCAGAACCTTACGGGGGTCGCTGGCGTTACCGGCGCGTCCCTGGCTACCAAGGTCGTGCTACAGCCTACCACCGGTCAGGGCTCGTTCACGTCCCCCGCTGGTGTCTCTGCCTCTGGTCAGGGCTCGTTCGCTGGTACGTCTGGTGACGCTACCGCTGCGAAGCTCTCGGACCTCAAGGCCGTCGCCGCTCTTGTCGACTCACTGAGCACGCAGATCAAGACGCTAGCGAAGCTCGCGGACCTCCAGACGGTCGCGGCTGACCACGACACGCTGAACGCCGCGATGCGTACGGCTGGCCTGGAAGCCACTAGCTGATGGCCACAGTTAACCCGGGTAATAGCGGCGGTGTCCGTACGGATACCGGCGCTACCTCGGGGTCCACGGGACTAGCTACGATAACGTTCGCGACTAAGTACGCGGCTGTCGAGGTGAAGAACCTAGACGGGACGAATCCCCTGTACATCACCACGGGCTCAGTTGCCGCCGCTGTCGGCGGGGGTAATGACGAGTACGTCGCTGGCCCGGGGGAGCGCGTCCTGGTTCCGAACAATGTCGAGCTGTGGTGGCAGGGCTACGGCGGCATCGACGGTACCCTCGTTAATCCCGGAACGACCGTGAATATCGCCGCCATCGACAACCACACCGCTAGCAAGTTCGAAGTCAACGCAACCTGCTGATAGGAAGAAACAAAATGGCTTTTGACCAGGACAAGGTCTCCCCTCTCGGCCCGGTTATCCTGCCGCCCGAGCGCCAGGGCACCACGTACGAGGCTAAGGGTGCTCCGAATGCCCCCGGCGGGCGCGGTCCCCTGCGCTTCGAGTCCGGCACCGCGACTGACACGGACGTTCCGAGTGAGTTCGTGAACGGCATCCGGCAGGGCTATGAGACGGCCCCCGGCCGCCCGAACAACAACAAGAACGTTTTCGAGAAGTGGCCCGAGGAGACTGTCCGCGAGCGTGCCCACATGGGTTCCTCGGCCTGGACCTCCGCGCCCACGATGCTTGGTGACTTCGCTGAAGGCGCGGGCACCGAGGCTGAGCAGAAGTACGTGGAGATCGACAGGACCGGTTCCTCGTACATGCGGGTCAACCCGGCGCGCGTCACCGATTGATCCAGGACGATGGTCGACTTCAACGACCGCCGCCCGAATGCCGACCCTGATCCTGACGACTACGAGCGGCCACTGACACGCCAGACCCTGACGGAAGCTAACCGACGTTTCCGCCAGACTGGCGTTCAGGCAGTTATTCACACTGACCCGAAGACCGCCGATAGGATAGTGCGCAGGAGCATAAAGGAGAGATTCAACTCTCGCCGCAAGGGGCTCGAAGATTTCGATTCAGTCGGGGCATACTTGGACTACCTAAAGGGGCAGGTGACGTGATGCTGGCAAGCGCAGTCACCGCGTTGCTTAGCTGGCCCTACGGTCTTGGCCTGATCACTAACATCGCAGCCAGTATCGTTTGCGCCGTTGTCGGATGGTTCTGGCTGCTGAGGAAGATTCACTGCTCGGAGCCACATTGTTTCCGCCCGGGACGGCACCCGGTTGAGGGGACAACGTTCCGCACTTGCCAGAAGCACACCACGCAGGAAGTTCATGAGCGCCTGCACAAGGTGCACGCCGAGAAGTTCCCGGAGCAGCACGCGCACCTGAATTCCGGGGCAGCTAATGGCTGAGTGCACGCACCACTGGCAGGACTGCCCGGAACATAACCCGGACCATGGGTTGCCCTCACTGATAACAGTAACGGACTGCCTTTACGGTGGTCTGCAGACAGTCGACGGAGACCCGTGGGACACGCATGACTCAGAAGAGGTCTGGGACCGTGTGTTCAAAAGGATTCTGCCATGAAGGCGGGTCCGGACTCAGTGTTCATGAACTGTCCTTTCTGCGGGAAGATAATGTTCTTCAAGACGTTCCACATGCGCCAGCACGTCCGGCGCATCGTCCTGATGGCCCGCTGGTACACCACGAACAAGATGCCAGGCACCAATGGCTGAGGTTACAAAGAGCTGCTACACCTGCAAGCAGGATAAGCCCTTGTCGGACTACCAGAAAAACAAGGCTAAGAAAGACGGCCTGGAGCATCGCTGCCGCGCATGCAATAATGCTCGCATCCGAGCTGCGTATGCCAAGGACCCAGCTAAGAAGATTGCCGCCACACGCCAGTATCATTTGGATCACCCAGAGTGGTCCAAGACAGTACTACGTGAGTGGCACGAGCAGAACGCTGAACGACGTTACCAGGAATATCTGGAGCGGGGCAAAGACCCCGAAGTTGCTGCTAAGCGCCGGGACGCCTCACGCCGGAGTGAATCCAGGCGGCGTGCCTTGATGGCTGGCGGCACCCTAGTAGATCACATTTCATCAGACGACCTTGATAGGGTTCTAGTAGAATACCAAGGGCGTTGCTGGATTTGTCACGTCGACCTGGCAACTGTTGACCTTCATTGGGACCACTATAAGCCTCTGGCGAAGGGCGGTGAGCACACGTTGGCTAACCTACGGCCTTCGTGTTCCGACTGCAACGTCAGAAAGAATAGTATCTGGCCATTGACCGAGGAGCGTCTAGACGCAATTCGGCGCGCGGTGGGAATACTGCGCGAACCTAAGGAGGTGATGTAAGACAATGTCTATCGACTTCCCCAGTGCCAGCATGCGTGCGGCCGGTGGTGATCTGGCGATTCAGGTGTCTCCTCTCGGACTTATTGATATCTCCGAAGAGGAGTTCTTACCTTCGAAGTTCACGGTCCCCGGGTCATTAGGTACGCTAACAATTGGGCGTTCTATTTGGGCCATCACTGGATGTACAGGAAAAATGCGGGTGAACCGCAACTAACGTTTAACCACGTTAGGGCATTGTCCTTAGCGTCCGACTTCATGACGAACTTCACGTTCTCAAAGGGCGTGACGTTCAAAGTCAACAAGATGTTCCAGCACATCACCCCGGCCCTGCTCGGCCGGATCTTTGACAAGGACAATAACCGGCAGCAGTTCCTGTGGTCGATCGGGCAGCAGGGCGGGGTATCCGGCGACTGCTTCGTCAAGGTAGCGTACGCTGAGCCAGGTACTGAGGCCGCTGACCCGATGACCGGCGCTGGCCGTGTCATGCTGATGGTCCTGCAGCCGTCACACTGCTTCCCCGAGTGGCACCCTCACCTCCCCGGCAAGATGACCAAGTTCACCATGAAGTACAAGTTCTGGGGAACGCAGCCGGACGGTACACGCGTGGTTAACACGTACGTCGAGGAAATCACTGACGACACAATCAAGGAATACATTAACGACGAGCTGTTCCGGGACGACCAGAACCCGCTCGGGCGTATTCCCGTTGTCCATATCGCGAACGTCCCGGTCTCCGGTTCCCCGTGGGGACTCTCGGACATCGACCAGATCATTCCGATCAACCGGGAGTACAACGAGAAGGCCACCGAGATATCGGACATCATTAACTACCACGTGTCTCCTATCACGGTAGTCACTGGCGGCCACCCGCCGAACCTTGAGCGCGGGCCCGCTAAGATCTGGGGCATCGGGAACGAGAAGGCTAGCGTCTTCAACCTAGAAGGCGGGACCGCTGGCCTTGCTCCCGCGATGGAGTACCTTGAAGTTCTCCGGATGCGGATGCATGAGTACGGCCACGTCCCGGCAAACGCCCTGGGTGAGCCGCAGCCGATCTCTAATACCTCCGGTGTCGCGCTGGCAATTCAGTACATGCCAACGATGCAGCACTACAATCTCAAGAAGGTCCAGTACAGCACCGGCCTGAAGGAGATCGCCCAGCTATCGCTGATGACCCTGTTCCTCAAGGAGCCTGAAACCGTCCAGTACGACGAGTACACGGACGGCATCCTTGACGAGACACTAGGCCAGCAGCCAACCCTCAGTCCTAAGGACCCGGCCGTTTACGACCTGGAAGTCGAATGGCCCGCGCCGCTGCCAGTAGACATCCTGATCAAGCTGAACGAGATCCAGCAGAAGATGGAACTCGGACTGGAGTCACGCAAGGGCGCGATGCGGGACCTCAATGAGGAGTACCCGGACGAGAAGCTCCAGGAGCTTCGCGAGGAAATGATGCAGGACGCCAAGTGGGACGCTGAGCTGCGTATTTTCAATTCGCAAGTAGCGGCTGCTATCATGGCGTTTACTGGGGTAATTCCCCCGGACCAGGGAGAGCCAGTACCACCGGAGTCACCTGAGCCAGGGAGTAACAGCCAGAGCGCTAACGCACCACAGCAGGTTACGGCACAACAGCCCACGCTGCCAGCCGGTCTGCAAAAGGTGCAGGACGCGATGATAAATGAGCTAGTGACGAACGCCTTCTCACCGAGGGTCCCGCTCCGGCGGAACTTCGATACGAACGACACGAACTCATGACAGAACAACACAGGTAAACATCGGGGCTTACTCGGAGAACCAGACCGCAAAGGAAATCGTGAAAATGAACAAGAGCAGCACCCCCGGGACCATCATTGGTTACCGAAAGAACGGGTCACCGATCCGCCTGATTGCCGGTGGGTCCGACACGGGGCAAGAGCCGCTAGCTCCGGTTCAGGAGCCGACCGTCCCCGTCACCGGGTTCTCCCAGGACCAGCTTTACGCGGCGATGGAAAAGGCTCGCAGCGAGGAGAGGGCGAAGCTCCATACCCGCCTGGAAAGCATGCAAAGCAATTTCAGTTCGCAGGAGGAGCTTCTCAAGGAACTGAAGGCCAAGGAAGACGAGCGCGCTGCTGCCGCTGCCGCCGAGGCTGAGCGCCTGGCTGCGGAGCAGAAGGCGGCCGAGGAAGAGAAGCTTTCCCTCCGGCAGATCATGGACAAGCGCGAGCAGGAGAACACGGCTAAGTTCCTGGAGCTGCAGCATGAGCTTCAGCGCCGTGACGCGATTATCCAGAAGGAGCGCGAGCGCGCCGAGCTAGACCTATACCGGGAGCGTGCCGTCGCCGCTGCCCGGGAGCCCCGTCCCGACCAGAACCACTTTGGTATCGCGGACGAATTCATTGACCTGGTGCAAGGGAGTACTCCCGAGGAGATCGATAACAGCGTCGCTAATATGGTGGCGCGAACTCGGAGTATCCTGGAAGGAGTGCAGCAGGCGCAGTTGAATGCGCAGGCTCGCATGCCGGGCGTTTCTCCTAACGCTGGGAACTTCGGGCCAGTGGAAACCGCTGGATCAACCCGGCAGTACTCAGGGGAAGAGATCGCTGCGATGGACCCGAACTCCCCGGAGTTCCAGGCCCTTCGCACACAATATGGCATGGGCCGTTCAACAAGCAACCGAGGCATGTTCGGAAACTCGAACCAAGGTTACTTCGGCTAAAAAGAGAATGGTCGGCAAATGTTCCGGCCCAACAACACTCAAGGGAGTGACACATGGCAGGAAGTGCCATCGTCGGGACTAACTTTCTAGCTGCGGCTCCGACCGCCTATCAGGGCGCGAACACCCAGCTTACCCCGGCCATTCAGACTTTGTGGTCCAAGGAAATCCTTTTCCAGGCCATGCCCATTCTGCGCTTCGAGCAGTTTGCGATCAAGAAGACGGAGCTTAACCAGGCTCCCGGGACCACGATTAACTTCATGCGCTACAATAACCTGCCTGCGGCTTCGCAGCTCGTTGAAGGCGTCCGCATGGAGACGACCCCGCTTACCGCGTCGCAGTTCTCGATCACCGTTGCTGAGCACGGCATGGCCGTCGCCACGACCGAGTTCCTCCTGAATGCCTCGTTCGACGACGTCATGGCGTCGGCGGCCCGGCTTCTCGGCCGGAACATGGCCCTGTACCTGGACGCGTCCGCGCGGGACACCCTGCTGCAGGCCAGCTCGATCCTGTACGGCTACAACAAGCCCGCTCTTGCCGGTAACATCCGGTCGGACCTGGCCCCCTACTCGCACGGCGTGCCCGCTGCGAACCGCGCGGCTCTCTCGGCCGGTAACTTCGCTCTTACGACCGCCATGGTCAAGGACGCGGTCCTGACCCTGGAGTCGAAGAACACGCCTCACCTTGGCGACGTTTACCCGACCTTCATCCACCCGGCGCAGTCGCGGCAGCTTCGTGACGACCCCGAGTTCATCGAGGTCTCGAAGTACTCCCAGCCGGGTAGCTTCATGCTCGGTGAAATTGGCAGGTACAACGACGCGGTCTTTATCACCACGACCCAGGTCGCTCCGAACTACGTCTCCGGCAGCTCCGGCGCGCAGTACCACGACGGCATCATGATCGGTGACAACGCCTTCGGACATGCCATCTCATTGCCGGTCGAACTTCGCGATTCGGGCATCTTGGACTATGGCCGTGAGCACGGCCTGGCCTGGTACGGGATCTGGGGCTTCGGCCTCATTACCGACCAGAGCGTCGTCATTCTGGAAACCAACTGACCTAGTTCTGCTTGGTGGCAATTGGCCTCGGCTTCGGCCGGGGCCTTTTGCTGGTAACAGTTCGGCGGGTCACTGGCCTAGAATAGCTAACGTAGAACCAATCGAAGAACGTATAAGGGGCACGACATGCCAGCAGGAAACACCCGGGTTAACCGGACATCGGGCAAGGCCGCCCCCCAGCCGGGGGACGTTACCGCGCTCCGAACGCAGGCTCTTGAGGAGCAGCGTGACGAGGACCAGCGCGAGGCTAGCAAGCGCCTTTCGATGGCGTCCGAGGTCCAGGAGTACGAGAAGCAGAATGTCGTCATCGATTACACCGACGTCGACAACCCGCTCCCAGAGGTTCAGCCGGAAGACGGCGACGATGACCGGCCTTACCGGGAAGTCACTATCAAGTACGACATCGACAATATGGTTTACGGTGTGAAGATCCTTAGGGAGGCTGAGTACGACGAGCGCGGTAATGTCACCCGCCCGGCAGACGTCGGCGGCCCGAGGTTCTTCTCCTTCAAGGAGGGACGCCGTTACCGCCTGCCTAAGCCTCTGGCGGACCATTTGGACGAACGTGGTTACGTCTTCCACTGATCGGCAGGACTGACAAATGTCCGGACAGATAGCGCCCCTTACGGCGGACGCCACGCTGAATCTTCTAGCGGGGACGTTCACCCTGGTGGCACAGTCGACCGCGCCGACGTGGTCCCCCGGAAAGTACTGGTTTAACACAACGACCAGTGCCCTTAACTTCTGGACCGGCAGCACGTGGGCAGATGTCTCACTCCGGTACCTCGCCCTGCTAACCGCCGACCCGGCAACCTCGGGTCCCGGAGGGGCCCAGGCCGCCGCTATCTCGGACCTTACCGAGTGCGCCGACTCCGGGTACGCGAGAATTCCCGTGTCACTAACGACAGCCGCCGGGACGGCGACTCCGGTAAGTGTCAGTAACTCGGCGCTGCTAACATGGGGTCCCTTTAACGTCGACATGGCCGCACCAGTCGGCTGGGTCGCATTGGTCACGGTTCAGTCCGGCAATGCCGGATTGCTGGTCTACACCTGGCAAGTGCCCGGGAACATGGTCCAGCAGGTCCAGGCCAGCCAGTATATCCAGTGCCCCGCCGGGGGCCTGGTAATGAGTCAGTCATAAGAAAGGATCTGATTCCTTGACCGCCATCGTCTCCACCGACATCCAGTACTTCCTGTCGGCCCCCGGTGCCTCCGCAGGAAACGCCACCGCCGGGTCTGCCGGTAACTCCTGGGGTAAGTACCTGTCGACCACCCAGCTTTCCTCAACCCCCCTGGATAACCTCTTCCTGGACCTGACCGGCGCGCAGAACGCCGCGAGCCAGGTCGACTACGCGTGCGTGTTCATCCTGAACAACACCGCGTCCGGGAACTCGATGCTTAACACCGTCGTCTGGATTCCGAACTCCGGTAACGTTACCGGTGCGACGACTCACGCGGTCGGCGTCGACCCCGCTGCCGCGAGTGCCAAGGCGTCCTCGTCCGCGCAGGCTGCCGTTATCGCGTCGGCCACTGCCGCCCCGTCCGGCGTCACCTTCGTCGGCCCGTCCGCGACGAACTCCGGTGGCGTCAACCTCGGAACGATCGCCCCCGGATACGTTCGCGCCGTCTGGATTCGCCGCACCGCGACGAACTCCGCGCCGCTGAACAACGACGGCTTCACCCTTGAGTGTGACTTCGACACGCAAGGCTAGGATGTCCTGATTTAGGTAACCGATTCCCCGGGCCTCGGTAACTCCGGGTCCGGGGAATCTTTAGTCAGGAGAGAACCGTGTCGACCACTGTCACCTGGAGTACCCCCGGGACATACACCTGGACCTGCCCTGCGCACGTCAACGCCGGGTCAATCACTGTCTGGGGTTCCGGCGCAGGCTCAGAGCCAGGGAGCGGTACCTACCCTGGTTACAGCGGTGGCGGTGGTCAGTGCACCGGGTACAGTTCCTATCCTTTGGTACCTGGTCAGAATTACACGATTATCGTCGGAGTTGGCGGTTCTGCCGGTACCCTTACAGCAGAACCCACTAACGGTAACAGCAGCGTATTTGACTCCGGGGGAGCACCTGGCGGCGTGCACGCCTCCGGTGGTGGTTCAGGAGGATCATTCTTTGTCGGGGGCAGTGGTACCCCTGCCGGACTGCACACGTTCTTCTATTCCGGTGGTAACGGAAGCGGTGGCGGGTCCTCCGGGTACGGTGGTGCTTCGGGGGGTAACTCCGGGTGCCCGACCGCCGCCGGGAACGCCGGTAGCAGTGCGAGTAGCTCTACTGGCGCATCTGCCCCGGCCGCACAAACTGGTGCAGGTACAGGTGGTGCGGGCGGTTACGGTAACGGATTCACCGGGGGGGCCCCGGGCGGCGGTGCCGGTTCTGGTGGCGGGCACGGTGGAACGGGCGCTGTGGGTGGTGCCGGGCAGGTCCAGGTAACGTACACGCTGCTTACCGGTGTAACCGTAAGCCAGTCCACAACCTGGAATGTCATAGGCCGTGTTACGTCCAGCGAGGCGGTCGCCTGGGACACGGACGCGACTAACTCGTCCAGCAATGTTGCTACCGCATGGGAATCCTTCCAGGGTGTAGCGGTAAGTAGTGCGGTCGCCTGGAACACGGACGTATCTACCTCGTCCAGTAATGTTTCGGCAGGGTGGAATACCCGGGTCGCAGCCAGTCGTAGTGTATCGTCCTCCTGGCAGTCAGAGTACGCCACGCCGGTATCCGGCAGCACGTCCTGGAATACCTGCAAGCTGGTACCAAAGCAAGCGTCGACCGCATGGGAAACCACAACCACAGTTACCACCAGCAAGTCGAGCACCTGGAACACACCCACAACTGAGGCGAGCCAGAAGCCTGTAGCATGGGCGTCTCTAGTTTTCGTATCGGCGTCTAAGGCCACAGCCTGGAACTCGTACACACCCGTTTCGGTAACGAAGAATAGTACCTGGTACTCCCGGAGTTCCGTCGCGGTAATCCCGCAAACCACATGGAACGCGGAAACAACTAAGGTAAGTGCCAAGTCCACGACATGGAACGATGCGGCATACGCCTCAAGCTCGAAGGTTCTGAACTGGAACGCACGGGCGTCCGTATCCTCCACTAAGGCAGTTAACTGGAACGCGTACCTTCCCGTGTCCAAGTCGGCCGCTACGTCCTGGGTTACGGCCAAGCAAATCCGCCCGGGAGTTCAGCTTACCTGGAACGCGCTGTTCCCGGGAGGTGTCTCCGCGCAGGCCAGCACATCCTGGATTGCACGGACGCTTATCAGCCCGACCGCAGGCATTACGTGGAACACGGGCAGCAACCTGACAACCATAAATAAAACGCAGGGCCTGTCCTGGAAGTCGACCACAACCATCCCCTCAACGGCTACGACCCTATGGCAGACGGAGATCGCCGGAGGGGTCGTCGTTTCACAGGGCCTGTCCTGGGAGACGATGCTGTCCGGGTCATCCACGACCAGCTCGTCCTGGAACCAGTTCCAGGGCGGGAACCCGTCTGTTGCCACAAGCTGGAATTCCATCCAGTCCGTAAGTACTACACGGCGCTCCACCTGGAATTCCATGAGCGCTGTGTCCTGGGGGCATAGCTCGTGCTGGTGGAATGACCTGTCCCCTGTGCCGTCCACGAAGGCAACCTCCTGGAGAACCCCCGGGTATGTTACGCGCCGTGCAGGGATCGCATGGACGGACGCTGGAAAGAACTCGGCCACAACTGGTATCCGGTGGAACACTACGGCACCAGTGCGCGCGTCGAACCCGAACACTATCTGGTGGAGGTCCGACCAGAGCCGGTCAAGCACGAAGCAGGTCTTGTGGTTCAGCAATGGTGAGCTTATTATCCTGGTACAGGACGTGAAATGGCTGACCAAGGCAAGCCGGAGCGCGGCACACGCCGTAACCTGGCACGTTCGGACGCCCGTCACCTCCAGCGAGGATTCCGGGTGGCATGTCTGGATTCCCGGAACTATCTCCAAGCGTTCCCGCTGGCGCAGCCTGGTGCGTGTGTCTCCCACCGCGCGTATCCTCTGGCAGTCCCGGAGAGCCACGGTAACGGACGATACCGTTTCCTGGAATGCCCGGCACTCCCAGCAGCGATCGGCGTCCCTGCGTTGGGCTGTGCGCCGCGCAGTGCAGGTTCAGAAGGCTGCCGCATGGAAGCTGTACACGACCTACTACGTCGTTAGCACTTCCAAGCGGTCGACCTGGAATGATTTCCGCTACGCGCATTCCACTGCCCGCGTAAAGTGGAACGTCCAGATCACCCCGGTTGCCGTAACCCATTCGGTCAAGTGGAACACGCACCTGGCCGTACATAAGACCGTCCCGGCCGAGTGGCACGTCCAGATCATTCCGGTTACGGTCTCTCGTGCGGTAAAGTGGAACACGCGTATTCCGGTAACTATTTCGAAGCCGGTCAAGTGGAACGTCAAGATCATCCCGGTAACCGTATCCAAGGGTGTAAAGTGGAATTCACTTGTACCGGTAGCGGTTACTCACGCAACCCAGTGGAACGTTCCCCGGGCTCCAGTTACCACGACCGTACGGTGGAAGTCCAGGGCACGATTGGCATCCTCTCCGGCCCTGTCCTGGAGGTCCCGGAAGACAATCCATGTCCCGGCACAGATCCGGTGGGACAACCCGGTCACCCCGGTGACGGTAACGCGCGCAGTGGCATGGAAGTCACTGGCCAAGCGGTCCTCCTCACGTTCCGAGCGGTGGGGTTCCCTGCGTACTCGGCAGTCTCGTAAGTATCTTGCCTGGACGGTACTGGTCTACGGCGCGGGATCGTCTAGCGAATTCGCCTGGGAAACAATGAAGCGCGCGTCGCACTCAGGGAGTTTCCGGTGGAATGTGCCGACCGGGTCGTCCCATGGTGATCCCGCGTGGCGCGTTATACGCTGGAATGACTTCATGTCCAGTACCCCGGTTACTTCCTCGGCTACAATGGAATGGACGACCAAGCGAACTATCCCTGGCGGGATAATGATCTCAGGCTCAGACCGCTGGCAAAGCGCGCAGTAGGGTGACCACATGCAATTGACAGACATGCTTTCCCGTATACGGATGGAGATCGGGGACCTTCCTAAGCCTTTCCGTTCCCTGTTCCAGGGCGACGGGCAGACGGTCCTGACTGACCTTATCCAGCCGAACGTAAACGCTATCGGGTTCTCCATTGACGTCGCGGACTCAATTGGTAACCTGACTACCCTGACTCCAGTTACCGATTACACGGTCGACGAGGACAACGGGATCATCACCTTTGCCACTCCCGTTGCCGCCGGGTCGACGGCGATCATCTCCGGAACGAGCAACGGGATGTTCACGGATAATTCGCTGCTGGTCCCGATCCGGGACGCGGTCATATGGCACTGCCATAACCGGAAGCTCAATGAACGGTACCGTGACCGGCACGGGTTCATCACCTACCGCGAGACTCCTATCGGGCTGCGCAACCTTCCGCCGGAAGAGGAGCTTCCCCTAGTCGTCCTGGCGACGTATAACACCTACTGGATGCTCGCTGACGACATGGCCCTGGACGTCAATGTCCAGACCGCCGAGTCAACTAGCATTGACCGGTCCACCAGGTACCGCCAGGTCATGGAGCACATCTCTGAGCTTGACGCCAGGTACAAGTCCCTGACCAGCCTGCTTAACATCGGGCCTAACCGGATTTACTGCACGGACCTCCGGCGTACCTCGTACACCACCGGCCGCCTGGTCCCGCTGTTCCAGGCCCGGGAATATGATGACCACCGCTATCCTGTCCGGTTGATTCCCCCGATCGACAGCTCATACGCGGATAACTCCGGGGTCCCGTCACAGCTTTTTTACGGCGCGGGCCTTTAATCAGAACACAACACGGAACAGGTAACAATGAAAAAGGTCAGGGCTTACTGGTGGCGCGGGAACCCATCCCATCCGGTTAAGAACTTCGGGGACGCGCTATCGCCGTACCTGCTCAAGAGGTTCGCGGACATCCGGACAGCATGGTCACCAGTATCCCATTCGAATGTCGTCTCCATCGGGTCACTGCTAGAGCATGTGCCGCCCTTGTGGGACGGGCATATTCTCGGCACCGGGAAGCTCTACGAGGACTCGCGGCTGCACCTCCACACGAACACGGCCAAGATATGGGCCCTGCGCGGCCCGCTGACGGCCCGCTGCGTCCCGGGGGACTATGCCCTGGGTGATCCTGGCCTGCTTGCCGATGAACTCGTCACCGTCGATCACAGGGACGTCGGCCTGGGTATCGTCGCGCACTGGACAGACAGCACCCTGGCTAAGCGGCCAGAGTTCTACAGCCGCGACTTCGAGACCATGGTGATCGACGTCGCCGGGGACCCTCTCGATGTCGTGCGCTCTATCGGTCGCTGCCAGAAGATCGTCACCAGTTCACTGCACGGCCTGGTCGTAGCGGACGCCTTTGGCATCCCCCGCCGGTACGAGATGATCCCGAACGCAAGCCGGTACGAGGGGGGCCTGTTCAAGATCAGGGATTACAGCGCCTCAATACAGGCTCCGTTCGAGCCGGGTAAACTGATAGAAGCATCGCGGTTCTACGTCGAGGACCGCAAGTTTGAGATCTGGGATGCCTACAGGGCAATGGGGGCCGCACTATGAACATCCTTCTGAAGCACGGTAAGCGTGCCAGGCACGGTCGGGGCATCTCACTGCTCATTCCTTTCCGGGCGGAAGAGGACAGCCCGAGGTTCAGGGCGTTCGAATGGACGATACGATACTATGCCTCCCACCTACCGGGCGCGGAGATCATCGTCGGCACCGATGACAGCCTTCCGTTCAGTAAGACCAAGGCCTTTAACCATGCCAGGGAAAGGGCTACCGGTGACGTCCTCGTCCTTATCGACGCCGACTGCTATATCGATACCGACGTTCTCCTGCACTGCGCTAAGGAAATCCGGCGCGAGCGGAAGAGGGGCTACCGGCTATGGTACATTCCCTACCGCAGGTTCTACCGGCTCACCGAAGAGGCAACGCGCCGCGTCCTGAAGTCTAACCCCAGGGACCCGCTGCGGTTCCCGACGCCTCCGTCCGAGAAGGACACGGAAGCACACTCCTCGGCGTCGCGCGGCCACTGGTGGGGCGCGCTTATCCAGGTAATGCCGAGTGAGGCTTACGACATGGTCGGCGGCTGTGACCCGAGGTTCCGTGGATGGGGTGGCGAGGACGTCGCCTTCATGCGCGCGGTCGACACCCTGTACTGCAAGCACAAGACGACACGGAACCAGGTGCTCCACCTGTGGCACCCGATGATCAAGACCGAGTGGAACCTCAGGATGTGGGACGGCCAGCTAAGTGCCAAGGACAATGACCGGCTGGCGAACAGGTACTACGCGGCATTCGGTGACCCGAAGCGAATGCGGAATCTCGTCGGAGAATACCGGGAGGTTGAATGAGTCGAATAGATTACCACCGGGGCAGGGCGAACTCCGACTTCGAGACGGTCCAGCTCTCTAATGCCATGCGCGGGTGGAAGTCGAACTATGGTGACTTCATCGACTACTACCGGCTTGACCCGGACAGCACGCAGTATGATGACGTCTACGAAGAGGTTCTCGCCGGGGGAAGAAAGTACCTCCCGGTAATACGACTCGGCTGCCTGCACGTCACACTGATCCAGGGTGCGAATGACTGGGACGACAAGGGCTTCTACTACAACGACAACGTGCGCGCCATCGTGCCTTATGACGTCTACACCGGATCGGGAATGGCCCTGGCCGACATGGACACCGGTAAGTACGAGCTAGACCGGATCGTCTACAAGCAGAAGGTATTCAAGGTCGTTCAGATTGACGTCCGGGGGCAGATCGTCGAGCGCCCGAATGTTGTCGCGATCGACGCGACACAGCTTAAGCCGGACGAGCTTCACGAGGACCCGCTTATGGCGGTTTACGGTGAAGGTAACCTCGCCCCGTAGTTCCTTACCAGCCAAAAGAATCGCGGAGATAGAATGATACAGGGGCTATCCCACGCGAGGACGCCCTGACCGCCGCTTAACGCCTGTAAGGACGAAGACATGTCTAGGTCTTCCACGTACGTGAACGCTAGTCCCGGTGCTGCCGGGGACCGCGCGCGTACCGCAGAGTTCTTCCAGGGTCTAAAGGATTCCCAGCACGATGCGGTCAAGAGGACGGCCGAGACGATCGCGATCCTCGCAGCGGTGAATCTTTACGGGCGGTACCGCAATGGCAAGCGGGTAAAGTAATGCCCTTTCTCATGAATACTGACGCCGCTTTGAAGTACCAGCTTCAGGGTCTGGTAGTGCACGACCAGAACTCCGGTGCTGAAGGGCGACCGGTTAAGGTCCGGTACCGCTCCCCCGAAGACGAGGTCGCTAAGTTCACTCCCCCGCTGATCCTCATTGAGATGCCCATGGTCTCCATTGCCTGGGACCGGGCGCACATGGGAGAGATCAACCTTCCCTATGTCCCTGAGGGCGGGGACCTTTCCATTCTGCCGAAGTCCTGGGCTAAGGCCTTCGCGAACCCAGACGGAGCGTACGACCCGTCACTCTCGCCGTACGAGACCTGGTGCCCGGTGCCGTATAACCTGGACTACCAGATCACGGTCTACACGCGCATGGCGCGCGAGCACCTGATGCCTATCATGGCGGCACTGGAGGCAGACGAGTACCTGGGCCGGTTCGCCAAGCTCGTCATCCCGCAGACGAACACGTTCGAGCGCGTTACCCGTATGGCGGGCCCGGAGCGCAGCTACCAGAAGGACGAGAACGGCAAGCGGCTGTTCCGTGCCACCTACTCAATTCGTGTGGCGACCGAGCTAGTCGGGCCTATTATCCCGCCACCTGTACCCTGTACCGCTGTCGAGCTGTCGATCGCGTACGGATTTTCCAATCCAGATCTGACTGATTACTACAATGAGAATGATCTGAAGTTGGAAGATGTAACTGAATCAGTCGGCATCATCGGGTCAAGGACACCCCTCGGCTGGAAAACCGATTAAGGTCAAGGAGAAAGAATGACCATTTACGGACGTCCCGGTGCATACGTAACCGAGATCCTCCCCCCGCTGACGCCGCTGAACGCCCTGGCTGGCGCGTCACTTCCGGCCCTGGTTGCTAAGCACCCGCGCGGGCCCGTCACTCCTGCCCTCGTCGACTCCTGGGCGGCGTTCACGCGCCTGTACGGGTCGTACGCGGACAACCCTGGGAGTATCCTCCCGTTCGCCGTTTCCCAGTTCTTCAGTAACACCGGGTCGGCTCTGTACGTCCTTCGCGTTGCGAATGATGACGCCGTGGCCGCGACCCTGGACCTCCAGGACATCGCGGACGACAGCCCTGGGGCGCTAGTCGTCACGGCTGCGAACCCCGGTGACTGGGGAAACAACCTGTCCATCCAGATCACTACTGGCGGGACTACCGGGGCCTTCACGCTAACGGTGTTCCTGAAGAACACTACCGGCGTTAACATCCTCGTCGAGAACTTCCCGGCGCTTAGCATGGACCCGTCGAACCCGCGCTACTGCGTTCCCATCCTGAACGCTCCGAATGCCGGGTCGAAGTACATCACGGTCAAGAACCTGATCACCACCTACGTCTCCGGGGAATCCGACCTGGTCGCCACGTCGGGCTCCGTTCCTCTTTCGGGCGGGAACGACGGGACGGACACGGACACGATCGACACGGACGTGGTCACGACGGAGCTGGACACGCTCCCGGACCAGATCCTTGCGGTGAACCTTCCCGGTGTCTCGGACGTGGCCACGCTGACGAGTATGATCAACTGGGCTGAGCTTCGCGGTGACAAGGTCATCGTCTGTGACGGCCCGGCTCCCGACCCGAACGCGGTCCCCCAGACGGGCTACGCGGACACGGTCGTGGGAACCTACCTGGAAATGGTGTCTTCGGGGAACCCGGCGCTGCCGGACAGTTCCTACGGCGCGCTGTACGCCCCGTGGCTTCTCGTTCATGACCCGTCGTCGTCTATCTCCGGCGCTACCCGCTACCTGCCCCCGGGCCCGGCGGTCCTGGCGCAGTACCAGGTCACGGACCTTCAGGTCGGTCCCTGGCAGACCCCGGCCGGTCAGCGCGCCGTCCTGAACGGCGTCATCGCCCTGGAAGCGAAGTTCTCCGGGGACCAGCTCGCGACTCTTAACCTGGCGAACGTTAACGCCCTTAAGAGCCTGGCTAACGTGGGCTTCGTCATCTACGGCGGGCGCACTCTGGCGTCCGGGTACCCGGACATGTACCTTTCCGTCCGGCGGCAGCTAATGTCCATCGAGCATGACCTGCGCGACCTGTTCGGTTTCGCTATCTTCGAGCCGAACGGCCCGCAGCTCTGGCAGCAGATCACCAGCATCGGGGCGAACTACCTTAACCAGCAGTTCCAGATGCACGCTCTCGGCGGGAACACCCCGACGCAGGCCTTCAGCATCGTGTGCGATTCTACAAATAACCCGCCCGCCCGAGCGCAGTCCGGGTTGTGCACGGTCGATGTCGGCGTGGCTCTCATGAGCCCGGCGGAATTCCTCCAGCTTAACATCACGCTGACCACAGGCAGTGCCTGATAAGGGAGAGCATCTCAAATGACCATCACGCAGAAGTCTTCACTTTCGAGCCCTGCCACCGACCCTCTTCGGAACTTCAAGTGGCAGCTCATTTTCCGACCGGCCTCCGGGACGGCAACGACCATGATGGCGATGACCCTCGGCGGTCTTTCGGGAACCATCGACACCATCCCGTACCGTGAGGGCGGGTATAACACGGTCACCCAGAAGATGCCGGGGCAGGCGGACTTCGGTCCCCTGACCATTACCAAGGGCGTCATGGTTGGCCCGCAATTCCAGATCGACTGGTTCAAGAAGATGTTCACCGTCCTTCAGGGAACGGGTACGCAGGCGGCCGGTGACGACTTCCGGTACACGGTTGACGTCCTGGTTATCGACCACCCGGTTACCACGGACCAGGCCCCGGTCAAGGCGGCGTTCACCATTTACCGCGCGTGGCCGACTGCCCTGGCGTTCGGGGACCTGGACGCTGGTGCGAACCAGCTCCTGATTTCCCAGATGACCCTGGCTCACGAGGGCTTTACTCCCGACGTCGCGGCGGATATCGGGAACTCCGAGGCCACCTACTCCTGATACCGGAACTAGTAGAATGGGAGCCGAGAAGGAACACCTGACCGGCTCCCATATTCGTAGCACGAAAAGGAACACAGACAATGACTGAAGCCCCGCTCTCCTCCACCGACCCGATGCTGGCCGCTGCTGCGGTATCCGCTAAGTTCGAAGAAGCGGAGACCAAGTTCCCGGACGCTCCGACGCTGGAGTCAGACCTAGTTAAACTTCCCGGCGGACTCGTCAGGGGAGAGAACGTTTACCGAACCGCGCAGGTCCGGGAGCTTACCGGTGAGCATGAGGAAAAGATCTACCGGGCCCTGCTCTCACAGAACCCCGCGCACATCCGGTCAGTCATCCTGGAGTGCGGGCTCGTCCGCATCGGGGACCTGAACGAGTCCGAGTCACGTAAGCTCTTGCCGTCACTACTTATCGGGGACCGGGACGCCATCGTCCTAGGCATCCGGAACATGACCTACGACGATTCGGTCGACGTATCCGAGTGGAAGTGCCCGGAGTGCATGGAGCCCATGGACCTCCACCTTGACCTCTATGAGGACATCGAGGTCAAGAAGCTAACCGACCCGGCGAAGGAAGTTACCTTCGACGTCGCCCTCCGAAAGGGCGGAAAGGCTGTCGTTAAGCTGCCGACCGGCGCGGACCAGCTTGTCGTCGGAGAGTCAACCGACCGTACCGGCGCGGAGAGGAACTCCATTCTTCTCCAGCAGTGCGTCATTGAGGTCGACAAGCCTGACGGAAAGGGCGGCGAGGCGAAGATTATGATCGCCGCGATGCCAGGGTACGTCAAGAGCCTGGGCATGAAGGACCGACGGACCATTCTCGAAGAGATCGTCAAGCGCCAGCCGGGCCCGCAGTACCAGGACATCAAGATCACGCACGACAGTTGCGGGAAGGAGGTTTCACTAGCGCTCGACCTAGTGGACCTATTTCTCATCTAAGATTACGACTCCGCACGATACGTACCAAGACTTCGGGGCAATACACTTGATATTCCCCGGATGGAATCCACGGGAACTCGGGGCACTAACTGTAAAGAAGCGGAGGTACTACGCCCAGTGGTCCATCGCCCGATACGAACGGATGACCCGAAATGCCTGAGCCAGATGCCAGTGGACTAGGGAGTCCGTCATTCTCTTCTAACGCGGACGACTCTTTCAGCAACCCTGGAAGTCACTCCATCCTTGGCACGAACCAGCTCCAGGCTGCCATCGACAAGTTCGACGCTGCGGTAACGAAGCTCAGCCAGCTCTATGACAAGGCCGCCAGCTCTATGCCCGTGGGCGGCTCACAGAGCAACGCTGCGGGGATTAGCAGTAACGCGGGTGGGGCAAGTATAACTAACGCCTCGCAGGGCGCTGGCGGCAAGCGTGCGGGCTTCCTGGGCCTGCCTTCTATGCAGTCCGGGACAACGGACGCTGCCGCCCCTGGTGCAGCCGCTCCGGGCAGCGGTTTCATGGGTCAGTACTCTATTAACGGACAGCCGTCAGGTGGCAGCCAGGGCAGCGGTAGTCAACTTGCTAACGGCGTGTCCGGATTCATGGGCCAGCACTCTATTAACGGGCAGCCGTCTGGGAGCAGTGGCCAGGGGAACGGACAGGGCAGTAACCAGCGCAGCGGAGTGGCGAGCGGCTTCATAGCAACTGCTGCGGCAATTGGTAGCTTCGGGGCCGCGCGTCTGCCGGACAGCACGTCCATGACGAACATGACCTGGCGCGGAAACCTTATCGGTGGTGCGCCAGGTACCGGCGGGTGGAACCAGGCGGCGTCCCAGCGGGCCGGTGCCTTTGGTGCCGGTGGTGTCGGGGTAGATTCGAATGCCCTGAATGCTTCGGATGCGGCTGCTGGTTACTCGGCAGCGCAGCAGTGGTCTGGTTCCGCCATGCCGTACAAGTGGACTAATAACAACCGGGTCACATTCAGTAACCCAACTGCCAGCGCGATGTACGGGGCCTCCTCTTCCTTCGGCGCTGCTAACCCCGCGCTGGGTTCCGCCGGTTCCATGCAGATGGCCGGGGCACTGTATAACCCGCAGATGTCAATGCGGATGATGCAGCTCGGGTACGGTAAGACCCCGCTGAACATGAACGGGAAGCACCCCAGTCAAATGGGTGGCGTCGTCCAGTCCATGATGGGCCGAATGTTTCCCGGGCAGCAGGACAAGAAGGGCGCGGTTAACCCGAAGAACCTAGCCGGGTCAATGGCACCCGGTCAGGTAGGTTACGAGAACCTGGCACAGCTTGGCATGTCACCGGAGCAGATCTCCGAGATGACGTCGACCATGGAGATGTACAACACCTCCTCGAAGCAGACCGGAAAGAGTTTCGGCCAGCTTCAAAGCATGTTCGAGAAGTACCGGGTCGGTGACAAGTCGACCAAGTCCCAGATCAGCAAGGAACTTGGCCCGAACATCATGAAGTCCATGAAGGAAGCGGAGGCAACGAAGACCGGTCAGACCTCGGACGTGAACACCCAGTTCGCACAGGGTGTCGACAAGGCAGCCCAGGGCCTTGCTAAGTTCAATAACGCGATGGACAAGGTTCTTCAAAACCCACTAATGAAGCTTATCGTCGGAGGAGGCGGCGGTGCAGCCGGGGCATTTAGCGCCCTGGGCAGCGGTGCGACAATTGGCGCGGGTGCTTTCGGTGCGAGCAAGCTGCTGGGCCTGCTACTTGGTAAGGGCAGTGGTGAGGCCGGTGTAGTCGGCAAGGCCCTAGGCATGGGTTCGAAGGGCGCTGGTGCTGCCGAAGGCGCAGGCGGGGCTGGTGCTGCCGAAGGCGCAGGGGGAGCGGGTGCGGCTGGCGGCGCGGGTGGTGCGTCAGGGCTGGCCGGTACCTTTGCGGCTGCACTGGGAAGCTCGGCCGTCATGGTCGCCGTGAACAAGATGGCTGACGTATTCGGTAAGTCCCTGGGTCAGAAGATCACAAACCTGCTGCACCTGCCGAGTCTAAATAAGCTGCCAGGCCCGGTAAAGCAGACTGCCGCTAACACGGCCAAGAGCATTGGTGACATGGTCCCCCAGCTCGGTGCCGTGACTAACCTAGTCAAGGGTGCCCTTGGCTTTGCTGAAGGCGGCCGGGTACGGGGAGGTACCCCCGGTAAGGACACCGTCCACATCATGGCGCAGGACGGCGAGACGGTACTTAACCCGAAGGCCTCGCAGAAGCTCGGGTACGACGTAATCGACAAGCTGAACCGGGAGAATCCGAACCCGGCTGGTAAAACCGAGATGAAGGACGGGATTCTTCACGCGGCCGGTGGCGCAGCTATTCTCCAGGACGCGAAGAAGTACGCCGGGCACAAGTACGTCTGGGGTGGTCCTTCGAACCCGAAGGGCGGGTGGGACTGCTCCTCATTCGCTAGCTATGTCCTTGGCCACGACGAGGGATACAAGCTTCCCGGAGGGAAGACCTGGGACCAGGCCACCAGTAGCGGGAAGACGCACGGGCCCACGTCGGGCTCGTTCGCTGGAATGCCTGGTGCTCACAAGGTAAGCAATAGCGCGAAGGACATCCAGGCGGGTGACCTGCTAGTCTGGCCGACGCACGTTGGATTCGGTGTCGGTCCCGGGACAATGTTCTCGGCATATGACACGGCGAAGGGTACGCTCCAGACGCCGAAGGACATGCAGAACGCAAGTGGGCCTAGCGGGGAGAAGCTGACGGTTCTTCGCCTGGGCGCTGGCGGTGGTAACGCGAACAGCTCGGGTGGTGGAAGCGGGTCCTCTTCAAGTTCATCTAATTCCGGGTCATCGCAAACGAATACCGGAGGGGGCAGCCCAAGCTCGACTTCTGAGACCGATAACGTACTGGGTGCCCTTGGGGCGGGGGCGTATGCTTCAAGCGCGAGCGCCCCACAGCAAAGCAAAACTACTAGTAACGGTGGTGGAGGGGCCCCGGCCGGGGGTGTTACCGGATCTGCCGCCGCAAACGGCAAGGAGCTTTACCAGTACCTGCTGACTAACCTATTCGGTGGTAAGAAGATAGCGGCAGCCGGGGCTATCGCCTCAATCTGGGGTGAGTCAGGCTGGAACCCGATGTCCCAGGGTACCGGAGGCCGTGGACTTATCGGATGGACTCCACCAAGTTCAATCAGTGATGCCGCATTCAAGGGCGGCATGAAGACGCAGCTCCCGGAGATCATTAACTTCGTCCACAAGAACGGGGACATGGGTGCTGTCCACCAGATGGAGGGTGCCAGCACCATCCTGGACGCGGCAAACATCTGGGGTAAGAAGGTCGAACGTTACGGAATTAACGACGTTCACTCCGCTGGAATCGCGGCGGCCAAGAAGATAGCCGGGCTGGCGACGGGTGGTGTCACCCAGAAACCAGGGCCATACCTGGTTGGCGAGCGCGGGCCGGAGGTCGTGGACCTTCCCAGCGGGGCGTCAGTAACGGACGCCAAGCGGACGAGCGTCTCCGGGGCCCAGGGCGTGGCCCAAACCCCGTGGAAGGTGTCCGTACCCCAGCCTGCCGCATCTAGCAAGGGTGCGCAGGTTAACCTGACCTTCGGGGATGTCGTCATTCAAACCCAGAATGGTAATATCAACAAGCAAGACGTTGCTAACTCGGTACGGGAGATTTACGCGGGCGTCACGAAGATGATCGAGAACGACAAGGTGATACAGGCGATCGCCAACGGAGAGAAGCGCGGGTAACATGCCAATCATAACCACGTCACCGTCTACCGGCGCAAAGTCAGCCACGGTCAGCCCGAAGACCGGCGCGGTGTCAAATCCATCTCCAGGAACGACCTCCGCTGGGAGTAAGGGGGACGTACCGTACTACGCGCAGTCTCTGTTCGATTCCCGGATCTACTCTCTCGTGTTCCCGATGGAACGGAATGACACGGAAGCCCCGACAAATGGCGGTGGTTACAACGGCGGGCTGACGCGCGGGATGATGATATGGGACAAGGCTTACCCGCCGTACACGCACCAAGCCGAAATGCATTTCCTGTTCAACCCGACGACCGTCACGGCGACCTACTCTGTCGACTCCGGTGACGCTTCGACATCATTGATGTACCGCAGCCCTACGGACACGGCGCAGGCCGCCTTTGCGATGAACCAGACGGTCAGCTTCAGCCTTTACTATGACCGGACGTTCGAGCTATGGGGGTCCTATGGCGCGTCGGGCGTGCCAAACCCCCAGACAGTCGGCCCGAACGGAAAGATGCAGGACACCTCGTCAGCTAACCCCAATATTAACGGCATGAACCCGATGGACCCGACCGTGTACGGCGTGAACGTCGACATCATGGCCATGAAGCAGATCACCGGAATGTTCCTGAACCAGCTATCTGCTCCCTCCGGTGCGGCGACTGGTGCTCCGACTAGTAATGCTTCCCCCGGGCTGTCCCAGCAGGGTGTAATGTGCATGCTCCCGACCTGGGTTTACTTCGGGGCGAAGACGGGCCTCGTATACTACGGGTACATATCCTCGTTCACGGTCACCGTGACTCACTGGACCCAGTTTATGATTCCTATGCGAGCGGTGATCGACGTCGGCTTTAACCTGCTTGTCCCCTCGGCGGACCAGAAGGACGGGCCAACCTTCACTGACTGGAACACCCTGGCACAGCTCGCCATCGGAACCTCGGCTGCTGATAGTGCAAATGGACAGCAGACAATCAGCAAGGCAACAGGTAACAACAGTAACCTGTCCACGGGGAAGGCGGGGCGATGATAGGTCAGTTCAGCCGGTACATCGACTCTTCAATAGTGAACGTCGATGTAAACAAAAGGACCCGGCAAGTTATAGTTCCCAGCCCTCCGCAGCCGTACACGATCGTGTTCCGGTCCTACATGGTCACGGACTCTGACACACTTGACGGCCTGGCTGACCAGTTCTTCGGCGCGGCTACATGGTGGTGGAAGATCGCGGACGCTAACCCGGAGATCCTTGACTGGACCACCATCCCCCCGGGCACCGTCATTCGTATTCCGGTGGCATCGTGACTTCCACACCCGTCGGCCCAGTCATATTCTCGGCTACAGTTAACGGCGTGAAGTCCCAGACGGCTCCGCTGGACTTTGAGGTGCAGCAGGAGTGGGGAAAGCACGACCTTTTCTTCGCGCGCGTCGTGGTAAAGAAGGGGCTGACGTACACTAAGCTGCTGAAGTCCTGGCCAGAGGGTGCCGCCGTTGACATCACCTGGGGACGTTACCCGACATCAGTACAGCACTGGTACGGGTACATAAACCACCATCAGATCAACACCGAAGATGACGCGAACGGGCAGAACATCCAGATCACGTACGTCTTTATCGGAACCAGTGCGAAGATGAACGGGGACAAGAACCGGACCTGGAAAAGCTACACGCCAACGGCCATGGCGAGTACCATTGCCCGGGAGAACTCGCTGCGGTGTGTCGTCACGTCGACCGACTGGACACTGCCGTACGAGGTTCAGGCCCACGAGTCAGACTTTCAGTTCCTTAACCGGATGGCCGACAAGGTCGGAATGCGTTTCTGGGTTTCCGGAGGGACGCTGTACTTTATTGACCCTATCGTCCTCCTGTCCGGTGCGAGCAACTACTTCATCCCGCAGTACACGATTAACCGTGCGGCGTACCTCCAGGACACCGCACGGAACTTCGAGCTGATGCAGGGTTCTTCTATTCCCGGGGCCTTCAAGATGTCCCGCACGGTCTACGGCCTGGACCCGGACACCGGTCAGGTGATCCAGGCGACCGCTGACGGGGACACGTATGACGACGAGATCGTGAACATTCACCGGAACGTGACTTCAACGCAGGAAGCGAAGCAGATCCAGAACGCGGCCCAGGCCCTAAGCCAGTTCTGGCGCACCGGCACGGTAGAGGTATTCGGGTACAGCCTGCTGTATCCCGGGAAGATGATCAAAATAGATGGTGCGGTCATGCCCGATGACACGGCCGGTAACTGGATCGTCATGAAGGTAAACCACATCCTGAAGATGTCCGGCAGCCCGGACCCGGTGAATGACAAGTACGTCAGCCGCCTTACTATCTCGTCAAACGTGAGCGCGACGATTCCCTTTGTCAAGGGGGTCCACAAGGTCACGCCAGAGATCATTCCGTGCAACCTGAGTGGCGGGAAGTGGCAGGCACAGCAGCTTAACACGGTCATCGAGGGGGTTGTGTAAGATGGCACCACCGGCCAGGCAGTGGTTCGGTACGTACACCGCGAGTGTTGCTAACGCGCGCAAGGATAATTACCTTGAGCTGAACATCCCCCAGGTTCTTGGGAAGTCCATTTCGAACTGGGCGGCCCCGGTTGTGTCCTGGCCTGGGCCGCCGCTTACCCCGGGCACGGTTGTCTTCGCGGCGTTCCTTGGCGGGGACATTAACCAGCCAGTGTGGGCACCTAAGGCCCGCATACTGCAGGGTATTTACCCAGGGGACCCGACGCTAGTCCTCCACGGGGACGGCACCTGGGGAGCCGTGGTCTCTTCAAGTGGGCAGGTTCTCCCGACTAGTGCCATGGACATGAACGGGCAGATCATTACTAACGCCGCCGATGGCGTTGCTAATACTGACGTGGCTACGGTGGAGCAGGTAAACCAGGTCGAATCCGACGTGATGACCTACCTGCAAAGCATCTCGTCTGAACTAGGCGGGGGATCAACCGGCCCCGTAGGGCCAGCCGGACCAACCGGACCCGCCGGACCTCAGGGGCCCGTGGGAGCCACAGGGTCTACCGGCCCGGCCGGGCCCACTGGTCCGACAGGGGCAACCGGAGCTACGGGACCGGCGGGCCCTACGGGGCCGACCGGGGCGACCGGACCTACCGGGCCGCAACCCCCGCTGAACACCACGGCCGTTAATATACAGGCCCTTGGAACCCAGGCGGCCGGAACGTTTACCACGGCAGCGGCGGCCGACCACGTGCACCCCACGACAGGCCTGGCTACTGCCGCGTCTATTTCCGCAGCGGCCGGTGCGGGAGATTCCACGCTAGCCCTCACGCCTGCCGGGTACTGGCGTCTCGGGGACGTTACGGCTGGCTCCTGCCCGGACTCCTCTGGGAATAACAACCCGGCCGTAGTGACAGGGACGATCGCGCCGACGCAGGGTTTTCCGGGGACTAAGGCCGCGTATTTCGTTAACTCTACCGCGTACGCCACAACCGCAGCCTTCACGTTCGCCGTTCCTTCCGCATGGTCCCTGGAAGTCTGGTTCAATACCTCAGCGCTGGGTAACAATGTCGCACTGATGTCGGGCGGGTCGTTCGCCCAGAACAGTCACCAGGGATTCAACCTGATCCTGTTCTCGGACAACAACATTTACTTTGACTGGGGTAACGGGACCGTACGGAACAGGGTGAACACGACCACGGCTCCGGTTACCGCTAACACCTGGCACCATGTGGTCGGCACGTACGACGGAACGACATCGAAACTTTACCTGGACGGAAGCCTGGTCGCGAGCGGATCAGCCACCGGCCCGATGAGCTGGCCAACGCCGCAGGTTGCCTTCGCGCAGGTCTACACGGGCATCGGCGGAACGCCGCACCCGCTATCGATTGAGCGCGGGGCAATTTTCTCCTCCGTGCTGACGTCTGTGACCGTGGCGAACAGGTACAACACGGCCCTGTTCAGCTCGGCCACCGCTGGCCCGACAGTTATCAATGCGGCTGACTACAACAGCATTCAGGCCGCACTTGATGCGGCGGCAAATGGTTCTAATACCTCACCGACCGTGTACATACCGTCAGACCGGCTCTGGCAGGCTAGCGCGGCGTTTACTTACACGTCTGGTAAGCCGCTGCACATCACGGGTGACATCAGTGGTGCTGCCACGAATCACGGGACGACAATTCAGTGCGCCGCAGGCGGGAACTATACCCTGTTCTCTGCCCCGAACTCACCGAACACGTGCATCGAGCACCTGACCCTTGCGACTCTGGGTACCATGGGATCGTCCTCGACAGCCATTAACCTGGGCGCGTACTCGACTGTAAACGACATAACCATTACCGGTCCAAGCTCCAGCCAGTGTTTCTACACCGGCATTGAGATTACCGGTAACGTATACATGACCAACTGCTGGATTAACGCCGTCCAGACAGCGGTGTACCTTTACGAGGGTGGCGGGGGAGTCATCATGGGCACCTCGACCTTCACGGTTCCCGGAGGAGGGTCGGCTGGTATCTGGGCGAACGGCGCTACTGTCCGCATGACAAACTGCTTCACCACCGGAGGTGACCGGGGCATCTACGCCACGGCCGGTGAATTCATGTTCATCAACAACGTGGAGATAAACAACTGCTGGGTCGCTGGCCTGGAAGTCGCGCAGCTAGACGGGCACCCCCCGGGCTTCATCGGGCAGGTCTGGGCGAACCAGCTATGGATGACGGGCGGGGAGTCCCCGCTGGCGCACGGGGTTATCTTCAACACGGGCGGCGGGACCCTGCAGTTGACGCAGGCGAACATCGGCGGGTTCTCGGGTAACGGGGTGTGGCTGCGGAAGGGATTCGGCTTCGGAATCTACGAGTCGGTCTTCGGGGAAAACGGATTCTATGCCGCGAACTCCTATGACGACATCCACATCGAGACCATTGCCGACCAGATACAGATCAACAACAACCGGTTTAACTGTGACCCGTACAACCAGCTCATGAGCCCGGCAGTACGCTCAAGTGTGTACGTCCCGTCCGGAGCTATGCCGAACCTTATCTGCACCGGGAACATCTGGCCAGCAGCAGGATACGGGACGGCACCGGTTGTAAACCCAGACAGTTTGGGTATCTTTGCGAACAACCTAGCCACTACGACACCAACGCACTGACATCGAATCCTGGTAGAATGAAGACGGCATGCGACAAGAAATTCTGATCCCTTTTACACTGGACCCGGATACCGGAAAGATCATGCAGACTTCGGACCCGGACATCCAGGCGATGCAGCATGTCTCCAGCCTGGTCTGTACAGAGCCGGGGGAACGCGTGATGCACCCGGACTACGGCATTCCTTTGTCGTCCTACGTGTTCGACCCCGGAGCCTCCATAGTCGCGCAGGCAATTGACAAAGACGTAACCCAGCAGATGGCCCAGTGGGAACCTTCCCTGACGGTGGTGCGCATTACCCCTTCAGCGGACGAAGACTTCGGGGTAGCCCGCGTTGACGTCGACTTCGAGACGTCCCCGGAGGCCACCAGATACACGCAGACGGCTACCGTTTACGTAGGGGGAGTAGTTGCATGAGTTCTAGCCAGCGCTCGATACCGGCGCAGTACCCGACAATTGCAATCCCGACGAGCATCGACTACACGAGTAAGGACTTCGTGTCCTTCGTGCAGTCCATGCTGACGTACGCCGCGCAGGCAATGCCCGACTGGAATCCCGGCAGCGAGGGTGACTTCGGGATGGTCATGGTAGAGCTGATGGCCTACATGGGAGACATTATCTCCTACTACGGGGACCGGCTTTCCCAGGAGGCGTACCTTCCCACCGCGACGCAGCGGCTGTCCGTAATGAACATCGCCCAGCTTCTTAATTACGTCCCGGCCGGTGCCCTGCCCTCTTCCGGGACCATTAACCTGGTCACCCCCCTTGGTGGCACGGCAGTGACGGTCCCAGCCGGTACCCAGGTTTCCGCTACTAACATCCCGAACGGAATGAGCGAGCCACCGATCTTTGAGACCACGACAGACGTTACCGTACCAGGGAATGGCGGGACGGCCTCGGTAGTGGTTGAACAGGGGATCACCTACAAGATGATCCGGATCGGTACCAGCACCGGTACTCCGGGGCAGTCGTTCTCCCTTCCTCAGCTCCAGGTGCAAGACGGGAGCGTCCAGGTCCGGGTCGACGGGACGCTCCCGATTCCAGACGCCTGGAACCAGGTTAACTTCATGATCGACGCGAACGCCGAGGACGAGTCTTACAGTGTCTCGGTTGACCAGTCGGGAGTTACCTGGGTTACCTTCGGTGACGGAACTAACGGGATGATCCCGGGAATGGGCCTTGGCATCTGGGCCACTTACCGGGTGGTCGACGGAGCGGCGGGCAACATCCCCTCCGGATCGGTAAACGCTATCAGCAGCCCGGTCGCCGGAGTTGACATCGCTTTGCTGCCGGACGGTGTCACTCCTAACACGACAGCCATGACGGGTGGCGCGGACGTAGAGGCGACCGAGTCTATCCGGGCAAATGCCGGTGCGGCCTGGCGTGCACAGTACCGCGCGGTGTCGATCCAGGACTACAATGACCTGGCCCTGAATGTCCCTGGTGTCACCATGTGCAATGCGGTCGCCCAGCATTCGACCAGCGTGGTCCTGTACGTCGCCGGATCGAATTACCAGGGGCCCGGTCCTGTCCTGGTTGACGCTATCCTCGATTACTTCGAGGGCAAGACGGTGAACGGGACAACGCTAAGCATCGTGCCGCCTGCAATTATCCCGATTGACATCGGCACCTCGGATAACCCCGTGCAGGTAGTGGTCAAGGACGGGTACGCGCAGGGGACCGTCACCGCGAATGTTAACACCGCCCTGCAGGCCCTGCTGTCCCCGCCGAACATATCATTCGGGCAGCTACTTACCATCTCGTCTGTCTACGAGGCTATCCTGGCCGTTGACGGGGTCGACTACTGCATCGTCCCAGCGTTCACCCGGGAGGACGTGACGCAGGATAACACGAACTCGATTCAGCTACGGCCTAGTGAATTCGCTAAGTCGGGGAACATTACCATGGTCGTATCTGGAGGCTTCACGTCGTGACAACCAATCCGGTTTACCCGAAGTCCCTGCTGCCGTGGTCTGACCGCGTAGACGAAGTTGATATCGTCTGGGCGCAGGACCCGAACAGCATTGCCGCTGACCTGGTATCGGTTGAGAGCACTCTCGGCGTGATGCCGCAGCAGATGAAAAACCCCATCCTGGGGAATGCGATTAACTTCGTCAACGTCGACCAGCGCCTTGACTACCTTACCGCCGGGCAGAACATCCCGGTCACGCAGCTTTACAACACCAGCGGGTTCCAGGTTAGCCCGTGGTGCGGTCCAGGCACGCACTACGGCGCGTTTAACAGCTACAAGGTCGCTTACGACTCGTTCGCCAGCACTGGCCAGCCAATGTACAACGGGTCCGACCTGACCATGCCGGTGACCGGATGGTGCGTCATTGATTCGAGCCAGTTCTGGGAGTGGCACGGAACCGGGTACTCCGGCATGGGCCTGTACGTCGGTAACCGTCTGGTCGACTATGACAAGTGGGACTGGGGATTCCCGGGGAACTACCCTGGCGGACTGTGGCGGCCTGAGGTGTTCCGCCCGGCGTGCACCCACGTCCACTACGAGGGCATCGTTAACCAGGGTGACAGAATCCGTGTCGTGTCCGAGAACGGCATGTCTTCGCAACTTCCGAAGTTCGCATATCAAATGAGCCTGTCCGCCACCGTCCTGCGGACCACCCCCCGGAACAACGCGCAGCCCCCGTTTAACCCGTCGCCACCACCGCCTGGACCGATTATGTGCACACGGTTCCCCCCGCCTCCTGGCATGCTATGCAGGCACCTTGGGGGTGGCATCCTGCACATCGAATGGGACATGTTCCAGGAGCCGTCGTGGCCGTTCCCAGACAGCTATAACGTAGCGGTTTACCGTCCGGGACTAGTCTCACCATTGGCATACTTCACGGTAGTGCCTGCCCCGGCAGTATTCGGCCGGATGGAATGGGACACCGAGGCCCTGCCCCTCGGGGCAACCTACCAGGTAGTCGTGAGTGCGAACGGCGCACTTATCCCGAGCGACTCGGCGCAGATCATCCTTAACATCTGATGCAAAGTTATCCACGTGGTAAGGCGGTGAGGTAACAGTGTCCGTGTACGGCATTACGCCCTACGGAACCTCTGTGTACGGGCTCGACCTTTACCCTGCCTATTCCGTTGAGCCATTTACCGCGCAGTCGGTCACCTATGGCACGGTCCAGGTCTCCTGGACAAAGCCCACGGGGACTATCTTGCGTTACCGGCTGCTCGCTAACCGGTACGGGTACCCGGTTAACGAGAATGACGGCACTGTCCTATTTGACTCCGCGACCTACCCCGGATCGAACTACGCGGACACCTCGATAATCCCCGGGACCTACCACTACTACGGGTTCTACGTCCTGGCCGACCTGGCAGACAACATCTGGATACGAAGTGGTGTCGCCGGTTGCCTGGCTATCAAGGATTACGGGTCAAGCGAAGAGATGTGGCGTCGTCTCCCGAATCACTTCCGGACGATTCCAGAGACTGACGGGTACCTTACCGGGGACGCTCCGGGGGACTCCTACCTGCAACAGTTCGTGAATGTCATTGGGTTCGGTGTGGACTACCTGCGCACGCAGTACGGGATGATGCTCGACCACTGCAACGACCCGATGGCAATTCCAATTGACGACCTGTGGAACCTCGCTGCTGAGGTCGGCCTTAAATTCTCACCGGAGATGCCCGCCTACACGATCCGGAAGGCCGTCGCTAACCAGGCCCATGTCTGCCGTGAGGGCGGGACTACCCCTGGTATCGAGAATGAGATCATCCTGCGCACCGGGTGGTCGGCGGACATAACCACGGGCGCGAACCTGATGCTTGAGGACGACCAGTCCACGTTCCTCCACCCGGTGTTCTACGAGTACACCCGGCACCGATGCTACAACATTGGTGAGTGCGTCTGGTTCGGTCCTCCCTTCTCTTTCCGGCAGTGGCCGGGACTCGGGTACTGGTACAAGTGCATCTCACCAACACAGGGGATAGACCCGCCAGCCTCAGGGGGAAGTAATGCGAACTGGCAGGTAATACGGGACTCCGATGACACCCTGCTGACCCTGGTCCAGCCGTCCACTGGGATGCCCAGTACCTGGGAAGCTGTCGACCTCGGGAATACTAACGGCGTTCCGACGAGCGGCTCCGTTCTGCAGGGCCTTGGTGTCCAGAACATCGCGAACACCGGGTTTGCATGGAACTGCCTGCGCCTGAAGAACAAGGCGTCAAGCTCGCGGAACCTTATGCTCCGGTCAGTGTGCCGGAAGACCAGCCAGGTTAACCTGACGCCCTGGGCCGTCGACCCCCAGAGTGCGGTCCAGGACGCTGTGCCTGTCCCGTACGTCCGGGACTCACAGCAGTGGGACCCCACCATACGATACGGTACCGGCGACCTTGTTCTCTACCAGGGGCAGCCGTTCAAGGCCCTGCGGGCGTCGACAGGTATAACCCCTCCGACTAACGACATCGCTAACGCGGAATGGACGCCCCTGTCTGAATCGCGACGGATCAGGATAGCCACCAGCGGGTACGTCAGCGACAACATGACCGGCACCGCGCACGCGGTCAAGGTAGTTCCGTGCATGGAATGGTATGACTGCGCGGGTAACTTCATCACCCGGATTACCGCCCGGAACACCTCGTCGACAGGCGTGCCCAGCAAGCCGGACAGCCTGGCATTTGACTCGTTCACCAGCCAGAGCCGTGTTTACAATGTGCAGGCGGCGACGTCGGTATCCCTCGGCCCGTGGCTGGCCACGTTCTGGCCGAACGGCACGATGTCCGGACGGCCTGCCGGTACCCTGTCCGTTCCTAGCCCGAACTTCAGCCTGGACGGGTACCATTCCCTGCTTCCTGACCTCGCCGGTACCGGATGGTCCGGGCGCTGGGTGACTCAGTTCGTCCCGCAGTCCGCCGGTAACTACACCTTCTCCCTGAAGGGCCTGGGCGGCGGTGTCCGCATGCTCGTAAACGGGGTTCCTATCATCAGCGACTGGTACGGCACGCCGACCAGCCTGACCTCTTCGACCGTGACGCTCAAGGGCGGTACCCCAGTTTCCGTCGAGGTTGATTACCGTGCTCCGGACTACACACCTGGTACCTGGACCGCGAACTTGATTCCGCAGGAGTCACTCCCGCTTACACTTGCTTCGTCGAACCAGGATATAAAGGTACCCCCGTTCTATGTCGTGGCCGGGGCTGAATTCATATTCTCCCTAACCTCGTCAGGAGGGCACGCAGGAGGTGCCATCACCTGGTACGGGAGCAATGGGCAACCGGTAGGGTGCTTCGCCTTCCCGTACAGCAGTACCGCTGGTGTGGACGAGTCCGTAAGCGGGTTCATACCGGGTAATGCCACCTCGGCTTCCATCGAAGTAATGTGTTTCTCCTCATTTGAGGGTATGGAATCCAATTTCCAGATGCGGACAGCCGTCCCCCAGCCGTCTGCCCTGACGGTTACCAGCCCGATCTCCCTGGTGCCTACCGGGAGCGTGGTAAACACCGGGACCCTTACCGGCCGTCTCACGGACGACGAGACGAATACCTGGCTGACCCCGGCGGGGAACTTCCTTATCGGTTACGGTAACTGCTGGCCCCTGAACCCCGGGCAGCGGTCCATCGGCCTGGTCACCGGCCCGGCGAACACGAACGTCGGGGTCACCTTCCGGACCAGTCCGCAGTCAGGACAGACCCAGGGCATCGTCTTCCGGTACACCGACGACAATAACTACTGGCGGTGCGGACGGGTAAGCATTCGCAAGAAGGTCGCCGGGGTATGGACCACGGTGGCGACTCACTCTACTACATTCCTGAACAATGACCGGATGATCCTGACACTTAGCGGGTCGTCGATTAAGGTGTTCCGAAATGCTGCGAGCACTCCGGTAACCTCGGTGACGGACACCTTCAATTCCAGTGCCACTAAGCACGGGATCATCGTGGAGAACAGTTGAGCTACTACTTCGATACCTTTGTCACCCCGTTTAGCCCGATCGGGTACTGGGCCGTTGGTGATGTTGCCAGCGGGTCTCTGCCTGACACGTCTGGAAACGGCCGATCGGCCACGGTATCCGGGTCGGTTACCACGGCTGGCACTGCTCCCCGGTGGCTGACTGCCGGGACATTCACACCCGGGAACACAGCTAGTACCGCATCGTTCACTTACAGTACCCCATCTCAATTCAGCGCGGAATGCTGGTTCAGTACTTCAGCCACGGGCAACGAGGCCCTCCTGATAGACGGCGGGTCATACACAGGCCACTCCAACCAGAACTGGTCTGTTGCGATTTACACCGACAACAAAGTCTACTTTGACTGGAATAGTACAGGGGCTTATCACCGTATATCTGCAGCCGTACCCGGTGGCCTCACCGCTAACACATGGCACCATGTCGTTGCGTTGTACGACGGCTCCCATCAGATTCTTTACATAGACGGAACTGCAGTAGCAACCTCTGCTACTATCACAGACACCTGGACATGGGTAACACCAAAGGTTCGCTTTGCGGCGTCGAACCTGGAATTCGTCATAGGTAATATTTCCTACGCCGTGTCCCTGGCCGGTGCCGGATTCTACCCGTCTGCATTTACACCGACCCAGGTTGCCGATAGGTACCAGGGATATGAACTTGTCACCACTACTGACAATGCCACATGGAACGTTTGTGATACGATTCCGGTTACCGCACCGTCGTCCTGGAAGTCACTGACGCTAGTGCCCAAGTCTTCATCAGCGTCCTGGAATTCCGATGCCACAGTCACCAAAACTGCACAGTCATCCTGGAAAACCCGGACAGCAGTCAGCACCTCAGTCCGGACCACCTGGGTATCACATAACGTCACCCCGTATACCCAGAACCTGTGCCCGAACCCGTCCTTTGAGAGCACGGTCACCGTTACCGACTCAGACGGTGGCACCAGTACTGAGCCGCAGGGGAACCTTACCGGGTACACCGCGCTGCCGGGCACGACCCTTGCCTACACGTCCCAGGACGCCATGGCTGGCCAGTATTCTATGCTGGTCACGACGGACGGACACGCAGCCGGTGAGGGATTCGTCGGCCCGATGGTGGAATTCGACCCGGTCGACGAGTACTGCTCTATGCAGGTGTCGATGACCGGCGAGACGGGCAGCCTGATGGTGTCCGCGCTGACCCCCGCTGTCGGCGGGAACCCGATGGCTGTCCTCGGGCAGGTCACCGTCACGCTGTCGCCCGGGTGGCAGACCGTCGCGCTGGACGGGCTGGGCCTAGCTCAGGGGGAGCAGGCTTACCTCGTCGTCTGGACTAACTCCGCGCAGGCGCTGACCTTCATGGTTGACTGCGTCCAGTACGAACCGGAGTCCCCGCACCACGATTACGTAGAGTCCACTAGGTTCTTTCAGAATTACTTCACCGCGTCCGGCGGTACCGTAGTTGAAGGAACCGCCGAGCTGATCACGCCCGGACTGATCCGGGTAATGACCCCGAACCCGGGGGGCATTACCTCTGGCGGTTCTGTCTCCCTGGTGATGGCAACCCCGGTCGCGGCCTTTGATGACTTCGGCATGTGGGAGCTGACCGACCCGGACCCGGCCATGACGTACGTCGGATGGAACACGGCGAACCAGTCGACGGGCCACAGTAATTACGCGCGGAACTGGGGGATCTTCTACCCGCCGCTGGACTATCCGGTATCAGACGGGACCCTGCTGTGGAAGCGCGCGGCGTTCATGGTCCCCGGGTTCCAGTATCTGACCGTGCCTGCCGGTGTCTCTCAGAACCTCACTGCCGTTCAGGCCGAGATGCTCCCCCTTTTCGACATCATCGACAGCGCCCCGGCCCCCAGTGCGTGGGATACGCCCCGGGCACTGCACGTCCGGGTCCGGCCAACCCGGCTGAACCACTCACCGAACCCGTCGTTCGACAACGGGACCACCGGATGGACGGCCCTGGGGGCGGCTACCCTTTCCCAGGATGCCACGGTCCAGTACGGAATTCTCGGCAGCTCCGGAAAGGTTACCTGCACCGGCCCGGGTGACGCGGTCCAGCTTGCCGTCCCGCAGCTTATCGCCGGGGACATTTACACCTGCTCGGTGTACGTCCTCCCGGAGTCGGGTCACATCGTCGACCTTCAGATTCAGGCAGGCGGGACGTCCGGAGGTATCAGCGGGGTGCCTGGCAGCGTGCTGCCCCAGACTAACAAGGACGGGACCGAGGCGTGGGTCCGGTCGAGCGTGACCTTCACCGCGACCGCGTCGACTATGTCCCTGGTGTTCGCACCCGTTACGGACGGGACCTACCCGGTAACGTTCGCCCTGGACGATAACCTGATCGAGGCCGGTGACCTTATCGGTAATTACTTCGACGGTAACGGAGGGAACCCCGACTATTACTGGGAAGGCGGGACCGGGGTAAGCCGGAGCTACTACTATGAGGGGTACAACGCCGGGCAGCAGGTGATCAGTGACGTCCTGGACAGGCACGTTCCGATCGAGATCACTGCGGCCGACCCGGTATATATGCAACCTCCGACCCAGTAACAGTGATAGGATGACACCGTAACCAATAATCGGAGCTTAAATGGAATTGATTACCGGCGCACTGGCAGCCTTTTACGTCTGGAACACGCTGAGGTTCCTTCTGCCGTTCTCTGTACCTGACCGTCTGGCCCTGCCCCTGTACGGCGGGATAGCCTACGGCCTGCTCCAGGTCCCTGTTCACTCTGTCGTGCTGGCGCTCGCGATCGCCGGGGGACTCACCCTGCTGATGCTCGGCGTCTCCCTGCTCGGCGTCCGGCCGGAGCGCTGGAGCCTGCCGACGTTCCACCGGCCGGGGCACTTCAAGCTCACCGGGCTAGGGCACACGCCAGGGGCGAAGGCCAGCCGGGTAGGCCGCAGGATTCCGAAGCTCTAGTTTCGACGGGGCAAGACCCCAGGGGGTAGCCTTCTATACGGAAGGTTCACAACTATGTCCAAGGAGGAACCGCATGTCTGATGCGGAACTGCTAATCGCGTTCGCCGGGTCCGGTACCGTGACGCCCGCGAACGTCAAGGCCCTGATCGATGACCAGCTTATCGGGGAGAGGGACGTCGCTGAGTTCTACGTCCCGGACAAGATCGCAGAGAAGAAGCAACCGGGGCTAGCAAACGTCGTCGGCTACCTGACTAAGTACTGGGGGGACGACGACTCCAGTGAGGACCCGTTCAAGACCGCCCCGGTGTCGAACCTGGACGCCGTCCTGCGCACGGGCGCTCGCGACGGCCTGGACCCGGTCCTGGTTATCCTCGCCGGGGACGACGGCGCGGACGACGAGACCGCTGACCTGGTCGAGGCTGCCCTTCAGTCTGACATCCGGGTACTGGACCTCGCGGCCGGTCTCGATGAAGTCACCGCGACCGAGGACGAGGCAGAAGAGGTCCCAGCCGAGCCGGAGCCGGAGCCTGAGGCCCCTAAGCGGCGTCGGCGTACAACGGCAGCCCCCGAAGCGGAGAAGCCCGCTCCGGCCCGTACAAGGGGTAAGCCACGGTCAAAGGCAGAGGTCGCGGAAGTCGGGGAGAAGGCCCTGGACGACCTTAAGGCCAAGCGCGCTGCGGCGGACGACACCCCGCCGTTCGACGGCCCCTACAAGGGTGAGGGTATCAACCTCTCGAAGTTTAGCAAGAGCGTGGATAAGATCGACTTCTCGAAGCTCAGCAAGAGCGTAGAGGGAGTCTCCGTGTCCAGCGGGGAATCAGTCCGGGACCTGCTGATCGTGGCTCTTCGTGGCGCTCTGAGCGCCCTGGAGGCTGCTGACGCCCCGCTCGGTGCCGTGCTGGACGCTGCGGACGCGGGCCAGCCTGGTCCGACCACGGCCTACATCCGGGACGACGAGACCGGGAAGCTCCGCAAGCGGGGGCGCGGGAAGCCGCGTGCCGGTGAGACCGCCGTCTACCTCACCCCGTCCCAGGAGAAGGCAGCCAGGGCTAAGGGAGAGCTGGAGTAGCAAATGAAAAGGGCCCCTCTGCGAACCAGTGGCTCAAGCGGAGGGGCCCCTCTCTCGGTGAGGAGGAGGCACCGTGATCCCAGTATAACCAAAGTGCAGAATCAAAAGCAAAACAGGGAGGAGGAAAGCAACGTGACCATCTTTGACATGAGGCCGCGCGAGCCGGAGATAAAGTTCCCGAAGTGCTGGGAACATATCCCTGCTCTGTTCGAGCTATGCCTCGCGGATCACTTCGGCAGGCAAGACGACGATGAAGAATAACGATCTCTCAGCGGACCCTGTGCCCAGGCTGGCACTGGTTTTCGAGGGTGCCCTGGCCTGGCTTCCTGACGAGAAGGTACAGCGTCAGTTCACCCGGCACATGGACCGGGGCGAATTCAGTAAGGCCGTCGACCTGTTCGAGTTTAACCAGAAGCTTGAGACGGTGATCTGGGACAGGTCGTTCCGTGTGTCGATGCAGATCGACGTCATAACTTTCCTTGGCCCGGACAAGTTCGCGGAGGAGGTAGCCCGTAGGATAGGCGACGAGGAGCTGCCGATCCACAAGGTCTGGGCTACGACGCCGAAGATACTCGGCCGGAGGCTGGCCTACATGCCAGACCTTGTGCGGGTCTACCACGCGTACCCGCAGTACCAGCTTTACTTCGGGCAGAAAGGCAGGCTTCTAGATGACGCTAACCAGTTCGGGTACTAGGAGGAGACATGAAGGAACCAGCATTTAAGAGCTATTTCGAGGCCCGGGACTTCCTAGACATCACATCCATGAACATGCCAGTCGAGTTCAACATGGCACAGATGGCGATCTTCAGGTTCCTGCTGTCACACACGATGTTCACGCAGGACGACGACTACGGGCGCGTGGATGACCGGTGGACCCGGCAGGAGACGATCGCGGACGCGGTAAGGTGCTCACGTGAGTATGTAAACAGGGCACTGAAGATTCTGGAGAACAAGGTCGGAGCCATCAAGCGCAAGAAGTGGCGGGACGGGGCACCGGGAAGCGTGCCGGACGAGATTCGGATCACCTGGCGGGCCATGTACAAGATTGCCGAGGGTGAACCTGGATCACACTCTATAGGAAGTGACTGATGATCACAGCGAGTGTGACCTACGATCACACTCTATTCCTTTGTAAAGAAAGAAAAGAACTACGTCGGTAGTGTTAGGAGGAAGAAGACATGAGTAACAGGTCATGGCTGAACAGCAAGGACCCGAACTACACTCGCCGTCAGTTCGACCCGAATTACAAGCCAGCACGACAGGACCCCAGGCACCAGGAGAAGAAAGGTCCCCGCGAGTTCGACAGGAACTCCTGCCCCGCAGGATGGGACGCCTCAGTCTGGGAGCTGACCCTCCAGTTCGAGCAGGCAGCCGCCAGGGAGGGGATTCAACTGGCGACCGGCAGGCCCGTGATCTACTCCCTCCTGCGCGACAGGTGCGACTCGTTCCGCGACGGGCTGTACACCAGGCACAAGCGCTGGTCAGTCGACGGGGTGAACGTCCACGCTACCTGGCAGGAGATAGTCTCCGCTGCGATCTCCCGGCACTTCAGGGACTACCAGGAGGACGAGTACGCGGCGGACTACTTTTGCGGGCCGGTGGTGTTCAACGATATGATCAGAGAGGTCCGGGAGCACGGGGCGAACCTCTACGGGGTCCGCAAGCTTGAGGAGCGGTACGGCTCCCTGGACTACAATCACAGCTACGCTGAGGAGGACGGCAATGAATGACAGCTACAACTGGGACGAGTACTTCAAGAGCCACAACGTCCTGGATCTTCGGGAAGACCTCGGCCACTGGAAGGACGCCCGTCACTACTACACCCCGTCTTCCAGTCAGCGGCACACGCTTGACGCCCGGATCGCGCGGCTCGAAGAGTACCTGGCCGCCCGGAAGTTCACCGAGGCTGACGCCCGCGAGCTTCTGGCATCGATGGGGATCGATGACCCGCTTACGTGGCAGGTTCAGGTACTGGTTAACGTCCTGAACGCGGAGGGCCCGATCCGTGCCTTCTGAGCGCCAGACATTCCACTGCGGTGCGGAGGTTCTCCCTATCCTGCGTGAAGCGTGGAAGCCCCATGACGTCGACCACACATCCAATGGCTTTATCGAGTGGGCGGCCCCGTCCCCGCTGCCATACGGCATCGACATCTACGAGGAGCCGGACTTCCCGGACCATTACTTCGAGGTGCGAGCAGGTTCCGAAGTTCTTCTCGCCGGATTCATAGAGGCAGGCAATGGATCTAGGTAGAGAAATGATCCGGGCGGTCCTGACAGAGAAGGGCGCGCTCAAGAAGTTCATCGACGCTGGATTCGGGCACGACTGGGTAAACGACAAGCAGGATCTTTCCCGCGCCGCTATCTTCGGGGACACGGACCTGGATGCCTACCGGTTCATCCTCCGGCACTGGGAGGACTACCGCGAGCCGCCTAGCCTGAGTTTCTTCCAGCACAGTTACCCGCCTGAGTCCCTCCGGCTGCCGAAGTCAGACCTTAAGGTCGAAGAACTCCTGGCGATGGTCCGCTCCGACGTGACCCGCGTCCAACTGGAGGAGGGCGGGTCGGAATTCATCGACGCGTTCGAGTCCGGGGACCTTGAGGGTGCCGTCGCGAAGATGGAGGAGACGGCACGGAAGATCCGCGCGGAGCGGACCTCCCGGAGCGTGCAGATTCCCTGGGACAGCGCGGACTACGACCTTGAGTCTAAGCTGAACCGAAAGGAGGTCGCCGGAATACACACGGGCATCGCAAAGCTTGACGAGAAGTTCTCCGGCTGGCAGCCCGGGGAGATGGTGACCTTCCTCGGCCGGGCGAAGGCGTGCAAGACCTCGCACCTCCTGAAGGCCGCGCTGGCTGCCCACGACGACGGCTGGAATTCCCTGGTGGTCACCGTGGAAATCAAGGGGTCGTCTATTGCCGAGCGGCTGGACTGCTTCGCGGCCGGGGTAGAGTACGACCGGTACGTCCGGGGAAGGCTGGACGAGTCTGAGAAGAAGCGCGTCCGGATGGCGAAGTCTAATCGCGGACGAGAGGAGTACCTTCACGTAATCCAGCCGACCGGGAAGTACACTATCGCGGACCTTGAGATGGACATCGAGAGGTACCGGCCGCACGTCGTCTTCCTTGACGGGTTCTACTTCCTGATCGACAGCCGGACAGGGAAGCCCGGGTCGAACTGGGAGGGGCACGATAACCTCGCCCAGGATCTGCATAACCTCTGCCTGCGTCATGACATAGTGATCGTCGTGACGATGCAGGTCCGGGAGAAGCAGGCCCGGGGCGGTAAGAAAGGTGACCTGGACGACAACACGATGATGGGCGGGACCGGGCTTATCATGTTCTCGGACATGGTACTTACCCTGGACATGGACAAGGAGACCTGGCTGAACACTATCCAGTGCTCCCGCAGCAGGACCCGGTACCTTCCCACGGTCAAGGGGACATGGTACTGGCCGAAGTCAGAGTTCCGGGTGATGGAGGATTACCTGGACGAGGACGAGGAGGACGAGTAATGGACGACACTCTTGACGGAGTTTACAAGTGGCTAGTGGAGGTCGTGCACTTCCCGTTCGACTTCTTCTTCGGGGACAAGCCGGAGTGGATGGACGTCGAGCGGCTAGCGACGGCCTGGTGGCTGTACGAGGGGAAGCAGGAGTCAATCGAGGACTACGTGGGAACTATCTACTACGAGACTTCATGGCCAAGGGATAACTGATGGAAGCGATCGACGGCCGGGGAAATGTCTGGACGAAATTCGATGACGCGGAGTTCCCGTGGCACATCACGAAGCTTACGACTGATCCCGACTGGAGCACGACAGCGGGCTGGCACTCCGGACGGGCCAGGAACCTTCAGACTATCGAGATGATGTTCGGGGCCGTGGTGGTCCTGGATTCCGAGGAGGAATGATGGCAGAGGCACCTAAGCTCGTAGGTATTCCGGCGTACGAGATATTCGAATGGCGCGGCGATTACTGGATGACCCTGGGCATCGGTGATGATAACGAGGAGTTCGCCAAGGCCGCCGCCCGGCGTGAGCAGGAGAGTTACAAGCACGTCCGTCTGTTCAAGGTCACCCGCATCGAGATCGAGTTCTGATGCCTAAGACGGAATTCATCCGGCGGCCGGTGCCGAGTGACGTTCCGGCTGCCCTGGATGAACTCGGGCTGGACTACTCAGTCTCCGGGGACAACGCGAAGATACTCTGCCTGTTCCACACTGACCATAGCCCCTCCTGCTACGTCCATGTCGACAGTGGCGTCTTCCACTGCTTCGTCTGCGACTCGGCCGGTCAGTTCGTGCAGCTCGTACAGCGCGTCAAGGGCCTGTCTGAGGAGAAGGCGGCACTCTGGTGCCAGACGAGGGCGTTCGGCCGCCTGCGTGGCGCTGCGGAGCGCATGGAGCTATCCTCGCACCGTAACGACACGACCCTGGTGATAAACGAGGCGAGCCTTGCCCTGTTCACGGCCCCGCCTGAGCGCGAGCTGCGTAAGCGCGGTATTGATTTGGACGCGGCCGATGAACTTGGGATACTATGGGACCCGAAGGAGCGTGCCTGGATTCTCCCCATGCGGGATCAAGACGGGAAGCTCGAAGGATGGCAGGTAAAGAAGGGCCATGATGTCTGGAACTACCCCGGGGACGACCGGAAGCGGGGAGTCAAGGGCGTTCGGAAGTCCGACTACCTCTTCGGACTCCATGCCATCTCTCACACTGCTCCAGTACGAGGCCTGCTGGTTGAAAGTCCACTCGATGTTGCTGTCTTCCGGACTGCCGGATTCCGAAGCGCGGTCGCAAGCTACGGCGTACGTGTCTCTTCTAGCCAGCTTGACCTTCTGACTGCGCACTGCGACGAGCTTATCTACGCCGGGGACAATGACGAGGCCGGATGGCTGATGGCTGATATCCTGCGGAAGGAGTTCAAGCGGCTGCCACTTAGTTTCTATAACTACGGGAAGACTAAGTGCAAGGACCCGGGAGAGATGTGGACGAAGGGGGAGGACATACTGTGGGGCATAACGAACGCGACGCGCGCACTGACGACGAGGTTCTAGATCAACACCTGTGGGCCCAAATGGACCTGCGGGACGACAGTGATAACGTGGTGTGGCACGGGCGAATCTGCATCACGGGACCCGACGACATCGACCGCATCAATGAGATCGCCCAGCCTTACCTGAACGTTCCGTTGACAAAGGATGCGGTGTATAAGCTAATCGCGGTGCTGCACGACGCTGGATTCCCGTCACGACATGCGAAGGACTGGATCTTCCAATGACGCGCAACTTTTCGGTAGAGCTTTACAAGTACCTGTCCGAGGACCCGGACCGTGCGGAGCGGTACCTGCTTGAGCCGGAGTACCGTACGGTAGTACGGCGTCTGATAGAGCAGCGGGTTATCAGCCGAAAGATAGAAGACAAGGTAATTCAGAAGATGGAGGAGGAGTTTTAATGATTCGATGGATGCTATGGGGACGGCAGTGGGGCAAGAGTTACCAGACACTGGAGTGGTTCAAGGGGGACCCGGTCCACCGTGTTATCATCACCCCGAACCTGGTTCAGGCTGAGCAGCTCCGTCGTGAGCTTGCAAACTACTACCCGCACGGCCCGGACGATGCTGCCGCTGAATGGCATGAGCTACTGGAGACGAACGTCGTCAGCCTGACGCAGTGGTCACAGGAGGGAGACCATCACGCCAGGTACACCAGGGACTGGGAACGATTCTATCCGGAGGTCGCGATAGATAACCTGGACATGATGCTCAAGGGCCTGGTTGGAGCGGACGTCTCCCTGGTTACCGCGAGCGGCGGGAACGACACGCCCGTGGGTCTCGTCATCGACCCGCGCACGCTAAAGTACCCGACCATCGACTGACCCGTGCTGACCGGAAAGCTTCACCCGTACCAGGACCCCTGTGTTGACGCCGCGCTGGCACGGGGGCGGTACCTTATCGCCGCAGACATGGGTACCGGCAAGACGGTCATGTCCATAGCAGTGGCCGAGGAGCTGCTCGGGTGCGGGGACGTCTCCCGGGTCCTGATTGTCGTCCCGTCTTCCCTGAAGTACCAGTGGGCCCAGGCCCTGGCGAAGTTCACCGACCTGCCGACTAAGGTGGTCAAGGTAGGCAAGCACAAGATCACCGTCCCGGCAGATCCAAGGTGCGTTGTAATCAACGGGCGTGCATTCCAGAAGAACAAGGTCCAGTACTCTGCGGCCGATGACCGTAAGCGCCAGTACAATTCGGTGACCGACGCGACTGAGTACGTCATCCTGAGCTACGAGTCGATCCTTGATGACTCCCGGCAGGTACGCAAGCTCAAGCCCGGCCTGGTCATCCTTGACGAGTGCACCCAGATAAAGTCCTTCCGAGCGCAGCGGTCAAAGAAGATCAAGAGGATGCTTGACTCCGAGTACCGACTCGGACTGACCGGTACCCCCATTGAGAACGGCAGGCCCGAGGAGCTGTTCTCTATCATGCAGTGGGTCGACGAGGACGTGCTCGGCCGGTGGGATTTCTTCGACCAGACGTACATCCGCCGCGATTCAAATGGCATATCCAAGGGGTACAAGAACCTGCCGGTACTGCGCGAGCGGCTGGCCCCGGCGATGTCCCGGCTATCCAGGCACGACCCGACCGTCCGGTCGTACATGCCAGACGTGACCGAGGACCGCTGGTCAGTAGAGATCACCGGCCCTATCCGGGACGCGTACATGTCGATGGCCCGGGACCTTTACGCGGAGCTGAAGAACATTGGATTCGCCGGGAGGTCGTTCTCCGTGGCGGATTACTACGGGGGAGCGGCGGACGAGAGCACTAAAATCGGCAAGATCATGGCAATTCACACGGCCATGGAGATGCTGCTCGACCACCCTGACCTGGTAGTGAAGTCCGCCATGGAATACGAGGCCACGAAGAACCTGCCTTTCGAGAAGAGAAAGGGATCGAAGTACGCGTACCAGGTATGGCAGGACGACCTGCTTGATGACGTTTGGGACAGCCCGAAGCTGACCGAGCTGACCGAAAGGCTAACCCGCGCGCTGTCCTTTGACGCCAAGGTTCTGGTGTACACCAAGTACCGGTCGATGCTCCCGGTACTGTCGGAAGCGATCGGTGTCCCGTCCGTCCTGTACCACGGTGAGCTGACGTCCAGCCAGAAAGCGGCTGCTGTGGCTAAGTTCTCCGCACCGGCCGGGCCCCGCGTCTTCCTGTCATCCCATGCCGGTGCCTACGGCTGTGACATGAACATGGCTGACCACCTGGTCGACTACGATAACGCCTGGCAGGCGGGCAAGGCTGACCAGATCGACGCGCGCCACGTCCGAGCCAGCAGCGAGTTCAAGAACGTCTACGTCCACAAGATGGTCTGCGAGGGGACGGTGGAGGAACGCATCCTCCAGATGCAGCACCACAAGCGACGTGTGTCCGGCGCGGTCATGGACGGCAAGGGCGCGGACAAGTTCGGCCGCGTGGAGAACGACGTCACCGGGCTGACGGCGTTCCTTGAGGGCACGGTCGACGGCTTGATTTGATTTGGGGAGTAACTCTGGGCTACCCTGAAGGGGAGCTTAGGAGGCTGACATGACAGACAAGCCACGGTACACCTACCAACTGCAGTACCTGCCATGGCTAGGGGAACCTCGCTACGTCCTGGTCGACCCTGAGGCGCTTGACGGGGACACGATCATCCGGGGGGAGAACTAGTGAAGGCAAAGAAACTGCTCGCCCATTTCCTGGAGTACTTTAACCTTACTCGGGAAGAGGCCGAGCACGTCTTCCACTGTTTTTCATGTGAACTCTCCGGACTGGAGGGTGCCCAGGAATTCTGCCGGGAGTTCATGGTTGAGTTCCGTGGATGGACACCCCCGGTCCTGACGGAGGACGATAAGCTGTTCTCCCGGGCCCTGCAGAACTTGTGGGCTCCGTATATCCTAGATCAGATGCCCGTACTGAAGTTCGAGAAGTTCCAGGCCAAGGAGAACCAATGACGACACGTAAGCGCCGCCGCCCGGCTCCGTCAATCGACATCGCGCACACGTTCCAGACGTACCTGTTCCAGCGGGAAGTCGCCGCGACCGCGACGAAGGAGAAGGAAAAGGCCGCCAAGGAGCTGCGGAAGGCTACCATTGAGCGTGGCGTGGTAGCCCTTGACGAGTACGGTAACGAGATCCACGGCGGGAACATCGAGTACGCCCTGGACGACCCTATCCAGGTCGGTAACAAGGTGTACGCCGGGATGGAGATGCGGAAGTCCCCGCAGATATCATTCGATGAAGACACTGCCATGGACCTGGCCAGGGCCAAGAAGATCCCGTTGGCTGATGTCGTCGGCACGGTCACACTCACTATGTCCTACTCGGACTACGAGCAGCTCCAGCGGGAAAGCACGCTGGACTCTTGGGACATTACCGTGTACCAAGAGGTCAACCAGGACGCATTCTATGTACTGAACCAGCAGGGCAAGATCACCGACGACGAGCTGGACTCACTGCTTATCGAGGGCGAGCCCAAGTACAGTCTCTGGCCGATCGAAAGGACAGGGGAATGATCGATAGCATCACGCAAGAAGAACTAGCTGAGGCGTTCATACGCCTGGGGTACACAAGTCGGCATCACGCGCCGAACATCTTCGCGGACATCGAAGCCCACCGCGAGTACTTCGAGGTCGGGGAAATCTACGAGGACAACAAGGGACGCCGCCTGCTGCGCCGGGAGAATGACCTGTGGCCGTGGCAGGTCATTACGTATGTCAAGGGTGATCCGATGACCCAGCACGATGGGAGTCACTACGGGACGCTGCAGCTTGAGACGTTTCCGGAGCGCCCGCTCAGGAAGCTAGTCCCGGAGGGGTAGCCATGGAGATCCTGATACTGAGCCTGGTCGCCCCTCCCCTGGGGCTGGCTTCCTTCTGGTTCTCGCTGCGCCACCCGTGGGGATGGATCTTCGGGATCGCGCAGTCGGTTGTCTACGCCACGCTCGGTGTCGCCAGCGGTGCCATCGGGCTGCTGATCTTCTCCCCCCTGTACATCCTTGTGTTCTCCAGGAACTTCTACCTAGCGGAGAAGGACCACAAGAAGAAGCTAGCCAAGAAGGCTAAGAAGACAGCCAAGAAGCAGGCAAAGATAGCCAGGCGCGTGGCCGAGGAAAACGCTACGCTCTGCATAATAGGAGGCAGTAATGCCAAAGGGTAAGGGAAAGGCACCCCGGCCTGAGATCATCCCGCCGCCGCCCCTGACCGCTCCCGTCCCGGAGCTGTTCACGGATGCCGACCGGCAGCTACCCGGCGCGGTCCAGTGGGTCCGTCGCGGTATCAAGGAACTGATCCAGAAGGCGTACTACATCGGGTACAACGATGGGTACGCGCACGGGTACCAGGACGGCACCGATCACGGGCACGTCAATGCGTGACGAGTACTTCATCCCGGGACTCAAGGGCCCGCAGAAGTTCGCGGCCCCCGAGCAGCATGAGGATGCCCTTGACGCCCTGCTGGGCCATCCGATCCTGATGCGGTACCAGGGAGAGGTCACCGAGTTCTACAAGATCGGCGCGCTAGCGAGGTCCCTGAACAGGTCCGTTGTCACCATCAGGAAGTGGCAGGACAAGGGGATAATCCCGAAGCCAAACTTCGCTATCCCTACGAAGGCACTGGGTGGTAAGATCCGTCTGTACTCCCGGCCGCAGGTGCTGGGACTCCGGGAGATCGCGGAGGAAGAGGGCATCCTGATCGACACGACCAAGGCCATAACCCACACGCGCTTCGAGGAGCGCGCGTTTAACCTGTTCAGGGAGCTTAGGCAATGAGGATCGAGATACGGGACACTGAGGAACTGGTCCAGTACCTGCATCCGGCCACGATACATGAGGTACGGTTCGTGCATGACACTGGAGGTTCGTCAACGTCTACCTCGGTGGAGCGAATGACCACGGCCGAGCTTAGGGAGCTGTGGGAGCGGGTTACTGACAGATTGGGGAGCATACGGTGAAGGCAACCCTGCGCATGATAGTTCCGGGCAAGCATGCATGGAGCGAGAAGATAGATCTAACCATGACCATGACGGACGAGCGCGCCGCCCGGCGCACGTACGAGTACCTTACCGAGCGCGAGATCGGTGCCGAACTAACCACCACTAAGCAGGTCGTAGAGAAGAACGGGCTATGATAATCGAACGCAGCCGCGAGCACGTGGTGAACCTGGGGAACTACGAGTCCGTCCGGGTCGGTGCTAGGATCACCCTGGACCGGGCGGATATCGAGGAGCTACTGCAGGATGGCCTGAAGATCGAGGACGTTGTCACCCAGGCTGACGAGTGCCTTGATGCCCTGCTAGCCGCCGACCTCGCTGAGGCCGAGCAGAATGTCCCACCGGACAAAGAAACGCACCTCACGACCTGGAAGAAATGAGAACTACCCCCCAGCGGTAGTTTTGACCGGGGACAGTGGGCCCCAGTACCCTTAGTACGGACATCACATGGAGGAAATTCAATGGCCCGAGCACTGCGCCGTAGCGTTAACCCAGAGCCCGAGGACGAGGAGGAGGTCGAGGAGCGCGCCGAAAGCCGTCGCCTCTCGAAGTCCGCTGGCCGTCGCACCCGTAACGTCGAGCCCGAGGACGACGACGAGGACGAGGAGGACGAGCCGCGCGGTGGATTCCGTAGCCGGTCTTCCAAGCGTCGTTCTTCCCGGGACGACGAGCCCCTTAGTTCTTCTCTCGGCAGCGGCTGGGACGCCTACAAGAAGAACAAGGCTAAGTCCAGCAAGTTCAACAGTGAGGACCAGTTCAAGGTCCCGATGCTTCCCAAGGAAGACGAGGCTCTTATCCTTTTCCTTGAGGAGAAGCCTTTCGCTACCTACAATGAGCACGGCGTTGGCCAGGGCAAGGGGTACCGAGCGTACGTCTGCCTAGGGGATGACTGCCCGTTCTGTGAGTTTGGGGACTCTCCCGGGTACCGTGCCGTCTTTAACATCGCCGTCTTCGACGACGACGGGAACGCGTCCGTCAAGTACTGGACGGCCACCCCGGCTCCACTGGACGAGATCGAGGAGCATGCCTTCAACGATCGTTACGGCCCGCTTAACAAGCCAGGGAACTACTACGTGGTCTCCAAGAAGGAGCAGAAGAACCACTTCAACAAGTTCAAGGTCGAGCGGGTCACTGAGGACCAGGTTCGCGCCGAGTTCGAGATCGAGCCGATGTCAAAGGACGAGATCAATGAGCTGCGGGACGAGATGTTCGCGGCGAAGGACGTCGTCCGGGTCAAGACCCGGCGTGAGCTGCGCGAGGCCGCGAAGGACGCTGAGGACTGATGCCGGGAAAGCAGATCAACGACTGGCAATTGCAGTCCCTTGTTGGTGCGCTGGAAGCGGCTGCCTCGAATGACATCCGGGATTTCGAATGGGGAAGTGAGGGCACGAGCTACCAGGTGCACTGGGATGACTCCGCAGAGGAGCACTACATCATCCTGGCTGACTAATGCCTGAGTTCCGATACCCGTACTACGAGCGGGGACCAGACGGCAAGGCGGTGCCCAGGGAGATCATAGTCGTCGCTGCCACCGAGGAAGACGCGCTTGCTCTGGCAGTAGCGGAATTCCAGCTCCGGATAAACGGATGACCGGGAACATTGTCTTCACGGCCGAGCACCTTCGCTCGGTCGTGGAGCATTTCCTGAAGCAACCTGCGTTCGCATGGGACGTAGAGACAGTCGGGGACCACCGGGGGACGCCCGCGCTGAACACGGTCACCTGGATCTCCATGGCGACGCACGGCATGACCGTGGTCATCCCCTGTGGTCACCCTCTCGGGACGAAGATCATCGGGACGACTAAGGAACCACGCAAGGACAAGACCGGGAAGACTAAGTTCTTCACCGTCCCGATCTACGAGGACCCCCCCGAGCAGTTGTCCATCGGGACAGTGGCTGAAATACTGCGCCCGCTGTTCTTCACCGAGGGCATCACAAAGATCGCGCATGAGGCGACGTTCGACACCGGGTCGATCACTAAGTACTTTGACGGGGAGATATTCCCGGGCCCGTACGACGACACCAAGGTCATCATGCGCCTGCTGGACGAGAACACGGCGCAGAAGGACAACGGGCTTAAGGCTTGGACCAAGAGGATATTCGGGGCCGAGTACGATCACGAGAACGTCGGCAAGCGGGTAGAGATCCACCCGTTCGACAAGGTCGCCCACTACAGTTACATGGACGCGCTGTACACCTGGCTGCTCTGGTTGCAGAAGTTCCCCCGGATTGAGCGGGAGGGACTGACGGAGGCGTGGAAGGTCGACGTCGACCTTATCCCTGTTCTCACGGACATGCGGCTTAACGGGGCACACATGGACGTCCCCAGCCTGGAGAGTACCCAGGAGGAAATGGGTTCGCGGATGGTACTCCAGGAGGCGGACTGTTACCGTGCTGCCGGGAAGGAATTCAACCTGAATTCCCCGCCGCAGAAGCAGAAGATCCTGTTCGGCCCGAAGGCAGAAGGGGGACAGGGCCTCAAGCCCTGGAAGCAGACGGACAAGGGCGGCTGGTCGACGGACGCTGACGTCCTGGCGAGCTACCCGACGAACCCAGTCTGCAAGGCACTGCTGGCCTATGCCGACACGCACAAGCTCTTGAGCACGTACATCAATTCCTGGCTAGGGGAACCAGGGAACCCCAAGAAGCCCTGCCTTATCACGGACGGGTTCCTTTACACGGAATTCCAGCAGCACGGTACCGTGACCGGGAGGTTCAGCGGGCGGACCCCGAACCTCCAGAATATCCCCCGGCCTGACAAGCCGTACGGAAAGCTAATCCGTGGCGCGTTCGACGCCCTGCCCGGTCATAAGCTAGTCGTCGCTGACTACGGTCAGATTGAACTGGTCATCCTGGCGCACATGCTAGGCAAGGGCAAGCTCTACGATGGTTTCATGCACGGCGTCGACCCCCACACCGCGCACGCCGCTGGTGTGCTGCACAAGAAGCCGTTCATCACTAAGGACGGGGGCAAGGACGGGGGCATTACCCCGGCCGAGCGCCAGAAGTACGGTAAGACCCTGGGATTCACGATCGTTAACGGCGCGGGCTGGAAGACGATCGCGGAGACGGCCGGGGTATCGGGCAAGGAAGCCAAGAAGATCCAGGAGGACTACGACACCGAGTTCCCAGAGACCGACCGGCTCAAGATAAAGCTGATCAAGCAGGCCATGTCCGTCTCCGGGGTGCCGTACATCCGGACTCCTATTCTCGGGCGGAAGCGCAGGCTGCGCGGGCTGTTCTCTGACGACTACGGCACGCGCGGGTACAATGAGCGCCAGTTGTTCAACACCATGATCCAGGGTGGAGCGGCCGAGCTTATGAAGCTCGCACTGATACGGGTCTACTGGGCATTGAAGGAGCAGGTCCCCGAGGCCAGGCTTAGCCTCACCGTGCACGACGAGATGGTAGTCATGTGCCCGGAGGACAAGGCCGAGGCAGTGCGGAAGATCGTTATTTGGGCCATGACCGGCGGGGGAATTCAGGACCGCGTCAAGGTACCCTTGAATGTCGACTGCAAGATAGTTGACCGTTGGGCAGATGCTAAGTGATATGCTTGCGGCGATAGGAGACTAATGGCGAACGACATGGAACAACCGATTGACCTGACTCCGCTGCTGAAGACGCGGCTAGCCTGGGACCTGCTGCCTCATGAGGAAATGCACGCGTGGATGGAGAAGCTCGGACTGACTCCGGCGAACAAGGATGTCTCGGACATGGAGCACAAGGAGGCCCACGGAAGGGCCCAGCTCGCGGCTCCTATTTCCCGCCTTGTCGACGCGTACGTCGCAGTTATCTCAGAGATCCAGGCCGCGTACCTCGGAGAGCACGCTGAGGCTAACCAGGATCAGCTTGAGGCGTTCACGGAGGACGCGTTCATGCTCGGCCGCGCCGCTGCCCTGGCCGTCCTGGTGGAGTTCCTGGCGGACGGGGTTCTGGTTTACGGCCCGGAGCTAGTCCAGGGTCTATTGGAACTTGCTGAAGAACGAGAAGACGAGGACGAGAAATGAGCTTTTGGGACCGCGCGCTCGGGACCCCGGCCCGCCCGAACGTAGCCCCGGCCCCCCAGCCGGGATGGGTTGCCCCTCAGCGGCCCCAGATGCCCCCTCAGGGCTACCCGCCGCAGCAACAGGGGTACCAGCAAGGCTACCAGCAGCCATACCCCCAGCAGGCCCCTCAGGGACCGGGCAGTGGCCTCCCCCCGCAGTTCCAGGGCCTGGCCATTCAGCCAACGAAGAACGCCGAGGACCAGCAGGCCGGGTACACTGCCGCGACACAGGGGTACATCAGGAAGCCACCTGACTGGGTGCGTAATCAGGCTTCGGAGCGCTGCCCCGAGTGCAACGGGGTTAACTTCGCGCGGCACGGGCAGGGTGAGGGAACCTACGGGAAGCTGCGCCGGACGACTGCGGGCGCTGTTGAATTCGGGCACTGTTTCGATTGCGGGTACACGATGAACGGCGGGAACCCCATGAGCGATGCCCAGATCGGGAACTCGCACTCACATGGCCTGTCAAATTCCAGCGGGACGGTTAAGGCTACCCGCCAGCCGCACGGGCTCAAGAATTTCTACGTGATATCGTGACCTCCGACCAGCTCAGGGAGCTGGCGGGCATCACGGGAGTACGAAAGCTAAGCGACCACACTACTACTGTCGTCTTCCCAAATGGTGCCGCCCGCCCTGCCACGTCCCTTGAAGTCCGACTCTGGCATATTTTGACTAGCATGGCCCAGGAGGAATAAACTAAGGCCAGACCTAGGAGGAATTATTTATGGCCCTCAGTACTGAGGTTCTCACCTGGATGGCCCGCCTGAACAAGGATATCGGGCCGGACACCATTGTCCGGGCATCGGACATCGTGGTAGCCCACCGATTCACTTCCGGTAGCCTAGCCCTTGATGTAGCACTCGGCGGTGGCTGGCCAGGTAACCAGGCCGTTGAAGTCATCGGTAACGAGTCCAGCGGGAAGACGTACACCGTACTTAAGACCATCGCCGCTAACCAGAAGATCGATAAGGAATTCACGACCTTCTGGGTCGCGGCCGAGCACTACTCTCCGGAGCAGGCCGCTGCCCTTGGCGTCGACAACGACAGGGTAGTCGTCGCCCCGGCCGCACAGCAGGCCGAGGTCGGCCTTGACCTCATGCTGGACGCCCTGGAATCCAAGCTCTATGACTGCGTCGTCCTAGACTCATTCCCCGCCCTCATTCCCAGGGAAGAGGACGAGAAGGCGATGAACGAGGCCGTCGTGGCTACCGGGGCGAAGCTGTTCAACAAGTTCTGGCGCAAGTACGGGACCTCGTCACACAGGAACAGCGACGGAACCGAGCGCCCCTACCTCCTTATCGTCATCAATCAGTTCCGTGACAAGGTCGGCGGGTTCCAGAAGTTCGGTGTCCCTCAGACTACTCCGGGGGGACACGGCAAGGACTACGCGTTCTACACCCGGGTAAAGGTCGCCCGCGACGAGTGGATAACGGAGAAGCGCCCCGGCCTGCCGGACCCGGTGATTGTCGGTCAGGTCATGGCCTACAAGACGACCAAGAACAAGTCCGCCTCGCCGCAGCAGACCGCTAAGGTGCGCGCCTTTACCCGGAACGCTCCCCTTCTCGGGTTCCACCGGGGGGACTATGACCTCGGTTCCGACTACGTCGACATGGGAATTCTCTTCGGCGTAATTCAGCTTAAGGGGTCCTGGCTTAACTACGACGGCCAGCAGTGGCAAGGCAAGGATGCCATGAAGGACTCTGTCCGGGAAGACCTGGACCTTCAGGCTAAGTTGTCGGCCGAGGTTCTAGAAGTCGCCGCCGACCCGCGAAAGGCCGACGCGATGCTCCAGCAGGCCATAGAGGAAGCGCCGCCCAGGCGCAAGAGGGGACGCGCAGCATGATGAACGTTCGGGAACTGATCGAGGCCCTGAAGGACAAGCCACAGGACGCTATCGTGGTTTACGACGTTGAGTGGGGGCTAGGGAGCATCGCCTTGGTGGAAATTCAGCCACCCTTCGGCGCAACCAAGGAAATGGTGGTCTTGTCATCATGACACTCATAGGTGGCGTAGTGTCCGGGAAGCAAGTCATCATCGCAGGTGACCGCGCGGCCCTGTCACCGGAGGAACTCACCTCCGACACGCTGAAGCAGCCGAAGGTATTCCGATCGGGGGAACTAGTCCTTGGCGGGAGCGAGTCCTTCCGGATGATACAGGTTCTCCAGTACCAGCTCAAGATACCGCCGCTAACCGACTTCGCCTTGTCGGACGGAGATCCCATGAGGTACATGGTCGAGGAGTTCATCCCGGCGGTGCGCGAGCTTCTGACGGATAACGGGTTCAACGAGACCGGGGAAGAGGCGTCCCCGCCGGGCAATATCATGGTCGGGCTGCGTGGTCACCTGTACGTCATCCAGGGGGACTACGCGGTGATGGAAGCGACGGACCCGTTCGACGCGATCGGCTTCGGGAAGACGGCGTTCCTCGGTGCTATCCGTGCCGTTCGAATCGCCCAGCCGAAGCTTGCCGCGCACCATCAGCTAGCCCTTGCCATGGAGGTCGCGGAGAGCGTTACCTTTGCGGTCAAGGGCCCGTTCGATATCCTGGCCGCCTGATGGACGAGAGGATCGCTAGGAGCAGGAAGCAGGAGCGTAAAGGGGCACAGCGGTACGGCGGGACGGTGAACAGCCAGTCCGGTGCCGGTGACATACGCAAGAACGATGTTCGAACCGAGACCGAGAGCATCGAGTTCAAGGGGACGTCTAACACCGGGTACCGTCTGACGCTGGCGGACCTCTGTACGGCCTGGCGGCATGCCCTGATGGACGGCCGGAACGTGATCTTCGGGATCGAGTTCTTCCGGACGGACAAGTTCTTCGGGGTACCGACGCGCTGGGTCATCATGCCAGAGGATGATTACCTCGCCATGAAGGACCAACTACGTTTCTACGAGGACTGACCTATGGTGCTGCATCTCCGTCAGCCTAGTCCGGACCAGTGGCGTAATTCAAAGTGCCTTGGAAAGGTATTCGACGAGGACGGGAAGTACCAGGAGGAGCTGGACCCTTTTTTCACCCCCGACCGGGAAGAGGAAGCGGTTGACTTCTGCCGGGGAAAAGATGGGACCCCCTGTCCTATCATGGAGCAGTGCCTGATATTCGCCCTAGTCAACAACGAAAAATCAGGCGTGTTTGGTGGTACGCCTGAGCTGGATCGCAAGGCCATCCGTAAGAAGTGGCCACTCCGTCGTGGTAAGGACCCCCGCCCAGAGTGGCAGCTATTCGAACCGGGAGAGCCAGCGAGCTGGTACGCCGACGAGGAGCTAGGGGACGATAATGACGATTGACGAGGCTCTGGCCCGCCTTGAATCAGATCTAACGCCCATCCTGGAGGCCACAACTATCCTCGGGCCGCTGAGCGAATCAGAAATTGCCCGGTATATCATTAGTCAGTACACAGAGGTTCCGTGGGAATACGTGAGTAACCTGCACGCGAAATTTAATGATGACGGTTCGGTGCATATTTCCTTGACGTACATGCCACCAATTACGGAGGCTGAGGTGCACCTTGACGAAGCCAACGGGTAAGTTCGCCGCCCTCGCGAATGCCAAGAAGCAGGGGGGTATCCTGATCCCCGAGCTGCAAAAGGTTGCCCTGAAGTCGGCCGGTGGTGGCCATCCTGGCGGTAATGACCATATTCACCCGTCTGAGATGTCTAAGGCTGACTGGTGCCCCCGCGCGACCTATTACCGCCTGAATACCGGTAAGGTCTTTGACGACAAGTTCTCGTTCATCCTTGAGAATATCTTTGACGAGGGTAATGAGATCCACGCGAAGTGGCAGCGGAGGATGCGGGAGACAAAGAAGCTCTGGGGGTCCTGGAGGTGCCTGACCTGCAAGCAGTGGCGGCACCAGTGCTTTGAGCCCGGTATTGCCGCTGGCGGGATGTGCTATGACAAGATTATCCACCACTGGGAGTACATGGAGGTCCCTCTCGAAGACAAGGAGTCTTTGATCTGGGGCCACGAAGACGGGGCCATGGCCTTGGAGTCCGCCGCGCCAGAGGACGATATGCTTCCTGGCGGGTACATGGTCGAGCTAAAGTCGATCGGCCTCGGTACAGTTCGAGTCGACGCGGCCGAGAAGCTCAAGAAGTATTACGTGGAGACGACAGACGGCGACCGTATCTATAACCTGAACAAGTTCTGGAAGGACCTTAAGCGACCGTTCCTTTCCCACGTCAAGCAGGCGAACATTTACCTATGGCTGTCCGAGCGCATGGGCTTGCCGTTCACTGAGGTCCGGTTCCTGTACGAGTTCAAGGCAAACCAGCAGGTCAAGGAATTCGTCATAAAGAAGTCCGACCGGATTCTGGAGCCGCTTTTGACCATGGCCAAGGGTGTCGTCTACGCTCTGGAGAGCGGGACCCCGCCGGTTTGCCCGAACGTAGACGACCAGGGTAATCACGGCTGCAAGGCCTGCCGAAAGTATGAGGAGGAACTTGATGCCCCGCAGGAGAACAGCGCCAGAAGCGCCCCTGGAGAGCCCGGAGACGCACCAGGAGAGCCTGTACCGGCGCGAGGGAGCAAACGTCGCCGCACGCCGCCTGAAGTCTCAGGGGATCGACGTCGACCGGTGGGCGAGGCACCCCGAAAGCGACCCGCCCGGCGTACCACGGGACCTGACGGAGGAACGCGACCGGGACCTGATGAACATCTACCAGGAGGTCCAGCGGTGGGTGAAGTACCTGGCGCTTCAGCTAGCAGCGGCCGAGGTCGACGAGTCCTACGCCGAAAGGGCAGTAACCCGGACTGAGGCCCTGAAGGGCTACGACTTCCGTAAGGTCGACGCTAAGACCCGCGCGAACGAGGACCAGGAGTACCTGGATGTCAAGGAAGCGCAGCTCGCCGCGTACGGGTACCGGAAGATGATCGCCGCCCTGTACGCGAACGTCGACCGCGACGCTTTCCAGCTTTCCCGTGAGATCACCCGGCGTAGCGCCAGGTCTGACCGGGATCACCGCGCTGACCGGCACAGCAGTTAGCTTTTGCCAGCATGGCCTGGGCAGGACTAGACTGGGGAACGAAGCCAAGAAGACACGTCACAGGAGGAAACATGGAGACCCGCAAGACCCTGCCCCGGACACTGGAGCTAGCCGCCGTGATCGCGGTTGTCTACCCGATCGACCGCCTATGGGCCGCGTTCGGTGCCCCGCACACTGAGACCTGGCCGTTCTTCGCTAAGCCCCTGCCGTTCCTGCTGGTCCTCCTGAGCTTCCTGGTCCTGCTCTACGTCCCGACTATCAAGAAGGTCTACGACCGCGCGCGGAATGCCTGATGCACCAGGTAACCGAGCGCGTCCTGAATATCATGTGGCAGCTAGAGTCTGTCTACGCCGAGATGGACCCGGACTTCGCACTGCTGCTGTCGTTCCAGGAGGCCCGGGAGCTATATCACGACCTTGGGTCCAGCGGTTCCTTCGAGGTACACACGTATCTCCCTGTTAACGGGGAGGTGCAGTGTAATAGTTACGTCATTCCGCTGCAGTTGAGCCCGCCACCGTACCCGGACGGAAAGAGAGTCGTCTGGGCCCAGTGCGAGGGCCTTAAAATCGCCATCAAAGGCACCGAGGAGGCATAATGACATTCACAGGACATTCAGCGAACCTGAACCTGAACCAGTGGGTTCTAGGCATCGCGGCACGAACCAGTCCCGACGAGATCCTCTGGCTTGACGGCAGCGATGCCGAGTACCAGGAGCTTCTCAGGACGCTTGTCGCGTCCGGTACTATTCAGGGCCTGAACCCTCGTAAGCGGCCGAACAGTTTCCTGGCCCGGAGTGACCCGGGTGACGTCGCGCGTGTCGAGTCCCGGACCTTTATCTGCTCGAAGAACGAGTCGGACGCCGGGCCGACCAACAACTGGGCGGACCCTGAATACATGCGTGGTGTCCTGGAGGCTAAGTTCAATGGGGCAATGCGCGGCCGGACGATGTACGTCATCCCGTTCTCAATGGGCCCGTTCGGCGGCCCGATCAGCCAGGTCGGCGTCGAGCTTACCGACTCACCGTACGTCGCGCTCTCCATGATGATCATGACCCGAGTCGGCCAGCAGGCCCTTGACGTCCTAGGTCCCTGCGGGGAATTCGTCCCGGCTGTGCACAGCGTCGGCTACCCGCTGCGGGACTTTAGTGGTGACTACCCGTTCGCGGACAACCCATCCCGCCCGGATATTCCGTGGCCGTGCAACGATGACAAGTACATCGTGCATTTCCCGGAGACCAGGGAGATCTGGTCTTACGGTTCCGGCTATGGCGGTAACGCGCTGCTCGGTAAGAAGTGCTACGCGCTCCGCATCGCGTCAGTCCAGGCCCGGGATAACGGCTGGATGGCCGAGCACATGATGATTCTCAAGGTCACCCCGCCGTCCGTTATCGGTACGGTATCGTATGCCGGAGAATCCGGGCACGTCGTAACGGTTCCCGGCCGGACGGATCAGCCCGAGCCGATCTACGTCGCCGGGGCATTTCCGTCAGCGTGCGGGAAGACGAACCTCGCCATGATCGAGACGCCAAAGGATCTTCCCGGGTGGAAGTTCGAGACCATCGGGGATGACATCGCCTGGATGAAGCCAGGGGCGGACGGCAGGCTATACGCCATTAACCCGGAATTCGGGTTCTTCGGTGTCGCGCCGGGGACGAACTACAAGACGAACCCGAACGCGATGCGCGCGATGGAGAAGGACACGATCTTCACGAACGTCGCGCTCACCGACGACGGGGACGTCTGGTGGGAGGGCATCGACGGTGACAAGCCAAGTCACCTTGTCGATTGGACTGGCCGCGATATCTACCGGATGGGTGGGTACTACCAGACCCGTAATGGTGAAAAGGCTTTGGCCGCGCACCCTAACAGCCGGTTCACCAGCCCCACCAGGAACGCCCCCAGCCTGGCCCAGGAGTACCTGAACGCCCCTCAGGGTGTTCCTATCTCGGCTATCCTGTTCGGTGGCCGTCGTCCCTCCCTGGTCCCCCTGGTGACCGAGGCTAAGTCCTGGGCCCACGGGGTTTACATGGGCGCGACGATCGCGTCCGAGCAGACCGCAGCGGCTGAGGGGACGGTCGGGGAGCTTCGCCGGGACCCGATGGCGATGAAGCCGTTCATCGGCTATAACGTCCGCGATTACTGGCAGCACTGGCTGGACATGGAGAACATTCTCGGGGAGTCGAAGCTGCCGATGATCTACCGGGTGAACTGGTTCCGTCAGGACAAGGACGGGGAATTCATCTGGCCAGGATTCACCGCGAACGCTCACGTTCTCCGCTGGATCTACGACCGGGTTACCGGATCGACCTGGGGCCGTGTGACCCCTCTCGGAATCCTGCCTGTCCCGGCGCAGATCCCGGACGCCGACGCGAGCCTGTTCTTCGTTGACGTCCAGGGCTGGCAAAAGGAGCATGAGCTTTCCGGGAATTACCTCCGGGAAATGAAGGCCCCGAAGGAACTCCACCGGGTCCTGACCGATGACGACGCGGCCCTGGTCGCCCTCGCGCTGCATGAGGGGTCGGAGTGAGTCTTGTTGACCGGGAAATCCTCCGGTACACCGACCGTATCCGAACCCCCACCTTGGATCATGTCACACGGAATGATCCGCAGTTCGTAGCGGAATGGGTTCGGGTCAAGAAGCTCTTGGTAGCGGTTGACGAGGCCATGATGCTCCAGGGGATCTCGGAGGATACCCGGGCCAGGGTTATCCGGACGGTTCTCCTGGGGTCGCCCGACGAGTCCGACGCGCTCGAACGTATGGCAGCCAGAGAGCGTGAAATGAAGCTGATGAACCAGCGGGTTTCTCCGCTGACATTTCCTCCAAAGTGAAAGTACGGACCACTGACCTCCCGAAGAAGGCGTTCATATTCGAGGACGATTCTCTGGAGGTCAAGAGGTCCAAGCGGTACATAAACACGATCATTACCTTGAGAAAGGCGGCAAGAAATGGGCACATGGCGTGGGACAGGACCGTGGGCAGAACCAGCGGCGGGCGTTGACGACGAGGACGAGGTGACCTACCACAGCGACGTGGCCAAGCAGCACGCTTGCCGCTGCAAGAAGGCGGAAGAGGACGACGGCACGCTCCGGACGTTCGCCACGGGCGCGACCAGGGACACGGGCGAGGGGAAGCCACAGCACTGGGCCTTTGGTTCGGCCCTGGTGGAGAAGCGGTTCGGTGAGTACATGCACTCGAAGCGCATCCAGACGGACGGCAAGCTCCGGGCCGGGGATAACTGGAAGAAGGGCATTCCGCAGTGGGAGTACTTCCATTCCCTGTCGCGGCACACCAATGACATGCGCCTGATATCCGAGGGGTTCCGCGACGAGGCTACTGAGCCCGACATGGAGGTCGTTCTCTGCGCGATGCTGTTTAACGTCCAGGGCCTTCTCCATGAGGTTCTTAAGGAGAACATGGTCAACGGGAACCCGGCGAATAGGGAGCACAAGTGACGACGTACGACACTATACTCGTTACCAGTGCAAACGCGGAAGTCCTGGCGGACATAGACGACGAGCGCGATTACCAGGATTCCAAGTGGGGCGAGCAGAACTGGCCGGACGGGACAGGTGACCTACGTCGTATCCTGTACATGACCGACAGCAACCTGGACCTGCGCAGCGGCCGGGAACTGGCTGACATCTTCCGTGCGAAGTGTAAGAACAGGCACGCTGCAGGGGCCCTCACCTGGCGCGATATCCTCCTGGAGGAGGTATTCGAGGCCATGGCCGAGGAGGACCCGGTGAAGCTACGCGCCGAGCTTATCCAGGTCGCGGCGGTCGCGACATCACACGCCCAGGCAATTGACCGGCGGCAGAAATGAGCTGTATCGCGCGCATTGAACATCTTCGTCAATGCGGGTCAGAGGACTTGAAGAACGAGTTCTACTGCACGCAGCATCATGCCAAGAACCTTTACCTTATCCGCACTTACGGCATAAACCTCCTCAGTGCTGAGCAGCTCCTGGACCGGCAGGGTTGGAAGTGCCCGATTACGGGTGACGAGCTGACAGAGGGGCACTGGGTAGTCGACCACTCCCACAGGCAGAAGAAAGTCCGGGGGATAACGACCAGGTACGCTAACCACCGTCTTATCGGTCGGCATGAGGACTGGGTCCTTGTCCAGCACATAGCTGACTACCTGCGTGACCCCCCGGCGTACCGTCTGATGCCAGAGCAGAAGGTCCCGGTCAAGAAGCGAAAGAAGCGAAAGAAGAAAACCAGTTAACAGCACAGTGCGCTCCCTGTCTATTCTGGAGGAGGGTAATACTATCTTCTGGAGCATGACATGGAGCGCACTGATGACCTGGTTCTCCGGGTAAAGTCCACAACGCCGGTACCAGACCTGGCGAGTGCGGTGGCACACGGGGTTACTGACGGCAAGCACGTTATCATGCGGTGCATCGGCCCGCAGCCTATCTCGCAGGCTACCAAGGCGGTCGCCGTCGCACGCGGGTACGTAGCACCGCGAGGAATTGACCTGGCTTTGATACCCGGGTTCATAAACGTTGAGATGCCCGAAGGCACGGTAACCGGAGTAGCATTGAGAGTTGTGGTCCTGTAGGTAATTCCGCGTACAATGGGAGTGCATGCAACATAGGAGTTCTCCATGATGATGAATCAGCAGCCAGTAGGGAACGGCGGGTTCTCTCCCCAGCAGCCACCGCCATTCCAAAGTCGTGGGCAGGCATTTGGCGAAGGAATGGTCGGCGGGCAGTTGTCCGCACCCCCGTCGATGCTTGAGCAGGCCGCGAAGTTTAATGCGCAGGTCCCCCAGACCTACCGACCCAGCGGTTCCATGAACGGCATGAGCGCCAACCAGTACCAGAATACCCTGGGCGGTCAGTTCCAGAACCCTAACGGTATTTCGCAGGACTACTACCAGACCAAGCGCTACTTCCCCCAGGGACAGTAATGAGCACTAAGCGGTTCAGTAACCCAGACGGCACGGACTCCCCGGAAACTGGCCATTGGACGATCCAGGAGACCGCCGCTAACCCCGGGCACGTTGCCGGTGGCGAGGTCTTCCGAACGTACGCGCCGGACCACACGAACACCCCGGCTAACGTCCGGACGTGGACCGTCCAGAGCAGCATGACCGGGTCAGACCAGAACCTTACCGAGCACACCGGAGCCGTCTCATGAGTTCAGACCCAGTAAAGACTGACTTCCCGGCGATGGGCCTTAACGGCATCCCGGAGTCGGTCATTAACATGTCCGGCAACCGTTCGCCGTACACCACGCCGCGCCCGAACTCGGGACCGTCTGGTGACTCCATCGACGGCGCTACCGGTGGCCCGGCCAAGCACAGCCTGGTGAACGCCGAGGTTCTCGGCCCGGTCTGCGCCCCGCAGACCACGCTGTTCTACCCGAACGCGGCCGACCACGAGAAGACCGGCCGGAACGTGAAGCTCCTGCCGCCCCGCTCGGGTGCCTCGGACTTCTGGGACAACCGCGCGCAGGGCCCGTACGTCGGCTAACATGCCTCAGGATAACCAGCAGCAGAATGTCGGAGCGTCGCGGAATGAGAACTTCTACGACGCCTCCGATTCTGCGCGTTCTGGGTTCCTTAACGCCGGGCGAACGCCTAGCTGGGGACCGCAGACGGCAGGGAACCCGCACGACGGCGGGTACAATCCCTGGCACAGCACCCGCGAGGACATTCCCGACGAGACACCGGACAGCCCCTCTTCCGACCAGTGGTGATCACATGACTGACGAGCGTGGCAAGTGGCCAAACACGCCCGGTGGACGGCGCAGGCAGCGCATCCAGGACGTCCGGGAACAGATGCCGCCTGTCTACAACAAGAATGGCGAAGAGAGCTTCGGACGTAGCCGCAGGCGCTTTGAGGGTGCTGTCGCGCGTTCGTCCATGCCTGCCGGTGACCTTTCGGCCGTCAATGAGGTTCACCTGACGAGGGCTAACCAGTCAGCCCTGGCGCAGTACGATATAAATAGCCGGGACATAGAGATCCCGACACCTAAGGGACAGAGCCTGAAGCGGGACACGGCCGAGGACAAGACACTGCTCGCGCATTCTATTGTCCATGAGACCGGGCACGCTATCGACCGGAACCTTAACCCGGAGCAGTTCTTCCCGATTAAGGACAAGGCTCGATCGGGCCGCCGTGAGGCGGTCGCGGAGAACTACGCGGACAAGCACACACGTGGTTACGGTGGTGAGCCCGGCGGGAGTTACTCCACCTACGATGCCGCAGTGCAGGCCCACCTGAACAACAAGAGCAGGGGCGGGTACGCACCCATTAAAAAGGACTTCGGGGCGAAGGGCGTGGAAACGTACCAGGGATTCCGTAAGCTCGGCATGACTCCGTCTGACTCGGCACCGCCAGAGCATGAGGTAAACCAGAAGCTGTCCCAGACGTGGGCACCGAATAGTAAGTTCGTCTGATGGACAGCACCGCTAACTCAAACTGGAGTGTCCAGGCGCAACCTTGGAACGGCAGCGCCGGTAAGATGCTCGGCGGTGGCGGGGACCCGTCGATGGTAAACCTCGGTACGGGCGCGGCCCGGCTGGACAAGATCCGCATGGGTGCGGGCCAGCTACCGGACGCGCAGTACCCCGACGGCTACCTCGGGAACTACCGGAGCAAGAACGAGGGCAAGCTCCAGCAGCGGATGGACGACCGGAGCTACCAGCGAGGCGTCCACAAGTTCGTCAAGATGACCCCTGACGAGTACCGCTGGCCCTCAGACTTCGGCCCTGACTCGGGCCTGGTGAACCAGGCCAGGACCGCACGGGCTACGGGTGACGGCACGATCCAGACGCGGCGGTTTGGTTCGACAGGAGACCCTGCCGAGAGGTATCGTGGATACATGCAGGGTGGCCCGATGGTCACCGACCGTGAGATGTCTGAGCTGTACCGGCGCTACGGCATCAACGCCGTCACCGGTCAGGGCACGGACCCGGTCGACCCGGCACGCAGGGCCGTAATCTCCAAGATGGCACCCGGACTGAGCTGGTAGGGGGAGACATGAGCGCAACCGAGAACTTGAACGGAGAGCAGTTCTCTGACTGGGCCCGTAGCGCCCTGGACCCTCAGGGACCTCTGCGCCAGGGACTTCAGGAAGAGTACGCCCAGCGGGGGCCCCGCATGGAGCGCAAGGTCGCGGGACAGCGCGTGGATAACTACTGCACCGGATGCGGCGTCCACCAGCCCGTGAACCCGGGAACCTTCAAGTGCCCGACCTGCACCGACAAGGCATACGACCGCATGTCTGCGAGGATCTGATGCCCTGGCGACTCCCTGACAGTTTCATCGATGACACGCACACCTGGAATAACCACAATGACCAGGTGATGTTCGAGCGTGCATTTGAGACTGAGCCCGGGGAGGAGCAGAAGATGGCATTGTCACTTCTTTGCGCGAACCCTGGTACCTCCGAGAAGTTCATCCGGAACACGCTGCAGAACCCGAGCATGACTGATCGTACCGCTCCGTCCTTCCCGCCGCCTACAATTGAAGAAGTATTCGCACGCAGTCAGGCCCCCACCGGGGACAATGACATGGCCCGTCAGGCAGGGGCGCATTAATGCCAAAGAAGCAGCCCGCACCGCAAGATAACCCGAATTTCGCGACTCACGTCCAGAACGTCGTGAACTCGGTCAAGTCGGCTACGCCCGCAGAGACCGAGGCCGGGCTGAAGTGGTACCCGGAAGCGCACGCCCAGACTCTTGACGTCGCGAAGCGCAATCCCGGGCCGATTGAGGACTACGAGTCCGCCGGGACAATGGACAAGCACGGGGTCGGCGGGAACAACGTCGGTTCAGTTCACCCGGCCATGGCCCGCGCGGCTGGCGAGGTCGCGGCATTGTCTCCCGCGCGCCCGGCGGGAATGCGATGGGAGCATAACGTCCCGGCAGCCGCTCAGCTAAAGGACGTCACGCCGGAGCAGCGCGGTTCGATTAATGACGCCCGGTCGATGGCTAAGCGCCAGTCACAGGCAATGGGCGCGCTAAAGTCTGCGAAGAACCGTGGCGCTGGCGTTGACGAGGCCCAGGGTAACCTGGACAGGGCCTCCGAGGCGTTCAAGGTCCGCTCCGCGCAGGCGCGTGCCCCGTTCAAGGACACGCCACTGGGTCACGCCGGAGTTCACGCGATCGGAAAGGCCCTGGACATCCAGGCTGGTGACGTCCACCCGTACGAGGCGCTCGGTACCGTCAAGGAACGTCACTTCGCCCATGATCTTTCCCGGCCGCATGACGCGGAAAAGGTTTTCCACGGCGCTAGCGGGACGATTGACGAGCACATGAAGAACGTCATGGAGGGCCCGGAAGTCAGCCACGGGTGGAAAGAGAGTGCGGCGGCCCTTAGCGTGCCCCGAACTGCCCCCGACCCCGGCACCCAGGGCGGGTACGTGTACGGCAGGTCCGTCCTGCATGAGGCTGCCCGGCAACTGCGCATGCGACCTAATGCGGCCCAGCCTGTATCCTGGGTACATGAGAAGGCAACAAAGCCACGCACCGGTAACCGGGGCACTAAGTAGGAGTTCACATGGGACGTCCAGTCAGCAGGAGCTGTAACCGCGAGCTTGCGCAGGGCCTTACCGATGGCTCCTACAAGCAGATCGTGAAGGACCGTGGCGGCATAGTCGAGTCGTCGACTTACGAGGCGCGCAAGAACCTCAGCGTGCCGCTTTACGGCATCGTGGAGAAGGAAGAGAAGGAACTCGGGGACGCGGTCGGCCCGGTTCGCACGCCGTACGTCGTCGACAGCCCGAAGCCCGGACTCCTGGTGACCGACCAGGACCGGTAATTTTGACATCGGAGAACTAAACGGACTAGCCTGAAGTCTAGGCATCGAATGGAGCACCACATGATCATCGGCACGGACGTGCACGGGGACGCAGTAGAACTCCCCGTAGAGCTTAGGGACGAGGGCATCCTCGACTTCGGCTCCGAGCACGCGCTTTGCTGGCACTGGGCCGATGACTTTGTGCTCCGCATTTCTACTGAGGAGCATGAATGACGATCGACCGCAAGGTGCAGTATGGAAGCACGGTCACGGCTGTTACCGGACTGGCTACCTGGCTGCTCACGACATACGCATTCCACGGGTCCATGCCGACTGCGGTTGCCACCGCGCTCCCTGTCCTGATCGCCTCGGTTATCGGCTGGATTACCTCTTACATGACCAAGCAGGCACCGAAGGACGTCGTCCGCGCGGCGGACAAGCTCGAATCGGATGCCACCGTGCACCAGATGTCGCTGGCTCTCCTGGCCACGCACACCCCGAACAAGGTCCAGGCACGCGCTTTCCCAAAGGCATACCCGCCAGTCGGCCCGCAAGCCCCATTCGGGGGACAGTAATGGCTGGTAAGCGGGTCCGGATTCTCGTATGTCCCCGGTGTGAGACGGTAGAACCCATTGAATGGTGCGCCACCGCTCCCGGCTCGAATCCTGAGTGCGGGCACGCCCAGTGCGCTGACCTCCTGAACTTCAGGGTAATGCCGCACACTGCCGACCTGGCCGAAGGCAGGGTCTACCACAGTAACCTGCTGCTGACTGACGTCGCGTCCGACGACTGGAACCGGCTGTCGACGCGAAAGAACATCCTGAAGAACTTCACCGCCCCGGGTGACGCCACGCCTTACGGCGCGGAACTCTACGCGATCAAGGAGAACTACCAGGAATCCGCTATGCAGTGCTGGAAGCAGCATAACCGCACGACAGACTGCGGTGAATGGCGGCACTCTTCAAAGCGCCTGGTTGACCAGCGTGAGGAGACAAAGGATCTCCGTCGTGAGCTAAAACTGGAGACGCGCTCGAAGCACCGGCCGACCATGACCTACCTCTGTGACTTCTGCCCGATGCGGAGCATCAAGGAGACTAAGGTCGACGCAGAGAAGTACGGATTCCAGAGTCCGTACTGATGATCATTACCTGCGGCATGTGCCCGGCGTCTTTCGAGCGAACTTTTTATCGCCGGAAGTACTGTAGTGATGCGTGCGCAGCAGCGGCCATTCGCAGGAGAGATCGACTCCGGTACCAAAATCCTCCACGCCGGGCGGATTGTAACGCACGCGCCGCCGCGTGGAAGGGCGCTCACCCAGAGACGACGAAGGCGCATATGCACTCAAGGCATTTGCTTCGCCGGTACAACCTATCGGTAGAGCAGTACCTAAAGATGCTTGATGACCAGGGTGGGGTTTGTTACACCTGTCATCGAACCGAGAACGGAGTGCATTACAAACAACTCTCGGTGGACCACGATCACAACTGCTGCCCCGGATCTAGGTCGTGTGGTAAGTGTATCCGCAAGCTACTGTGTCATCAGTGCAATAGCATACTTGGTATGTTGGATGAAGATCCAGTGGTGCTCCAGTGTATTGCGGATCGTCTTGACACATTCTTCGGACTCCCAGGTAGTGTGTTCACATCAATGGCCAATTATGTTCAAGAATATTCAGTAACCCCTACTAGGAGGAACTAGTGCTGTTTACCGAGATCGCACTGGCGATCGTCGCCGCTGCATTCCTTTTCATCGACGCCCTGTACATTCGGGAGCGCAAGTGGCGTCGTTACACGGAGTACGTCCTGCGCGAGGAGGCCAAGCATCACAACGACATGATGTCGGCCCACCTTGACCTTATCACGCGGTACGAGCGAGTCCAGCACGGGTACGACCAGGGTGTCCTGGAGGGAATGCGGCAGGCGTACGTGAACGTCCGCGCTACACTGGCCGACGAACTCTTTATCACGGGCGGGACAGACGGGGCGAAGCTCCGTGCGTTCGTCCTTCCCTTGCTGGAGAACCTCGGAACTCACGAGACCAAGATCCTGGACGAGATGAAGGGGAACACGAAGGCGCGCGAGGCATTCGAGAAGCACGCGGGGAACACCGAGCCAATCAACATGTTCCCGGGCAATAACAAGCCGCAGATAGCACAACCAGTGGAGGATAACTGACATGGACATTCCCGAACTCGGACACTCGGCAGCTCGCGCTCGCCAGGAGTCCCCGAAGGCAATTCCCGACGAGGACGACATGAGTCCGCTGTCCCCGCTCCCGGACGTCATTCACGCTGACACGGCGTTCCTCGTCTACAAGACCCCAGACGGTCAGGTTATCCTGACGGCGGACCTGAACACTCCGGTGTCAGTCCGTCGCGGGCCGCTGAACCACGATATCGTCGGGATGTCACACTGCGTCCTTGAGGACATCCGGCTGATGGGTTCCGCCCCGGCAATTGCCCAAACGGTCGTGAACGCGGTTAAGCTGGAGCAGCAGCAGCAGATGGAGCAGATGCAGCAGGCCCAGGTTCTCCAGCAGATCCAGAAGCAGAAGCAGGGGCACCTGTAATGACCAGTGAAGAGATGCACCTGGATAACGCACTCGCGCGACTGCAAAAGGCGCATGTGTACGACGTCAGCGCCGAGCTGACCTACGGGCAGGCATACCAGCGGCTAGTCCAAATGGGCCTCCGTCCACAGATCCGACGCAAGTACCGAGGGACTAAGTAATGATCGACCCGCGTTTCTTCGAGAAGGCTGCCTCCGGGCAGCCTGCTCCCTCTACGGAGGGAGGTGCCTCCGGGTACTTCTCCCGGCCAGAGCCGATGCTGGACCCTAACCTGTTCGAGAACGGGCGCTTGCGTGAGAAGGTGCGCAATCACCTGCTCGGAACGCTGGTTAACTGGCTAGACGAGACTATGGCTGCCCATGAGATGCAATCCTGGCTGCATGTCTGGCTGGCTGGCAGCGGCATCAGTTACCAGTGGGCGGCCAGTCGTGGCAACGGTGACCTTGACGTCCTGTTCGGCGTTAACCTCGGTAAGTTCCAGGCCGCTAACCATGGCTGGGACTGGTCGGAGGCTGAGACAGCCGCCCAGGTAAACGACGGTATGAAGGAAGGACTCTGGCCGTCGACAGCACAGACCAGGTTCGGCTTCGGTACCTATGAGGTCACGTACTTCTGGAACCCGGGGACCGGAAGTGACATCAAGAAGATCCACCCGTACGCCGCGTACGACCTGGTGAAGGACAAGTGGGCAGTACCCCCTCCGCAGCTCCCAGAGATCCCTGGAGAGCTTTACCCCCAGGACTGGTACATCCAGGCCGGGAAAGACTCCGAGGCCGCCCTGAGGCTCACACGGGCCTTTAACGAGCATATCCAGAAGTACTCGGACGCAATGCCAGGCTCAATGACCCAGCATAACTCCGGAGCGGCCCTGAACGGCATCGTCGCGGAGGCGAATAACCTATTCACGGACATGCACACCGGACGCCGTGCCGCCTTCAGCGACCAGGGCCAGGGCTACGGCGACTACGCTAACTTCCGGTGGCAATTCAATAAGTTGAATGGAGCAGTGCAAGCCCTTTCCCAGATAGCAAACGTTGGTAAGGAAGCGCGGCGGCAACAAGAGACGGAGCAATGGGGAGCGCCCATCGATGGGGCAGAGATCGCGCTCCGTCGGGCAGTACAACAGTACCGAGGTCGTTTGTGAGTGAAGAGGTCTTGCAGGTATGAGGAAGACATTCGTCATCCCGGTCGAGGGTGTTATTCGCAAGGTAACAGACGGCCAGCCTATTGTGCAGATGGTAGAGCTTATCAGCTCGTTCGCCGGGGAGAACACGTTCATCTACCTGACCGACGAGGCTGCCAATGACACCGCTGACTGGCTGAACCTCCACGGCCTTGGGCACACGCTTGTCCTCGGGCGTGATGCTGACCGGCTGATGCAGCTTCGCCGTATTCAGCATGAGTGGGGATATAACGTAGACTTCGTTATCGAGCCCGATCCTGAGGTTGTCGCGAAGCTCGTCGAGCACGGTTACCCGGTTCTAGCTTTCTTCCACCCGTACTATTCAAAGCGCGAGTGGAGACCAGATTACAAGTTCGAGGTCACCCCCTGGGACGACATCAAGGAAGGCATCGTGAAGCAGCAGGCAATGCGCGCGAACGACAGCCGCACACGGAGCGAGTAATGTTGCTGTACATGGCAGGTGCCGAGAATAACGAGTGGAGGAACTTTCTCTCTGACCTCGGTGTCGAGTACGTCTCGATGTCCTTCGTCGGCCTGTCAAAGCGCGTAAAGGGCACGGCGAAGTGGTCGATTGCCTCGCACTTCGAGGGGCAGCATGTTCTCCTTGACGCTGGCGGGTACTCATTCAACAAGAAGGACTCCACCGCGACCGAGGAAGAGGCGATGGAGACAGCGAACGCTTACATGGCGTTCGTCACCCAGAACATTGACGCGGTCGACCTTGTTACTGAGTTCGACGCGAATATACTCGGCCGTGACTGGCTGCTGGCGATGCGAGAGGATTTCTATGACGACCTCGGGGACAAGTTTTGCCCAGTATGGCATGAAGACACCAGTACAACGGAACTGGAACGACTCGCGAGCCGCTACGCGCATGTGGGAGTCCTGGCTTCAGGACTTGACGAGCACCTTGTGCCTATACTCAATGGATTGGTATCGCGTTACGGTGTCAAGTTCCACGGTCTAGGCATCACCGCGACAAAGACCTCGTTGTGCCAGGCGGTGAAGTGGGACTCGATCGGCTCCAAGAGCTGGATCTCACCGTCCATCGACGGCGATACTATCATCTGGACCGGGCAGGAGCTGAAGCGCTACCCGGCTAAGCTTAAGGACCAGGCCAGGCGACGCCACAAGAGCTACCTGGAGCGTCAGGGCTTTGACGCCGACAAGATAGTAGGGGACGACCGCAAGGAGGTTCTACGGCTCTCTGTGTGGTCCTGGCAGCAGTTCATGGAGTCGCTCGCACATGCCAGGGTGTTCAATCCTTTCGGTGGTGGCCCTATCGGAGTTACTCCCCAGGGTGATAACGGGGATACTGAAAATGAGGAACGGCATGTAGACGGTGTTGATCACCCTGTGCCTGACCCGGGGAACCGTGGGTTGCTCCCCGCCGTCGTCGAACGACGTGATCCCGTGCTCCTGCCGGTCATGGGAATCGAGGTAATCACCAATAAGTCCGAGGACGAAGATGGTGAGGATTTCGAGGAGCGGGTCGTAACCACGCCCGCAAAAGCACCCTTGATGCAGTGCAACACATGCCACATCAGGGACAATTGCCCGAAGGCAAAAGCGAACGCTGAGTGTGCCTACGAGATACCGATCCAGGTAACCTCGAAGAACCAGATGCGCAGGCTTCAGGACGCGCTGATTGAGATGCAATACCAGCGTGCGGCGCGGATGGTGATGTTCGAGCAGGCCCTTGGCGGATACTCAGACCAGAATGCATCGGCCGAGATAGACAGGCTTCAGAAGCTGATTAACGCCAAGCGTGAGGCAGAGAAGACAGGCTTCACCCTCCACATGGAGGCACACGACGACAAGGGCGTTGGCGTCATGAGCCGGGTGTTTGGTCGCGACGCGGGCGACGCTGTCACGGCTCTCCCTGAGGTTGTCGACGCCACACAGTACATTGAAGCCGAGATCGTAAACGAGACGGAAGAGTAACTCCCCAACGTGCGTATTCCTAACAACGGTCCCCTGGAGGGCGAGACTCAGGTCTGCCCCCGCTGCAAGGGCACCGGGTTCACGGACCAGTATGACGAGGACGTCTGCCTTACGTGTCTGGGGGAGGGCGAGGTCCCTGTGCTCCAGGTCACACGGAAGACACCCTAGATCTGTTGCCAGCACCCCCATCGGCCGACTAGACTGGAGTTGTCGGAAGGGGACACCATGGACACCGCAGTCACCACTGAGGCACCAGAAGTGCAGGCCGACCGCTGGCTGTACCGGCTGAACGACCAGGAGCTGGTCGACACCCGCGAGAAGATCGCCAAGATGAACGCACGGGCTGCCAAGCGCGGCCTGGCTGGTGAGCTGACCGTCTCGGCCGTGAAGGTCCGCCAGACGCGCAAGCTACCGAGCGGCTTCGAGATCACCGAGTCCTGGTGGGACACTGAGATCCTCGGTGCAGCTCCCCAGTACAACGGGTGGAAGTTCATCGCTAGCCTGGACTTCGACCCGGCTGCTGGCCTGATCACCAAGACGATCCCCGGCCTGGCAGGCAAGATCGACCGCAGCAAGCTGCAAGACAACTGGTGTGACCACTGCAAGACCAGCCGGTTCCGTCGACTGGCCTACCTCCTGGAGAGTGCGACCGGCGAGCGACTGCAAGTCGGCAGCACGTGCATCAAGGACTTCCTCGGCCAGGCGGTGCGTCCCGTGTTCACCAGTGAGGACACCATTCGCGAGGAGTTCGGCGGCTTCGGTGCCTCTGACTACGACGTCACCCCGCTGGACGTGCTCGCTATCGCGTGGGCCGCAGTTCAGGAGTTCGGTTTCGTCCGCTCTGGTGACTACGACGACGTCCCGACCAAGCGGCGCATCGATCAGGTTCTGTACCCGGCCAGCAAGGGCCAGGCTGCCATCGACGACCGGGCCCTGGGTGAGAGGCTCCGTCCGCTGGCTGCCAAGGCTGCCGAGCAGGCCAAGCTGATTCAGTCCTACATCCTCAGCGACGAGTTCAGCGGCGACAGTGAGTACGTTCAGAACCTCAAGCAGATCGCCGGGGCCGAGCGGGTCGGCCGGAGGTTCTTCGGTCTCCTCGCTAGCGCGCCGCAGGCGTGGGCCAAGTCGGTCGAGCGGGACCTGCGCCGCCAGGCCGAGCAGGCTGAGATCAAGAACGAGTTCTTCGGCTACGTCAAGGACAGGATTGAGCTTACCGTCCGCATCAAGTCCATCCGCTACTTCGATGGAGCCTACGGGACCACCACCTTGTACACCCTGGTTACCGACGACGGTCACCTGGCGCAATGGTGGGCATCCAATTCCGCACTGGGAAATGAGGTCACCAATCACAGCTACCTAGTCAAGGCCACGATCAAGGGCCACGAAGATTACCAGGACACCAAGTACACAAAGCTCACGCGGGTCACTGTCCTAGAAGACATCCCCGGAGAGGAGTAAGAATGCAGGCAGCACAGCCAGACAGCCGGTACGCTTACCGGCTAGTCTGCGGAGACATAGGCCTTGGTTCAAAGGACCTATCGGAGCACGACCACCTGTTTTGCGCAGTTCACCGGAATTATGAGCGCATCGCAGGGTTCGGCATCAGGTGGAGCAGGCTCCAGGCTGAAGCCGCAAGTGAGAGTGCCAGTGTTGTCTAGGTAGGAGGTGATCCTCTATCTCCCCTGTCGGAGGGGTAATTTCGACAACACGATCCGGTCCCCGGTATACTGGGGATCGGATCATTTATTGGAGGAACATGGACGTCAACGACTACATCAGGGGCCTTTCGGACCAGGATCTGAAGAAGGAGATCCGCCGTCGTAACGAAGAGGTCGCGCGTGAGGCCCGTGAGTGGATGGAACGGGAGTACCGGGAGCGGCAGGCTGTACGGGCCGGTGCCAGGTCTGAGTTCTGCGCGGCACAGGGTATCACACCGGAGCAGTTCGAGGCCGTCGAAGACTACCTGGACGAAGAAGCGAATTCGTAATGCTCTCTGACCTACCGCAGCCAGGAACAATCGGGCTAACTGCGATCGACGGCCAGGTCGGCAAGGCAATTCACTTCCTGCAATGGCTGAATGAGAACCCGTTCAAGAACTGGTTCAAGAAGAACACCGACCCGAACTATGAGCATGTCGTGCTCTACCTCGGCGCGACGAAAGAATACCCTGAGGGTGCACTGCTTGAGGCTGAGCCCGGCGGCTCAAGGATTCGCTCGGTAGAGGAATACTCGGAGATCTACTGGTGCACGCGCATCGCGTGGAAGTTCTACAAGGCACTGCCCCTGATCGCGAACGAGGCTAAGCGTGACACCGGCATCCCGTACTCGTTCCTTGACTACCTGGCGCTTACGCTCCGGCGAATGCACTTCTGGTTCCCAGGGATGCGCAGGTATCTCAAGGCCATTGGGCACCAGATCTGCTCCCAGCTAGCTGTCTGGGAGTACGAGAAGCACGGCTGTTACCTGTTCCCACACGAGTGGGCCGGGGATGAAACGCCGATGGATATCTACTACCTGGATCAGAAACTAGGAAAGTAATGGCACTACTCGATTACAAGCCGCAGGGCAAGGGCACACTGGGAAGCTACGTCCGCTTCGCCCCTGGGGAGATCGACCACGCCGTCGATGCCCCGGGGCTTGGCGTCATCACATATTACGGGACCAGGCGACGAGGTGAGTACGTCGACATCACGGCCGATAACATGAAGGCTATAGAGCTTGTCCCTGGCATGGAGGCCGAGCAGGATAACGGCAAGGCCCAGACGTTGTCACGAATGCCCAAGGATTTCTCGCAGGAGCAGCGTGAGGTTACCTGGTACGCACTTCTGGGAGGCCGACGTGCCAGGCACTGAGCAGGCGCAAGGGTGGGGCATGGGCGCGTACGCGATGTGGGGTGCGAGCGCGTTTACTAAGCATAGTCTCATGGCTGATGTTACCCCCAGCGCGTCTAGCCCGGGGCTGCGTGAGATCTACTGCTGGCAGTGCGGGACGCTGGCCCTTAGGACGTACTCGTACCAGACGACGTACACCTGCAAGGTCTGTGAATGCTCAGGCAAGCTGACTCCAGATGAAGGGCGGAAGTCGTTCACTGACCCGAGGACGACCAATATGTTCCGTGGGGTGACGACGGTGACTCACGAACGGTACCTGGACTTCGGTGACCCTGAGGTGTCCAGGATGAACGGCAGCCCGGCTTGACCCACCTTACAACCCCCTCTGTACGGCCCAGAGGGGGTTTTTTCATGCCCTCTTATTTTGCGTTCAGCAGGACGCGGGCGGGTATGATTGTGGTATGCCCATAGACGTCGACTGGTCCCACCGGCACCACATGGTCAAGTGCCCTGTGTGCCACGTGCTGCACTGTGCTTGCCAGTGCCCGCGTGACCGCTGGCGCTACGACATTGTTGTCCGCCGGGCGGCTGACGGGCTGATGTACTGGGACGCTAGCGAGCACGCCTGGTGCAAGGTCATAGGCTCGAAGCACGAATCCGACTGGAGGCAGCACATTGAGCGCAACTGAGGTACTAAGTTCCCTTCAGTTCAAGAGGCACCCCGTGAGGGCCGCAGCGCAACGTGTGCACGCTGCTGAGAAGCACGCGGCTGGTCGCCTCGGCCACGGTGTCGACCGGGCGCTAGACGCCCTTGAGGGCCCGCATGACCCAGGGAACTGGAACGATCACCCGGATGACATCGGGGAGATCACACCGTGACTGAGGATCGTGACCAGGCGGCCCTGACCCTGCTGAAGATGATGTCCGAGCTGAACTTCGACCAGATAGCGTTCCTCGTCGGTTACATGACTATCAAGGACATCGACCTCGCAGCCAGGGCAATGACAGCACTCCAGTTCACCGACGTCGGGCAGGTCAAATGAGCGCACAAGAGAATTTGAATCCTCAGCAGTTCTATCATGGTTCTAACCAGGAGTTCAAGCCAGGTGACATGCTGACTCCTGCGGGCGGTAAAGCCCACGCTGACTCCTGGGATAACAAGGATTACTCGCCGGGAGAGTACGTCCACACGACGCTTGACCCAGGGACGGCACATCTTGTCGCGGGGCGAAAGAACGATTACGAAGGGCTAGGTCACGTCTACACGGTAGAGCATACCGGCCCGGTAGAAGAGGACAAGTCGATGAACGCCGACATGCAGTCCGCCGGAGCGAGGAACTTCCGCACCAAGAGCCCTGTACGTGTCACCGGGGAAGATCATGACTGGTGGGAACGCCAGCAGAGGGGCGTGTAATGGCAGCCACAGATAACCTGAATCCCCACCAGTTCTACCACGGGTCGGACCATAAGTTCGGCCGAGGGGCAATGGTGAAGCCAGGGCATGCCCCGCTGAATTCACCGTCCCCTGAGGAGCACGCTTACTTCGCGCGGACGCCGGAAGAGGCAGAGGGATACGGAAGGTACGTCCATGCGGTAAACCCGACAGGGGACTACGAGGACGACCCTAACGCACAGGGGGCACTGCGCTCACGTGATCCCCTGCGCGTCCGGTATACCCACTCGACGTCCTAAATGAATTCGGGAGTGTAATGGCAGCGCAAGATAACCTGAATAAGAAGCAGTTCTACCACGGTACTAGCGCTGCCCTGAAGCCTGGCGATTACCTGTCTCCCAAGGGCGCTAATGAGTTCGGCAGGCATGAGACGGAGAGCGGGAGAAGCCACGTCTACGCAACACTCGATGAGGACACAGCGTGGGGGTACGCCATAGACCATGCAGGGTCCGTCGACCGGGCTCACGTCTACCAGGTTCAGCCAACGGGGAAGACAGAGCCCGACCCGAATGCCGGTGAGTACCCGGCTATAAGGACACGCGCTCGCATGAAGGTCACACGGGAACTGGCCTACTAGCGCTAAATGAATTCGGGAGATAGCAGGTTACCTAAAGCTCCCTGCCGTCCAGGCTATGGTGAACGTACAGCCAGCCGTATGACCCGTCATCCCGGTGAACCGGATTCAAAGTCGGCCCGCAGGGACAGTCCTCTGTTACCTCATGCCGGATAATATCATCCAGGGGGTGGACGTGGAGCGTGTCGTCATCCATGGCCCTAGCCTATGCCGGTAGCCTGTGCTAAGTCAAAATGAATTTGGGCGGGGGAGATAGCCCAAGGGTAGCGCACACACATAGTGCATACACACCACGCACCACACTCCCAGGGGTGTCAGGAGAGTATCACCACCAGGTATACCCTCCCTCACACCTACTCCCCACCCTCCCATACCCTGTCACCTAATTAATTTGGCGAGGGGGGATATGCAGACTGACACCCCCCATACTATGTACTTGGAACCATCATGCTCAGGAGAGTAACTGTACACCCCTGATACCCTCCCTCAGCCTATGGTCCTTGGGTAAATTAATTTGGGCGGGCGGGGAGTCCAGGGGACTACCACTATTAGCTATACACATAGGGATGGGCTAAGGCACCGGGACCAGGAGTAACTATGCGGTCACTCCTACCCCTCTGGTCTAGCTACTCCCCAGTGTCCACTACCCTGTCTCACCTGGACCGGCAAATGTGCAAAGCACATTATGTCGTCCAGGTGGCCGCTTGTGGCCTCGAATTCGGGGATTTATCCCCGTATTCGCGCTGTTCACGACCAAATCTCGTAGATTTGTTCGAGAACACCCTTGTAATTACTAATTGCGCAAGCTTATTAGTAATTACTGCACTGCCATGCCCCTGGCACCGGACTGGCCACGAAATAGTAATTTCGGCGGCCAGGCCGATGGCCAGTGGTACAGGCGACACGTGTATGTACTGCATTATCCCGCGCGCTGCGCGGAATAGATTGGTATAGGCACTCGGTAATTCCGAGGGGGGGTACCCTTTAACGGCTTTTCCCTGGATTAGCGCGGCCAGGAAATCGGGATGAACAGCCAGCGGGACTCCGGGACAGTGGCTACAGGCAGGATCTTAAATCGGTAATTCCGGGCAGTGGCCCCTATCGGTGCACCCGGATCACGACTGGATAGCCCCCCTAATTCGGAATTAAGGCTCTGATATTGTTTTGCGGGGCCGCCGGGGACCGTGGTAAGATCGGTGTACACACAGACAGGAGACCGTATGTACATCGCACTTTCAATTCCGCCCCGCCCGGGACGCCCGGACGGCGTCATGCTTCTGACCCAGGCGGCGACCTACTCGACCGACTCGGCCGGGACCCTCCACATGTACAGGATGCGCGAGTACCGTGAAGACGTTCCTTGCCAGTATGGCGGGTACCACACGGTCACCCGGACGGAGCCGGAGGAGTTCCTTACGCTCCCCCGGGGCGCGTACGAGGCGGTCCTCGCCGGGGACACGCGCGAGGAGAGGGACCTCCTGGTCTCGATGTTCACCGCGAGGGAACCTCAGGGGTAACCCATAATTCGGAATTTGCGCGTCCCGCATGCCCCTGGTAAGCTCAGGGGGTACCTAGACAGGGAGGGCACATGGGTTTCAGCAGGCCGAACGTAGCTCAGGACGCCAGGGCCCGCTATGAGGCAGGCCACACGATCCTGGCCGTCACCCACGACTGCGGCATGAAGGTCGACACGGAGGTCTTCGCTAACATCATCGAGGATGCCGAGAGGGAAGGCTGGCACCTGGAGCACATCTACCAGGCACCAGGACGGCAGCTCATGATCTTCCGGCGCGCACGGTAACCCCTAATCTCGATTTGACGGTCCTGCGGAGGCGTTGTTAGTCTTGGATCTTCACAAGGACCAGGACGGGAGAACCGGAATGCTAGCAAAGGAAGAGGCGGTCGCGATGACCGTCATCACGATCTGCGGTATCGGCTGCAAGCCGGTATCTGCCGGGAAGCGCGACGAGATCCAGGAGGTTCTTGACGCGCTCTGGGAGAACGGACGCCAGAACGGGCTCGCTGAGGCGCAGCTTGACGAGGGCCCCGGGACCGGCTAAACTGAGGGCTAGGAGGAATTATGGCACACTACGACGAGATGAAGTCCGAGGAAGACCTTCGCCGCGATAACGCGGTCGCCCTGGCCCTGCGCGAGATCGACCGGGCGCGCATTTCCGGCGTCTCTGCGGTCCCGGCCCTGGAGCAGCTCTTTAACTACGGCGAGGAGACCGGGTACGACCAGGCCGTCCGCGACGTCGCGGAGGGGATATCCAAGCTAGGGAGCGGGCGCTGATGACTACCGTGAACCGCGAGGACGCGACAGCGATCCTGGTCTCCAAGGGCTACTCAGGCGACGAGGCCAGGAAGATCCTTGACGAGGCGAGGGTTTACGGGACGGCCCTGACCGTCCCGCGCGACTGCCCTAGCCTCTGGGTCACCTCCTGGTACCAGGGGTCGGTCGTACCGGCCTACCGGATTCAGGAAAACGACTCCGGCGAGGAGGTTACCTTCTGATGGACTTCGAGACCAGCAGGGACCCGGACCAGGCTGTCCACTTTACCGCCAGGAAGCTGCAGGACATCCTCGGCGTGGAAGTTCCCCCGGCGTACCGCTCGAAGTTCTACGCGGCCCTTCGGAACCTTCGCCAGTCCGGGTACACCACCGGCTGGGACGACGCCGAACAGCTTGGAGATAACTGATGTACAGCGTATTCATCCGCCGGAACAGGATTCGCCAGGAGCCGGAATGGCTTCTCCGCGCGAGGACAGACGAGAGGTACGAGGCGTGGGACCGCGCCCAGAAGCTCGCGGACGCCTACCAGTACCACGTCCGGGTCACCGACCCTGACGGTTCCGTGGTCTCCGAGATAATTCCGGCGTAATTCCGATTTTACCGTACCCTCGGGGAAGCCCCTCGGGGAGTCAGGAGGAGAAATGGGCGATCACACGGAGCAGTATTACCGGATAGGAAAGAAATACGTCCGGCAGCAACTGGCTAAGGTCCTTACCGAGTCCCGCAGTGAGGTGACGGCCTCGGGGATCATCCAGGCCCTTGACCATGTCGCGGAAGAGATGGGCCTGGAGAAGAAGACCGTGGTCCGGACCTACTACACCAGTAACGAGGAGGAGTAATGAACCGGGAGCACGCGCTGAACACCGCAATCCAGCTTCTTTTCGGGGACCAGGTGACTGAGTCCCAGGAGAGCATCCTGTCCGACCTCTATGAGAAGGGGGTCCGTGACGGCCAGTCGCTGAAGGTCACCGGGGGATGGGTCAATGAGTTTTCCGACCTCGAATGGCAGCCCCTCGGTGAGTTCCCCCCGCTGGACGGTCCCTACTTCAGCCGGATGACTGAGACCGGGGAATGGGCCAGGGAGACAATTTCCACCCTGCAGGCCGAAGCGGACGCTTACCGTATCTACGGGCGCACCCTGGACGGTGCCTGATGGCGACAGAGGGCGCGGTCGCCCAGTACGAGGCCGGTTGGAACGCCGCCATGAACCAGGTTCTCAGGGCCCTGAACGACGCCCGGTGGGGATTTCACAGCGAGGAGTACATGAGGGCCCTGGACGACCTCGCGGCGGACCTGTCCTTCCGCCGGACAGTTATCGCGGTCAGGTACGACCTGTAATGACACCTGTCCAGTCACCGGGAATAGAGGTTTCCGCCCTCCCGGACTACGACGAGGCTATCCCGTGCCAGTGCCGGTGGCTGGTGCCCTGGCGCGGTGAGACGTTCGAGTGCGGGGAGCCGTCAGATTTCCGGCTGCGCATCCACTGCGTGAACGGCCACGACTACACGACCTTTAACTGCAGGGCCTGTTACGTTACCTGGGCGGCTGACGTCGTCCCGGTAACCTGCCGGGTATGTGATGCCCCCCTGACCGACTGGAGCACGACATGAGGAACTTCATCCGGAGCGCGCGGGTATATGTCCAGGGCTGGATTGAGACCCTGGACATCCGCTTCCGCTCTCCCGAGACCTACCGGGCCCTGAAAGAGAACAAGCTCGCGGGTCCTGAGAAATTTGCGGAGGTCTCCCGGCCTGCGGCACCCTACTGGCTGGACCGCCCGACAAACGAGCAGGTCCGGCGGAACTACGCTCTCAGCGACGAGGAGGTAGAGGAGCTTCTGAACCACTTCCGCCGCCAGTAAGGTGTCCCGCCAGGGCCCCCCGGGTAATTTTCCCGGAGGGGCCCTTGACTGTCTGCGACGGGGGATGATACGGTCGTAACTCGTCCCGTTCAGGGAGACATAGGAAAGGAAGGAACGAGAGTATGCGAAAGGTGATTCACGGCCTGGCCCTCGCCGTGGCCACTGCGTCCGTCGCGCTGGCCACTGCTTGCGCCGGGAATAAGCCCCCGCCGACCGCTAAGAGCGTCCTTACCGGGGACGGTTACAGCGTTCTGGTGAATGAGTCCCCCAAGGTCATTCACGACAGCTTCGGTGAGGCCGCCCCGTACATCGCCCCTAACGGGGTAGCCGCCGGGGAGAGGGGAAGCACCCTGGAGCTTGTCATCGTCGCTGACACCAGCGCGGACGCGCAGAATGTCATCTATCCGGCCCTGAGCGGGTCCCTCAAGGGGGCAGGTGTCTCCTGCTCTCTTGACGGGGTGGTAACCCGCTGCACGGGGCCCGTTACCGCGAACTGGGTAAACGGGGGCCAGTAGGCCCCCTGCAACCCCCCACAGGGCCCCCCGGGTTTGACGTACCCGGAGGGGCCCTGTAGTGTGGACGGACAGGTAAAAAGAGCGAGTGAGAGGAGAACCTCAGATGATCGCCCTGACACCGATTCCGGTACTGCTACTGGCCTCACTTAGTCCGTTCCATATGACCGCACCGCCAGCCGCGCACCACGCACCACCCCCGGCCGCGACCGCCAGGGCTCACCACGCCCCGGCACCGCACAAGGCGCACAAGGCCCGCGCCAAGGAAACCCCGTACCACGTCTGGGACACCACGGTCCCGTCGAACGTCCCGGCCGGAAAGCGCGCCGCGTTCTACGCGAACGGCGCTTACGCCGCGACCGTCTCACAGACCGCCGGGCACACCCCGGTCCTGTGGATCGACGTCTTCGGGTCGAACCCGAACGCTAACGTCGTCGATGTAGAGCCCGGTGACGCGACCGCGTCGCAGGCCGCCGCATGGGCACACGCCCGCGTCGACCTCCACCCCGGCCAGACCGCGATTATCTACGTCGCTAAGTGCCACTGGCAGGACGTCAAGAACGCCGTCTCTGCCCTACCGAAGCACGTTCAGGATAACGTCCGCTACTGGATCACGGACCCGACCGGCGTGGACCATGTCGTCCCCGGCTCGCAGGCGACCCAGTGGCACTGGGACGCGAACGTGGACATCTCAACTGTCCTCCCGTCACTGACGAAGGCAGGTGCCTGATGATTATCGCCCCGATGCTGATGATCGCCGTCACGGCGAACAGCCACCACCATCCCGTCGCCTCAGCCCACCGGCACCACCACAGTGCCCCTGTACGGCCCGCAGCGCGCCACCACAGGCACCACAAGGCCCAGGTGACCATACCGCTGCCAACCGGCCCGATGCAGAACGCAGGGAGCATCTACCGGGGCCTGAGGGGCATGGGCCTCAGCCCCGCCGCTGCGGCCGGTGTCGAAGGGAACCTCTACCAGGAGTCCCACGGGGACCCGCACAGCTACAACCCGGTCGGCGGGGGACTGTTCGGGCTGACGAACCAGAACGGCGGGTCGCCGTCCGGCGGATCGCTCCAGAGTGAGCTTCAGAAGCTCCACGTCTACATCACCACGAACGGCTCCGTCCAGGACGTGAACGCGCACGCGACCGGCAGCACCCAGACGCAAAAGGCCGCGAACGTCGCGAACGATTTCGTCCAGCGGTATGAGCGCGCGGGAATTCCCGCCAGCGGGACCCGCATGCAGGCCGCTAAGCACTTCGCCCAGGCGCAGGGGGGATCATGACACGCAAGATCATCGCGGCGACCGTCGCTGCCGCCAGCGTTGCCACGGGAGTGGCCCTGGCCGTCCCGGTGAGCGCGTCTGTGCCACCGCCGGTCACGGTCAGCGGTAACGGCTCCACCCAGACGCACACCAGCCCCCAGTTCGCTCTCCACGCGGGCGGGGCGGACGTCACCACCAGGGCTGGCAGTGTCAAGTACACCGCGAGCCACCACGGGCCAGTCTCCTGGCAGGACCCGTACCTGACGACAGGGTATAACGGAGGCAAGCGGGCGGGGACCGCGCTGCCGGTCCAGCTCGGCAAGCAGGGGAACCCGGTCGCGTCGGTCAGCTACACGACGACCCGCGACTTCTGGGGAGACGTCGGATTTGACATCTGGCTTACCGAGACGCCGAACAAGCACAGCTACGCGCAGATGACGGACGGCGGGCCCGGCACGACGGAGATCATGATATGGTTCTCCAGCGTCGGCCTGCCCCTTCCGCGCACGGGCTACTACGCGAACATCGACGGCATGAAGTTCGGCACGATCGTCGGGCTGGCCGCCCAGGGGCACGCTAAGTCGGGCACCCGGGCCGGGTGGAACAACGTGAACTTCATCCTGGACGCCCACAAGCCCGGCGCGTTCATCCACCACGGCCACCTGGCCCTGAACCCGTTCCTGGAGTTCGCGGTCAAGAAGGGCTGGGTCAAGCCGCACGATTACATCATGGCGATCAATAACGGCGCAGAACTGACCTACGGCGGAATGTCGGTCACCGGGTACTCCCTGACCGGGCTGCGATAGGAGGCAAGATGGTTTCCCGAATCCTGACTACCGTCCAGTTCGACGGTTACAGCAATTCCATCCTGGTGGAGCCTCCGGACGAGCGTACCGGGTGGAAGGTAGCACAGATGACCCAGAGCCTGTCCCGTTCGAACGGGATCGCCCAGGTAACCATTCTCTGGGAACTAGACGAGTACTCATGGCGGGAGGACATGTAATGCGCTGGTCACTAACGGCCTACCTGGCTTCAGAGGCGCTAATCCGGCGCTGGGAAGCGGAAGCTGACCTGGCCCGGAAGGAAAAGGAAGCAGAGGAGGAAGAGGAAGATGCCTGAGGGAACCAGCAAGCTTATCCGCAAGCGCCCCGGGGAGCACCCTGAGGTTGTCAGCGACCCCGGTACCGGGCAGATGATGGAGTTCGAGAACCGGCAGATAGCCAGGACGTACGCCCGCCAGGCCAGGATCGCCACCGGATGGGAATACTCGATTTACTGGGTAGCGGACGACGGGATGCCGCGCCTGGAGAGTGTCGAGCCCGTAATCCGGGAGGACTGACCAGTGAAGCGAGAAGTGCCAGAACTACCGGAAGGAAGTCTACTGATGACCACACCGAAGGTCTACCTGGCCGGGCCGATAAACGGCTGCTCGGACGCGGAGGCAATGAACTGGCGGAACACGGTTCACAACCGCCTTGGACCGGGGTACTGCCTTGACCCGATGCGCCGGGACTACCGGGGCAGGGAAGACGACTTCGCGTCGGAAATCGTCGCGCACGACAAGACGGACATCTTTAACAGCGCGATCGTCCTGGCGAACTGCTCGAAGCCAGGATGGGGCACGGCGATGGAGATCTTCTACGCGTTCTCGCACAGTAAGCCGGTCGTTGCCGTGATACCCGAGGACGCCCCCGTATCCCCCTGGGTCAGGCAGCACACTGTCCGTGTATTCACGAGCTTTTTCGACGCCGTCGAATTCGTGGCCGATTACCTTAAGGCAATTGAGTGATCCCCCGGTACCCGGACGACAAGCTCTTTTACGCGATGGTAAGAGAGAATGTCCTGGACCGTAACATGTGGGACGACCTTGTCCAGGAGGCGCGAATCCACGACTGGAAAATGCGAACCGAGCACCCGGGCATGTCCCCGCAGTGGTACCACAAGTGCGCCCGTCGGCGAATTAACGAGGTAAGCAAGCGCCAGACGTGGACGGGCTACACCAGCCACCGGGGGCACCCGATCGATCCGCTCCGGCGCGCTCATGATTCCCTGGACCAGATGAACGGCTGGGGTTCCGAGGAGTGACCCCGGCGTGCTAGGGTGGAGTTACAAGCAATCCTGGGGAGGATGACATGGCCGGACACCGGTTCGCGGTAGGCGACGAAGTACACAGGGTAGTTCGCGGAGAGCCCGTGACGCGCTACATCCTGGTGATCGAGGAGGTTCTGCCCGCGCGCCTCTCGGACGTGACGCGGAAGCCATTCTTCCCGTACCGGGTGTGGGACCCCCGCACCGGCCTGATCTCACATGCCAGCGACGAGTTCCTTACAGCAGCTACCGGGAGGTCATGATGCCCCGCAAGAAGACGGACTACCGGCCGGTAATCGGGCAGGTTTCCGCAGAGTTCGACGTCATCCCTGGCGTGTCCCACCGCCTGGTGAAGCTACCCTCTGGCTGGGTCCACACGCGGTACGCGGGGAACGTGCTCACCACCCGTGAGGAACTGACCCAGGAGGCAGTAGAGTCGCTCCTGACAGCCGCACAGGACCGGGGGGACGCCATCCAGGGCCCGGCTATGCCGGATATCGCGCAGGTCTACGTCATCAGGGAGGCATGATGGGGTTCTACGCCGGGAAGAAGTCCGTGGAGCTGAAGCAGGGCACGCGTTTCGTGCACCGGCACTACCTCGCGGACGGGGTAAAGCTGCAGGACGTCCGGCAGGACCCGGACAACCCCGATTTCTACGCGATATTCGAGGTGACAGCAGTCATCTGCGGGCGGGTTTACTACCGGCACACCGGTACCGAGGGCCCGGCGCAGTGGTTGTTCGACCAGGCCAGGGCAGCCGACTACGTCAGGAAGGTGCTTTAGACATGATCAAGCCGATCCTAGATGGCATCATGGCATTCGAGCAGGGCGAACTTTCGGCCGAAGAGACGGTCGCGCTGTTCCAGGAGCTGGTGAACTCCGGAATGGCCTGGAAGCTCCAGGGAAGTTACGGACGTCTGGCGAATGACCTTATCCAGGCTGGCCTGGTGACTACTCCGGACGTGGCGTAACGCGCTGGTAGCTGTACCCGGTGCGACGAGAGGTCCCCTGCACATGGCGGGGGACCTCTTCATTGCTGATTTTAAGTACGTAGTTGCCTTTTACCGGCTCGAAATGGCACCAGAAGCGCCCAGTTTTCGGTGCGTGGTCATACTGGCGGGCTAGCTGCGTCGCCGGGCACTTCAAAAGGTTCCCCGGGCACCACAAAGGGTGAATTAGCATCCAGCCGCGCTGGTCAAGCTCAATTATGTGTTCCATATGGGCCATTCGTACTCCTCACATTGCCTTTAGTCTACGGCCTAGACTGGGGACGAGGCAAAAAACCCCCTGAGGGAAGGCAGTTATGACTCACTCCACGCTAGATTACTCCGGGCAGCCGTTCGCCAGGCCCGAAAAGCCCGCCGCCGGGCTGGCAGGCCGTGTGACGGCCCGCATCCTGGCCGCCGTGCGCCCCGCCGCAGTCGGTTCGACCCTTCTCGGACAGGATTCCGTCAGCACCTCCGCTATGTCCAGGGGCCTTTCAGTCTACTGCGGCTACGAGGGCGGGCTGCTCGGGTACGCCAATGGCCGGTACACCACGATGGGTTCGGTCTACGCCTATTTCCCGGGTAAGAAGTACGTCAGCGTCGGACGGGACGCGATCGACATCGAACCGGGCCTGGCGTCCCCCTCGGCCGCCCCGAATTTCGTCCGGAACGCGAAGCCGACGCACACGACAAAGCCGGTCGTTTACTGTTCGGCCGGGGACCTTACCACCGTCATCGGGTACCTTAACCGCGCGGGCATCGCGCGCTCGAAGTACTTCATCTGGTCGGCCCACTGGACCGGTAAGCACATCTGCGGCCCCGGCACCTGTGGCTATCCCCAGGCGGACGCGACCCAGTACGGCTCGAATAACTCGTTCGACAGCGACGTTTTCAGCGCCGCCATGTTCGGGCCCGTGCCCCCGGCGGCCAATCCGTCCTTCCCGCTGAAGGAAGGGGACGCGGACGTCACTGGCTCCGGCCCGGTGCGGCAGCTACAGACCAGGCTGAACACCTGGCAGAAGGCGATCGGGAAGTACGGTGTCCTGAAGGTCGACGGGCAATTCGGCGCGGCGACAAAGGCTGCCGTCGCGGACGCGCAGTTCCACTTCAGTGAGCGCGGGGTCAAGGCCGGTACCTGTACCAGCGCCCTGTTCAAGAAGCTCAGTGCAGCGCCCCCGGTCACTCCCGCCCCGGCCCCGAAGCCGGAGACCGACGCGCCCCTGATGGTGACCTCGCAGAAGAACGTCACCGTCGCCTACAGCCTGAAGGTGGACCGCACCATCCCCGCCTACACGGGCCTGTACGCCACCAAGGTCGAACGTGCGGGCACTACCTGGCGCACGGACCATAACAGCGCGGAGGCTGTCTTCATCCTCCACGTGCCCCTTCCCGGGACGTACACGGTCACTACCGGTGCCCGGGGATACAAGAACACCGTCCAGACGGTGATCGTCACCACCTGACAGGAAGGGGGTGCACATGCTCACCACGGCCCTGATCATCCTTGGGGTGATCGCACTGATCCTGCTGATCATCTACCTCATCCGCCGGGCGTAAGCTCGTTTTGCCCTCTGGTCCCCGGATCTCCTAGTCTGTTGCTATCCGACAGACAGAGAGGTACGGGGACCATGAAGAAACTGCGAGACCTGCTACTGAGCAGCCGGGACAGCCTCCAGGAGGCCCTGGCTGAGGCTGAGACGCTCGGGGACACCGGGCTGTATAACGAGGTAGACGAGGCGCTGGCTGGTGTTGAGACCGCCCTTAGCGACCTCCGGGACCTGTTTCCAGAGTGACCCAGGACACGGGCACCCTGGCTTGACCTGGCCCGTTCATCGGGTAAGCTGAAGGTACAAGACCCGGAAAGCCAAGGGAGGCACCACATGGACACCACAGTCACCCCGCCAGTCCCCGCCGACGTTCTCGACGAGGTTGCGCAGACGGTCCTGGCCTTCGCTACGTGCGACGCTGACGCTGGCGAGGCAGAGACTGCCTACGTTCGCGTTATCGGCCCGGACGGCAAGGTTCTGGACTTCTGCGCCCACCACTACAACCTTCTCGAAGTCGACCTGCTCAGTGCCGGTTTCACCGCCGTCATCGACATCCGGTCGACCCTGGAGCCGCAACCGTCGACGGGGGCCTGACATGGCCGACCCGCTGGCCTGGAGGCGCGCAGCCCGCTGTGGCAGCTACCAGGTTGCCCCTGGTGAGCAGTGGCCGTGGGACACCGACCGGTTGCGCGGGAAGCGCGCCGCGACGGTCATGGCCGAGCGCGAGAAGGTCGCCAAGGGAGTCTGCACCGGATGCCCCGTGCGCGACCGCTGCCTGACCGAGGGCCTCATGAACGACGTCACCACCGACATGCCAGACGGAATCTGGGGAGGCGCGACGCCAGAGGAGCGAGCGCCACTTATCGGGAAGCGCATCAAGTGGATTTCCGGGATGCGACGGCTGACTGACCCCGGGACTCCAGTTAGGAAGCGGGCATGATATGGGTAATTCTCGCCCTTGCGGGCCTGCTGGCCCTGGTCCTGGCCGCACACAGCGCGCCAACACGGCCCAAAGGGTCACCCCGGCCAAAGAGGAGGCCACCGAAGTGAGGATTCCAAGTCCCGTCGCGAAAGCAGCGATCGACGTCTCACAGCTTAACCAGATCCTGGGGACTGACTCGGCTGAATCGGTCCTGCTGGCTGCCATGACCCGTAACCGGCGTGAGGTTCTGGCCCAGGTCGCGGACATGGCCGAGGCCGCCGCTGCCTCCGAGGACGTAGCGGGCCTGGACCCGGGCATCGTCCTGGAATGGTTCGCTGCCTACCTGCGGGAAATGCTGCCCGACGAGGACCAGCCGGGAGCGTACGCGCCGAGTGACGGCGACTACGTCGAAGTCCACCTTACCGGGGTGATCTCCGAGTACGAGATTACCGGCGATGGCGTCCCGACCTTCACCGCCTGGGATATCACGACGGACAACGGCCTGAGCATCCCGCTGGAGTCGCACGATTTCCACCAGGCACGGGTCCAGGTGCTCCTGCCGGGGGTAGATTGATTGCGGCCCTTCTCATTGGCACGGTCGGAACGATCATAGCTAACGCGCTGTGGTACTTCCTGGCCGCCCGACCGCTGCAACGGCGGGAGAGGGAGGCACTGATAGAACTTCACAGGGCGCATGAGGAGGCAGAGTCCGACCGGGCCCTGTCTGCCAGGAACCACAAGCGGCTTGCTAAGATCATTAGCAGGCTCGAATACATGGAAGTCAGGGAGGAAGAGAAAAATGGGATGGACCACTGACGGACCCCGCTCAGTTCACACGGTGACGGGCGCGCACAGCATGCGTGAGCACCGTGAGCGCAAGCGTGACCAGGCCGAGGTCCGTAACGAGATGACCTCACCGGAGCGGCGCAGGCGCTACCGCTACGACACCGAGTACCGCGACCGGGTCCGTGCCGAGAAGTCGCACGAGTTCCTTAAGTCGACGCTCCCGGAGGAGGCGTAACGACATGCCCGCCTACGAGTTCAAGTCCGAGGAAACCGGTAAGGTCCGGGAGCTGTGGCTGACCTTCACGGACCTTGAGTCAATGGACGGCGGGTGGACCGAGTACGACCACGAGACCGGAGAGCTAGAGCATTACCGCCGGGTATACAACGCCCCGGCAGTTCATTTCCGGGGCAGTGGCTGGGCGTGCAAGTCATGACCAGGTCCCAGCTCTCCGACGACATTGCCGTCAAGGTATCCGGGTTCGCTGGCTCATGGAAGTTCGTCGGCGCGTTCATGGGCGGGGCCGGTGCCTGGATGCTGGTGAACAGCTTCGCCCACTTCGACGGCCAGGACATATACCTGAACCTGATGATCTCGATAGCGACGACGCTACTGGCGACGTTCATCCTCATGAGGGAGAACCGGCACCGGCAGCACGACATCGAGGTCCGCAGGGAGCACATGGAGATGACCCGGCAGATAAAGATCCTGCTGGAAAGGGAGACTCATGGATAACCTTCAGGACATGGCTGAGCGCGCGGTCGAGGCGCAGGCGCAGTTCGAGGCGCACTTTGACCACAAGCCGAAGATCGACACACGGACCCCGTCCCAGGTGAAGGACCAGGCCCGCCGGGAGAACTGGAAGTAAGTTTTGCCACGGGCAGTGTCTGGGCGGTACAATTCAATATGGCGGTAGCAGGCGCTACGAGAGTCTCATAAGCTCACAGGCCGTGGTTCAATTCCCGGTACCGTCACGAGGAGAGCGTATGGCCCCGAAACTCGGAACACCCGCTGCGTGATCCTAGGTCTGCTAGATACCTGCCCGGCGACGCGGGCAGGTACCCGGGCCGGCGAAAGCCGTTACCGCAGGAGTTCGAATCTCCCGGCAGACCGTAATGGCTTGTAACTCAGCGGCAGAGTGGGTGCCTGTTAAGCACTAGGTCGCAGGTTCGAATCCTGCCAAGCCAGCCTGGCACTCCGCGTGGTGTTGCCTTTGGGGGCCCTACGGCAACAGGGCCCGACCACGTGCTAAAAACCGTCCGTACCTGAGTGCGGGAGGGACGGGGGCCCTTCGGCGGACTTTCCTCCCCTTTCCCCGCCGGGGGGCCTTATACTTGGGGGGACAGAGGCGGCAGAAGAATCGAGACTGTCGCCGCCCCTCCCGAAGAGGAACTTAAATGACTGCTTACGCCGATTCCGTCACCGCTGTTTCCGCGCTGACGCCTGGCCAGCTTGTCCGCTCCGTGTCGACCCGTACCGGGTTCGTGCGCGTCTACGACCCCACGCTCGGCGGGACCGCGACCCGCAGCTCTGCGAACCTCCCGTCCGTCATCGCCGTGACTCCCAAGAGCCAGTACGACGACGCGGCCCCCTGGTACAGCCAGGGCACGCTGACGAACGGCGCTGACACCGGTACCGCGAAGGCCGGTGCGGTCTTTATCCAGCTCGCGCCTGCTGCGGCCGACGTCGCTAACGCCAGCTCGGTCCAGTCGTTCTGGGTCGACCCTAGCGCGGTCATCGTCACCTCCGTTGGTAACGACTGACCTTCATTTCGACACAGTGGCTCCCCCCGTTGTAGGGTGATGTCACCGGGGAACCCCTGGTGAGACCCTGACGGGAGGGAGCCACTTTGCATTTGTTCTTGCTGTTTCTGCTTAGTTTTGCGATCGGCCTGGCCGCCTTGCTGGCCTGTGGCGGAGTCGGTGTCCTTGTATACATCCTGGTACTGTGGGCAGCCTGCGGTAAAGATTTTGTCCGGAAGATAATCCATTATTACCGGGAGCGTTCGTGATCTGTCCATTTTGCCGCCGGGGCGGCGATTACCTGAAGCACGCCGAGAGCAAGGCCGCTGACGCGTACCGCGATTACTTCCGCCGGACAGCGGAGACATGTCATGCCAAGTGCAAGGGTGGTACACACTGTGACTGCCAGCACTGGACAGACGCGTCCGGCATTCAGGAGAAGTTCCAGAACAGTCTGCTTTCTACGGGGGAGAACATAAATGAAAACTGAGGACCGCTGGTCGGAATCCCACACGCGCCGGATTTCCTTCACGAAGGACGAGGTTGTCGCGGCCCTTGGCGTTACGCCTCCCGGTCCCGGGTACACTACTCACGTATTCATGGAGTCTTACAATACGCGGCTCGACGACCAGGGCCCGGAGTTCGTCGTAACATTCAGCAAGCACTCATAGGGGGAGGGCCCGTGCACCCGGACCAGGCAGTGGACGCAATGCACCTGGCGTATGACAGGACAGAGCACAAGACAGTTCCGACGGGGTCAGTCGGCCTGGACTACATCCTTGGTGGCGGGTACCCGGTCGGCCGCTGTTCAGAGATCTACGGCGAGACCTTCACCGGTAAGACGACGCTGGCCCTGGAGGGGGTCCGCCAGATGCAGAAGCTCGGGACAGTGGCCTACATCGACCTGGCCGGGGACTTCAACCCGGACTACGCGGAGGCGATCGGCATCGACGTCGATGACCTCCTGGTGTTCCACACCCTGAGCTGGCTGTGCCGGTACGGGGTCGACGAGTGGGTGGACCTCTACGACTTCATAGTCGTGGACGGCCTCCAGACGAAATCTGACGCCCTCTACGTCGAACGGGCCCGCCAGACCGTCCTGGCCGTCTCCCAGGTCCGTACGGCGCTCTCCGACCCGTACAGGGGTACTACCGGCGGCTACCTGGAGCACGCGAGCGTCCGGGTCCGCATGAGCAAGCGCGGGGACCTGTACGCGGCTGACGTCTCCCGGAACACCTACGGGAACCCCGGGACGTCCCGGCGGTCCTGCCGGTTCCGTATCGGCCCGGACGGGATCGACCAGGCTGACGAGGTTTTCGGGCTAGCTGTCCAGACGGGCCTGATCGACACGGAGAGGGGACGGCACTACTTCCGGGGTGATTACCTCGGCCACGGGCGTGAGGCCGCTCTACGGGCCGTTCTGAGCCGTCCAGAGGGTATCTCGGACCTTGAGGCCGCGCTGGCGGACAAGCTCTGGTAGCAGGAACCACCCTGGTTTGACACCTGGCCAGGGTGGTGTATCGTAGCTAGTGAACGTTAAAACTAAATAAGGGGGACGGACCACCCGGCGCTCAGCGCTCAGGGGGCCTCGCAACCCCCATCCAGGCAGGGAGCTGGCAGGTAGCCAGACCCACAGGGGCAGCGGACAGGACGCTGCTGGAGGTTCAATCCCTCCCCTTGCCACGCAGGTACCACTTCAGGGAGGAATCATGAAGCACACCTGGATGACCAAGAACGACACCAGCCCCGGCTTCTGGGACGGGCACCCCGACATCGGGAACGAGGTCGACGTGTGCGCGCGTGACGCGGATGACCCGCACAACGGGCCGAAGTGCAAGGACTGCGGATTTAACTTCTGCGAGCACTGCAGCCCGGAGTGCTGGGACGACGATAACTGCGGGAACGTGAAGGTCCCTGCGGACGGGCCCGCCATGACCGAAGACGAGTTCCGCGCGGTAACGGCGCTACTGCGGCCGGTCGGGTGGTAAACTTGGGGGGAGAGATTCGCCGGGATCGCTCACGAGTCCTTACGAGTCTCTCCCCCCTTTCTAAGTGAGGCGAATATGGCGGAACCAGACCTGACCACGGTCTACGAGGTCGGATGGCATTCGGGCTTTGGCGGGATGTCAAGCACGCACACGCTGAACCCGATCCAGTTCCGGCACCAGCTTCACGAGAAGTTCGGTCACCTGGACTACTTCGAGATCGCGGGCGCGGGCCGGTACACACCGGACAAGATGCCGGGTGACATCGACCAGTTGCCATCGAACACTAATCCTCCGGCGCAGAAGCCGCCGGGAGCGCGTCGCTGACGCAAACACAGGGGAGGAACCCAGATGATCATCCTTATCTCGACTGTCGTCCTGGCCGTCCTGTTCGCAGTCTTCGTCCTGGCCGCGATGTTCGGTGCGTTCGACCACCTGCCTCACTAGTTTTGACCGAACGAGCATCGTCGATGGTATGCTCGGTCACATGAGCCCTAACCGAAAGAGGTATCCCGGGTGACCTACCGAACTCTTACCGAAGCCGCTGATGCGATCCCTGGGATACGGGCGGTACTGCTGTCCGGGTCAGGGCACCTGTCTGCGGCCCAGGAAATCAAGGATTCATTCGGGTACTCCACGTCCGAGAAGTCCGTCCGGCGCTGGCGCTCGGAAAGGCACCTGGAGATTGGGACGGAGCCGTTCGCGGACGATCCGGAACTAGCCGAAGACATCGGGAACGGCATGGACCTCGGTGACGAGGAAAATGTTACCGTCCCTGGCTGGTCCGGTTTCCAGGAGGATGACCGGGCGGGGCTGCACTCTAAGCTGGACACGGCCCTGGCTGCCGTGAACGCGAACCCGGACGACGTCGCTGGTCTCCGTGTCTCCCAGTACCAGACGATTACCAAGGACAAGGCCGGGGACGCGCACGTCCACGATCTGTACGCGGTCAAGCTCCTGGTCCGTACTAAGGACGTAACGCCGGAGTGGCTCCTTATTCAGCCCGCTACCCCCACCGTCGTGCACGCGGTTAAGAGCAGTGGCCACAAGCGCAGCGGGGAGCAGGTCGCGGTGATCCTCCCGGACCCGCAGATCGGTTACCGGTTCTTTATCGATGACCAGACCTTTGACCCGTTCCACGACGAGGCCGCGATGAACGTAGCCCTCCAGGTCGTCCGTGACGTCTCCCCGGACATGGTTATCCACCTGGGGGACTTTCAGGACTTCCCGGCATTCAGCCGGTATGAGCAGGAGCAGGCTTTCGCCGCGACGACACAGCGGGGACTCGACCGGGGGCACCAGTTCCTGGCCGAAGTCAAGGCAGTGGCCCCGGATGCCCGGCAGGTCGTCATGGAGGGTAACCATGACAAACGCCTCCAGACAATGATCGTGAATAACGCCCTGGCGGCATTCGGACTTAAGCGGGCCGGGAGCGTCGACAAGTGGCCCGTCCTGTCCCTGCCGTACCTGCTCAGGTTCGAGGAACTCGGCGTGGAGTACATCGAGGGGTACCCGGCCGGGCAGTTCTGGCTGAATGACCACCTCAGGATCATCCACGGGCTGAAGGTCCGAAGCTCGCAGAGTACCGCGTCGGCCGTCGTCCACGACGATGACGTGTCTACGATCTTCGGTCACATCCACCGCGTGGAGACCCAGTACCTCACAAGGCAGAACAGGAACGGTGCTAAGACACTTGTAGCACATTCCCCCGGCTGTCTATGCCGGATTGACGGGGCGGTCCCCTCAGTCAAGGGGAGCACCGATCTTACCGGCCGTCCGGTGGAGTCATTCGAGAACTGGCAGCAGGGGATGTCCATCGTCCGGTTCGAGCCAGGGGACGGGTCCTTTGCGATCGAGTCCCTGTTTATTGACACGCGGAACGGCCACAAGGTAAGGTTCGGGGGGAAGGTGTACTCGCCGGATGTTTAGGCCGGAGTACTGGAACTACACCATAGAGACTATCTCGGGACCGGCAGTCGACCGGCTGCTGTGCGAGGAACTAACACAGGAGGCACGCGAGAATGAACTTCGAGACAAGGCTAGGCCTGTACGCCGGGGCCAACAAGCTCCCCGAGCAGAACGCGCACCGGAAGGTTCTGGGCAAGGACGGGCTAACGGGGGCGCAGCGCCGTCGCCTGCTTAAGAAGGACCGGAGCCAGTTCGCGGCCGAGGTCGGGGCTGAGAGCGACAAGGGGACTAAGTGAGTACGGACGACGTCGAAGCCTTCACCAGGAACCCTTACCTGGCTGTAGCGAATAAGGGATCGGATCTCTTCCACGTGCAGTACTTTGGCCCGGGAGGGTACTACCACTACCACCTGGAAGACGGTTACTGCACGGACAAACACTGCGCCACTTCCGTTCCCGAGGAGGTACTACGCGATGGTTATCGGTAACCTTCTCCCGGCGATCCTTAAGAGGACGCCCCGGAGGGCGCGTACGGTGTCCCTGAAGTTCGAGACCCCCGAGGCGTCCCAGCGGTTCGAGCAGTGGCTTCATGCCGAGGGGTTCCCCCTCTGGCAGGACTACGAGCCCTACGAGTAAACAGTCAACCGTGCTCGGCTCTCTGGTAATATTACAGTGAGCCGAGCTTTTCGTTTGACCTAATGTCCGGAGCAAAAATAAATGAGTGCCATACTGGCGTTTGCGGTCATCTTTCCGTGCATTGTGGTCATCGGAGGGGTTGTCCTCGCCCTGGTCCGTATCGATGTCCAGAGGTGGATTCTGAAGGAGGTCGTCTCACTGCTGAAGAATGATGACACTCCCGTCGCGGTATACGCGCACCAGAGCCGCGAGGAGGCGAAAGCCGCCCGGAAGGAAGCCGAGGCGGTCAAGGAAGCAGCCAGCGCGCTCCGGCAGGACGTAGCGGAGACGCACACGGACGTACGTCAGATTCGGGACCTTCTTATCCAGCATATTTCCGACCGCGAAATCCACAAGGGGCTGTAATGGATAACGAGTACGCCGACGCGAAGACGGAGTGGTCGGACTGGAACGCTAATACCGCGTTCAACACCGGGCTGGCCAAGGCCAAGGGTACACCCGGTATACAGGCCAGGTCACGTAATGCCGAGTTCCAGACGGCAGCGAGCCGCCCGCACATGGAGCCGGGCCGGTTCACGGACCAGATGCTAGCGCGCGCCTGCCATGCAGGAAAGCAATACGCGGGGGTGTAGCCTGTGCCCTTTAAATCCGAAGCCCAGCGCAAGTTTCTTTACGCTAACCAACCTGAAGTTGCCGAGCAGTGGTCCGAGGAAGACAAGAAGAAGCGCAAGGGCCGAAAGGACGAGCACAAGAAGCACCAGCGGGCCAAGCACTTCGAGGAGGGCAGTGGCCGTGGCAGCGACTGATAACATGAATAAGGTTCAGTTCTACCACGGGAATGCGACCCCTCTGGAAGAGGGTGACGTAATCGAGCCGGGGCACCGGGCTAACTGGAGTAAAGACCTTACTAAGGACTCGAAGCACCAGTACGCGTTCGCGACGACGAACCTCACGGATGCCGTCCGTTACGCTGGCCGCGCGGAATACAAGCAGCAGAACCGGAATATGGACCGGGCCTACGAGGAGCATTTCCCCGGCGTCCCTCGCGGCGCGGTAACAATGGGGATGCGCAAGAAGGCCGGTCTCGAATCCGATGACGCCCTGACGGGAAACGTCTCAGGGCATATCTACAAGGTTGAGCCGGTCGACTCCTCCTCGGTCTCCGTCGACCCGGAGGACGAGAACAGGAAGCGCGGGAAGGACCCGGATGCTTTCCGGAGCAAGGCAGGCTGGCGGGTTACCGGTAAGGTCCCGTACCAGGAGGCGCGGAAGCAAGCGGGGTTCAAGTACTAATGAGCGCGCGCGAGAACCTTAATCCCCAGCAGTTCTTTCACGGGACGCAGGAAGAGGTCAGCCCTGGCGACGTTATCAAGCCCGCCGTTGCGGCCGGTAAGGACATTAACTTCCCGGGACTGAGTTCCCCGGAGCACGCCTACGCCACCAAGAGCAAGCGCGATGCTAAGTTCTACGGAAGCCATGGGGGCAGCTACCCGGACACGAACGTCTACAAGGTGGCCCCCGTGAACCCGGCCGATGTTGAGCCGGACCCGAACGAGTACGCGGCTAACCCCCGCATGCACAAGGACTTCCGGTCTAAGTCCGGATTCAAGGTGGTGTCCTAATGAGCGCTCAGGACCATCTCTCGCCCCACCAGTTCAAGCACCCGAAGCTTCGCGAGGTTGGCGGGGCACTCGCCATGACCGCCGTGCTTGGCGGGGGAGTAGTCGCCCACGTTCCGTTTGACTCGGACCACGCATTCCGAGGGGCGTACGGTGTCGCATACAAGAAGCCACCGGTCGGCCAGAGGAGTGACGAGCGTGATGCTTACACTACGGCGAGTAGCAAGATTCGCGGGCAAAAGGTGACGGCCGAGTGGAATTCGTCTAACGCGCAGCTCGGGCACACTGAGTCCCATCTGGACATCATGTAATGCCGAACAGAGACTTTAATGAGCTTGTCGACGTCCTGCGGCCCCCTGCTCCGGAGATCCCCCGGGCCGAGCAGCTCGAACGGGAGCGGCTAGGGATCTTCTACAGCCATGAGCCAGGGACGGCCCTGCACGCCCCGGAGAACCCCGCTCGCGAGTTCCAGCCCGACAACGGGCCAGTTGAGCCGATCCCGATGGGCCGGGCCGCTGTGTGCGTCCTGGACGAGCGCGGGGGGCATGTCCGTCTTGGGGAGAACTGCCCGCACTTCGAGGGCTACGACCGGGACACTGTGACCGAGGTAACACTCTAACTGGTTCCGCGAGGGCGGCCCACCGGGTAAGCTCAAGGTACAAGCCAACCGGAGGGGGACCCGATGCAAGCCGAACTTCTGACCTACAAGATCACCTGGTCCGACGCGCACGACGAGGCGCACATAGTGGTCCGCTTCGGTGCCGAGCTAGCGCGCCAGTACATCAACGCGGTGTTCAACACCCCCGGATGCACGCTTCTGCGAGTGGAGACCGCATGAGTACCAAGCCGGAGCTGTTCAGCTTCTACCAGTGGCCCCATACGCACATCGTCCACATCACCCACGCCAACCCCGATGGCACTGTGACCATACAGCGCGTCAGCGGGGTTACCGCGAACGGCGGCATATGGTTCGGGGTTCCCCAATCCAAGCTCACCAGGGTTAGGAGCACGGCATGAGCGGCCAGGACAAGATTTACGAGATGATCACCGAGCGGATGATCGCCCAGCTCGAAGCTGGCGTCGTCCCGTGGCGGAAGCCCTGGGCAGCCGCCGGGATCGGGGTCCCTAGGAACATCAAGTCCGGCAAGGGCTACCGTGGCGTTAACGTCTTCCTGCTCGCCGGAGACTACACGTCCCCCTGGTGGGGCACCTACGACCAGATGGCCGAGAAGTCCGGGGCCAGGAAGGTTTCCGATAACTCCCGGCGCGGGAACCACTGGGAGAAGGACGGCGAGTACTGGACCGGCCTTAAGGGCGAGAAGTCGACGGTCATCGTCTTCTGGAAGCGCCTGGTCGTGGACGACAAGGAATCGGAGAACGGCAAGAAGGTCATCCCGATGCTCCGTTACTTCCACGTCTTCAATGCCGAGCAGGTCCAGGGCATCCCTGAGAAGTACCTCGCCCCGAAGACTCCGGAGACAGTGGACCCGGACGTGGTCCTTGAGACCGCGCAGAATATCCACGACGAGTACCTGGCGCGAGAGGGTGCACCCCGTTACCGCGAGACCGGTAACCGGGCGTTCTATAACCTGGAAGACGGGGACACGATTACCGTCCCCGCCCGCGCTGCCTTCCCGGACGAGCGTGATTACCACAGCACGCGGTTCCATGAGGAGACGCACTCCACCGGGCACTCCAGCCGCTGTGACCGTCCTGGCGTCGTTAACTTCGACCACTTCGGGACCGGCCAGTACGCCAAGGAAGAACTCGTCGCGGAAATGGGCGCGTCGATGCTTATGGCTATCGCGGGCATCGAGACCAAGGAAACGTTCGAGAACTCGGCCGCGTACGTCCAGAACTGGCTCAAGAACCTCAAGGACGACCACAAGCTGGTAGTGGCCGCAGCGGGTCAGGCACAGAAGGCAGTGGACCACATTCTAGGCGTTACCTACGAGGAGGCATGATGGAAATCCGTAACCACCCGGACCAGTTCACCCTGACCGACAAGGAGACATTTGAACTCCTGACGGACCTGGGGGCGTCCCAGGACGCCGCGACCGAGTCCGTTAACTGGTCGCACGAGCATGGCTTCGCGCGGGCTCCCCTGGGCAAGTGGTACGTCCAGGTTGACCACGCCGGGGACCGGAAGTTCATCGTGTCGGTCCATGCTAAGCGCGCCAGTAAGGTGACCCGGGACATCCGGTAGACTAGACCCATGAGTAGTCGAAAGGCAGAGTTCTGGAAGACCCTCCAGGCCGCGAAGCTTCAGGTCAAGCAGTCCGAGTCCGAGGGTGACCTCCGGCGTGACATGTTCTACGCGTCAAAGCCGGGTCCCCCCGACATCGACTTCGACCCTACTCCAAGCTCTGACCGGTCGAATCCCCGGACTGCCGCGATGCAGTACTGGCAGGATCAGCAGGTCATGCGGATTTCCTGGGGGGACGGCGGGACCCCGTACCTCTATTACGACGTCTCCCCGGACGAGGCTAGGCGCTTTACCAAGGTGACCAGCCCCGGGCGGTTCGTGAACGGTACTCTCAATATGCACGCCTATGGCAAAGACCAGTAATTACCATTTGGCACAGCGGGGGGACTAGGCTCCTGCGCAGGAACACTAAAAGGGAGCACTGACATGGATCTCAAATGGAAGCTACTCGGCTTGTGGTGGCGCATCCGGAGCTTTAACCCGCCAGTCATGGCGCGGCGCATCAAGCTAGCTCCGGACGCTGCCAGGGCCGACGTCGTCCGGACCTACGAGACGGAGTACCCCTACCGGCCGGGCTACGGACTGGTACTGCACCTGTACGGCTCGCACGGCGTCCTCCTGGGCGTCCTGCAGCCTAAGGTGGACCTGGACGACGCCGCTATCGACGCGCGCCTCCTGCTGGCTCTCCGGGCCGCTGAGGGCCCCGCGTCCTGGCGGAAGCGGGCATGGCTGGCTGGCCGGGCCGCCATCGATGCCGGGGACCTGATCGAGTACCACGCGCGCAGCGCGGAAGAGGCACGGGAGTTCTCTGACATGCTCGGCCTGGACGACTGGCGCACCAAGGTAGCCCGCGACGATGCGTAACAAGATCCAGGTAGTACCTGGCTGGGACCCGCACCGGTACGACAAGCTGGAGCGGAAGGTCCAGCGGCTGGATACCTCGCTGCTGCTGGACTACGCCGACGCGGCCGGGTCCGGCATGGCACGGGCGTTCGGGGACTTTCGCCGGGGCGGGGACACGGTGTCCCTGGAGGAGGTCCAGGAGGGCCTGATGTCACTGTGGGCGATCGTCCAGACCCTCAAGGCCAGGGCCGTTTGACACCTGCGCAGGGCCGGGTAGACTGAAGGTACACCTTGGAGGAGGGGTTCAGATGACAGGCTACAGCACCGACCAGGAGCGCACCGCCCAGTTCTTCGACGACCTGAAGCAGCATCGCCACGAACAGAACGTGCGTACGGCCGAGACCGTCGCCGTCGCCGTCGCGGCAGGATACGCGGCTAGCCAGTGGGAGAAGAAGAACCAGGGGCGCAAGGCGGTCATCACGCAGATGTCCGACCCCGACCGAAGCTCCGCAGTCCGGGCCCGGCGAATCGGTGCCTGGCTCTGGGTGCTGGCCCTCCTGTTCCTGGTCCTGTGCCTGGCCCCCGCAGTCACCACGTCGTTTGTCTTCATCCCCGCGCTCGTCGCCGCATTCGCCGCAGGCGGGTTCCGGAAGTACGGTAACGACATCGTCGCGCGGGCAGCGACCCAGCTTCAACAGGAGGCAGCCAACTCATGATTATCCTGATACTCGCAATCGTGGCGCTCTGCATCGTGTACGACTGGAAGAATTCCCAGTACGTCTCACGGAACGTGAACATCGCCTACGGCGTCTCAATTCTCTTTCTCGCCATCATCGGCCTGGGGATCATCGCCTTCGCGCTCATGATCGTGTCGGTAATCCACACCTATCTCGCCAAGCAAAAGGCGATCAAGGCCCGTAACGACCAGGACTGGGAGCGTAAGTGAAGGTCTACCTAGCCGCTGACTACGCGCGGAAAGACGAGATCCAGGGCATCCGGGTTAGCCTGGAAGACCGGGGTGTCAAGGTCACCAGCCGCTGGCTGGACACGGCCGACGATGGCATTCCCTGGTCGGCCGAAGCAAAAATAGACCTGGACGACATCCGGGAGGCCGACGTGGTAGTCAGTTTCACCACGGGGGCGCACGCACGCGGGGGCAGGCATGCCGAGTTCGGCATTGCCGTCGCGCTGGACAAGGGCCTGATCCTGGTTGGCCCGCGTGAGCATGTCTTCCATTTCCTTCCGGGTGTCCTGCTCCTGAATTCTGTCTCTGAACTTCTCTCCTGGGCCGATGTTTACACGGAGGCGCACCGCTGATGGTCCACCGGAAGAAGTCCGCCGAGAAAGTGGCCCCTAAGGCTCCGGCTAAGCCCGAGACCTCGGCCGCGAGAATTCGAGGGTGGGCGAAAGAGAAGGGCATCCCCTGCCCCGAGCGCGGTCGAATCCCGTCCAAGGTGATGGAGCTTTACGCGGGGAAGAACATCCCGGGCCTGATCGAAGAGGCGGTATCCGAAGAGGTCAAGGACAACCCGATCTTCCATGCCCATGGTAAGCGGCACGATGCAGCCTGCCAGTTCTGCACGATAAACACGGTCTCTCACGGGACCCGGCACGATCTCTGCCCGGGGACGATTAGGAACGCTGACCCGCGTCACCGCCATCGCGTCTGGACCTGCCCGTGCTGGCAGCAGAACCCCGAGGGGCACACCCGGGCGAAGGACTACAGGCCCGCCTGATGATCCGGTAAACTGGAGAAGTCGACAGGAGTCCAATGAGCGCGCTTGATAACGTATCCAGTCAGCAGTTCGTCAACCAGGTGCACAAGACTGGTGGCGCATCTGTCCACGCTAACTCCGGAAAGCTTCTGCCCCCCGGTAAATCCGGGTTCATGGTTGGCGGCACCGCGCCTAGCATGCAGGTTCCGTCCGAGGAGTTCGGGCCCGAGCACGTCCAGAAGTTCGCTGCCTCTCTGCCAGCCGACCACAGTACTTATGTCGGCGGCTGGGAGCATGAGGGCCAGGTCTACCTGGACGCTTCCCAGAAGGTTTCCCGGGCCAAGCAGGCGACGCGGCTAGGCAAGAACCGTAACCAGATCTCCGTCTGGG
>Ga0265338_10000205_pt1 | contig 111060 bp, 100 predicted proteins | sample 42126metaG_FD_193579 | JGI IMG/M metagenome (GOLD analysis project Ga0265338, IMG submission 193579) | Rhizosphere microbial communities from Carex aquatilis grown in University of Washington, Seatle, WA, United States - 4-21-26 metaG | ecosystem: Host-associated > Plants > Roots >...
GCAGAAGAAGGTCGAGCTCCCACTGAAATTGCTGGTGATGGGCGACTACAGCAACGGTCAGGACACGCGATCGCTGTCCGATCGCGCCAAGGTTTCGATCGACAAAAACAACTTCGATGCGGTGCTGGCCGATTACAAGCCGCAGGCCAAGCTCGCAGTCGAAAACACCATGACGAACGACGGAACCGAACTACCCGTCACGCTCGATTTCAAATCGATGAACGATTTCAAACCAGACGTCGTAGCAAGCAAAGTCCCTCAACTACGCGCCCTGATGGCCGCCCGCAATCTGCTGCGTGACCTCAAATCCAACTTGCTTGACAACGCGATGTTCCGCCGCGAACTGGAAAAGATCATCAAGGATCCGGCGCTATCCGAGGGACTGCGTGCCGATTTGCAAAAAATCGGCGGATACACGCCGTCCGTCCAATAGCCAAAACGTTTGAGGAGTGACTGACATGAGAAAAGACGAATCCCAATTCCAAGAAACACCCGGCGTAGAGACGGTTGTACTGAACGCGCCGTACAAGAGCGTCTACGAATCCCTGTGCGAGAAAATCAACCTGAAGCCGGTCACGACCGCGCGGCCTGTCGAGTCATACCAAGACGCGGACGAACTGTCGGGATCCTCGCTGGATGAACGTGTCACGCAGGCGATGCACGTTTTCCTTAACATGATCAACGACTCGTCGCAGCAGGTCGACCGCTTGGATAAAAGCTTGCTCGACTTTCACATCGCGCATCTGGACGAGCAGATCAGCCGCCAGCTCGATGCGATCATGCATCACGAGACGTTCCAGAAAATCGAATCAGCATGGCGCGGATTGAAGTTCCTGGTCGATCGCACCGATTTCCGCAAGAACGTCAAGATTGAAGTGCTCGATGTCACCAAGGACGCGTTGCGCCAGGACTTCGAGGACACCCCGGAAGTCATCCAGAGCGGTCTGTATTTTCATACCTATATTCAAGAATATGACACGCCCGGTGGAGAGCCGATCGGCGCCATCATCTCCAACTATGCGTTCGACCGCAGCCCGCAAGACATCACCTTGTTGCGCAACATCTCGAAAGTATCGGCAGCCGCCCACATGCCGTTCATCGGTTCGGTATCGCCGCAATTCTTCGGTAAAAAATCGATGGAAGAAGTTGCCAGCATCCGCGACATCGGCAACTATTTCGACCGAGCCGAATACCTGAAGTGGAAGAGCTTCCGCGATTCAGACGACGCACGCTATATCGGCCTCACCTTGCCACGCTTCCTGGGACGCCTGCCGTACGGCCCCGACACGGTGCCGGTACGCGCGTTCAACTACACGGAAGCCGTCAAGGGCCCTGACCACTCGCGTTACCTATGGGCCAACGCATCATTCGCGTTCGCGGCCAACATGGTGCAAAGCTTCATCAAGAACGGCTGGTGCGTGCAGATCCGCGGCCCACAAGCCGGCGGTCTGGTCGACGACCTGCCGATCCATCTGTATGACCTCGGCACCGGCAACCAGGCCAAGATTCCGACGGAAGTGCTGATCGCGGAAACGCGCGAGTTCGAGTTCGCCAACCTGGGCTTCATCCCGCTGTCGTATTACAAGAATCGCGATTTCGCGTGCTTCTTCTCGGCGCACTCGGCTCAGAAACCCGCGCCATACGAAACCTCGGAGGCCACGGCGAACAGTCGTGTCAACGCCCGTCTGCCGTACATCTTCCTGCTATCGCGCATTGCCCATTACCTGAAACTGATCCAGCGCGAAAACATCGGCACCACCAAGGATCGGCGGCTGCTTGAGCTCGAGCTGAATACTTGGGTCAAGACGCTGGTAACGGAAATGACCGATCCAGGCGATGACCTGCAGGCGTCCCACCCGTTGCGCGAGGCCAAGGTGATTGTCGAGGACATTGAAGACAACCCTGGTTTCTTTCGCATCAAGCTGTTTATCGTGCCGCATTTCCAGATCGAAGGGATGGATATCAATCTGTCGCTGGTCTCGCAGATGCCGAAGGCGAAGAACTGAGCGGTCGCTGTTTGAAAGTAGAGCCGTCGCACGGCGATCTGAACACCACCGTGCGACGAGCATTCCTTGCGGATTCGATGCGTGAAGCATCGCGTCCGCGTAACAAGTAAAGCAAATGAAAATAACCAGACCGCTGTGGACACAGGGGATTTTTATGACGCCCCAGCACTTCCAGCAGCAGGCGTTGTGGGAACGTTTTTCCGATGAACGCCTGGGCAGGATCGCGAGCCCTCATCCGTGGGGCGTGCGCCAGATCGCCTTCGACACGCATGCGCTCTCGTTCGATCGCCTGCAGTTGACCACGTTGGACCTGCGGTTGAATGACGGCACCTTGGTGGACACCGCGACGGCCGATCCGCTACCCGCCGCGCGCAATCTCCATGACATACCGGTGACGCAAGAGGCCGTGACGGTACTGGTGGGCCTGCCGCTGCTCAATGCGGAAGGTGGCAATTGCATCGAAAGCGAACATCCCGCGTCCAGGCCACGCCGCTTTACGCGCGAATTTGTGCAGGTCGCAGACCTCATCGGCCAAGGTCGCGAAGAAATCAGCGTTGAGCGGCACGCGCTGGCACTTCTATTCGATTACGAAAAGGAGCGTAAAAATAAGAACGAAAACAATGCCAAACAATTTGGAGATTACACGACCTGCCCTATCGGTCGATTAGTACGCAACGCGCAGGGGCGATTCGAGATCGATGCCGCTTTCGTCCCGCCATGCCTGTTTCTATCGGCCAGCGCGCGCCTGACAGAACGCATGAACCGCCTGTCGGAAATCCTCAGTGCAAAAAGCGCCAGCCTGGCAGTACGTCGCCGCGAGCGCTCGGACCAGATCGCCGACTACGCCGTCGCCGACGTAGCGCTGTTCTGGCTACTGCACAGCGTGAACAGCACGTGGCCCGATCTCGCCCGGCTCTGCCAATCGCCGGATCAGCATCCCGAACGCCTATACAGCGTACTCGCACGTCTCGCCGGTTCGCTGCTGACATTCTCGACCACCGAAACACTGAAGTCGATTCCACAGTATGACCATGAGGCCCCCGAACCCGTATTCACCGAATTGGAATCGCTGATCCGTAATCTGCTAGACACGGTAATTCCATCCCGAGTGGTGCCTATCGCGATGGAGCGTCCCAGGAGCGCAATTTGGCTCGGCAAGATCAGCGATGAACGTCTCGTCGAGGATGCGGACTATTACCTCTCGGTCCGCTCCAGCCTGCCCGCTCACGCTTTACTCGAGCAATTGCCGCGGCTATGCAAGGCAGGGGCGCCGGACGAAGTCGAGCAGATCGTCAACTCCGCGTTGCCCGGCATCCCGTTGCGCGCCATGTCGCGCCTGCCGGCGGCAATTCCCATCCGTGTCGAAAACCAGTACTTCGCGCTAGATAGCGCCCATCCCGCCTTCAAGCGGATGGTCGCCGCTCGCGCGTGCCAGTTCTACGTCCCGGCGTCGATCCTGGACGTGTCGCTCGAACTTTATGCAGTGCTGCCAACATGATGTCCACTTCGACTGCCCACCCCATGCTCCTGCCGGTCGCGTTACGCGATACAGCACTGACAGCCACGGCCCTGGCCGGCTTGGCGACAGCGCCCTCCTTCGACGAATTCCGGAAGAAATGCAAACAGCAAGTCGAACGGCTGCGCGCGGAATTGGCGTCCGCAGGTCACCCGAACGATGTCATCGACGATGCAGCCTACGCACAGTGCGCGCTGCTGGACGAAGTCGCATTAAGCAGCTTGAATGGGCAGCATCGCGACGCATGGGAACAAGCCCCGCTGCAGTTGAGCGAGTTCCAAAGTCACGATGCCGGCGAGCAGCTCATTACGCGTATTGAACGACGTCTGGCCCAACACCAACCCGTGCTGCCCTTGCTTGCCATTTTCCTGGCCGTGTTGAACTTGGGCTTCAAGGGCAAATTCGTGCAGGATGGTGTCGACGCCCGCACCGCGCTGATGCGTGCCATCGACGAGCGCCTGGGACGCAGTGGCGAACCCGATGATATGGCCAGTCCCGTGGTGGTCAGACCTGGCGTCGCGTACCGCTGGCGTGGTCTGCCGTCCGCTTTCGCCTGGGTGGTGATCGCTTGCATGACGGCAAGCGTCGCATATGTCGCGCTCGATCGGTGGCTGACCGCCGCGATCGCCCGGCTTGCGCATTGAAGGGGCGACGCTTGACTGGCTATCCCTATCGAATCCAGTGGGTCTGGATCGCCTCCTTGGCGCTGATCTGGCTTGCGCTGTGGTCCCCTTGGTCTGCGGGCTGGAACATGGTCGTCGCCATGGCGATAATTGCTGTTGCATTGGCTGGCAACACAATCGCGACACGACGTATCCGAGCCCGCCGTGACGCCACTCGGCGTATCCTCGCCGCAGTCGACGCCGCGCTCGGCTCCGTCCCGTCCGATATAAAACGCAATACGCCGCTAGTGCTTACGGTGAGCGATGCCTCGTCCCTCGCAGGAATTTCCCCCGGTGGATGGGGAACAACCAACACCGGCATGTTGACAGGCGGATTTGGCACCGAACTAGTCCACATCACAGAAGCGGCCATTTGGGTACGTTGCTATGAACCACAGCAACTCATGCACCTGGCCCATGCCCTCAAACACTGGCGCAACGGGCAAGGTCCCGATGCGGTGGCGTATCTGATTGCCGCCGACTGGACAGACAACGAGGAGGTCCTCGCCACGAGCCTGAAGCGTTGGCGCATAGCCATCGATGAAGCGAGCCGCGCAGTAGGCTACCGCTTACCGGTCTGTGTCGCGATCTATGCCGAAGAGGCGCATGCCGCCGCCGATGAATGCCCATGGTTCGGTGTCTCCGGTGCGTCTCCCGTACAGATTGCCACACTCCCGGCGCAAGTGGCTGCCAGCGTCGCCCACTACACCCGCATGACGATTCCCATGCTCCGGAAGCCGCGCGCGCACCGGTCGGCACAGTTGGATGCGCTCACACGCTGGGCGTGCCAGGCCGTACTACCGGCGCTCGTCGATCCGCAGCGCAGTAATTCGCCGCTACACGTCACAGCGTTCGGCGTGACCGCGATCGAGGGACGTCCAGCCCCGGGCTCTTTGTATGGTCAATTCGTCACGCAGACCACAGGCCTGACGTTGGCCACCACGGACGGCATACGCTTGAGTTATCCGCTGCCTGCACCGTTGATTCGTGGCATCCCCCGTCAATCCGTGGAGCGCGCGTTACCGCGAGCATTAGCACATGCGTTTGTCTCGCTCGCGGTTGTCTTCTGTGCAGCGGTAGCAGCTTCGGCCTTGCAGAATCGCGCACTGGTCCAACGTGTCGCTAACGACGTGTCTCGCTACCAGGCGATCGCCCCGGCGCAGGATGCCGCACGCGTCGACGCGCTCCTGGCGCTCAAGCGCGATCGCGACGAACTCGATCGTTACGCCAGATCAGGCGTGCCGCCCCGGCTCGGACTCGGCTTCTACCGCGGTGCCGCGCAACTGCCGCTGACCCAAACGCTGATCGCCAGTTACCAAGCGCCGGCTCCAGCGCCCACAACCATCGAGTTGGATAGCCTATCGCTCTTCAATACCGGCCGTGCCACTTTGAACCCGGGCTCGAATCGCGCGCTGGTCGGTGCCCTCGATATGATCAAGGCACATCCGGACAAGCGCGTGCTGGTGGCTGGCCATACCGATTCCATCGGCGACCTGGACAGCAATTTCAAGCTCTCAGAAGCGCGCGCCGCGTCGGCGCGCAATTGGCTCGCGGATGCCTCGGGCATCCCTGCCTCGCATTTCGCGATTCAAGGCTATGGCGAGACGCGCCCCAAAGACCCCAACGACACGGAGGCCGGGCGCGCCGCGAACCGCCGCGTCGAGATCACCCTGATTCCCGACTGTCGCGACGAAGGCGGCAGTCCCGCATTCCCCCAGGGCCAACCGGCCTGTTCATTCGAGTAAAAGGAGCTAATGCAATGGCAATCCCAGCCTACATGTGGATCAAGGACGACGGCGGCGCCGACATCAAGGGTTCGGTGACAGTACAAGGTCGCGAGGGCAGCGTCGAGGTCGTGGCCCTCGACCACGGCATCAATATCGCGACCGACGCCAATACCGGCAAGCTAACGGGCGCGCGAGTCCACAAGCCGCTCACGTTTACGAAGGAGACCGACTCGTCGACACCCTACCTGTACAAAGCGGTGACTAGCGGTCAAACGCTGAAATCGATCGAAATCAAGTGGTACCGGATCGACGATTCGGGCAAGGAAAAGGAATACTTCAACACCAAGCTCGATAACGTGAAAGTCGTCGGCGTGACGCCGAAAATGCACGATATCAAGAACCCATCGTACGAAAAGCACAACCACCTCGAAGACATCGAACTGCGCTACGAGAAGATCACCTGGGCGTATAAGGACGGCAACATTATTCATGCCGACAGCTGGAACGAACGTTCGTAACCGGACGCTCGTAAAACAACCCTGGTCCCGGTGCTAAAGTCGTCTTCTCCCTTAAGCACCGGTTTTACGCACGGACCATCCTCTCTTCGGTCCGTGCGCTTTTTTTTATCTTCCGTCATGACCGCACGCGACCCTTCGCCTTTACTGCGCCGCCTCAATCATCACTGTGCCCGAGCTCTCGAAGACGCGGTCGGTCTGTGTGAAACGCGCGGCCACTCAGATATCGAGATTGAGCATTGGCTCATCAAGCTGCTGGAACTCGGCGACGGCGATCTCATCGCGATCCTGCGTCGCTATGAGATCGATGTCGACCAGATCTGGAACAGCCTGATCGGCGCCATCGACCGGTTGCCGCATGCCTTACGTGGCAAACCCGGTTTGTCTCATCGGTTTGGACAATTACTGCGCGCTGCATGGATGCTTGCGTCGGTCGAACCAGGTCAGACCGCCATACGCTCGGCACATTTGCTCGCTGCACTCGTCGACATGCCGCATTTGCTACGCGCACCTGGCGTGTGGCCCTTACTGTCGGTTTCTGTCGTCCAGATCCGGCGCTTGATGCCGGAGCTGGATCGTATTTCCGTCGAAGCACCATCGCTATCTGAAGATCGACCCACCGACCGCATTGCCACTGACGATGTTAGAGGTGAGCTGATGCGGGGATCTTCCGAGCCAGAAGCGCCCTTGGATACGCGTAAGCAACCCGTTTCGGAAGCACTGCAGCGTTTCACGATCGACATCACGCAGAAAGCCCGCGACGGCGAAATCGATCCTGTCTTTGGCCGCGACGTTGAAATCCGCCAGATGGTCGATATCCTGGCACGGCGCCGTAAGAATAATCCGATCCTGGTGGGCGACCCTGGTGTGGGCAAGACCGCTCTCGTTGAAGGCCTGGCCCTCAAGATCGCCGAGGGCGATGTTCCCGCAGCAATACACGATGTCAGCATATTGACCCTCGATCTCGGCTTGTTGCAAGCCGGTGCCGGCGTCAAGGGTGAGTTCGAACAGCGCTTGAAGAATGTGATCGAAGCGGTCCAGCAGTCGACCGCGCCGATCCTCTTGTTCATCGACGAGGCACACACCTTGATCGGCGCTGGCAACACAGCAGGGAGCGCCGACGCGGCCAATTTGCTCAAACCCGCGCTCGCGCGTGGCGAACTGCGCACCATTGCGGCGACGACCTGGGCCGAATACAAACAGTATTTCGAACGCGATGCGGCGTTGGAACGCCGTTTCCAGATGGTCAAGGTCGACGAACCTGACGACGATAACGCGTGCCTGATGCTGCGCGGCCTGAAGGCACGCTATGCGCAGCACCATGGTGTTCATATTACCGATGCCGCGGTCAGCGCAGCCGTGCGTTTATCTCGTCGCTATTTAACCGGGCGGCAGTTGCCGGACAAGGCCGTCGATCTGGTCGACACGGCCGCGGCTCGGGTGCGCATGAGCGTAGAGGCGACGCCGGTGGCGATCTCCGTGTGTCAGGCCCGCCGCGCCGCGCTCGAAGTCGAACGCACAGCTTTGGCCCAGGATCGCGACGCCACGTCGACTGATGTGGGTGAACGGCAAGCCGCAATCGACGCCGAGCTGGCCACCCTATCGACCGAACTCGAAGCGCTGGAGCAAACCTGTGTCATGCAAAGGAAAGCAGCGCACCAGCTCTTCGAACTTCGCCGGCAATGGCAAACCACGACGGACGAGTCGGCACGCCGAGATCTGCGCCCGCTGATCAGGGCTGCGCACGCGGCGATGGCGCAACATGGGGCACAAGCGTTGATCCACGCGGAAGTCGACGAAGCGACGATTGCCAGCGTGATCGCGGACTGGACCGGCATACCGGTCGGCAGTCTTTTGGAAGACGAACGCTCGACCCTGCTCGAGCTGGAGACTCGCCTCGCCCGTGCGGTGGTCGGGCAAGATGACGCGCTTGCAGCACTGGGCAAGAGCCTACGTGCCGCGAAGGCCGGCCTCAAATCGGACCAAGCGCCGCTTGGCGTTTTCCTGCTGGTCGGCCCCTCCGGTGTAGGCAAGAGCGAAACCGCCCGCGCGCTCGCCGATCTGTTGTTCGGCGGCGAACGCGCGCTAATCACAATCAATCTGTCGGAATACCGGGAGGCCCACACGGTATCGCAGCTCAAAGGCTCGCCACCGGGATACGTAGGATACGGACAAGGTGGCGTCTTGACCGAGGCCGTGCGCCAGCATCCGTACAGCGTGGTCCTGCTTGACGAGGTCGAAAAAGCCCATCGCGACGTGTTAAACGTTTTCTATCAGGTGTTCGACCGTGGTTTCATGCGCGACGGCGAGGGACGAGTCATCGATTTTCGCAACACCGTGATCGTGATGACCTCGAATCTGGGCAGTGAGCAAATCATGGCCGCAACCGATGTTGCGGTCGAAGCAGGTACGGACCTATCCATCGTTCTACTGATGGATGAGATTCGCCCACAACTGCTCGAACACTTCCAGGCGGCTTTGCTTGCGAGATTTCAGACGGTCGTGTATCGCCCATTGACGTCTCACGCACTGAACGCGATTGTCCGAATGAAACTCGACGAGGTGGCCCGGCGAATCGCACATAAATTTGCCATGCCGCTGGTATGTGACGATGCGCTGGTGGAGGAACTCGTACGCGCGTGCCTGCTGCCCGGCTCGGGCGCACGCAACATCGACAGTTTGCTCGACCAGCAGATACTGCCGATCTTGTCTCGCGAGCTCCTCTCGCGGATGGGAGACGGCCACGCACCGACGCAGATTCGCTTGTCATGCTCCGATGACCACGGTATTGCCCTGGAGTTCGATGAAGCCGCCGGTGCTGCGCCATGACAAGAGGCGGACCAGGCCTGTTCGAGGCCGTGACGGGGTACTTCGCCAATGGCGCCACCGTCGACAGTGTCGATGCCGCGACCCAGACCTTCCAGTCGGTGCAAGACAATATCCAACGCATTCTGAACAGCCGTCGCAATAGTCTCGCGCATCTTCCTGACTATGGGCTGGGCGACCTGTCGATGATTTACCGCCAATTGCCCGCCTCCGCACATCTGCTCGCTCAGCAGATCGAGGCGACCTTGCTCACATACGAGCCGCGCCTGAAATCGATCGGCATCACAATGGACGAAACCGAGCCGGGCATGCTGTTTAGTTTCACGATGAGTTGCTATCTGCATCGCGAGGGACTGGTGCGTTTTGGCACCCACTTCACACCCGATGGCCGCACACGGCTCACGATGCTGCAGGCTGAGCAAGCTCGGGGCTAAGCTCAAGGGGGTGCCACCCATCTATCGCATTGTTTGCATCCATGTGGCGATGATCAGCCCCCCACTCTCGCGGCGGTTTCCCGGGCAATCTCCAGCATGAGTTTCGTCATTGAGGAGAGCGGCCGGCCAAGCCGGGTAACCGCAACAATGCGACGCCTCATCATCGGATGCGCGATGTTTACGCGAAGCAGTCGATATTCCTGAAGCAACCTTGCAGGAATTAAGTCCGGCAGAATGCACTGACCATTGGTCAGCGAGACCAATTTAAGCATCGCATCGACCGTCTCGACTTCGGCCGCAATTTTCGCATCAAATTCCTTCGTATGAAGCATACGACGCAACGCATAAGCGGCCGGAAACACGACCAGCGCTGGCGCGTCATTTCGCAGATCGACGCTAGGTGCCGACGCGAACCTCGAATCTTCATGCACTACGAGGCACATTTCCTCCTCAAACAGCGGCGTTATCTCGATAATCTCCGACGCAACCGCTGAGTCGTAAACGAATCCGATCTCCGCCTTACCGGTTTCGACCAGTTCCACCACACCGGGCGAGCTACGCCCAAGCAGAGCAACGTTCGCATTCGGACGCTGGCTCATGAACTTCGCCACGACCTCGGCCATGAAATAGTAAGTGAGCGTATGGATCGTGGCCACATGCAAGCTGCCGTCGGTAATACCGTGCTGATTTCGCAATTCAACAATCGTATTGTCGACGAGCCGATAAGCAGACGCGGCCGCATCGAACAATTTCTGACCCGCCTCGGTCAATAGGACACCCCTGCCATGCCGCACGAACAGGGGCTGTCCTATGAATTCTTCGAGACTCGCTAGCTGCCTGCTTAATCCCGACTGCGTGATTGAAAGCGTCTCTGCGGCCGCAGACAGTGACTTGCAATTCGCAATTTCCAAGAACAACCGAAGTTGATGGTCAAAATTGCTTTTCATAACCCTATCTGCGTAATGAGAGTTCCCGGCTTCGCGATATCCCCTAACACCAAAGCGTCGAGCCCACCCGATCCATCCAAGGCCACTGCTTTCACAACATACTCGATCCGTTCGGGTTTGTAGCGCACCTCGAAATCTTCAAATGCGATGTATCTGTCGCCGCTCGTCATCCTTCCTTAGGTAGATAACGGCTCGCCCAGGTTGCAATCATTGCCGCAGCGTAGTCTGCATCCGCCCTATTCGTGAGCAAATGATCCGCACCGTCCAGCGAAATGAAGCTCTTGGGATGCTTGGCCACGGAAAAAATTCGCGCGGCATTGTCGATCCCGACTGTCGAATCCACCGGAGAGTGCAGGACCAGCAGCGGCATGCGCAACTGTGCAACCCGCGACGCCAGATCGTGACGTGCCAGGTCTTCGACGAAGCTTTTTCGCACAACAAAAGGGCGACCCGCCAGCAATACCTCGGCCTGCCCTTGCGCTTCGATGGTCTGTAGACTTCCTTGGTCGAATTGATGCAGCACATGCGTGACGTCAAACGGTGCACCTATGGTAGCCACGGCACAGATGCCTTGCATCTCGCTCGCCGCCATCAGCGCAGCCGCCCCTCCCAGGCTGTGGCCAATGAGGATAGACGGTACCCTGCCGTCCCTGGCCATCGCGCCGCCCGCTGCGACCAGATCGCCCACGTCGGCGGCGAAAGTGGCGTCGGCGAAACTTCCTCCGCTGCTGCCCAGTCCGGCGAAATCGAAACGAAGGACCCCGATACCGCGAGAGGCCAAGGCGCGCGCGACACGAGCGGCAGCCAAACTGTCCTTGCCGCATGTAAAGCAGTGGGCGAATATGGCCCATCCCAAAGGTGTGGCGCCGGCATCAGGCAGATCCAATTTGCCTGCCAGCCGATAGCCTCGAGGCCCGTCGAATTCAAAGGCTTGTATGCTCATAACACCTCCGACGTAACGGATTGCATGGTTGAACCGCTGTGTATCGTGACGTTGGCAAGGCTGCCCACGCGATCGATAAGGTAGCGAAACATTGTCTCATGTAAGCCCTCGCATCGGATCATTGGGTGAATGCGCCAATAGTCTGGTTCGTCGCACGAAGTTCGCTTCACCCTTTCGGCAGCCACCCCTGAGCGACACCGCGCTGCGCGATTTGCTTTGCGATCGAATCGGCTATCCGTTCAGCGTCGTCTACGGGCTTGGCATGAAGAGTCTCGGACGTGGCATGCAAGACACCACCCGTCGCAGCCGACACTGCAAGCCGATTCGTGGCGGCCCCCACACCCATGGTTTCCGCCATGCCTGGCATGTGTCCGCTGTCAGCAGAAACATCGTAGGTCTCCAAAATTTCCGGCGCTTGGCCCGCACGCTGAGACCAAATTTGCACAGTGGCGCCAACCTGACTCTTGCCCGCACCCAAACCCACCACGGTGCGGCGCGTGCCATTCCCCGAGTCGACCTTTTCAAACCGTCCCGTCACGAGCAAAACGTTTTGATCATGCGGGGCAGGCATGCTGGAACGGATTGCACGCAAACCCATAGACTGCAACTGCAGCACCACCTCGTTGGCAACCTCCTCCTGCGTCTGCACGGCAAGGGCAGCCTGTTCCGCAGAAGTGGATTTTTGGGCGATTCTTGTCTCCAACCGCGCGAGGATGCCGCTATCCACTTTGACTTGCCCAGGCGCAACGTCGAACGTATAGACATAGATGGCGTCAGGCCGAGTCGGTGGCTCAGCTCGATATTGAGCCATGTTCTTTACGTTACTGCTGGCGCATCCCGAGAGCAGTAATGCGCACACTACCAATGCGCCCCATGTCCACTTTGAATTAGGTTTGAATGTCGAATCCATTGTTCTAAACATCGCTGAATCTGCTTGTCTGAGTAGGAATTGATTGGCCATAAAGCCTGGGCTGCCGTCCCCGAAGGCGAGAACTGCCACGGGGAAGGCTTGGTGAGAGTCACGGCTCGAACCGCCGCGCGGTTAAGGACATGTGGCTCCCTTTAGCGGACAACCACAATGGCGCGAGTTGGCGGCACCCAATAACCGCCGCGCCATACTACGGTCGCCGGTGGAGGCGCCACGACGTACAGGGGACGAGGCACCGCGACGGGCGGCGCACCATAGATCGGCACCACTGGCGCCGGAGCATAGACCGGAACCACCGGAGCAGCTGTATAGACCGGAACGACTGGCGCGACCGGAACGACAGCGACGGGAACGGGAGCGCGGACCGCAATAACAACGCCCGCAAATGCGGTGTTTGCAGTGGCAGCAAGCGCCATTGCACCGGCGAGTACGAGAAAAGACCGAAGTTTCATTTTGATATCCTCACATTGTCGAAGTCACATCAATAGGTAAGTGGTGACGTCGAGTGCAATGTAGACGGAATACCCCATACAATCTATTGCAAAGATATGTCATGAAGTTTCAGATTCCGGCGAGTTTCGCGCCCAATTGGCGATTTTGCCGCGCTGACATAACTTGACATTAAGTGTTACGTAACCCTGCCCGCCCCTCTCTTAAACTGCCGCTACGATAGCCCGATAAATTCATCTTGGGAGAGTTTGATGAAGCATCTATGCTTTAAGTTGGTAGGGGTGGCGGTGGCAGTTGCGGTCGCATCGCCCGTATTTGCGCAAACGACGATGCGCCAGAAGCTGGAGGCGCGTTTTTCCGCCGCTGACGTCGACCATGACGGCAAACTGACGCGAACCGAAGCGCAGGCCGGGATGCCGCGGGTAGCCAGCTATTTTGACGCGATCGATACCGGACACCGCGGATATGTCACGCTTGAGCAGATTGAGCAGTTTGTGGTTCAACACAAGCAATAGCGCTTACTCCGTCTAATTATGTCTATACCCGTTGATGCGCCAAACCCAACCCGGCCGGGCCGTCTCATCGTGCTCGATGACGAAGCCGAGATCCGCAACATGCTGCGGCGCTTCCTGATTGCGCAAGGTTTTGAGGTCCGCGCGGTCGCGAACAGCATCCAGCTCGATGTATTCCTCGAGCGCGACCCTTACGATCTGCTCATACTGGACATCATGATGGATGGGGAAGACGGCCTGTCCATATGCCGGAGGCTGCGGGCGCAAGGCCAGACGATACCTATCCTGATGCTCACCGCGCGCGGCGACCCCGTCGACAAAGTAGTGGGGCTCGAAATGGGCGCAGACGATTACCTCGCCAAGCCGTTTGTCCCCAGCGAATTGGTGGCGCGCATCCGCGCGATGTTGCGCCGCCAGCAATTTCTCGCGCGTCAGCAAGCGGTGCGCGGCGACTTGCAGGTCGAAACTGAAGTCGAGGCGCTTCGTTTCGGGCCATTTCGCCTGGATTTGCGGCGCCAGGAACTGCACAAGGACGGTGAGCTTGTCGCGCTCAATTCGGCGGAGATGCGCTTATTGTGTGCGCTGGCCGAGACGCCGAACCGTCCCGTGAGCCGAGCCAATCTGCTAGAGCGAACGAAAGGGCGGGAACACGAAGCGCTCGCGCGCAGTATTGATGTTCAGGTGCTGCGGCTGCGGCAAATCGTGGAGATCGATGCCGGCTCGCCTCGCCACATCAGAACAGTCTGGGGACTCGGCTACATGCTGACCGCGGAGTTTGAATCATGATGCGGGTCTGGCCGCGTTCGCTGCTCGGGCGCAACGTGATGCTGTTGATCACCTTGGTTTTGGCGAGTCAAGTCTGTGCCTTCCTGGTCTTTCTGATGTTCATCCAACGGCCCAGGGTCGACAATGCGGCATCATTGGTGGCGTCGCAGATCGTATTGGTCGATCGAGTACTCTCGGCGCTCCCGGAGGCACAGCGACAGAACACCTTGGTCAAAATGAACGGCGTATCCGATGCCGCCATGGCCTCCTCGACCAGGCATTGGCAACATCCCAACGGTTACATCATGCGCCGGTTCATTTCGCGGCTGGTTGCACAGTTGCCACCCGGCGTCGAGGTCCGATGGGAAGAGGAGGGTCCCGAGCAACGATTCTGGGTTCGGCTGCGCGCGGCCGACACGTACTACTGGATCGTGTTGCCGGCCATGCCATCGGAGGGCCATCTCGACACATGGACCGTGATCTCTTTGCTGTTTATCTTGGCCGCGTTCCCGATACTGGGCGCCTATCTGATCCACCGTCGTATCGAAGGACCGCTGCGACGGCTGGCGCGAGCCGCGGCCAGTGTTGAAAATGGCGCTTGGCCAGATCCGGTATCCGTGGAAGGGCCGCTAGAGTTGGCGACCGTGGCCGTGGCATTCAACCGGATGGTGGCGGCACTTGCCGAGACGGAGGCGACGCGTGCGGAAATGTTGGCAGGAATCTCGCATGACATACGCACACCGCTGACGAAATTGCGCATGGCCATCGCCGCGCCGGAGACCTTCGATGCTCCGATCGCCAACGCGGAGCGGTTTATCGAAGAAATCGATTTGATCGTTCAGCAGTTCATCGATTTCGCCCGTGGCGGCGATAGCGAAGTCGCTGCGCCCGGCGATTTGAACGCGCTCATCGAACAACTTGCAGCCGACTACGCCGGTCTCGGTCATCCCTTCGAACTGTTGTTGGAACCGTTGCCGCCAATCTCATTTCGTCCGGTCAGCGTCCAGCGCGTACTTATGAATTTGATGCAAAACGCGGTAATTTACGGGCGCGTCGGTCTGCGCGTGCGCACTTGGACCGATGCCGGGTTCGCCGTCGTGTCGGTCGAAGATGGCGGTCCGGGCGTTTCTCCGGCTCTTTTGCCACTGATGAAGCAACCGTTCCGTCGCGGTTCGCATGTCAACCAGAAAGGAGGTACCGGTCTCGGGTTGGCGATTGCGGACCGCATAGCGCGGCAACATGGCGGACGCCTGGATCTTCGGCTTCGACGTGACGGTGGAATGGCTGTCGACTTTCGGTTGCCCTGCGCGTGACTGTAAGTGTGAACTCGAGCCCAACCCTTGAAACCTCATGACACAACTTGCTCATAGTTCTTAACGGGCTTGTCAGTTAGACTGAATTCAGTGGGCTCGAAGGCGGTGTACACCGCAAGCGTATCGCTCCACCCATGTCTACCCACTTTATAATTATGGAATCCTTAGGAAAATATTCGATTTACGTGACGGCTTTCCTGGTAACGGTTTCGATGATCGAGGCGCTGGTACTGAGCCGCAAAGGCTCCGAACCGTACGATTGGCACGAGGTCGCGCTATCGCTATTCGACATGGTGGGCCGGAAATTGCTGGCGGCAGCGCCCCTGTCTCTCGCCGCGCCGTTATTTGCTTTAGCTTGGCGCCATCGGCTTTACACGATCAGCATCGACAGTGCACTCATGGTGGTGTTGCTATTTTTCGGACAGGAGTTCTTTTACTACTGGTATCACCGCGCGTCGCACCGGATTCGCTTCTTCTGGGCCACGCACGCCGTTCACCATTCTCCGAATCAGCTGACGCTTTCCTCTGCCTGCCGCTTGGGTTGGACAGGCAAGTTGTCGGGATCGGCGGTGTTCTTCGTGCCCTTGGTGTGGCTTGGCGTCCGGCCCGAAGCAGTGCTCGCTATTTTGGCGCTCAACCTCGGGTATCAGTTTTGGCTGCACAACACCTGGATGCCGAAGCTAGGTTGGCTAGAATATGTTTTCAACACGCCGTCGGCCCACCGCGTGCATCACGCCTCCAACGTCGAATACCTCGATGCGAACTACGGTGGGGTATTGATCGTGTTCGACCGGCTGTTTGGCACCTATGTCGAGCAACGAGACGATGTACCCTGCCGCTACGGGTTGGTGACGCCCACGCGCACACACAACCCGTTGGTGCTGGAGTTCGAACACTGGCTTAGTCTCGGGCGGGACATGATGTCCGCAAAGCACCCGTGGACTGCGATCGGCCATCTGCTTCGGCCACCGGGTTGGCAGCCCGATGGCGCCGGGCAGACGACTGAGGACCTGCGCCGAGAAGCGCGCGCCCAGGAGAGCGCTCAAGGCAGCGCCCCGGGAAGCGCGGTGCAACTTCCCGGCGTCTGAAGGGCGCGTCGCCAGGGCTATCTACACGATTTCGTTTAGCACCTTGGCCAGGCTTGCTACCGTACGCTCGACGTTGTGCAGCTTGTCCAGACCAAACAGTCCGATACGAAACGTCTTGAAGTCGGCAGGTTCATCGCATTGCAGCGGTACCCCAGCCCCAACCTGCATGCCCGCCAGTGCGAACTTCTTGGCGGACTGTATGGCGTCATCGTCGGTGTAGCTGACCACCACGCCCGGTGACTCAAAGCCTTGCGCCGCCACGCTCTTGAAGCCCTTTTCGACCAGCAGCGCGCGTACCTTGTCGCCTAGTTCCTGCTGCTGCGCATGGACCTTATCGAAACCGTAGGCCGCGGTCTCCTTCATGACGTCGCGCAGGACGGTCAGGGCATCCGTGGGCATGGTGGCATGGTAGGCAAAGCCGCCCTTCTCGTAAGCCTCCATGATCTGCATCCACTTGCGCAAATCGCAGGAAAAACTGGTGCTGGTGGTCGAATCGATTTTCTCTCGCGCCAAGGCGCTTAACATTACCAACGCGCAACACGGCGAGGCGCTCCAACCCTTTTGCGGCGCACTGATCAGTACGTCGACGCCGGTCGCCTGCATGTCGACCCAGATCGTGCCGGACGCGATGCAATCCAGTACGAAGAGCCCGCCGACAGCATGCACAGCGTCGGCGACCTTGCGAATATAGTCATCGGGCAACATGATGCCCGACGAAGTTTCAACGTGCGGAGCGAACACCACATCCGGCTTGTTTTCCTTGATCGCCGCAACCACTTCCTCGATAGGCGGAGGTGCAAAGGCTGCTTGTCTGCTTTCGCTCACGCGGCGCGCTTTGAGCACAACAGAGCTGGACGGAATGTCGCCCATATCGAAGATCTGGGTCCAGCGGTAACTGAACCACCCGTTGCGAATGACCAGGCATCGTTTCTTCGTTGCAAACTGCCGCGCAACGGCCTCCATGCCGAAGGTCCCGCTGCCGGGAACGACAATCGCCGTTTGAGCGTTATAGACCTGCTTCAATATGCGGGAAATATCTCTCATGACCTCTTGATAGGCCTGCGACATATGGTTTATCGCGCGATCGGTATATACCACCGAGTATTCCAGCAGGCCATCGGGATCGATATCGGGTAATAGGCTAGGCAAGTTCGTCTCCTGAAAGGATGAATATAATTTGTATTGTTAATTTAACGCAAAAGCATAGGGGCCTGTCGCTCTCCCCAAGCAATGCCGGCCGTCATCTGTCTGGTTATGGCGCTCATTTTAGGGCGCCCGGTTCCGCTCGATTGCTATCGCCAGCATCGAGGCGCGGGGCAGCACGACACTATCGTACCCTGAATGGCCGTTCTTGACGCAACCGGGCCGTCACAGCGTACTATCGGTTTTGAACGTCAGCGACCCGCCGCCCTTCATGAAGCGAGCGCCCAGCACGCGGCAGATCGACTCCATCCTGCAAGCCAGGCCAATAGACCATTAAGCTCATCGACACCATGCCGACTTCCCCAATCTCGACGCTCCTGCCACGCACCGGTGGCCAGATTCTGGTTGATCAACTTCACGTCCACGGCATCGGTCATGTGTTCTGCGTGCCGGGCGAAAGCTTTCTTGCGGTGCTCGACGCGTTATACGACGCATGGATGAACGTCACCGTGTGCCGGCAGGAAGGCGGTGTCGCGATGATGGCTGAAGCGCACGGCAAGCTTACCGGCGTGCCGGGCATCTGTTTTGTCACGCGCGGGCCAGGTGCTACCAACGCTGCGCATGGCATCCATATTGCGAAGCAGGACTCGACCCCGATGATCATGTTCGTCGGTCAGATCGCACGCGGTACACGCGGTCGCGAGGCGTTTCAGGAGCTCGATTACCGGGCGGTGTTCGGTCCCCTGGCGAAGTGGGCAACCGAAATCGACGATCCAGCGCGCATTCCCGAGATCGTGTCGCGGGCCTTCCACGTCGCAACCTCGGGACGTCCTGGGCCGGTGGTGATTGCGCTGCCGGAAGACATGCTGACCGAGTCGTGCGTAGTCGATAATGCGCAACCGTTCAAGCCGACAGAAAGCTGGCCCGGCGAGCCCGCGCTACATACCTTGCATACGCTGCTGGCGCAGGCAGTCAAACCTGTGGTGCTGCTCGGCGGCAGCGGCTGGAACGCCGCGGGCGTGGATGATTTGAAGCAATTCGTCGAGCACTACGATCTTCCGGTTGCGGTATCGTTCCGGCGCCAGATGCTGTTTCCGGCGAGTCACCGCAACTTCATCGGCGACGTCGGCTTGGGTCCCAATCCGGAGTTGATCCAGCGTTTTCGCGAGGCCGATCTGGTGTTGGCGATCGGCGCCCGCCTTTCGGAAACGGCAAGCCAGGGTTACACCTTGCTTGACATTCCGAACCCCGTGCAAAAACTGGTGCATGTGCATCCCGGTGCCGAGGAGCTCGGTAGCGTGTACCAGCCGCACCTGGCCATCAATGCCGCCCCGTCTCACTTCGCCGCGGCCGTTGCTCAGCTCGAACCGGGCAAGACGGTTGGCTGGTCGGAACACACGCGCAGCGCTCGCGCGAGTTACGAACGCTGGAGCGATACGCGCACCATCTCCAGCCCGGGTCGGCTGCAAATGGCACAAGTGATCGCCACCCTGCAGAAGCGTCTGCCCGACGATGCGATCCTGTGCAACGGTGCGGGTAATTACGCCACGTGGCTGCATCGGTTCTACCGCTTCGAGCACTTTGGCACTCAGCTCGCGCCGACCTCCGGCTCAATGGGCTATGGCGTGCCTGCCGCGGTCGCCGCCAAGCGGCTTAACCCTGAACGCACAGTGGTGGCGTTGGCAGGCGATGGCTGCTTTCTGATGAACGGCCAGGAATTCGCGACAGCCGTGCAGTACAAACTGGCGATTATCGTTATCGTGATCGACAACGGCATGTACGGCACGATCCGCATGCATCAGGAGAAACATTACCCAGGTCGAGTCAGCGCGACCGCGCTGACCAATCCGGATTTCGCGGCCTATGCGCGCGCGTTCGGCGGACATGGCGAACGTGTCGAGACGACCGAGGAATTCGCACCCGCGCTGGACCGGGCGCAAGCCTGCGGTCTACCGGCGATCCTGCATTGTCTGCTCGATGCCGAGGCGATCACACCCAACGCAAGCCTGACCGACCTGCGCAACGCAGCCACTCAAGCTCAGACTCAGCGCTTCGGTGCCTTATTGCGCAGCGGATCAAGCAACCCCGACAAACCGTTGTGATCGAGCTCCTGCATCAGCGCCAGTAGGCGACCGATCTCTCCGGGCGGAAAACCTTCGCGCGCAAACCAATTCAGATAATGGCCGGGCAGATCGGCAATCAGCCGCCCTTTGTATTTGCCGTAAGGCATCACGCGTGTTACCAGCAGCTCAAGGTGTTCGGGATTCATCGTTGCGGTCGGGTCGAGGTACGATCGTTTTCGGGCGTTGAAACACGATTATGTAATAACACGGTTTCGACCGCGCCGCGCCAACGCCTGTTCCCCTAGAACGCTGGAACGCTGGAACGCTGGAACGCAGCCTATACCAGTCTTCGCAACCTATAACAATCGCAGCGCCCTATCCAAGCGCATCGCCAATATTCAACGCCCTCGGTCGACTGCCACGCGCGGTGCCAGCCGGACCATGACCACAGCACCGCACGCAAGCACGGCCGCCGCCAAAAACAGGCCGGAAGTAATTTGATGCGTTCTCGTCGTCAGCCACCCGATCGCGATCGGCGCAATCAAACTGCCGATCTGCCCCACGCTGCTGATCAAGGCAATCGCTCCGGCTGAGGCGGTCCCGCTTAGGAAACTTGCCGGAATGGTCCAGAAAATCGCGGTGCAGGACAAATACCCGATGGCAAGCAAACCCAGACACGCGACGGCCGGCGTGAAATGGGTATGCCCAATCGCGAGGCCCACGGCGCCCGCCGACGCAGCCAGCGCAAGCCAAGCGAAATGGCGCACGCGCTCTTTACGCGCATCCGAATGCCGCCCTGCCAAGATCATTCCAATGGCGCCAATTGCGTAGGGAATCGCGGAGATCAACCCGATATGCCACGTACTCACGATACCGGCTTCGCGGATGATGGCGGGCGACCAGAAGTTCAGGACGCTGCCTGCCCAAGTGATCGTAAAGTACCCGAACGCGCACACATACACTTTCGGATTGCGCAGCGCAGCGCCGAACTCGTGCGTACTGCGTGGCGATCCGTCGTCGCGGCTGCTCAGTTCGCGCGTAATCGTCGCTCGCTCGTCGGCCGATAGCCACTTTGCGTCTGCCGGCGAATCGGGCAGGTACCAGAAGGCAACGATACCGACCAGCACCGGCGGTATGCCTTCGAGCAAGAACAGCCATTGCCATGCATGCATCGCCTGCCATCCACCGGCATTCGCGAGTATCCACCCTGACACCGGACCACCGGTGATGCCTGCCACCGCAATGCCCAGTACAAACGCCGACAGCACACGGGCCCGATGACGATCGGGAAACCAGGAGGTCAGATAGAAAATGATGCCGGGGAAAAAGCCCGCCTCCGCAATGCCGAGAGCGATCCGTGCGATGTAAAATTCGGTGGGGTTGCGAACCAGCATCATCGACAGCGACACCAACCCCCATAGCACCATGATGCGGGCGATCGTTTTGCGGGCCCCGATCCGGCGCAGCAACAAATTGCTGGGCACCTCGAAAAAGATATACCCGATGTAGAAAACGCCGACGCCCAGTCCATACGCCGCCTCAGTGAGCCCCAAGTCCCCGCGGAACTGCAGATGTGCGAAGCTCACGTTCACACGATCGATGTAATTCAGTACGTAGCAAATGAAAAGGAACGGAATGAGCCGCAAAGCCACCCGCCTGAACACCACGTCGCTCGCGGCGATGTCGGACGCCGTAGCAGGGGAAATATCGGTAGTCATCGTTCTATTTGTAGTTGTCATAGCTGCTGTCTCCTTTCAAAACCGAATGCGCTGCGCTTAGGCTGCCGTCATCACGTCTCTATGTGCGCATCTTCTGAGCTGCTGCGATGCTGTACGCGTATGCGTTCGCGGATCGGGTCCAGTACGTCCTCGTTGTGCTCGCCCAGGGTCGGCGGTGGAATCACATCCATGCTGCGCTCCCCATCGAATGTGACTGGTGAGCGTACGGTACGAAACTCGCCCATCGTCTTGTGTCGCGCAGTGACGAGCATCTCGAGGTGTTTGGCCTGGGGATCCTCGAGCGCTTCGCTAGCGTCGTACATGGGCGCATGCGGCACATCTTCAGCTTCGAGGCGCCGGCACCATTCGGCACGCTCGCGCGTCGCGAAAATACCGGACAACACCGCGATCAGATCTTGCTGATGAGCAATGCGGCCCGTGCGATCGGCAAAACGCGGATCGGCAAACAAGGTCGGCCGCTCGATCGCCTGCGCCAACCCCTGCCAGAATTTCTCGGGCGACGACATGTGCAAGGCCAGCCACTTACCGTCGGCGCACTCCATCACGTACGACTGCGATACGCTAGGCCGGCTGTAAGGTCCCATGACTTCACCGGCAGAATAATAGTGCGTGAATGCATCCAGATTGAAATGGCTCATGGCCTCCAGCATCGACACTTCGACCTTGCGCCCTACCCCCGTGCGATGGCGTTCGTGCAACGCACCCAAGATCCCGTACGCGGCATAGAAACCGGTCAGCGAATCGGCGATGGCCGGGCCGACGACACGCGGATTCTCCGGGTTGATCAACAAACCCAGGAAGCCGCTCGCGGCCTGCGCCACCGTATCGTAGGCCGGTCGGCCAGCAGCCGGGCCGGTCGCCCCGAATCCGCTGATCGAGCAATAGATCAAGGCCGGATTGATTTTACGCAATCGTTCTTCGCCGGCGTTCAGGCGTTCCGCCGCGCCGGGCCGAAGTTCTGGATATAGACGTCCGCACCGCGAATCAGCTCATCGAACGCTTCCAGGTCTTCCGCGTTTTTCGTGTTGAGCGTGATGCTGCGCTTGTTCCGGTTGTATGTCTGATAGTGCGGGCTGTATAGACCGCCCTTGAATGCGCGAAACGGATCGCCCGTTTCGGGTTGCTCGATTTTGACGACATCGGCGCCCAGATCGCCGAGCAACATGCCCGCCGCGGGGCCGGTAATGAACGTCCCCTGTTCGAGCACACGAATGCCGTCGAGAACTTTTGCCATGGTCAATTACTCCGTCGGTCGTACGAGCGCATACTGCGGCAGGATTCAATCGCTGGATCCAGCCGCTAGATCCCGTGGCTCGCTTAACCTCAATTCATGATTAGTGGTCGGCCACGAAGCCGTCGGGCACTTCGCCGTCGTACACGACTTGGCGCGTGGCTTGGTAAGACAGTGCAAAACCGATGGGCCGTTCAAGCTCCTCCGTCAGATGTCCGATCAGGCCCGCCGTGCGCGCGAGTATCGGCACGCCTTTCAGTGCACCGAGCGGAAACCCGACACCCAGCAACACCGCAGGAATGGCCGCGGAAACGTTCAACATCAAGTTCTTGCCCACCACGTCCGGAATAACGCGTTCGACGGCTTCCGCGATTTCCACGTAAGTCATGTCGGCGCCCGCATTCTTGGCGACGCTAAACAGCGCCTCGACGCGCGGATCCCGCGCTTTATGCAAGGGATGCCCGTAACCGGGGATAGCGCGACGGGCCGCGCGATATTCGGTGATTACGCGCCTGGCCGCCGCCGCGTAATCACCGTCAGCGGCGGCACCCACGCGCACCTCTTCGAGCAGCAAGCCACAGGTTTCCGAGGCGCCCAGAATCACCGAGCCGCAACCGAGTATGCCCGCGGCAACCGCGCCCTGAAAGGCTTCTGGAGCGGCCGCAAACGTCATCCGGCTCGCCTGGACGCTAGGCACCAGGCCGTGTTCGGCGATCGCAACCAGCGTCGCATCGAGTACGGCCGTGGCTGCGCTGCTAGCGGGTTTGCCAGTTACGAGCAAATGAAAATAGTCGGTGAACGAGATCTTGCCGATCAACTCCTGCGCCAAATCCTTGCCGCGCACGACGATGGTCTCGGCATTCGACGTCGAGACGGACGTTTTGGGTATGGTTTCTTTGCCGATTTTCATGGGTGTCGGTCCAGTGGTGGAAAGCACGTTGCGAGGCGGCGAACGCCGAGGTGCATTAAGTGAGCGCGAAAGCAGTTTATCTTTGGCGATCGATGAATGAAAATGATGTTTATAGCTACAAATCATCGATGTCATCGATAGTTCGCCCGTGCCACGGCAGTATCGGGGCCGTCGGGTGGACTGTCAGTACAAAACCCAGACAAGACCCAGCATGAAGCCCAGGGATGCAACTCAGCCGCGCGTAGCCGGCATGCTGCGCAGTTTGGCGGCAGAGTTGCTTAATCCATTGAGAATGGTATCGACAACGCTTTACGGCAAACGCGCCGGGAGTTCGCTCGCGATTTTGTCGATCACCAAGGTGCGTTTTCGCAATGACGCGCTCAATGATGGGCTCTATCGACTCTGCGTAGAAACATTTGGACGCCATCGCATCGAATTGAGCCACTCCTGTCATGCTGAAGCTCTGCCGGACCGTGACCCGGCACGCGCCAGGTTCCAACCCGAACGCCATTGGCCAAGATCGAAAGAATCCGTGTGGACGATTTCCGCCCCGCGGTCTACTACTCCATTGTGGAAGAGGCCCCGCTTGCCGCACCTTTAGTTTGAATAACGAGCTCCAGGTCCAACACTGCCACAAGGCCGAGAAGCTGTTCGACGGTAATGGTGTCTGGATGACGCTCAAGCTCGGACATGCGGCTCTGGCCTATGCCCAACCGAATCGCAAGATCCGCCTGAGTGAGATCCGCCGATCGGCGCGCGGACTGCAAGACACGCGCAAGCTGAGAGGCGGTGACGAGCGGTTGTTTCAAGATAGCTCCCGAATCAGCAAAACCCAGTTTAGCGGTTATACCGCTAAAGCACAAACAACGACATAACCGCCAAATATGGAATTTAGCTCGTCTTTGTGAAACTACGTTATCGGAAATATCGCTATCGCTTAAGATGCGGCCAGTGAGCGGGTTCGCGCGGGCTGCTTTGCAGCGGGTCGCTACGTCGATCTATAGCGCCAAGTTACGGCTGCGTCGTATAGCCCTGTTTTTACCTCTTGATTAAAGCGAGGCCCCATGGAATTGCGCCATCTCCGGTATTTCGTCGCGCTTGCGGAACAACTGAGTTTCACGCATGCGGCGGACAAGGTACATGTGACCCAGTCGACGCTCTCGCATCAAATCAAGCAACTTGAAGATGAGCTGGGCTGCCGCTTGTTCGATCGCATCGGCAAACGTGTGCTCATGACCGAAGCCGGCGAGGCGTTTCTCGAACGCGTCAACAACGCATTGCGCGAGGTCGACGAAGGGGTGTGGACCGTGCGCAAGACTTCGGAAGAGCTCAGCGGTCAGCTGCGTATCGGCGTCACGCACACCTTCAACGTGCGCATCATTCCCAAATGCATCGCCATGTTCATTGAACGACATCCATCGGTGTCGGTGACCGCACTCGAAATGTCGGGGGACGCCATCGCCAAAGGGCTGCTCGCGGGGGAGCTCGATATCGGCGTAACCTACAAGCCGCAAAACACGACGTCACTTCGGTTCGAGCCGCTTTATAACGAGGAAATGGTACTGGCAGTGGGACGCCAGCACGCCTTCGCCAAGCGCCGTTTCGTCAGGATGGTTGAACTGCATCGCCAGAGGCTCGTGTTGCTACCCGCGACGTTCGCTACCCGCGCGCTTCTCGACGAATGCTTTCGCATGGCGAACGTGGAACCAGTCGTGGTGGCCGAGATGAACGCGATCGCGCCGATGGTGGAACTGGTGAGCATGGCCAATATCGCGGCGATCGTCTCCGAGCACGCGATTCGACATGAAAACGTCCAGGTGATTCCGCTGGAAAGCCCTACGCCGGTCCGCACGCCTGGCCTGCTGTGGCTTAGCGACACCCCGAGAAGTGCAGCCGCTCGCCACATCGCGGCCATCATCCGGACCGTTGCCGACGAAGCGAATCCGAGGAAAGCGCCGCGCCCGCAGCGCAAGCCGGCGCCGGCTGCGAAGTGACAGGACCATGCAGATCGACACGGGCGTTGATCTGCCGTTCATAGCCCCAACCACGCGGCGCTCGAGTGCCCCTCATGGAGTCATCGTAGCGCACGCATGCCCCGTTCACTCGGCGAGCAAACCCGCCTTGGACGGCGCCATCGGCACAAAGCGCGGCAGCGCTCTCACCCTTGCCAGCCACGCGCGAATATTCGGGTAAGGCTCGAGCGACACGCCGCCTTCTGGCGCGTGTCCGATATAGCTGAACGCGGCAACGTCCGCGATCGTGGCTTGGTCGCCCAGCGCAAATTGCTTGCCCTGCAGCAGACCATCAAGCACCTTGAGAAGCGCCACCGCGGTCGCCTTGGAGCGCTCGTAGTCGAGCGGCGCCCCGAACACGGTCACCAGGCGCACAGCGCAAACGCCGTAGGCAATCGGCCCGGCTGCCATCGACAACCAGCGTTGAACGGCAGCGGCGCCCAACGGATCACGCGGTAGCCAGCGGCCGCTGGTGTCGTACTTCAACGCCAGATACACGAGGATGGCATTCGAGTCGTACAACACCACGTCTGCGTCCTGGATAACCGGAACCTGCCCAAACGGGCTTAGCGCCAAAAATTCAGGGCGGCGATTCTCCCCGTTGGGGATGCTGATCTCGACGATCTCGTAGGGCAGATCGAGCAAACTCAGGAACAGTTGCACGCGATGTGCGTGACCGGACAAAGGCGATCGGTAGAGGCGTATCGGTTGGGTAGGTGCACCGGTAGTCATGAAGGTTCCTGGTTGGCAAAGATGCTAGGCGAAAGCGGACAGAGCGCAGTTTATCGATGCCGGGTCGCCTTGATTAGACGGGCAGCGCTTCAATCACTGTTCTCTTTAAGAGGACAATCCGATTGCCCGAAAATTGACGCATCCACTGTGCTTGAGCCGCGGAACCACGCACCGCGCCCTCGCCATGCGCACGAAGAACACCGATAATCGACGCATGTCCTAATTCGAGTGATCCAAATCGATGGCCGATCTCAGCGCTATAAATCTCAACCGGCTGGTCGCATTCGTCGCAGTCGTGGAGGTCGGTTCGTTGACGGGCGCAGCCTCACGGCTGGGTCTCGCGAAAACGATGGTCAGCAAACACATGCAGCTTCTCGAAGCGGAGCTCGGCGTGACCTTGCTGATGCGCACGACGCGCCGGCTCAGCCTGACCGAAGCTGGCCGGGCTTTCTATGAAGCCAGCCGCGACGTGCTGCGGGCCACTGAAGAAGCGGTGGAAATTGCGCGCACCGGACTGGAAAACCCGCAGGGTACGCTGCGTGTGGGGGCGCCAATCGACTACGGCACGGCGGTGATCGCACCGTTGCTGGTGGAGTTGCAGCGTAGCCATCCATCGCTGAAGGTCGAGTTGCTGTGCGCCGATCGGTACGTCGATTTGATCGCCGAAGGTATCGATATTGCCGTCAGGCTAGGCAAACTCAGCGATTCCAGCCACGTGGCCGTGCGCGTGGGTAGCTTCGTGAAATGGCTGGTGGCAAGCCCGCAGTTTATCGAAGCGCACGGCGTGCCCGATACGCTGACGCAGCTCGCGGCCCTGCCGTATGTCGTGTTGACGGTGTTACCGCACCCGCATACATTCGTTGTGGAAGGCCCCGGCAAGAAAAAGCGCACGGTGCGCATGACCGTGCCTGCATTTTCGACCAACACCGCCTACGCCGCCCGCGCTGCCGCGCTTTCCGGCGCAGGAGTCGCGCTGCTGACCGACTTCTCGATCGGCGAAGATATCGCCGCGGGCCGCCTGGTGCGGCTATTACCCGAATGGGAAACGCCGAGGGCCGGCATCCAGGCGATATCGCCCGGCGCACGGCATCGGCAGCATAAGGTCCGCGTGTTCATCGATGCTTTGAGAGCACGGCTGGGCAAGTGAATCGCGCGGGGGCCGAGCGTGTGCGTCGGGGCTAGGCCAGTCCGCCATTGATCGAAGGCGACGTCACTTACGAAATGCATCGCGGTGACAGCCTGCGCCGCGGGCCGCCCAGCGATAGCCAGTACGTCAATCGCGGCAAACGCGCCTGCCGGTATCTGCTGGTGCTCTCGCACACAGGGCGCGGCTAGGTACGGCATGCCGTCCGATGTAATGTGCCCGCGCATCACGCGCCGCGAAGCAAGCGATAGCGCCGCTACCCCTACCCCTATCGCGGCACCTCGTCGGCACCGCGTGCCGCGCGATACACGTCTGGACGGCGGTCGCGCAGCACCTGATTGAACGCGTTGAGATGCCGGTTGCGGCGCGCGTCCGCAAGATTGATGGTGGCGATCAGGATCTCTTCATCAGTTGCACTTGCAGGGCCTGCCACCGGCCAACCCTGGCTATCCACGATCAGGCTGCAGCCAAGAAACGCCTGGCCGCGCTCGGTACCGACCCGATCGGCCGCTGCCACGAACATCCCGTTGGTATGCGCACCAGCCATCGCGAGCAGGTTGGCCATTACCGGCAACTGCGCGGGCTGCGCCGGCATCGGCACCCAATTGGTCGGTACGCACAGGATATCCGCGCCGCTCAAGGCGGCCATCCGAAACACTTCCGGGAACCAGATGTCATAGCAGATCGCGCATGCCAGCCGGCCAAATGGCGTATTGAAAACCGGCATGCCCAGATTGCCGGGTTCGAAAAAAAGTTGTTCCTCGCCCCACAGATGCAGCTTGCGATAATTGCCCAATACGCCGTGTGGCCCGATCACGACTGCCGAGTTATACAAGCGGTCGCCCTCGCGTTCTGCATAACCGGCCACCAACGTGATGCCGAGGCGCGCCGCAAGCGTGCTCCAAATGCGGATCGTGTCGCCTGCGGCGAAGGCTTCTGCCAGCGCGTAAGCCTCCTCCCGCGACTCGAACACATACCCGGAATTGCATAGTTCGGGCAACACGATCAAATGCGCGCCTTTCGCATGCGCCTGTTCGATCAACGCCACCGAGTGCGCCACGTTGCGGGCTTTTTGTCCCACTTCGGGACGCATTTGCACCGATGCCACGCATACCGGACTTTCCTTGCCGCTTGTCATAGTGCTGTTTCCTTTGCCATTGGGGGCACAACCTCGTGCCAACCATGCGAGCGTTCATAAGCGTGCGCCACGCGCAGCACGGTAGCCTCGTCGAATGGCTTACCCGCGATCTGCAGTCCGACCGGCAAACCGCGCGAATCGAAGCCGCAAGGCAGTGACAACGCCGGCGACCCGGTCAGGTTGAACGGGTAAGTCAGCCGCCATGAAGCGGCAAGCGGGCTCTCGCGGACCCCGCCCGTGGTGACGCTGGCCTGCCCATGCCGCCAGGCCGTAACCGGCGAAGTCGGCGTAACCACCACATCCACGCGTTCGAACGCCACCTTGAAATCGGTCATCAGCTGGGCGCGTAACTGCTCCGCTTTCAGATAATCGGACGCCGACACCAGCCGGCCTATTTCGACGAGGGTGCGCACGTCGTCCGCCATCTCGGCAGTGGCGCCGCGTTGCAGGCCTCGGTCGTGATAGGCGCTGGACGAAGCCAGTTCGATGGCGAAGATCGCGCCCAAGCCATAGGCCAGATTCGGCACTTCGAATTCTACGACCTGTGCCCCGAGCTCGGCGAGCGCCGCGATGGCCCGTTCGACCTGCATTTCCACTTCCGCTTCGTTGCGGCCAAAAAAATGATTACGGCACACACCGACGCGCATGCCGTCGAGATCGCGGCTATCACCGCTGAGCCCCGCCTGATAGTCGGCGACCGGCACATCGATGCTGCCGGCATCGTGCGGGTCGTATCCGGCCAACACCTGCAGCATCAACGCAACGTCGCGCACCGAACGGGCCATCGGCCCCGCATGGTCCAGCGACCAGCTGTGCGGCACGATGCCGGCGCGGCTGATACGCCCGAAAGTGGGCTTCAGACCGACCACCCCACATAGGCTGGCGGGGATCCGGATCGAGCCGCCCGTATCGGATCCGAGCGCACCGTAGGCCAGGCGCGCCGCGAGCGCCGCGCCTGAACCTCCGCTGGACCCGCCGGGAATGCACCCCGGATCCCATGGATTGCGCGTTGGCGGCGTCTCGGTGCCCCATGCGAACTCGTGGGTGCGGGTCTTGCCGATCAGCACCGCACCCGCCTCGCGCAGGCGGGCTACCGCCGCCGAGTCGGTCAACGGATACGTGTAACCGGATGCCTGGCTGCCAGCCGTAGTCGGCATGTCGGCGGTGAGGTAATTGTCCTTGATCGCTATCGGCACGCCATGCAGCGGGCCACGCCGCAGGCCGTGCTTCAATTCGTCCGCCCGTTGCCGGGCCTGGGCGAGCGCATCGGCATTCACATGCACATAGCTTTGCAACTGCGTGTCTAGGTTGGCGATGCGTTCCAGCAAAACTTCGGTCAAGGTCAGCGGCGAGACCTCGCCTGTGGCGATCCGAGCGGCAATCCCGGTCAAGTCGTCGGTCAACCAGGTTGCGCTCATGAGGCCAGTGTCCTGTAAGCTTGCAGCGGGTCGAATACCACGGCAGGATGCAGCGCGGACCCATCGAGTTCGCGCAGGGTACGGATCTCCGCGAGTATCGCGCGATACGCATCCAGGTTATGCCGCGCGCGGTCTGCGGTAAGCGCCACGCCCATCCATTCGGCGAGCCTCGTCCATTCCTCCTGGCTACGTTCTGCATGGCTTGCGCCCGGGCGCAGCCCGGGCGGCGTCAACAGCAATTCCATCACGTCGGGCAGCGGCGCACGGCCGGGGTCTTCGCGGGTCGGCATCCCCGCGACAAATGGTGCAAATTGCTGCTGGGCGACACCGAATACGCGGCGCAACTCCGCGACCGGATCGGCATGTTCGTCGACCCTGAGATCCCACTGTGCATAGGCTTCATCCTGCACAACCTTCAAGGCTGCCGACTGCCGGCCCCGCTTATCGCCACCCGCGTGCTGCCCGGCTTCGAGAGCGAGCATCAGGCGCCCGGCCAGCATGGCGCCGTGGCTCGCCTCGAAAGCATCGACCATCGCATCGAGCGTGGCCGCACCGGTCAACATATTGCCTTGGATCGCGTAGCCCGCGCCGGTCCGCTGCCCCGCCCAGCCAGTGCAGCCGGATCCAGTCCAGCTTGCCGCGCGCCCGGCACGATCGACGATACCGATTTGCCTCAGGTGCGCGGCAGGATCGCTTTCCAGTACCTGGTCCAATGCGAGTTGCGCGTCCATGCCATGGGCGAGGTGAGCAAGCGCATCGAGCGCCAGATAGGGATTGGTCCACGACTGCGTCGACACCGCCCCCACGCCTGCGCGCAAGTACGGGCAGATCGCACCGACCGCCGGTACCGCAGTGCTGACCGCAACGCCCAGCGCACCTGTCTGAGGACAGCGCGCCACGATCGAAAAAGTCATGATTTGATCGCTCCTGTGTTTGCCTGAATGGGTGACCTTGCCTCACAAGGAGAGATACCGCGCCACCGTCGCCTGTGCAGCGGCATCCGCCGTACCGCCCGACACGGCGATCTCGCCGAGCTCAAGCACCGCGTAGCGATTGGCAACGGCAAACGCAAACCTCACGTGTTGTTCGACCAGCAACATGGTGGTTCCGGCGCTCTCCCGCTCGCGCAGCAAAATGCCGACCAGTCGCTCGATTACCGATGGCTGCATGCCTTCAGTGATCTCGTCGATCAGAATCAGTCTGGGCCGGCGAATCAGCGCCCGCGCCACCAGCAGCATTTTCTGCTCCCCGCCTGACAGCGTGCCGGCCTTCTGCTTGAGCCGCTCCTTGAGGAACGGAAACAAGTCTTCGATGCGCTCGAACATAGGCTTGAAATCACGGTCGCGCGCCAGCGCAAGCCGCAGGTTTTCTTCTACCGAAAGATCCTGGAACAGCGCTTTTTCCTGGGGGATGTAAGCCACCTCGCGTTGTGCGATGCGATTGGGTGCCACGCCGGCGCTCGCTTTCCCGAACAACTCGATCTCGCCTCCCGCAGGGCGGATGAAACCCATCAGGGTCTTGAGCAACGTGGTCTTGCCCATGCCGTTCTTGCCCAGAATCGCGACCACTTCGCCCGGCTGCAGCGTCAGGTCGAGCCCCTTCAATACCATCGCCTCGCCGTAACCGCTGCGCAATGCGTGTATCTGTACCGCAGGCTGCACTGTCATGGCTGACCCTCCGAGTTCAGCTCGCCTACACGCGGCTCACCGGCATGGCTCTCGCCGGCATACACCGCCCGGACCAGTTCCGAGCCCACCACCTCGTCCACGCCGCCATCCATCACGATACGTCCCTGATGCAGCACGACGATGCGCGAGCTGATCTGCTGCACGAAATCCAGGTCATGCTCGACCAGCAGCAAACACATCCGGTATCGCGACGACAACGCCACAAAAATCTCGCCGATCTGCGTGCGCTCCTGTTTGGTCAGCCCGGCGGTCGGCTCGTCCAGCAGCACCGTGTGAGGTTCGAGCGCAAGCACCATCGCAAGCTCGAGGGCCTGCTTCTGGCCGTGCGACAAATAGCGGCATTCGCGATCGGACATGCGATCGAGTCCGGTGGTGCGCAGCACGTCCAGCGCCGGCTGCGGCAAAGCGAGGGTCGGCTCCCGCCGCCAGCGCGACGGCGGCGCGACACGGTGGCGGGCGATGCGCAATGCTTCGCCCACCGTCAATGACTCGAATACCGTCGCAGTCTGGAATTTTCGCCCCACGCCCAATGCAACGCAGTCGTACGGCGCCAGTGTGCCGATTTCGGTACCGCTGATTTTGACCGAGCCACCCGAGCGTTCTGCGCCATCGGCGATGCATCGCATCAGCGTGCTCTTGCCAGCGCCGTTCGGGCCTATCAGACTCAGCAGCTCGCCGGCGCGTGCGTCAAACGTGATGCCGTCCAATACCTTCAGGCTACCGAAGTGTTTTTGTACGTCGTGCACCGAAAGTGCCGGCCAGGCGTCATGCGCATGATCCTGCGCGCGCGCCTGGGCGCTGCAAAAAGCGACTGGAACAGCCGCCGCGCGGCGACGGCGCGGTACGAGGTGGCGCACGCCGCCCGCGATAAGCGGCGCGAGACCCCGCGGCATCGCCACGATCACGACGACAAACGCGATACCGACCAGCAAGGTCCAGATATAAGGCAAATCGCCGCTCAGATAGGCACTGCCGACGTCGATCAGCATGGTGCCGACAATCGGCCCAAGCAAAGAGCCGCGTCCGCCCAGCGCGACCCAGATTACCAACTCCGTGCCGAACACAAAGCCCGCGTATTCGGGCGCTACCACCATCTGCACGCACGCAAACAAGAAACCCGCCAGCGCCGCGATCACCGCCGCCGTATCCATGAGCCGCGCCTTGTAGCGCGACACGTCGATGCCCAGGTATTCGCAGCGCACCTCGTTCTCGCGAATCGCCACCAATAGTCGTCCCGCATCGCTGCTGACGAAAAGCCATGCCATCACGGCAAGCACGATCAGGAAAGCGCCTGCGATGAAGAACCACAATTCGATCGGGATATCGAAACTGTCGAAGCCGGATAGTCCGCTGCTCGATCCGGTAAACTCGCCCCCCGAATAGATGCCCTGCACCAGCACGATGGGCAGCACCAATGTGACCACCGACGCGTAGAGCGGCGAGGCGCCGTGATAAAACGCGAGCCAGCCGACCACTCGCGACACCGCCCACGCCACTCCGATCCCGGCCACCAGCGCCAGCGCGGCATAGCCCCACGAGAATCCGAGGTGAGTAAAGATCAACCCCGCGGCATACGCGCCGATGCCGAAAAATGCGGACTGTCCAAAAGTCAGTATGCCCGTATAGCCCCAAAGCAGATCGACGGTCAACGCGACAGCGGCATACAGGAAAGCGCGAATCAGATTATTGACAAGAAAGGTCGGCATCGCCACGCTGCATACCGCCAGCACCACCAGCCCGGCCACACCGAGCGCGACCGGCCCCTTCCACGGCGCGGTGGTGGCCGTGGGAATTGAAATACTCGAAACAGGATCAGCCACGAGCGAAGCCCTCCGGGCGCAAGCGCAGCAGCAAGGCTGCCAGCACTGCGATAGTCAGGCCGCCCAGCACCGGATTGACGAAAGTGCTGACGAGCACTTGCGCACCGCCCAGCACCAGACTCGCCAGGGCAAGGCTGAGCAGCGAGGAACCCGACACCAGCACCAGCATGAAAGCACCGACAATCCACGGCACGCCCATATTCGGGTCGACGCTGGACAGCGGCGTGATCAGGGCTCCGGCAGCGGAAGCGAGCGCGGCGCCGGTACAGAAGGTCATGAAGCGCACTCGCGCACTGCTAATCCCGAGTGCGCGCGCCAGCGACTCGTTCATGATGACGGCGCGCGTCTGCAGGCCGAGTCGCGTACCGTTGAGCAAACCGCCGAGCGCGAGCGCCACCAGCACGGCAACACCGACCAGTATCAATCGATACACCGAATAATGGCCGCCGAAAACCGCAATGGCACCGTCTACCGGGCTGACGACCATCTGCACTTCGCGCCCGAATACCAGCGTGATGATCTGCCCTACGATAATGCCCAGGCCCCAGGTCGCCAGAATCGCATCGAGTGGACGCGCGTACAGCGGCCGCACGATAAAGCGTTCCACCCCGATCCCAAGCACGAAGCCGGTCAACAGCGCAAACGGCACGCTCCACCACCAGTTGAGTCCGGCGTGACCGACGATCACGCTCGAATAGCCGCCGAGTGTCAGAAACGCGCCATGCGAAAAGTTGATGATTTTCATCACGCCGAAAATCATCAGCAAACCAGCCGATACGATAAACAGAATCGCCGCCGTGGTAACGACGTCCAACCCGAGATTCAACATGGGTACCGCTCCGCAAACACGGTGTGCCGGCTCACGCCGGCACACCCACTACCTGGACAAACCAACCTACCGACCGCTTACTTCAACCCTGGACACTGAGCACCCGGATCGACGCTCGCAAACGATTGAATCACCTTGACCGAGCCATCCGTCTGTACCTGCCCGAGGTACATCGTAAGCGGCGTGTGGTGCTGCTTGTCCATCTTGATATCGCCGCGCGGACCATTGAACGACACCTGGGCAAGCGCAGGCGTTACCTTGGCGGTATCGAAGGAACCGGCTTTCTCCACTGCGGCCTTGTAGAGATAAATCGCTTCATATTCCGGCACCGAGAGATCGTTCGGCGTCTTCAGGTCGCTGCCGAAACGCTTTTGCATCGCGGCCAGAAAGGCGTGATTGGCCGGTGAGTCGATATTGGTCACGTATGAGCCGGAGATATAAATACCTGCCGCGTCGGCACCCATGCTCTTCGCGGTGCCTTCATCGACGGCGAGATTGCCGTACGGTATCGTCACCCCGGCTGCGCGCAACTGCTTGGTCAGCGTGACGTTGGGCGCGCCACCCGCGGTGGAAGTAATGATCGCATCCGGCTTGGCGCCCTGCAGCTTGCTGATGATCGAGGTCCAGTCGGAGCCGTCCATCGGCAGGTATTCGTTACCCACTACCTTGCCACCCTTCTTCTCGATGTACGACTTCGTGAAATCGAGCATGCCACGCCCGAATGCGTAGTCGCTGCCGACCAGGAAGAAAGTCTTGGCGTGATCCTGCTTCATGAAATAGTCGACGATGGGCGCGACCTGCTGGTCGGGCACCCATGCATCGACGTACATGTAACGGTTGCACGATCGTCCTTCGTAAAACGACGTATAGATATACGGCACCTTGCCGCGCGTGACGATCGGCAGCCCCGCGTTACGCGCTGCGCTGGTTTCCATCGAGATCAGCGCGTTGACCTTCTTGTCGAAGATCAACGAGTCGAAGGCTTTCTGTGCACCGGCTGCACCGCTGCCGTCGTCCGCAACCTCGAGGCTGACCTGGCGGCCGAGGATACCGCCCTTGGCATTGATCTCGTCCACAGCCAATTGCGCAGCCTGCACCACCGATGGGGCGACAACGCTATTGGCGCCGCTCAAGCCGACCGGCACGCCGATCTTCACCGGGTCTGCCGCCAATGCGGCACAACTCGCGGCAAGAAGATAAGCGCCGAGTGCAGCCGCCAGTACGCTGCGCGTGTACCGGCTTGAAGAGAATTTTTTCATCATGTCCCATCCAGAATGTTCAAGAATCGGCCGCTCTCACGGCACCCATGAAATACGCCCTACAATTGCACGCCGCGTGTCAACGCGCCGTCCACCACCAGGTTTGCACCGCTGACAAAACTCGCTGCGGGGCTCGCCACAAATGCCACCGCATTGGCGATTTCCTGCGGACGTGCCATGCGCCCGGTAGGATTGAGCGCCAGCGACTGCGCGAAAAGCTCGGGATCGTTGCGTTCGATACTGTCCCAGACGCCTCCGGCGAAATAGACATTGCCGGGCGACACCGCATTCGCGCGTATTCCTTTCGGCGCGAGCTGATAGGCCAGCCCCTGCACGTAGTGAATCAACGCCGCCTTGAAAGTGCCGTACGGCCCAGCCGCAAAATCGATCTCGCGCCCCGACACACTGGAGATCGCGATGATCGATGCCGCCTTGCTTTGCTCGAGAAACGGCAACGCCGCGTCCACCAGGTTGACCGTGCCCATCAGGTCGGTTTCGAATTCCTTTTGCCACGATGCGAGGTCATTGCCGATCGACAGCGCGCTGACATTGGCGACGACGATATCAAGGCCGCCCAGCTCGGCAGCCACCTCGCGTGTCCACTGCTGCAACGCCGGTCCGTTGGCGACATCCACCGCGCTGCCGATGACCCGTGTGGCGTTCCCCGTGGCATGCGCCATTTCGGCGACCGCTTGCTTTACGCCGGCACCGTCGCGTGCGCAGATCGCGACGTCGGCGCCCTCGGCCGCCAGCGTTTGAGCAATGGCACGCCCGATCCCCTTGGAACCGCCCGTGACTATCGCTTTCAATCCCTTGAGTGCCAAATCCATGATTCCCAACCTCCAATTGAATTTCGTTCAGTTCCGCTTAAGGTGCGGGCGCCAAATACTTCTTGCTGATCGCGGCCCCGACCGAGTACTTCGGATCGACGAAATTGCCCAGCCTGACTTTCCCGCACTGGCTGAGCATCATGTAAGCGTCCCAGCGGTCGTAGCCGTACTCCTTCTCGAGCCACAGCACCAGTTGGTTGTAAGCAATCCGCGTGGCATCTTCGAGCGGCCGCGCACTGCCGATTGCCATCAGCAGCGCATCGGTCTCCAGGCGCGGCCAGTCGATCTCCCAACCCTTGATCAGATCGACGTGGATGGTCGTGGTGCTGGCGTACTCGACCGCGGTTCCGCAGACCTCGCCATCGCCCTGGCAGGCATGGGCGTCGCCGATAAACAAACGGCCGCCGGCTGAGCGCACCGGCAAATAGGTAATGCTGCCGGGACCCATGTCGGGCACGTCCATGTTGCCGCCGTGGTTGTCCGGCGTCAGCGAATTGATCGAGTCGATTTCCGGCGACAGGCTCAGCGTGCCGATGTGCGGCTTATAGGGCAGCGTCACACGCTTGCTCCAGTACACCCCCTCCTCGTCGACGTCGATCTTGCGGGTGATCTCCGGCAGCGGATCGTTCAACGTTGCGGTGTAGTCGGTGCCGGTCAGTGCGCCGAAACGCGGAATCAGGCAGCAGGTGCCGCGCGGGTTTTCACCGCGCGGCAGCATCGACTCGATGTACACCGCCACCACATCGCCTTTTTCCGCGCCTTCTATCATGATCGGGCCGTTCTGCGGATTCAGGAACGGCACCTTCAATTTCTGGCTCGGCATGTCCTGTTCGGTTTGAATCTTGCCGTCGAAGGCGTCGCGCGTTTGCACGATCACGCGGTCGCCCGGCGCAATGTGCAGTACCGGGTCCGAATAGGGACCCATCGTGTAGTGAAACTTGCCCTGGCGCTCTTCCGTCAGTTCATGGGTTTGTCCGATTGCGCCGCGAGCCACGCCGCGCGTATGCATGATCGAATCTTTAAGCCAGTTCATCTCGGTTCCTAATTGAGTAAAGACGTTGTCAAATGTCGAAGTGGCAATGCTCGCCGCTTCGTAAAAAAAAGCAAAAAAATAAAAGCGACGTTTCAGACCGAGATCAGCGACCTGACGTTGTTCTCTTCCATCTGATCGCCCCGACCCACAGAGACAACCTGGCCGCGCACCAGCACGACGTAGTCGTCCGCAACGGACTGGGCGAAATCGTAAAATTGTTCGACCAGCAGGATCGCCAGCGTCCCTTTGAGCGACTGGATCACCGCTTCGATTTCCTTGACGATCGAAGGCTGGATACCCTCGGTCGGCTCGTCGAGGATCAACAGGTTGGGGTTGGTCAGAAGCGCGCGCCCGATCGCCAGTTGCTGCTGCTGACCGCCTGACAGATTGCCGGCAATGCGCTTGCGCATTTGCTTAAGCACCGGAAAAATATCGAAGACGTCATTGAAGGTGAAGCGGTGCGTGGCGAGCGCAGCCCGCCGCTCGCCAGCATATGCGCCGATCTGCAGGTTTTCCTCCACCGACAGCAGCGGGAATATCTCGCGGCCCTGCGGGACATAGCCGAGCCCGGCCAGCGCGCGCTTTTCCGAACGCGCACGCGTGAGGTCGTGCCCATCGAGCGCGATCTCGCCGGTCCTCACCGGTAGCAAGCCGACCAGGCACTTGAGCAAGGTCGTCTTACCCACGCCGTTTCGGCCCAGCACCACTGTGCAGGCTCCGTCGGCCACGTTCAGGGAGACGTCGCGCAGCGTATGGCTGCCGCCGTAGAATTGATTGAGTTCCCGTATCTGCAACATGATTCACCGCCCCAGATAAACTTGAATCACGCGTGCATCGTTGCGTACCTTGTCCATCGACCCCTCGCCCAGCAGCTGACCTTCATGCAATACGCTGACGAGGTCCGCTATTTCCCCGACAAAATCCATGTCGTGTTCGATCACGACCACCGCGCGCTGCGGCGATTTCAGGCCGGCGATCAACTCGACCGTGCGCGCCGTTTCGTGATCGGTCATCCCGGCCACCGGTTCATCGAGCAAGATCACGTGAGGATCGCCGACCAGCAGCATGCCGATCTCAAGCCATTGCTTCTGCCCGTGCGACAGCGTCCCGGCGATGCGGCGGCCTTCGTCGACCAGCCCTATCATCTTGAGCACCTCGTCAACGCGATCGTGCTGCTCGCGCGTCAGGCGCGAGCGCATCATCGCCATGTAGCCTCGGCCGTTGCGGATCGCAAGCTCGAGGTTCTCGCGCACGTAGAGCGCCTCGAATATGCTCGGCTTCTGAAACTTGCGGCCGATGCCCAGACGCGCGATCGCGGTTTCGTCGAGCTGCGTCAGATCGATGGTCTTGTTCAGAAATACTTCGCCGCTAGTCGGACGGGTCTTGCCGGTGATTACGTCCATCAAGGTGGTCTTGCCGGCGCCGTTCGGGCCGATGATGGCGCGGATCTCGCCGTAGCGCAGCTCCATCGACAGGTTCGTGATCGCGGCAAAACCCGCGAAACGCACCGACAGGCCGCTGATGTAGATCGCAGTTTCTGACAGTACTGTGCTCATCGGCGCGCACCCATTCCCGTATTGGAGGCCGCGGCTTTCAAGGTGCCCCACAAACCGTTGCCGAAATACACGGTGATGATCAGGGTCACGCCCGCAAGGATGAACGGCCACACGCTGGGCAGTTGCGCACTGAGCCAGAACTTGAGGCCGTTGACCAGGATTGCCCCGACGATCGCGCCGATCAAGGTTCCGCGCCCGCCGATCGCGACCCAGACCGCGATCTCAACTGAGAGCTGCGGCGAGACGATGGTCGGATTCACGATGCCGACCTGCGGCACATAGAGCATGCCCGCCAATGCCGCGAGCACCGCCGACAGGCACCAGGCCAGGAGCTTGAGCGTGTGCGTGCGGTAACCGAGAAAGCGCATCCGTGCTTCGTCGTCACGCACGGCGATCAGGGCACGCCCAAAACTCGAACGCGCCAGAAACCGCACGCCGATGTAGGCCACGACCAAGAGCAGGCACGAACACACGGCCAGCCCGATCTGGGTCGACACGGCCTCGAGCCGATAGCCGGCGATACGGGTAAAGCCGGTCATGCCGTTATTGCCGCCCAGCCCGATATCGTTGATAAACAGCAGCAACATCAGCGCATAGGTCAACGCCTGGGTAATAATGGACAAATAGACGCCGTTGATCCGCGAGCGGAACGTGACGAAGCCGAACGCGCCGGCCACCGCAGCGGTCAGCGCGATCGTGACCAGTACGGTAACGTCGAGCCGTTCGAACACATGCCAGAACGCGGGGAAGGCACTCGCGCCCATGTATTGCATGAAATCGGGCAACACATGGGTGTCGAGATAGGCAGCATTGAGCAGGTACATCGCCATCAGATAGCCGCCCATCCCGAAGAAGATCCCGTGCCCCAGGCTCAGGATCCCGCATAAGCCCCACACGAGGTCCAGCGCCAGCGCCAGCAGTGCGAAGCACATGATCTGGCCGATCAGGTTGATGCCGAACAGCGACAAATGCAGCGCATTGCTGGCCGGGATCGCGAAGTAAGCGAACGGCAAGTACAGCGTGACCAGTATCAGTACCGGCACGATGCCGAACTCGATCGACTGATCCATCCATTTTGTGGCGAACACGACACGTCTCCTGCAAGCGTTCTACATTCAATTCGGTGAACAAACATCAACCGCAAATCAACTGCGGGTCTTGAGTGCGAAGAGCCCCTGCGGCCGTTTCTGGATAATCAGCACGATCAGCAGCAGCACGACGACCTTGGCCGCGACCGCACCATAGAAAGGCTCGATGAACTGATTGATCTCGCCCAGCGCCAGCGAGGAAACCACCGTTCCCGCCAGGCTTCCAGCACCGCCCAGCACCACGACCATGAACGAGTCGACCACGAAGCCGGTGCCCATCGACGGGTTCACGCTTGCGATCTGCGTCAGCACGACGCCAGCCAGCCCCGCCAGGCCGCCGCCCAGACCGAATGCGAGCCGGTCGATCCGAGGCGCCGGTACTCCCAGGCAGCGGGCCGTGTCGCGCAGCTGCGTAGTGGCGCGCATCAGCAAGCCAAGTTTGGTAAAGCGGATTACCGCGAAAGTCGCAAGGAAGATCAGCAGCGCCAGCACGATCGCGAATACGCGGTTGTAGGTGACGAAGAACCCTGGCGATACCTGCACGCCACCATTGAGAAAATCGGGCGTCACGAACTCGACGTTTTGCGAACCGAACAGGACTTGCACCAGTTTGATCAGCGCAATACTGACGGCCCAGGTCGCCAGCAGGGTTTCAAGCGGCCGCCGATAGAGGAAACGGATCACGAAGAATTCGAGCAACATTGCGCACGCGGCGCAGATCAGAAACGCCACCGGAATCGCAACGAAGATGTATGCGCCGAACACGCCAGGTAAATAGCTCTGCATGAAACGCTCGACCAGGTAAGTCGAGTAGGCGCCGATCATGATGAATTCGCCGTGCGCCAGATTGATGACGCCCATCAGGCCGAATACGATAGACAAGCCCAGTGCCGTGAGCAGCAATACGCCCGCATAACTGAGACCGCTGAAGATAATCGATAACCCGCGGCCGAACATCAGCCATGTGTTGATGCCCTGGATCGCTTTTTTTGCGGCCGCGATGACCTCCGGGTCGCTTTGCACGCCGGGCTGCAGGATAAAGTTTTCCAGCGATGTCAACGCGGCTTCGCTGGGCACCTCGGCCACCGCTTGAATCGCAGCGAGGCGTGCTTCTCTTGCATCGCTGTTCAGGCCGCGCTTGGCCATGGCGAGCTTGAGCACAGTGAGCACTTGCGTGTCGTGCTCACTGTGTACCGCGCGTGTCACGATGGTCGGATCGAGCAGCGGAAAAAATTTGTCGACCTGTTGCGCAGCTGCAAGGCGCGCTTCGCGATCGGCAGCGAACAAGCCCGTCTCTGCGGCGGCTACGGCCAGCTTGCGCATCATCACGATGCTAGGCACGTAAGGCGACATGCCGGCCGGAACCGATGCCGGCGCAGCGAGCGTCACCGCGTCGACCGGCGAGTTGCCCAGCGAGTTGCCCAGAATGACCGCCTGCCCGTTCGTGCCGCACGCAAACGCGCCATTGCGTATCGCACCCATCACCTGGGTTGCCCATTCGCGCGCGCCCTGATCGGCCGATACGCCGGCCTCGACCAGTTTGCCCAATGCCGCGGCGGGGTCGCCATCCGTATCGCAAAATGCCGCAATTACCGCCGTGCGGCTTGCATATGCACTCGCATCGCCCGGCGTCGCCGCGAACGCGAGATGTCCTGCAAGCAGCCAAACCACCGCCATGCCAAGTCGAAGAAACCGCCCGAAAGCTATCATTTCCATTTTCATCCGAACCACGATCTGCCACGCGAACGGGCACCGGCAGCGGCATCGCCGCCGCGCCGGCACCGGTCCGGCATCAGCGTTATGCCTTGCCGATAAACGGGCTGAACGGCACCGGCTTGACGATATCCTTGGACTTCCACAGGATATCGAAGCCCTGATTGGCGTTGATCGACCCGATCATGTCGCCACGCCACAGGTACTGGCTGGCCGGGTCCATTTTTGCCGTGTAGCCGGCCGGGTCGACGATGGTCTGTCCGGCCAGCGCCTTTCGAACCGCATCGGTGCCGGTTGACTTGGCCTTCTGCGCAGCCTGTGCCCACAGGTGGATGCCCAGGTAGGTCGAGACCATCGGGTCGATCACCATATCGGGGCGGTGCTTGAGCTGGTTGGCGGCCACATAGTTCTTCCAGTCCGACTTGAATTGCCGGTTCTCCGGCGTATCGACGTTCTGGAAATAGCACCAGCAGCTCAAGTGGCCTACCAGCGGCTTCGTGTCCAGCCCTTCAAGATCGCTGTCGACCACATCGAGACCCAGGATCGGAATATCGGTCGCGCGGATACCCTGGTTGATCGCCTCCTTGAACATCGCGGGTATCGAATCGCCGACCACCGTCATCACGACAATCGCCTGGCCGCCCGGCTGGGCTGCGAAGTCCTTGATATCGCGCACGATGGTCTGGAAATTGGATTGCCCGAACGGCACGTAATGCTCGCGCCATGCAGACTCCGGAATGTTCTTGGTCTTCAGGTAGCCCTTGAGCATCTTGTTGATCGTGCGCGGCCATACATAGTCGCTGCCGATCATGTAGAAGCGCTTCGCTTCCCCGCCTTGCGTGCTCATCAGATAATCGATTGCGGGGAGCACCGAGCTGCTCGGCGGGGAATTCAGGTACACCACGTTTTTCGACTGCTCTTCGCCTTCGAAGTGCAGCGGGTAGAACAGCAAGCTGTCTTGCGCTTCCACAACCGGCAGCACGGACTTGCGCGACACCGAAGTCCAGCAGCCGAACACTGCGGCCACCTTGTCGCGCAGGATCAACTGCTTGGATAGCTGCGCGTACATCGGCCAATCCGAGGCCGGGTCGACCACCACGCCCTGCAGCTGGCGGCCTAGCACGCCGCCCTTTGCGTTGATCTGGTCGATCGTCATCAACGCGGTGTCCTTGAGCAGCGACTCGTTGTTGGCCATCGTCCCCGATTGCGAAAAGAGCAAGCCAAGCTTGATGGGATCTCCGCCTGCGGCGGCAAACGACGCTGTGGGAAGTGCTACACCCGCCGCACTGGCCAAGCCCGAACCGACTACCGACAAAAACGTCCGTCTTTTCATTACTTAAACTCCGACTTTAGGTAAGAAACTCAAAAACAAAAAAAGCCCGAAACCAGACGCGCTGGTTTCGGGCTTTTTTGGCCGGGGTCGCTCAAGACGCCTTTGTCTCGAACAACAAAAAAATGCTGAGCGGTTCACGCTTGCCATGCATGGCATAAGACAGCGCATGACTCTAAGCAAAGGCCATGCCAATCATGGCCGGCTGAGTACGGGAAACGACCATAAGCCTTGCGGAATTTGATCGCTTGCATTTCAGCCAGCGCAAAAGGCATCATAAAAAAGAGCAGGACGGCGGCTTCGCATGCGATGCGGGCGCCCGGCTTTATCACCGTGCTGCACAGTTATCGTGCAGCAATGCACAAAACCGAACTGCCCATCGGCAGTGCAACGACTTCTTCATGGCTCGTGCCCAATGACCAGTGAAACATCCAGCAACCCGCTGGACCCTATCAAAATCGGCGTGCTGTACTCGGGTTCCGGCGTGACGTCAGCGGTCGAACTTACGCAACTGCGTGCGACCGTTCTCGCGGTGGAAGAACTCAATCGTGCGGGCGGGGTGCTCGGTCGCGAGATCGAGCTAGTGTGCCTGGACCCGCAATGCCAGCCGCGCCACTATGCGAGCCTGGCCGAGCAGTTGATCCTGGAGCACCGCGTGCGCGTCATCATCGGCTGCTACATGTCGAGTACCCGCAAAGCCGTCATCCCCATCGTCGAACGGCACAACGCGTTGCTGTTCTATGCCACCCCTTACGAAGGATTCGAATACAGCCGCAACGTCATTTATACGGGGGCTGCGCCAAACCAGAACACGCTGCCGCTGGCGGGCTTCATGCTGACCAACTTCGGCTCACGCGTGTGCATGATCGGGTCGGACTACGTGTGTCCCTACGAGTCGAATCGTGTCATGAGCGATTTGATTCTCGAGCGCGGCGGGGAAAAGGTCGATGAAACCTATCTGGCACTCGATGCGCCGTGGGAAAGCTATCTGGATGCCGCCAAACGCATCAAGCAACTGGCGCCCGATTTCATTTTTTCGACCGTCGTCGGCGAGGGGATCGCGCATCTGTATCGGGCCTTCGCCAGCGTCGGACTCGATCCGTATCGGATGCCGATCGCCAGCCACATGACCTGCGAGGCAGACGTCGCCATCATGGGCTCCGCCGTATGCGAAGGCCACATTACGTCAGCCACTTATTTTCAGAGCCTGGACACGATCGCGAACCGCGCAGCCGTCGCTCGCTATCGAGCCCGTTTCGGTGACGAACTTACGACCAATATGTGTTGGGAAGCCGCTTATTTCCAGATGTACCTGCTTGCCGATGCGATCCGCCGCGTAGGCTCCGACGACCCCACCCTGCTGCAGCGCGTACTGCCAGGGCTGGAATTCGATGCGCCGCAAGGTCGAGTGAGAATCGACGAGCACAATAACCATACTTACCTGCATCCTCTGATCGGAAGGGTCAACGCGCACGGGCGCTTCGACATCATCGGCAGGGCCCCCGACCGTGTCAAGGCCGACCCGTATGTGGTATCGCACACCACGCCCCCCTGGACGGCGGACGTCAACCCCGACCTGCTTCGGTCCAGAGGCGATCGATGAAACGCTCCGCCCAGACGCCTGCTATCCTGCGTGGCCTGCGCACGCTCAAGGTGGTGGTGATTCATCCGCAGGATCAAGACGGTGACGAGCTGCTCGCGCAACTGCAACGTATCGGCTGCGATGTCGAAGTGTTCTGGCCTCGTCTTGACTGCCTGCCGACCGGCACCGAGTTGATCGTGATGGCCGTGCGCCCGGAGACCTTGTCGCTCAGTTATCCGTGGCTCGATCATCCAGCGTGTCCCCCTGTCATTCCGGTGGTGGCTTATGAAAATCCCACCACCATCGAGACGGTGCTGCAATTGAACGCGTTCGCGACGATCCCCTCCCCGGTACGATCGGCCGGTCTGTTGACGGCGATTGCGCTCGCGCTCCACCAATCGAAGGCCAGCCGGTTGCGGGAGCGCTACATCGAACGGCTCGAACAGAAACAGGCGAAAGTACGAGTGATCCAGCAGGCCAAGCAAATCATGATGGACTCGCGCGGTGTGTCGGAGGAAGAGGCTTATCAACTGCTGCGCTCTCAAGCGATGCTGCGGCGCGAGCAGATCGAAGCCGTCGCCGGCGAGATCGTGAAGGCGCATGAGCGGCTGAGTTTCTGAACGCGACAGTCGCGCAGCTCGCATCACCAACGCGCCATGAAGGGCGTCGGTCATGCTCTGATCGACGCCCTGGCTGCTGTGCGCGCCGTCGGTACCGCGCTAGGTAGCTGCCGCTGACTTCTCGCACCGGTCCGCGCCTATGCCAAAATACGCACCGAGCTTTCGCGGTCCCATTGTCGCGTCATCGCCGCAGCGATGAACGCTTTCTTGTCCGCCGCATCGACCACGCCGGCATCCATTTCGATCTGCGCTTTTTGCAATAGCGCTTGTGCACCGGCGTCGAATGCGATCGCCTTGAGGTGCCCAAACGCATCACGCACAAAATCAATTGCGGCAGACTCGTTCATCAGCTCCGCCGCACCCGCGTCCGAAAGAATGATAGCAACCGCATCGAACATCACGGAAGGCATTCCCGCCAACTGCCCGTTCGCCGGCAGCAAGCCGCCATCGGACAGTTTCGCGCCCCCGACCTTGGGGGCGACGATCTTGACGGTCGCGCCGGCCTCCGCTGCGGCACGGCTGATCGTCCTGATTGCTGCGGCGTCCGACCCGTCGGCTACCAAAATCCCGATCGTGCGCCCTTCGAGCGTGTCCTTCATCTTGCCGATGATTTGCAAAGCCGGCGATGGCTCGCGCTCCTGCACCGGGATCGCGCTCGCGGGCGCGTCCGGCAAGGTCTCTAATGCGAGCGCATCGGCCACCCGCTGCCCCAGATCCTCATCGATATTGAGCAGATGGCCGACCATCGCTTCTCGCACGTGCACGGCGTCCACCTTGGAGAGTTCAAACGCCAGCGCCGTCGCGATGTGAGCCTGTTCGTGCGCGGTCTGGCTGATGTAGAACTGGCGCGCCTGACTGTAGTGGTCGGCAAAGCTGGCGGCGCGGATGCGGCTCTTCTCACCGCTTTCACTCACGGCGGCGCTGCGAAAGCCGCTCGCCGGAATTTCGCGCGGCGTATCCTGCTGCAGCGAACTCGGCTCATAGCTGACCCTGCCCTTGGGCTGCTCCATTTGCATATGCCCGTCGCGCTGCTGATTTGCCATCGGGCACTTCGGCGCATTAATCGGAAGCTGATGAAAATTCGGCGAGCCCAGGCGCGATAGCTGCGTATCGAGGTAAGAAAATAAACGCCCCTGCAGCAACGGATCGTTGGAAAAATCGATACCTGGCACGATGTGCGACGGACAGTAGGCAACCTGCTCCGTTTCCGCGAAAAAGTTATCGGGCCAGCGATCCAGCACCATCCGCCCTATTACTTGCAAAGGCACCAGTTCCTCGGGAATCAATTTGGTCGAGTCGAGGTGATCGAACGGGAATTGATCGGCTTGCTCTTGTGTGAACAGTTGCACCGCGAACTCCCACTCGGGGAACGCGCCGCTTTGCACCGCCTCGAACATGTCGCGGCGGTGAAAGTCCGGATCCGCGCCCGCGATCTTGACCGCTTCGTCCCACACCGTCGATTGCAAACCCAGTTTCGGCCGCCAATGGAACTTGACGAAGGTGGACTCGCCCTTTGCGTTGATCAACCTGAAGCTATGGATGCCAAAAGCCTCGATCATGCGCAACGAACGCGGGATGGTGCGGTCGGACATGATCCACATCACCATGTGCATCGACTCCGGGGTCAGCGAAATGAAGTCCCAGAAGGTATCGTGGGCCGTCGCCGCTTGCGGAAAGCCGCGATCAGGCTCCATCTTGACGGCGTGGATCAGGTCTGGGAATTTGATCGCGTCCTGGATGAAGAACACCGGGATGTTGTTGCCGACCAGATCCCAGTTCCCTTCCTTCGTATAGAACTTGACGGCGAACCCGCGCACATCGCGTGGCGTGTCCACCGAACCAGCGCCCCCCGCCACCGTCGAAATACGCGTGAACAGCGGCGTCTTCTCGCCCACTTCGGTAAGGATTCTGGCCGTCGTGTACTTCGCGAGCGACTGCGTCAGTTCAAAATAGCCATGCACTGCCGTACCGCGAGCGTGCACGATGCGCTCCGGAATACGCTCGTGGTCGAAGTGCGTAATTTTTTCACGAAGGATGAAATCTTCCAACAAAGAGGGGCCACGCGAGCTGGCCTTCAATGAATTCTGATTGTCGGAAACCGGCAGGCCTTGATTGGTGGTCAGAGACGGATGCGTTCCGCCGGCGGTCTGATGCAGCTCGCCTGCGGTGCCTGCATGCGAGCTGCTTTGTGAATTGCGTTGCGCGTTGCCTTGATTAGGTGCCGCAGCCTTGGCAGGTTTGCGTTTGCTGGGGCCTTCCGCGGTAGCTTTGGCGGCATCTTGCGAAGTCGATTTTTCATTTTTCATGATCGTGGTTCCTTGCGTTTAAGCGAGTTGTTCGATGAGAGGGCGTTGCACGTGAGATCAAATCAATTTATCCAACGTGATCGGCAAGTCACGCACGCGCCGGCCCGTCGCGTGATACACCGCGTTGGAAATCGCCGCGGCCACGCCGGTGATACCGATTTCGCCTATGCCCTTGGCCCCGATAGGATTAACCTCAGTGTCCTGCTCGTCGACAACCACGACATCGATCTCGTGGATGTCCGCGTTGACCGGCACGTGGTATTCGGCGAGGTTGCCGTTCACGTAGCGGCCATAACGCAGATCGAGGTCGGAACGCTCGAGCAAAGCCATGCTCAGTCCCCACACCATGCCGCCCATCAATTGACTGCGTCCCGTCTTGGCATTGAGCAACTTGCCTACGCCATAGGTCCCCGCCAGCCGCGTAACCTGCACCGTGCCCAGCGCTTCATCGACACGCACTTCGGCAAACACCGCGCCGAAGGAATGCATCGCCAGGCGCTGCTGCTCTTCGCCGGGCTTGACATCGCTGCGCGCTTCGAGCGGCTGGCCACCCAAGCGGCCTAGCACTGCGGCAGGGCTGTCGCGTCGGCTTGGATCGCTTGCGAGCTGCAGCCAGCCGTCGACTATCTGCACTTGATCGGGGTCGAGTTTGAACAGCGCAGAGTTGCTGTCGGCCACCGCCGCGTTGATCACTCTGCGGCGCAACGCGAGCGTTGCCGCTTTGACGGCCGGCCCCACGCTCGCCGCCGATTGCGAGCCGCCGGAAACCGGCGCCGGTGGAAAGTTGCTGTCGCCCAACTCGAACACCACGCGTTCGATCGGAAAGCCCATCGCGTCGGCGGCAATTTGCGTCATGATCGTGTACGTGCCGGTGCCCAAGTCCTGCGACGCCGAACGCACCAGCAATCGGCCATCCGGCATCAGGCGCGCCGAAGCCGAGGCCGCCGAACGCCGCGTCGGGTAGGTCGCACTCGCCATGCCCCAGCCAATCAAGATATTGCCTTCGCGCATCGAACGCGGCTGCGGATTGCGCGCCGACCAGCCGAAGCGCTGCGCGCCCTGTACGTAGCATTCACGCAGCGACTTGCTGGAAAACGGTTTGTCTTTGTCGGGGTCGGTCTGCGCATAATTGCGCAATCTCAGTTCGATCGGGTCGATACCCAACTGATAAGCGAGCTCATCCATTGCCGATTCGAGCGCAAAGCTGCCGGTCGCCTCGCCCGGTGCGCGCGTGAAGGTCGGCACGCCGAGATTGAGCTTGACCAGGCGATGGCTGGTCGCTTGATGAGCACATGCATACAGGGTGCGGGTGACCATCGCCGACGGCTCAGTCCAGTCTTCCATCACCGACGTGTTCGATATCACGTCATGCCGCATTGCCGCCAGATGCCCGTTCGCGTCGCTGGCCAGTTGCAGCCTTTGTTCGGTGTGCGGGCGCGCACCCACCGGCCCGAACATCTGCGTGCGTTCGATCGCCAGCTTCACAGGGCGGCCGAGCTTTTGTGCGGCCATCGCGGCCAGCACCACATGCGACCAGACCGACCCTTTGGAGCCGAACCCGCCGCCGGTGTAAAAACATATCGTGCGCACGTTTTCGGGGGGGATGCCGAAGGTCTTGGCCACGGTCTTGCCAACACCTGCGACGTATTGGGTCGAGTCATAGAGCGTTAGCCGCGGACCATCCCATTGGGCAATCGTGGCGTGCGGCTCCATCGCGTTGTGGTGTTCGATCGGCGTGGTGTAGACCGCATCGAAATGCGCGGCCGCACTCGCGAAAGCGGCGGTGGGATCGCCACGCAAGCTGTCGGTCGGACCGCCCGTAATACTCTTGGGCGGATACGCGCCGCCTTTGAGTCGCTCGAAATCGAGCGCCGCAGGCGCGCTTGTATAGGTCACTCGCAAATGATCGGCGGCGTCGCGCGCCTGTTCGAGCGTCTGCGCTATCACCACGGCGATCGGCTCACCGTTGTAATGGACTTCGTCATCCTGCAACAGAGAGAGTGCACGGCCCGAGGGCGGCTGTTGCGCCGCGCCTCGACCTTTCTCCGGCAAAGCTTGCGCGTTCTGATACGTCAGCACCAGCAAGACACCCGGCATACGCTCGACTTCCGCGCTGTTGATGGCGGTGATGCGGCCGGCGGCCACCGTACTTTGCACGAGCGCCGCGTAGGTTAAGCCCGGCACCACGAATTCGGCGGCATAGTGCGCCTGGCCGGTTACCTTTGCAACGCCGTCTTCGCGGTCTATGCCCTGACCAACATAACCTATTGGGGCATTCATTGCACGCCTCCTGCGAGTGCGAGCGAACGCTCTACCGCACGCCGCGTCAGTTCCACTTTGAACCCGTTGTGAGCATAAGGGCGAGCACCGCTCATCGCCATGCGCCCCGCCTCGGCTCGCGTATCCGCGGTTAGCGGCTGCCCGCGCAACGCGGCTTCGGCAGCATGCGCACGCCACGGCTTGTGAGCGACACCGCCCAGCACGATACGCACATCGCGCACCACGCCGCCATCCAGCTCAAACGCGGTTGCCGCCGAAACCAGCGCGAAGGCGTAACTTGCCCGGTCACGCACTTTCAAATAGTGGGCGTGGTCGCTGAACCGCGAGCGCGGCAAGTCGACCGAAACGATCAGCTCATCGGGCGCCAGATTGGTATCGCGCTCGGGGGTGTCGCCCGCCAGCCTGTGAAAATCGGCGATGGCGATGCTGCGCGCGCCGTTGGGCCCTTCGACGTTGACGACCGCGTCCAGCGCATTCAACGCGACGCTCATGTCGGAAGGGTTGACCGCAATGCACTGCGGGCTCGCGCCAAAAATCGCGTGGTTGCGGTTCTGGCCATCGAGCGCTGCACATCCGGATCCAGGCGCCCGCTTGTTGCAGGCATCGAATGCGGTGTCATAGAAATAGCCGCAGCGCGTACGTTGCAACAGGTTGCCGCCCACGGTCGCCATATTGCGCAATTGCGGCGAAGCGCCCGAGACCAGCGCCTGGGTCAGGAGCGGATAACTGCCCCGCACCACCGGATGCGCCGCTACATCGCTGTTACGCGCCAGCGCACCGATGCGCAAGCCACCATCGGGCCTGACGGTGATATCGCTCAGGGGCAACTGATTGATGTCGATCAACAGCACCGGACGTTCGATGCCGCCTTTCATGAGATCGAGCAGGTTGCTGCCGCCGCCAATGAATTTCGCGCCGGGCTCGCGGATCTGCTGGAGCGCACTGGCGACATCGCCGGCGCGCTGATATGAAAATGAATTCATGGTGCCTCCAGGCTAAGTGCGACCGCGCAAACGCAGCGCGAGCCGCGCTTCGTCAAGTCGATTTGATCAGGACCGTGCGCACTGCCGCAACGATGTTGGGATAAGCACCGCAGCGGCAGATATTGCCGCTCATGCGCTCGCGAATTTCCGCATCGCTGAACGTGGTCTGGGTCGCCTTGACATCCTGAGTGACGGCACTGGGCATGCCGTCGCGCATTTCCTGGATCGCACCCACCGCGGAACAGAGTTGCCCCGGGGTACAGTACCCGCACTGAAAGGCATCGTGCTCGATGAAGGCCGCTTGCAAAGGATGCAATACCGGTTGTTGGGCGATATTCAATGCCGTGGGGGTGGCGCTGCTCGTTTGCGCAAGGCCCTCTATCGACGTGATGTTCTGCCCTTGGTGCATGATCGCCAGCGTCAGGCACGCGTTGATCCGCCGCCCGTCCACCAGTACTGTGCATGCACCGCACTGTCCGCGATCGCAGCCTTTCTTGGTGCCGGTCAGATGCAAGGTTTCGCGCAACGCGTCCAGCAGAGTGAGCCGCGGCTCAGCGAGAAACTCGTGTTGTTGACCGTTGACCTGCAGGGTCATCGGCACAGGGGCGACATAGTTTGCGACCGGCTGCGCAGCGGCTGAGGCCATCGCCCGCTGATCCTCTGTCATGGATGTCGCCGCGCGCAGCCGACCCGCTGCGCCGACAAAAGCCATGATCGCGGCGGTAGAACACAAGAAGGTGCGTCGCGTCACTCTCGACCAGGTCATGAGTTCCTGCTTATCGATCGGCGATGAAACGGCGGTTTTTTTTTCGGACATGCATAGCCTCCTGTGTCGTCTTCTGTGTCGTCTTCTGTACTTCCGTACCCGTGTGCGACTGCCCGTGGTCGCGCGCCATACCCAAATTTACTGATGCCGGCATCTTTTACACGCGCATACGCGACTGCGCGGCTCCGACAATCGGGCAGCGGGTCGCTGGAACCCGTTATCCGCCTTGCAGTGGCGAACTTTTACCGAGATGGGCATGCAACTAGCGTGCCGGAGAGTCAGCGGCTCAACGCGGCAACAAAGGCAAGGCGACACAAAAATTGTCGGCAACGCTCGCCATTGCGGCGTGTCCAATTTTTGAGGATGACTTCTTCGACACTCAAGACTCACAATCGATGGGGAGAATTTCATGGAATACATCATTGCAGCCCGTTTCGATCAGCAGGACCAGGTAACGCAAACCGTAGAAGCATTAAAGCGCTCGCACATCGACGCGGACGCGATAGCGTCGTTTTACCTGACACCGCCGCGTGAACAGGGAGCCATGGCGGAAGAACAGTTCGCGGAAATGGAACCGGCACACGAACGCGCAGAAAAGTCACCGGCAGGCAGCGCCAAGGGTATTGCCGCCGGAGCCGCAGCAGGCGCCGTGGTGGGTTTGGCGGGTGCGTCCGTCGCGGGGCCAGTCGCGCCGGCGATAGGCGCGCTGGCAGGCGCTTACGTCGGCTCCTTGACCGGCGGTCTATCCGAAATTAAAAAAACGCACGGCACTCATGCCACGGCTCCCGTCGACGAGCCCCGCAACGCCGGCTTGATGATTGCCGTATGCGTATCCGGACAGGCCCAGCAAGACGCCGTGGTCAAGGTGTTCAGAACGTTGGGCGGACGAGATATCGAGCACGGGGAAGGTACGGTAGCCGACGGACGTTGGCAAACCTTCGACCCGCTAAAGCCGATGAATCGGATCGACCAGGATCACGGGCGCTAGGTGTTCTTTGCCCTGGTCTGAAATGGAAGCGCTCAAGGTTGCAAAGGGCCGCAAGCTCTCTCACAAAAGCGTGCCCTGAAGCTTGAGGATTGTGAACCTCTATCGGCGCGTGTCGATGATGACCTTCGCGTTCGCGCCAGACTCGACGCGTTCGTGCGCCTTCGCGACTTCCGACAGAGGAAAAATTTCGACCTGAGGATGTTCCAGCGCCCCTCGTTTCAACAGAGGGGTGAGCACGTCGATGGCGGTCTTCCTCAGCTCGATGGACAACTTGTAGACGATAAAGAATCGCAGATTCACGAAACCAGCGATCATTGACAAGAAGGGGACCTCGATCGATTTAGCCCCCGAACCATAGATGATCACGTCGCCGCCGAACTTCAAGAGCTCCCCATATTTGCCGGCATTGGCTGCTGCGTCGACTTCAATGATGGCGTCCACACCTTTGCCGGCTGTAATCTCACGTACCGAAGCAACCACATCCTGCTCGTTGCGATTGATGACCCACTCGGCGCCAAGGCGGGAAGCGAGTTGGCACTTATCTCGACTGCCCGCCACGCCTATGACTCTTGCGCCCGAGAGCGCGGCCAATTGCGTCGCGTAGCCACCTACCGCGCCGGTGGCGCCGTAGACAAGAACAGTCTTGCCCAGAAGTCCCCCGCAAGCATGCACCGCGTACCAGGCCGTCAAAAGCGGAATCCCCAGCGACGCGCCCGTCTCGGTCGACACACTGTCAGGCAGAGGCGCAACCTGCTTTTCGGGCAAGGCGATCAGTTCGGCTGCGGTACCGAACGGTCGCTGCCACTGGCCGTTGATCGTCCAGACGCGCTGTCCGATCCACTGTTTCGAAACGCCCTCCCCGACTGCCTCGACGACGCCAGCGCCATCGCTGTGAGGAATAACGCGCGGAAATGCCATTGCGGAGATTGTGAAGCCCGATCGCGACTTGACGTCTGAAGGGTTTACGCCCGAGTGCGCAATGCGCACCAGGACTTCGCCCACTTGAGCGACCGGGTCCGGCTGCTCGTCAACGACGAGAACCTGTCCAGCAGGGCCTTTTGAGGCATAGTGCGCGGCCTTCATATCTTTCAACCTCCATCCACTTGGACGTTCACTACTAGGGGAGACTACGAACGGCGATTGTGCCCGGCGCCGCATATTGGCGAGGTAGGGTCGCGCCGTCGGCGAACGCGCTCGAATACACCATCATGCCGGCGGCATGTGCGCTGCAAAACGGTAAGGCCGCAACAGCGGCAAGAATGGCCAAGGCCGTGTGCTTTACATGCAGCGCTCTACGCATAGTGGCTTTCCCGTGGTTTTCGATCGATGCGATACCGCATATCGTATCAGTACCGCGGCACCCACGCAGCGCGCATGCAAATACGTCTCACCTCAGCTTATGCCAAGCGCGGCCATCCCGAGCTAACAATGCGTCAGCGCACGCGGGGCCGTCCGAACCTGCGGCATAGCCCTCAACCTTGTCGCCGCCGCTTTTCCACGCATCGATAAACGGCTGCACGGCACGCCAGCCGTTTTCGATATTATCGGCTCGCTGGAACAAGGTCTGATCGCCGATCAGGCAATCATAGACCAGCGTCTCGTAGCCCGTGGACGGCGTCATTTCGAAAAAGTCCGCGTAAGCGAAGCCCATCTCAACGTGTTCGACTTGCAGTTCGGGTCCGGGACGTTTGGCCTGGAAATCAAACCACATGCCCTCGTTGGGCTGAATCTGCACCACCAGAAAATTCGGCGTGAGCCTTTCGACGGCGCTCTCCCTGAACGGTGCAAACGGCGCCGGCTTGAAACAGATCGCGATTTGCGTATCGCGTGCGCTCAGTCGCTTGCCAGTGCGCAAATAAAACGGCACGCCGGCCCAGCGCCAGTTATCGACCATGACCTTGAGCGCGACATAGGTTTCGGTATCGCTGCTGCGTGCCACGTTAGGCTCGCTGCGGTAAGACACGACCTCCGTGCCGGCGATCTCGCCGGCACGATACTGGCCGCGTACCGAATTAGCCAGCGCCTCTTTCTTGGTTTGCGGCCGAATTGCACCCACCACCTTGGCTTTCTCGCCACGTACGGCGTCGGCGCCAAACGCCGATGGCGGCTCCATCGCAATCATGGCGAGCAGCTGGAACAAGTGGTTGGGCACCATGTCGCGCAGTGCGCCCGTGTGTTCGTAAAAATCGCCACGCTCCTCGACCCCGACCGTTTCGGCCGCGGTGATTTGCACATGGTCGATATAGTGGTTGTTCCAGAACGATTCGAATAACGCATTGGAGAAACGGCTGACCAGAATGTTCTGTACCGTTTCCTTGCCCAGGAAGTGATCGATCCGGTAGATCTGTTCCTCGGGCGCGCTCTTGAGCAAGCGCTCGTTCAAGGCTTTGGCGGACGCCAGGTCGGAGCCGAACGGCTTCTCGATCACGAGGCGCCGAAATCCGCCGCCTTTACCGCCTTGTCCACTCTCGGTGAACAACCCTGCCTTGCCAAGGCGATCGGCTACTTCGCCGAAAAAACGCGGTGCGGTGGCAAGATAGAACAGCGCGTTACCGGTGCCCGTTTCGGCCAGTTTGGCCGCTATGCCGGCATAGGTGGCATCGTCGAGAAAGTCGCCCTTGATGTAGGAAATACGCTTTGTCAGCTTGCTCCACAACGCGGGGTCCAGCGTCTTGGCGGCGCCTTTTGCCGCGCCTTTTGCGCTTTTCGCACGAGCCTTGCCCGTCGCGCGAATGAACGCGGCAAGGTGATCGCAAAACTGTTCGTCGGTGCTGTCGATATGATCGACGCCAACGATGTGCAGGCTCGCTCCGACCAGGCCGTCACGCGTGAGGTGGTATAGCGCCGGCATCAACAGGCGCTGCACCAGATCGCCATGGGCTCCGAACAAGAACAAGGTGGCTGCAGGCGCCAGCGGCGCCTTGCCCGGCTTGATCTTGGGTGGCGGTTTGATTTTGGCTAACGCCATTATTTGGACCCTTCTTCGACGTGACCGCCGAAGCCGAAGCGCATCGCCGAGAGCATGCGGTCGCCATAGGCATGCTCTTCTCGTGATCGGAACCGGGCAAACAACGCGTTGGACAGCACCGGCACCGGCACCGCCTCTTCGATGGCCGCTTCTATCGTCCAGCGCCCTTCGCCACTATCGGCAACCGAGCCCGAGTAATTGCCCAGCGACACGTCCTCGGCCAGCGCCTGCGCGGTAAGATCGAGCAGCCACGAAGAAATCACGCTGCCGCGCCGCCATACTTCGGAAATATCGGCCAGATCCAGATCGTAGCGCTCGCTCTTCGGCAGCGTCTCCGACGATTTTTGCTTGAGGACTTCGAAACCTTCCGCATAAGCCTGCATCAGGCCATACTCGATACCGTTGTGGATCATCTTGACGAAATGGCCAGAGCCAATCGGACCCGCGTGGATATAACCACACTCCGCACGGTCGTCGCTGTGCGCGCGACCCGGCGTGCGTTCGATCGAGCCATAGCCCGGCGCCAGCGTGTCGAAGATCGGGTCGAGCCGCTTGATCACCGCGGTGTCGCCGCCTATCATCATGCAGTAGCCGCGTTCCAGCCCCCAGACACCGCCCGAAGTCCCTACGTCCACGTAATCGAGTTTTTTCTCGGCCAGCGCCGCGCCGCGACGAATGTCGTCCTTGTAGAAGCTGTTGCCGCCGTCGATGATCGTGTCGCCCGCTTCGAGCAGCTTGCTCAATTGATCGACCATGTCCTCGGTCGGCTCTCCCGAGGGCAGCATCACCCACACTGCGCGGGGTTTGGCCAGCGCCTTGACCATCGCCTCGACGCTATCCGCGCCCTGCGCGCCATCTTTGACTATGCTGGCGATCGCGTCGCTACTGCGGTCGAACACCACCGTCTCGTGGCCCTTTTGCATCAAGCGGCGTGCGATGTTGCCGCCCATCCGACCCAAACCAATTATGCCGAGTTGCATGTGCTGGTACTCCCGCGTGTAGAGGTGGACTTGGGTAACGCTTGCCGCAAGCGCCTTGACGAGGTGTATTCAAGTCATGCGTGCTGCAAGCGTCCTGGTCAACTGAACTGAATGAAGTTGGCTAAATGAAGGCGGCAACGTGGACCGTGCCGAGCGAGCTCAGGTAATACTCGCCACCAGCGCTTTCACAATTTGCTTCAACCCGCCTTCGATATCGCCGCCCTTGATATGTACGCGCAGATAACGCCGCTTGCGCTCGGCCAGCACCTCGAGATCGCCGCGCGCCTGAGCCGCTTCGACCACACCAAAGCTGATTGCACGGCCTGGAATCGCCAGATCGTGCGCCGGGTCCGCCGTGATCTGCAGGAACACACCGGTGTTCGGACCGCCTTTGTACGCTTGCCCGGTCGAATGCAGGAAACGCGGACCGAAGCCGCCTACAGTGGCGACATGCTTTTCGTCGCGCAGCGTCTTGCGCAGTTCCGTGATGATCGCCTGATGCGATGGATTGCGTTCGATGTAAGCCAGCACGGCTGCGTAATCGCCCGGATGGAGCCGCGCCAGATGCGCCGCGATAATGCCTTGGGCACTACCATCGCTTTTCAGCGCGGCATCGCCATAGAACGCCAGCCGGCCATCTTCGGCGAATGCCGTTTCGGGCGCGAGCTTGCCGCTCTTCTCATAGGCATCGGTGAGCGCACGCGTCTTGAGCTTGCTCGCCTCCACGTCGGGTTGATCGAACGGGTCGATGCCGATGATGGACCCGGCAATCGCGGTGGCGATTTCCCAGCGGAAAAATTCCTGACCTATCAACGCAAGGTTCTTGAGCGTGATGCGCACAACCGGGTGCCCGGCCTGAGCCAACGCATCCACCTGACGATCGAGCTCTCCCATCGCATCGCCTTCCGCGCGCAAGAATGCGAATAGCCGATCGTTGCCATACACAATGGGCTTGCCTATCGGTTCGAGATCGACGGGGACTATGCCCTTGCCTTGCTTACCGGTCGATTCGGCCAGCAACTGCTCCAGCCACGACCCGGTACTGGCTAGCGAGGGCGAAGCAAACACCGTGACCTTGTCACGTCCCGCTTTCACCGACTCGCCGAGCACCACGCCCAGGTAGACACCGGGGTTGATGGCCGGCGGCGAACCCGCGTCGCAAGCCCGCACCATCGGCTGCGTGGCATCGAAGAATGCGCTCACGTCATGCCCCATCACACCCAAGGGCACCATGCCGAATACCGACAACACCGAATATCGACCGCCGATCGCCGGGTCGCCATGGAATATCGCCCGGTATCTGCGCTGCTTCGCGAGCGCCTCCAGCTTGGAGCCCGGGTCGGTCACCGCGATGAAATGCTTGGCCGCCGCCTTCTCTCCGACCGCCTTCTCGGCTGCCGCCAGGAAATAGGCATTCAATATCTCAGGCTCCAGCGTCGAACCCGACTTGCTGGAGACGATGAACACGGTACGCGAAAAATCGACCTTGCTTTCGATCTGCGCGATCTGCGCCGGGTCGCTGGAGTCGAGCACATGCAATGTGAGGCCGCCCTGCTTGGCCACACCCAAGGTTTTCTCGAGCACTTCCGGACCCAGGCTGGAACCGCCCATGCCAAGCAGCACCGCATCGGTGTAGCCTTCGGCGCGCAACGCCTTGAGCAATTGCGCAACGGCAACCGCATCGACCTGTTGACCTTGACCCGCTGCCAGCCAGCCCAGCCATTTGGCTTCGTCGCCACCCGTCCACAAGCTTGCGTCGCCAGCCCACAGACGGCGCCCCCAGCCCTCGCTGCGCGCGCGATCGAGGCTTTGCTCAACCGATTTCTTCAATGTATCGGGCAGGTCGTAGTGAACCTCGTTGAGGCGCTCACCGAGAAACGCAATGCGTTTGGCGCCTACCGCCGCGAGCAGCGCATCGGCCGCATCCGCGAACTGTCGCGCACCGTCTGCGACCAGCTCATGCGTCACGCCAGCCAAATCGAGCCCGAGGCGATCCGCATCCGCGAGCACCTTCTTTGCCGCGTCGACGCTAGCACCCAGCGTTTCGGCGACCTTGCCGTGCTCGCGAAACGCATCCATCGTTTTCGGCGGCATCGTGTTGACGGTGTCCGCTGCAATCAACTCGTCGACATACAAGGTATCGGGGTAGTCCGGATTCTTGGTGCCTGTCGATGCCCACAGCAAACGCTGCGGATGCGCGCCATGCTCCGCGAGCTTTTTCCAGCGTGGGCTGCGGCTGAGTTCGAGGTAGTCCTGATAGGCGAGTTTGGCGTTGGCGACCGCTACCTTGCCTTTGAGCGCTTTGAGCGTCTGCTGGTCGGCAGCCGTGGCTGCCGCCAATTTGCCATCGATTTTCTTGTCGATCTGCGCGTCGATCCGGCTGACGAAAAAGCTGGCGACGCTGGCGATGCGGCCCACGTCCTTGCCTGCCTTCACGCGTGCTTCCAACCCCTCCATATAGGCCTCGGCCACTTTGCGATAAGCCTCGCGGGAAAACAGCAACGTCACGTTGATGTTGATGCCCTCTTCGATCAATTGGCGTATCGCCGGCACGCCCGCATCGGTACCCGGCACCTTGACCATCAGGTTCGGTCTATCGACAGCTGCCCACAACCGGCGGGCCTCCGCCAAGGTAGCGGCGGTGTGGTTCGCGAGGTAGGGCGCGACTTCGAAGCTGATATAGCCGTCCTTGGCGGCAAGACGATCGTAGACCGGGCGCAGCGCATCGGCCGCGGCCTGGATGTCTTCGATCGCGAGACGCTCGTAAAGATCGACCACGCCGGTGTCGGCCCGGCTCAACACAGCCTGCAGGCTCGCGTCGTAATCCGAGCCATGTCCCATCGCTTTTTCGAAAATCGAGGGGTTCGAAGTGACGCCGGTCAAGCCGTCTTCTTCGATGTGCTTTTTCAGTCCACCGGAGGTTAAAAATTCGCGGCTGACGAAATCCAGCCACACGGCTTGCCCAGCCTCGCTCAATTGGCGCAGCATGTTACTCATCGTGTACTCCCTGCAGGTTTGGTTTGTTGCGCTCGCTGCGCTTGTTCTTTGGCGACCTTAACGACGTTCTCGACCGTAAAGCCGAATTTCGCCCGGAGTTTCTCGATCGGCGCCGAAGCGCCGAAGCTATGCATCACCACCTTCGCCCCGTTGGCGCCCACGTAACGGTCCCAACCCAGCGGACCCGCTTGTTCGACCGCGACACGCCCGCTCACCGCAGCAGGCAGCACGCTCTCGCGATACTCGGCGCTCTGTAATTCGAAAAGCTCCCAGCTCGGCATCGAGACGACACGCGCCGCAATGCCTTCGGCTTTCAGTTTTTCATAGGCTTCTATGCACAACGACACTTCGCTGCCGGTGCCGATCAGGATCACTTCGGCCGGCTTACCCTCGGTATCGGCCAGCACATAAGCGCCGCGTGCCGTGCCGCTTGCCGCAGCATAGACGCTACGATCGAACGTCGGCAAGGGCTGACGAGACAAAATCAGAGAAACGGGGTGTTTGGTTTGAGCGAGTGCAATCCTCCAGGCCTCGATCGCTTCGTTGGCGTCGCCGGGGCGCAGCGTGATCATGCCGGGTATGCCGCGCAGGTGCACGAGCTGTTCGATGGGCTGGTGAGTCGGGCCATCTTCGCCGAGACCGATGGAATCGTGCGTAAACACGAAGATCGTCGGCAGCTCCATGATGGCGGCGAGCCGCATCGGCGGCTTCATATAGTCGCTGAAGATCAGGAACGTGGCGGTAAAGGGTCGCAGGTACGATAGCGCCATGCCGTTGGCGATTGCGCCCATCGCGTGTTCGCGTATGCCGAAATGCAGGTTGCGGCCCGTATAGTCGCCGGCCTCAAAGCTGCCGGCCCCGTCGAACGTCAGTTTGGTTTTGGTCGAGGGTGCCAGGTCGGCTGCACCGCCGAGCAACCACGGTACCTTGACGGCAAAACCGTTGAGCGCCTTGCCGCCCGATTCACGTGTCGCCATACCTTTCGGGTCGGCCTTGAAATCAGGCAGTGCATCGGTCCACTGGTCGGGCATCTCGCCCGCGCGCATCCTGCGCAGCTCATCGGCGCGTGCGGGATCGGCTGCGCTGAGCGCAGCCAGCGCTTTTTCCCATCGTTCCAATTCCGGAGCGGCACGCTTGATCATCGCGTCGCGCAGCCGATTGCGCACGGCGTCCGGCACCAGGAACGAAGAGTCCTCGGGCCAGCCGTAAGCCTGCTTGGTCAAGCGGATTTCCTCGACACCGAGCGGCTCGCCATGCGCCGCCGCCGAGTTGTGCTTATTGGGCGAGCCGTAACCGATCACGCTGTCGACGACGATCAGCGTCGGCCGGTCCTGAGTACGCTTGAATTGTTCGATGGCAACGGCCAGCGCCGCGGTGTCGTTGGCGTCGGCGACATGCAGCGTCTGCCAGCCGTAACCGCGAAAACGTTCCGCCACACTTTCGCTGAATGCGAGCTCGGTGTGACCTTCGATCGTGACCGTGTTGTTGTCATAGATCCAACATAGATTGGCAAGCTTCAAGTGCCCGGCCAGCGATGCGGCTTCGCCTGAAACGCCTTCCATCATGTCGCCGTCGCCGCCCAGCGCATACACGCGATAGTCGAACAGAGTCGCGCCATCGCGATTGAAACGCCCGGCCAACCAGCCCTGCGCCATCGCCATCCCGACGCTGTTGGCATAGCCTTGCCCGAGCGGCCCGGTCGTGGTTTCCACGCCGGTCGTCATGCGGTATTCCGGGTGCCCTGGCGTCTTCGAATCGAGCTGACGAAACTGCTCGATGTCGGCTATGCTCACCGCCGGTTTGCCGCTCGGCTTACCGTCGGCATCGATCTCGATTACGCCGCTCAGATGCAAAAGCCCATAGAGCAGCATCGACGCGTGGCCCACCGATAGGACGAAGCGGTCGCGGTTGGGCCAATCGGGATGCTCGGGGTGATAGCGCAGAAACTGGCCCCACAGTGTGTATCCGACCGGTGCAAGCGCCATCGGCGTACCCGGGTGCCCGGAGTTGGCTTTTTGCACCGCGTCCATTGCGAGCGTGCGCAAGGTGTTGACACTGAGGAGATCCAGCGCAGCCTCTGAGCCGTCGTGGGGAATAGGGGAAGGGGTATTGGGTGTAGCAGTGGTCATCGTCGAACTCCCGATCATGATGGCGAAATTGGATCGAGCGAAACAGCAAGCCGCGGGCCCCTCCACTCAGCACCTCGTGGATTAGGCTAGCCCGTTGCTACATAGTTCACCCGGCCTTCACCCATAGCTTACGGAGCCAGCCATGGGGTCCCACGGGGGGATTGCGCAGACAATGGCACGGCCCGCGCAGACACTTCACGGCCCGGCGTGGATCGCAGCGATCTTGAGACCCTGCTTGCGCCATACTGCTGCTCCGCCTTCGAGGCCGGCGTCGTTCGAACCTATCGTGACGTTTGCCGGTAGCTCGATTTCAAGGTTACGCGCATTGCCGCCGCCGATAAATAGGCGATCGGGAGAAAACAGTGCTTCGAGTAGCGCCAGCGCGCGGCCGACCCGTTTGTTCCAGCGCTTTTTGCCGATCTTTTTATAGGCCGCATCACCCACGTATTCATCGTACGTTTTGCTCTTATGCATCGGATGATGAGCGAGCTCCATGTGCGGCATCAATTCGCCGTCGCGAAATAATGCCGTGCCCATGCCCGTGCCCAACGTGATGGCCAGCTCGATCCCTACGCCGGCAACCAGCGAGAAGCCTTGCATGTCCGCATCGTTGATCACTTTGACAGGTTTGTTGTCGAATTGCCGGGAGATCGCCTCGGCGAGCCGGAACCCGGCCCAGTCCGCGGTACCCAGATTGGGCGCGGTGATGATGATGCCGTTACGTACCACACCGGGGAAGCCCACCGAAATGCGATCGAAGGGCGGCAGCGACGCGGTCATGCCGACGAGCTTATCAAGCAACACCTCGGGGGGGCACGGATGCGGCGTCGGCACGCGCACCCGAGTCGTTTCCATTTCGCCTCGATGATCGATCACCACGGTTTTAAGCCCCGTGCCGCCGATATCGATGGCCAAGATGCCTGGTTTCATGTGCTGCTCTCCGATGGGTGGGCTAATTTGACCCAAGGAGTATGCAGCAAGTTCTCTTCCGCCCCTACAAACCTGCATGGATCTTCAGCCTGATCTTCAGTGCCCTCCACGCGACCAGTATAGTCAGTGGCGAGCGCTATAGCGAGGTGCGAACTTGCCAAAGCTCGGGGAATAACACCACATCCAGCATCTTGCGCAGGTACGAGGCGCCACTCGTGCCGCCGCTACCGGTCTTCAGGCCGATGATGCGCTCGACGGTCGTGACATGCCGGAAACGCCATTGCCGGAACGTATCTTCGAGGTCGACCAGTTCTTCGGCCAGTTCATACAGATCCCAATAACGCGCAGGGTCCTGGTACACCGCCAGCCACGCCGCCTCGACGCTCGCGTTGTGAACGGTCGGTCTGGTCCAGTCGCCATCCAGGCGCGCAGCATCAATCGCAAAGCCGCGGCGCGCCAACACCTTCACCGCTTCGTCATAGAACGACGGCGCGTCGAGCGTGGCCTTGAGCTCGGCGTGCACTTGCGGCCGATGCTCATGCGGTTTGAGCATCTGCGCGTTCTTGTTGCCGAGCAGAAATTCGAGTTGGCGGTATTGATGCGATTGGAATCCGGACGACACGCCCAAGTAAGGCCGGATCGAGGAATATTCCGACGGCGTCATCGTGGCAAGCACGCTCCACGCCTGAACCAGTTGTTCGAACACACGCGACACGCGTGCAAGCATTTTGAATGCCGGCGCCATGTGGTCATCGTGCACCGCCTGGACCGCCGCGCGCAGTTCATAAAGTGCCAGCTTCATCCACAACTCGCTGGTTTGATGCTGAATGATGAACAGCATCTCATTGTGGTCCGGTGACAAGGGATGCTGTGCATCGAGCAACGTACCCAGCGACAGATAATCGCCGTAACCCATCGTTTTCGAGAAATCGAGTTCGGCGTTATGCCAGCCGTCTTGCGCGGCTTGCACGGTCTGCTGATCGCTCGCTACGGCGGCACCGTGCCCGAATGGGCATCCACCGCTTTCGCCACCCCCTGCGCTGCCCTCCTCGCCCCCCCGTTCAACGCCTTCGCCGTGTGCTTCGGCAAGCGCCGGTGCCTGGGCGTCTGCGACCTGCACTGCCTTCTCCGCCACTCTATTTTCGGGTTGATTTGTTAGCTGATCCACTGGCTTATTCATGGTCTTGCTCCCGCTTCGTCGTATCCATCAGGTGACGAGTCCGCGTTTGCTGAACTCGGGTGCGCGCCAGGTTTCGGCGGCGAGAATTTCGTGCAGGATTTCGACTGCATCCCAGACGTCGACAAAGCGTGTATACAGCGGCGTGAATCCGAAGCGCAACACGCGCGGCTCGCGGTAATCGCCAATCACACCGCGCGCAATCAACGCCTGCATTACCTGATAGCCATGCGGATGTTCGATGCTCACATGTGAGCCGCGCTGGCCGTGCTCGCGCGGTGTAACGAGCTCGAGCGGAAAAGTGGCGCAGCGTTGCTCGATCAGTGCAATGAACAGATCGGTCAGCGCCAGCGATTTATGCCGCACCGCAGCCATATCGGTCTGTTCGAAAATATTCAGGCCACATTCGACCAAGGCCATCGAAACGATGCTCTGCGTGCCGCACAGAAAACGGCCGACCCCTTGCTCCGGCTGGTACTCCGGATGCATCGCAAACGGTGCGCTATGGCCCCACCAACCCGACAGCGGTTGCGAAAATTCGTTTTGAAGCGCAGGCGCGACCCAGAGGAAAGCAGGAGCGCCCGGGCCGGCGTTCAAGTACTTATAGGTGCAGCCCACCGCGTAATCGGCTTGTGCGCCGTTCAAATCCACCGGCACCGCACCGGCGGAATGCGCCAGATCCCATATCGCGAGCGCACCACGCTCATGGCTGATCTGCGTCAGCGCAGCCATATCGTGCATATAACCGGTGCGATAGTTCACGTGGGTAATCATGGTCACTGCCGTATGCTCGTCGATCGCCTCGTGCAATTCCTCGGGGCTATCGACCAGGCGCAAGGAATAGCCGCGATCGAGCTGTTCGATCAAACCCTGTGCGATGTAGAGATCTGTGGGGAAGTTGGAGCGCTCGGAGACGATCACGCGCCGCGCCGGATCGCGCGCAGCCTGCAGGCGCAGCGCCGCCGAAAGGATCTTGAACAGGTTGATGGAAATGGTGTCGGTGACGACGACTTCGCCGTCGCTCGCACCGATCAGCGGCGCGAGCTGATTGCCCAGGCGTTTGGGCAAGGCAAACCAACCCGCGCTGTTCCAACTGCCGATCAGGTCACGCGCCCATTCGTCGTTGATCACCGCCTGGGCTCGCGCCGCGCAAGCACGGGGCGCCGCGCCCAACGAATTGCCGTCGAGGTAGATCACACCCTCGGGCAGCGCGAATTGCTTGCGCAGCGGCGCGAGCGCATCGTCGCGATCGAGAGCGAGAACTTGTTCACGGGTTTGGATAGTCATGGTCGGTCGGATCTTTCGAGTGAGGAATGTGCGGGGAAGATAAATACCAAGCGAAATAACGAAGCCAAATATCGAGGCGAATGGCGAAGCAAGTCTCGACGCGTGGATCTCACTGCGGGCAGTTCAAAGGGACCGCAGCACCGCTCGCACCGGGCTTGCATCGAGCGTCGCGAACTTCAGCGGAAGCGCGATCAATTCGTAGTCGCCCACAGGCACAGCGTCGAGCACCAGGCCTTCGAGTATCGCCATGCGATGGCGTTCGACTGCGTGGTGCGCGTCCATCGTCTTCGATTCTTGCGGATCGATCGAGGGTGTATCGATGCCGATCAGGCACACGCCGCAGCTCGCCAGCAAATCGATCGTGGCCGCCGATATGGCGGTGAAGTCCGGGTCCCAGCGGTCCAGCGGCGCTTGCGCATAAGTGCGCAGCAGCACGCGTGGTGGAACGTTGTCCAGTGCAGCCCGCACATGCTCGGGTTCAACGACGCCGCGCACGCCGACGCAATCGATCACGCGTGCGGGTCCAAGATAGTAGTCGAGCGGCACGGCGCCTATCGCGACGCCGTCCTGCGCATAATGCAGCGGCGCGTCAGCATGCGCGCCGGTGTGCGGCGACAGCGTAACGCAGCCCACATTGACCGGGCAGCCAGGACCTATCGTCCATTTGCCCGCCTGCTGGAACGGGGTGTCGCCAGGCCACGTGGGTGTCGCGGGAGAAAGCGGCGCGCTGATATCGAAAAGCAGCCTCATGGCGGTATCGTAAAGGAGATGGCAAGGAGATGAGCAGAACTCCATGTTATCCATTAACCGCTCGAATTTGCTTGCTTAATAAATGCTGTTTCCGCCATTTATGAAATAAAATTCGAATAAGACCATCAATTCCGACAAATTACGCCACATGCAACTCGACAAGACCGATCTGAAGATACTCGCCGAACTCAGCCGCGACGGCCGGATTTCAAATCAGGATCTGGCCGCGCAGGTCGCGCTTTCGCCCTCCTCATGCCTGCGCCGGGTGCGGCTGCTCGAGGAGGACGGCGTCGTTTCCGGATACCATTGCGAGATCGATCCGAAGCGCCTGGGGTTGGAAGTGGAAGCGCTGGTGCAGGTTTCAATGCGGCAGGACGTCGATCAGTGGCACGAGAAATTCGTCGAGTCGGTGCTGAATTGGCCTGAGGTGATCGCCGCGACCATCGTGACGGGGCAGGCCAATTACATCCTGACCGTGCGAGCGCGCGACCTCACCCACTATTCCGAATTTATCGTCAACCGCCTCTATAAAACGCCGGGCGTCATGTCGATCAATTCGAATATGGTGCTAGGCACGGTCAAGAGCGGCGGCTCCCTGCTCGGACTTCTGGAATCACCGCGATAGTTGCTCCTGCACGAAATCGAGGAACCCGCGCACGCGCGGCGACAGGTGTTTTTTGCTCGCGGATACGATCGCTTCAGCCACTCTCAGAAGACCCACAAATGAAAACCGTCCGTTTCGAACATCACGGCAAACCCGACGTGCTGCACGTCCGGGAAGTCGCCGACCCCGTTGCCGGCGAGGACACCGCTGTAGTAACGATACATGCCGCATCGATCAACCCGAGCGACGTGAAAAACGTTGCGGGACGCATGTCGCAAACCACGCTGCCGCGTACGCCGGGGCGCGATTATTCCGGCGTGGTTACGCACGGGCCTGCGCCGTGGCTGGGCGCCGAAGTGTGGGGTTCGGGCGGCGACGTCGGCTTTACACGCGACGGCACCCATGCCCAGCGCATCGTTGTGCCGGTTGCAAGCTTGCGCCTTAAACCGGCCAACCTGAGCCACATCCAGGCTGCGTCTATCGGCGTGAATTTCATTACCGCCTATTGCGGGCTGGTTCAGGCGAGCGGTTTTGCGGCAGGTGAAAGCCTGGCGATCATCGGACTGGGCGGCGTCGGCGGCGCAGCGGCGCAAATCGCGCGGCGCATCGCAAGCCAAGCGGGCGTGACCGCGCCCATCATCGGTGTGGCGCGCAATCAGCCGCCGGCCGATGCACCGGTGCGCGGCGCCATCGACCACATCGTCACGCCCGAGCTTGGCGAGAGCGTGGAACAGGTGCGCGCGCTAACCGGTGGCGCGGGCGTTGCGGTCATCTTCGATACGGTCGGTGGCTCGATGTTCGAGACCGCGCTCCATATGCTGCGCGTGCGAGGTCGCTTGATCGAAATATCGGCCGGCGATCGGGCACAGGTATCGTTCAACCTCGCGGATTTCTATCACAACGAGAGTCGTCTTTATGGCGTCGATACGCTCAAGGGCGATCTGGTTACCTACGCCGACATACTCGAGCAATTGCGGCCGGGCTTTGAAGACGGCAGCTATTTGCCACCGGTGATCGAGCAAACCTTTACGCTCGACCAGGTCGCAAGCGCATATCAGTTGGTCGAACAAGGCGCGCCGGGCCGAGTCGTGCTGCTGCCACAACAATAGCCGAGCAATAGCCGAGCAATAGCCGACCAATAGCCGAGCGCGGCGCACTCAACCCGTTGGCCAGATTTGCGGGTGCTGCCGGCAGTCTGCCGGCGTCGGTGCAAATGTTGTGCGGTGCAGCGTCGAGCTCGATGGTGGCGCTCTTGTTGCCCGGCGGGGGTACGCTCAAGCCAATAAGCGACGCGCCAACTTCAACAGCGCGCGGTCGCTGCCGTACGGGCCGATCAACGAGAAGCCGAACGGCGCGCCATCGATCTGCATGAGCGGCAGCGAGATTTGCGGCAAACCTGACAGACCGGACAGGCACAACATCCGGATCGCCTTGTCGCGATAGCTTTCCAGCGCGTCTTCGCTATCGCTGAGCAAGGGCGCCACATCCGGCATGGTCGGTAGAACCATCACGGACCCGGTGCCGAGCAACTCGGTGAACCCCGCGCGAAACGCGGCGCGTACCGCTTCATGCTCGGCCACTTGCGCGGCGGTGATGGTGCTCGACCAAGCAAACCGTTCCTTGACGCCCGGTCCGAGCTGCAAGCCATATTGCTCGATGATCGCGCCATGATGCTGCCAGGCTTGATAGCCCTGGATATGGCGAAAGGCCCAATACAGCGAGTCGAACGAATGCTGCGCGACCTTGACCGGTTCGGCCTCGCCAAGAATCGGCGCCAGCCGTGCCAGGGCGGTTGCGAACGCTTGCTGCACAGCGGGTGTCAGCATTGCCAAGACGTCTGCTGCCAACAGCACTTTCGGCGCATGCGGCAAGCTCACGGTGTCGTCACCCAATAGCACGTCGCCAACCCAGGTAAACGTGTCGATATCGCGGGCGAACCAGCCGCACGTATCGAAATCGTGCGCAAGATCCATGCTGCCCTGCAGGCTGACACGCCCATGGCTCGGACGCAGGCCGATCAGCCCGCAATGGCTGGCGGGGGCACGCACCGAACCGCCGGTGTCGGTACCGAGCGCGAAGTCGCACAGGCCGTTGGAGACCGCCGACGCCGACCCCGAACTGGAACCGCCCGGGATGCGCTGCGGCGCTGCGCCGTTACGTGGCGTGCCGTAGTGCGCGTTTTTGCCGTTCATCGAAAATGCCAATTCGTCGGTGTACGACTTGCCGATAAATTCGGCACCGGCCGCCAGCAGTTGCGACACAACCTGCGCCGACTCGGTTTTGATGCCCGACAAAGCAAGCCGATGCGGGTTGCCGCACCCGGTCGGGTAACCCTTTACGTCAAAAATATCCTTGACCGCGAAGGTCAAGCCGCGCAGCGGGCCGGTCGCGGCGCTATCCACCGGTGCCGGCGGGTACGGCATAAAACAATGAGCTTGGGCAGAATCTGAACGCATCTGTTCTCTCTGAAAATGATTTGAATTGCAATGCACCGCGACCGGCGCGGTAATTTCTTCGACACGAATGCAGGGTGCGCTGTATGCGGGCCCCAGCGGCAACTCGAGGAGTTGTGCGGGTCTGGCATCGAGCGCGGGTCAGTGCCGGTCCTCCGAGCGCAGGTCAAAGCGCAGCTCTAAGTTTAATACGCCGTAATTCCTCCGTAACGAGCACCTATGGGTGACCGGGATCGGCGCGACGCAACAGCTCCTGCTCGCTGGATTCCTTCGATGCGAAACAGATATCGAGGAATGCCCGGGTGACGCGCGATGGCGCCTCGTGATGCGGGACCAGTATGGTAATGCTGCGGGTCAAGCCGTTCGAATCCGAGTTAGCGTTCGGACTCGCATGCGCGTTGGGCTTGTTCGGATTCTCATCCTGACCATGTTCCATCAGAATACGTACGCCCGCAAGCGCGGAGTCCTCGTGCCGCATGGCCAACGCCGAAACGAATCCGATGCCCATGCCGGCGCGCACCGCTTCCTTCACGCCTTCGACACCCGTCAACTCCAGACTGACGCGCATGGTCACGTCGGCGCGGATAAACGCGCGTTCTACGATTTGCCGCACCCCTGACCCCGGCTCGCGCCGGACCATCGGAAACGCCGCCAGTTCAACCAGGCTCGCGCCTTGGCCGCCGCGCCGGGCGAGCGGATGCTGACTGGGTACCACGGCCACCACTTCGTCCTGAAGCCAAGGATAAACCCCTACCCCGGGCGCGAGCCCGTCCGGCACCGCGCCTTCGATAAACGCGACATCCAGGCGCGTCAGCGCCAAAACGATTTCAGCGGTGTTGCCATCGATGGTTGAGAGCGAAATCTCCGGGTAACGCCGATGGAATTCGGCGATCCGATAGGGCAGCAAATAGCTGGCCGGCGTGGTGCTAGCGCCGATACGCAGCGCGCCGGCTTTGAGCGAGCGCAGCGCATTTTCGAACGCCAGCGCCTGCCGGTAATTGTCACGCAAGCCCTGCGCATGCAGCGCCAACTGGCGCCCCGCTTCGGTCAGCTGAATGCCCCGGCCCTCGCGCTGATAGAGCAATTCCCCGATGCTCTCCTGCAACAAGCGCAACTGCCCGGAAACGGCCGGCTGCGAAAGGCACAAGGCATTGGCGGCGTGACTGACGTTGCCGTACTCGGCCACCGCGGCAAAGGTCAGTAATTGTTCGGGCGTCATGCAGCGGCCTAAATATAAGAAATTCTGATGGTTGACAGCGAAAATGGCGATTTCCGCGATGATGCACGCTATCTTAATATAAGCTTATTACTAAAGCGCATAGTGTCGATTATTACGAATCGACCATCGGAGGCTTAAATGGAACATGGACACCGCACGCGCGACGAGAAGCTCGAAGTCAAGAAAACGACCTGCTATATGTGTGCTTGCCGCTGCGGGATCCGCGTCCATCTGCGCGACGGCGAAGTGCGCTACATCGACGGCAACCCGGAACACCCGCTGAATCAAGGCGTGATCTGCGCCAAGGGGGCTTCGGGCATCATGAAGCAGTACTCGCCGGCGCGCTTGACGTTGCCGTTGCGACGCGTGCCGGACGCCGAACGCGGTGAAGCCAAGTTCGAGCCGATTTCCTGGGACGATGCTTTCAAGTTGCTGGAAGACCGCTTGGGCCACCTGCGTGCGACGGATCCCAAGAAGTTCGCGCTCTTTACCGGCCGCGATCAGATGCAGGCGCTAACCGGGCTGTTTGCCAAACAGTTCGGCACGCCCAATTACTCCGCGCATGGCGGCTTTTGCTCGGCCAATATGGCCGCCGGCATGATCTATACGGTAGGCGGCTCATTCTGGGAATTCGGCGGCCCCGATCTCGACCAGGCACGCCTGTTCGTGATGATAGGCACCGCCGAGGATCACCATTCGAATCCGCTCAAAATCGCACTATCCAAATTCAAACGTGCCGGCGGCCGATTTATTTCGATCAACCCGGTGCGTACCGGTTATTCCGCGATTGCCGACGAATGGATACCGATACGCCCTGGCACCGACGGCGCGCTGTTCATGGCGATCATCCATGTGCTGATGGCGCAGGGGCTGTACGATCGCTCGTTCATCGCACGCTATTCGAATGCCGGCGAACTGGTCAATGTCGACCCCGAGAGCGACCGGTTCGGCCTGTTCGTGCACGACGAAAACAGCCCGGTCGTCAATCCGCTGTATCCGCAAAACAAGATGTGGTGGGACCGCCATAGCAACGGCCCGGTCAAGACGCACACGGCTGGCGCCGACCCTATCCTGCGAGGCAGCTATACCTTGCCCGACGGCACTCCGGTGAAACCCTCGCTGCAATTGCTCGAAGAACAAGTCGAACATTGCACGCCGGAATGGGCTGCCGAAATCACCGGTATCTCGGCCGAGACGATACGCCGGCTCGCGATCGAAATGGGCGTGACCGCCCGCGACCACAAAATCGAAATGCCGATCCCGTGGACCGACGCCTGGGGTGTCGAACATCAAACCGTGACTGGCAATCCGGTGGCGTTCCATGCCATGCGCGGGCTGGCGGCGCATTCCAACGGCTTCCAGACGATACGCGCACTGGCAATCATGATGTCGCTGCTCGGCACGATAGACCGGCCGGGCGGCTTCCGGCACAAAGCGCCGTTTCCGCGCGCGGTGCCCCCGTCCGCCAAACCGCCGAATGGACCGGACGCGGTACAGCCCAATACGCCGCTGGCAACCGGCCCGCTGGGATGGCCTGCGGCGCCCGAAGACTTGTTCGTCGGCCACGATGGCGAGCCGTTGCGCATCGACAAGGCGTTTTCGTGGGAATACCCGCTGGCCGTGCATGGCTTGATGCATAGCGTCATCACGAATGCCTGGCGGGGCGATCCCTACCCGATCGACACGCTGCTGATTTTCATGGCCAACATGGCGTGGAACTCGTCGATGAACACGATGGAAGTGCGCAAGATGCTCAACGACCGTCACCCGACGACCGACGGCTCGCGCGGCGAGTACAAGATTCCGTTCATCGTGGTGTGCGACGCGTTCCAGTCGGAAATGACCGCCTACGCCGACCTGATCCTGCCGGACACGACCTACCTCGAACGCCACGATGCGATGTCGATGCTCGACCGTCCCATTTCCGAATTCGATGGACCGGTCGACTCGATGCGCATTCCGGTGCTGCCGCCGACCGGGGAATGCAAGCCGTTTCAGGAGGTACTGATCGAACTGGCGAGCCGGTTGAAGTTTCCGGCTTTCACCAACGCCGACGGCTCGCGCAAGTTCAAGGGTTATACCGACTTCCTCGTGAACTTCGAAACCGCGCCCAATTCGGGCACCGGCTTCCTGATCGGCTGGCGCGGCGAAAACGGCGACCAGGCCGTGAAGGGCGCACCGAACCCGAAACAAATCGAGCAGTACGAGAAGAACAACTGCTTCTACCACCACGTGATGCCCGAGAACATGCAGTTCATGCGCAACTGCAACGGACCGTATCTGGACTGGGCGGTGGAAAATGGCCTGCGCAAATACAAGGAGCCCATCGTCATTCAGTTGTATTCGGATGTCATGCAAAAATTCCGGCTCGCGGCGCAAGGCAAGACCGCAGGCCGCCAACCACCCGATCACCTGCGTGCGCGCATCGAACGTTATTTCGACCCGCTGCCGGTGTGGTACGCACCGCTCGAGCAAGCCCACACCGACAGCGAAAAATTTCCGCTGGCCGCCATCACGCAGCGACCGATGGCGATGTATCACTCGTGGGATTCGCAAAACAGCTGGCTGCGGCAGATCCACGGCGAGAACTACCTGTTCGTCAATCCGCTCATGGCGAAAGCGCAAGGCATCGCCGACGGCGGCTGGATCTACGTCGAATCGCCATGGGGCAAGGTGCGTTGCATGGCGCGCTATAGCGAAGCCGTGGAACCGGGCACGGTGTGGACATGGAACGCCATCGGCAAGGCATCGGGCGCATGGAACCTGAGCCCCGACGCCAACGAATCGCGGCGCGGCTTCCTGCTCAACCACCTGATTACCGATGAGTTGCCTGGCGGGTTGCCCAACAATGAAGGCGGCCGCATTTCCAACTCCGATCCGATCACCGGACAGGCCGGCTGGTATGACGTGCGGGTGCGGGTCTATCCCGCCGAAGCCGACGCGCAAACCAGCCTGCCGCAGATCGCCGCGATGCAATCGCTGCCGGGTTCGATGAACCGGGTCAAGCGCGCCTGGCTGACCTATTTCGCGGGCAGCAGTACCCCCAAGCCCACTAGCACGGAGGAGCAGTCATGACCCAACTGGCACTCGTTATCGACTTGAACGTCTGCGTGGGCTGTCACGCGTGCGTCACCAGTTGCAAGGAATGGAACACCTCGGGCGAAGCAGGTAGCCTCGCCGACAAGAACCCGTGCGGCGCCGAGCCGTCTGGCACGTTCTTCAATCGCGTGCTCACCTATGAAGCCGGCACGTTCCCCGATACCGACACGATCCATTTGCCGAAGTCGTGCCTGCATTGCGAAGATCCGCCGTGCGTGCCGGTCTGTCCGACCGGTGCGAGCTACAAGCGCAAGTCCGATGGCTTGGTGCTGGTCGACTACGATAAATGCATAGGCTGCAATTACTGCTCGTGGGCCTGCCCCTACGGCGCGCGCGAGATCGACGAAAAGCGCAAGGAGATGACCAAGTGCACGCTGTGCTCGGACCGCATCAACAACCCCGATCTACCTGAGCGCGATCGCAAGCCGGCGTGCGTGCTGGCCTGCCCGACCTCGGCGCGGCTGTTCGGCGACATCCATGATCCGCAGTCGGAAGTGTCGCTCGCGATTGCCGATCGCGGCGGCTATCAACTGATGCCGGAATGGGGCACCAACCCGTCGAACCACTACCTGCCGCGCCGCAAGACCACCATGCAAGTCAGGGACAACGAAGCGACGCGCCAAGACAATGCGCGCGGGCTGGACGCCCAGATGGAGCGCGGCGAACTGAATCTCGCTGCGGCGGCGCAGCGCACCCAAAACTAAACCAAGGTCCCCATCATCATGCGTCCCGCATTCTCGGTAGTATTCTTGACCACCTTGACCGGCGCGTCCCAGGGGCTGTTCCTGGCGCTGCTGCTGGTGCAGTTGCTGGCCGGCTATGGAACGCTTGCGATGCCGGCGGCCGCTTTCTTTGCGATCGGTGCGGCGCTTTCAGTCGTATTCGCAGGACTGGGCTTGATCGCTTCGTTCTTTCACCTCGGGCATCCTGAACGGGCGTGGCGCGCGGTCGCGATGTGGCGTACCTCGTGGCTCTCCCGCGAATGCATCTGCCTGCCGGCATATACCGCGGCCGTGTTTTTCTTCGGCATGGCGCACTGGTTCGGCGCTGCCTCGTCTGTCACGCTCGCTATCGGGGCGCTGGGCGTAGTGCTGTGCTTTGCGCTATTCGTGAGCACCGGCATGATCTACACCTGTCTGAAATTTCTGCAGGAATGGGCTACACCGCTGACCACCACCAATTTCATCGTGCTGGGCTGCGCCTCGGGCTTTACGCTTGCGACGGCATGCGCGACCTGGATTGCCCCGGACCTCACGCAATTTTTCGCCGAAGCGGCCATCGTCCTGACGGTGCTCGGTTGCTTCACGCGCGGCGCCTCGCTGTTGCGCAACGCGCGGCTGCAACCGAAGTCGACCTTGCAAAGCGCAACCGGCATCAAAGCACGCCCGCTCGTGCAGAAGTCGCGCGGCTTCACCTCGGGCTCGTTCAATATGCGCGAGTTCTCGCATGGCCAGACCGAAGCGACCATGCAGTCCATCAAGCTGGCCTTTATCGTGCTGGTCTTTCCGATTCCATTGGCGCTATTGATCGGCGGCATCGTGCTCGGCGCATCGGTGCTGTTCGATCTCGCTTTCGTGGTGCAGTACCTGGGCTTGGTCGCCGAGCGCTGGTTCTTCTTTGCCCAGGCTAACCATCCGCAGAAGCTTTACATGGGATCGGCTTCCTGACACCCGCACCGGCATCGTCGACATCGTGTTGAGCACGCTGCTACGGCTGAGGGTTTTCCTCGCGCGCCGCTTCCGTCTGGCGGAAACCCATCGCATGCTGTTGTGGGCCGTAGTGGTCGGCTTTCTCGGTGCGCTCGCCACGATCTCGTTTCGCGAAAGCATAAGTGGCCTGCAGTGGGCCCTGGTCGGCCACAGCGGTTCGCTGGTCGAGATGGCGCGCGCGTTGCCATGGCCCGCCCGGCTGGCGCTGCCGGCGGTCGGCGGAATCGCCGCCGGCTGCGTGTTGATGCTGGCCCGGCGCCTGACAGTGGGCGCCTCCTCCGACTACATGGAAGCGATTGCGATTGGCGATGGACGTATTCCGGTGCGCTTCAATTTGCTGCGCATTTTCTCATCGCTGCTGTCCATCGTGTCGGGTGGCTCGATCGGGCGCGAAGGCTCGATGGTGCAGCTATCTGCCACCTGCGCGTCGATCGTCGGACGCATCACGCATCTCGACCCCACGCGCCTTAGGTTGCTGGTGGCATGCGGCGCGGCGGCAGGGATTACATCGGCCTACAACGCGCCGATTGCAGGAGCCTTCTTCGTTACCGAAATCGTGCTCGGTTCGTTTGCGATGGAGAACTTCGGTCCGCTGGTGGTGGCCTCGGTGGTGGCCAATATCACCATGCGCGAATTCCCCGGTTATCGCCCCACCTACGAGATGCCGTCGTTTCCGACCATCTTCGGCCCGGAGGTCGCGTTATTCGTCGGACTGGGCATACTCGCGGGTGTGTGCGCGCCGTATTACCTGCGCTTTCTCGAACAATCCAAGCAGCGCTTCACGGCAACCGGTTGGCCGTTGCCGATCCGCCTGGGCGTGGGGGGTGCAATTGTCGGCGTGTGCTCGGTGTGGGTGCCCGAGGTGTGGGGGAACGGTTATAGCGTCGTGAATTCGATGTTGCATAACCCGTGGACTTGGTCGGCCGTGTTGGTGGTGCTATTGGTCAAGATCGTCGCGACCGCGGCGACGACCGGCTCCGGTGCGGTAGGTGGCGTATTTACCCCAACCTTGTTCGTCGGTGCTGCGCTCGGGACGTTGTTCGGCCAAGGCATGCATTGGTTATTTCCTGCGAGCACTGCTGCACCGTTCGCCTACAGCATCGTCGGCATGGGTGCCTTCCTCGCCGCGACCACCAGTGCGCCGTTGATGGCGATCCTGATGATCTTCGAAATGACCTTGAGCTACCAGGTGATGTTGCCGCTGATGTTGTCTTGTGTGATGGCCTACTTTGTCGCTCGCCTGATCGATGAGCGCTCGATGTATGAAATTACGGTCAAGAGGCATCGCGATGCACGGGAGCGGGTGCTGCTGCGCGGCACGCAGATGCGCGCTTTGATCAAGCCGGCCGAAACCGTGCTGCAACTCGATGCCCCGTTTGAAGAGGTGACACGCATGTTCGTGCGACATCCGGTCAAATATGTGTATGTGGTGGATCACGCGCAGCGTTTTTGCGGCGTGGTGGCGCTACAGGATGTGACCTCGATACTGGTCGACGAGACGCGCCCGCACACGCCGACCATCGCCGAATTGCTGCGCGAACGGTTCGATTTCCTGACGGCCGAGATGTCGATGAGCGAGGCCTTGCAACTGTTTCTCGCTCATCAAGGGGAACGCTTGCCTGTGGTGGAGAGCCGGGAGAATCCCGTTTTGTTGGGCGTGGTGTACAAGTCCTTGCTGCTGGAGACTTATGTCCGGCTTAGTACGCCGGATTTGGTTTAGGTTTTATTTCGCATGACAAACGACCTTGTAGATGAAGCAGCAGCTGAGTTAGCTGCTCGGAGACTGCCGATTCTCCCGCTCACGCGTGACGATTTGCCAGGCGATACGATTGAACTGGCTCGTTACCTGGTGGGCAAATATCTCGTTCACGATCTGCCGGAGGGCCGCATGAGCGGCCGGATCGTCGAAATGGAAGCTTATCCTGTTGGCGACTCCACCAGCTACGCCTTTCGTGGTCGCCGTTCGCACAACAGCTCGATGTTTCTCGCGCGAGGGCATGCTCACGTGCGCCTGACTTATGGAACATCGTACATGCTGAATGTCTCAAGCGAGGCGCCGGGCGTCGGCGCCGGCGTGCTGATTCGCGCGATCGAACCGCTGGAAGGCCTAGCCGCGATGCACGCCCGGCGGCAAGGCGTAAAGCTGCGCGACCTGGCGCGCGGGCCGGGCCGCCTCACGATGGCGCTCGGCATCGGCCAGCAATTCGATGGGCGAGATTTGTGTACCGGCGGTGGCTTGTGGCTCGGTGCGATCGAAACAGGAGCGGCGCCTGTTGCAGTGGCGAGCCGGATTGGGTTATCGCGGGAAATGGACAGATTGCTGCGCTTTTATGAACCAGGCAGCTTGTTCGTTAGCGGGCCGCGCAAGCTACGGGATACTGCGCCTTGATATGTGTCCCGGTCCAAACGCAGTAGAGCTTGCCGGCGAAGCCGACGTTTCGCTCGGTGAGTAGGCCGCTGCCGATTTGAAAAGGCCGCCGTGATCGCAACAGACAGCAACGAACACGGCGCGCGCCGACCTATCCACCTCACAACCGCGCTAGTCGGGCTGCTCAGCTTGGTCCGGTGGCGGACTTCAACATCGCCCCTTCATTTCCGTAATGAAGTGCAGCCCCAGCGCGGGACGGGTCTCCGAGCGCGGACTCATCCTCTACCACGTCCTCCGGCACGAACTCTCCCGCAAGAACCGCCCGCGCCCGCACCAAATCCAGCGCACCTTCCCAGCGCGCCACGACCAGCGTCGCCACCGCATTCCCGATCAGATTAACGATCGCGCGGATCTCATTGAGAATCCGATCTATACCGAGGATCAGCGTAATGCCCGCCACAGGAATGATGTTGTGCGAAGACAGCGTGGCCGTGAGTGCGACCAGCGCTGCGCCCGCCACTCCCGCGCCGCCCTTCGATGTCAGCATCAGGATCGCGAGCAAGCCGATCTGCTGCCAGAGCGACAAATGCGTATTGGTCGCCTGGGCGATGAACAACGAGGTCATCGTCAAATAGATCGCCGCTCCGTCGAGGTTGAACGAATAACCGGTCGGCAGCACCAGCCCCACGACGGTACGCGAACAGCCCAGCCGCTCGAGCTTGACCATCAGGCGTGGCAGCACCGATTCGGTCGTCGACGTACCGAGCACGATGAAAATTTCTTCGCGCAGATACTTCAGCATCGGCCACAGCCCTACGCCCACGCAACGGCAAATCGTGCCGAGCACCAGCACGATGAACAAGATACTGGTGACGTAAAAGCACACGATCAGCAATCCAAGCTGCTGCAAGGTGCCGATGCCGTAACGCCCGACCGTGAACGCCATCGCGCCGAACGCACCCAACGGCGCCAACTTCATGATCATTTCAACGATGCGCATCAGCACTTCGCCGAATTGCTCCACCGTCGTGGCCAGAAACTGGCTACGGCGACCCATCATGGACAGCGCGATGCCGAACAGCACCGAGAACATCAACACCTGCAAAAGATTGCCGCGGGCGAACGCCCCCACCACCGAGTTGGGCACGATTTCTTCGAGGAAGCTGGAGTTCGCCGCGGTGTGAACCTCCGCTACATATTGACTCAGCGAGTGCGTGTCCAGTGTCTTGGGATCGATATTCAGGCCGGCGCCCGGATGCATCACGTTGGCAACCACCAGCCCTATCACGAGCGCCAGACTCGTCACCGCTTCGAAGTAAAGAATGGTCTTCATGCCGACCCGGCCGACACTCTTGAGACTTTCCATTTTCGCGATGCCGATCGATACCGTGCAGAAGATCACCAGGGTAATCAGCATCTTGATCAGACGAATAAAAGTGTCGCCTAAGGGTTTGACTTCGATTCCGAACGCCGGGGCGAAATACCCGACCAGAATTCCGGCTACCAAGCCGATCAGGACTTGGATATAAAGGTGTTTAAGCAAGCGCAAAATGGTGTCTCCTCCATTTGTGACAGCGCGACCGCCAGGTAGCAGCGCGCTGGTGTGTGCCGGATGTATGCCGGATGTGTAGCGCGAAAGGGCCGAGTCCGTCGGATAGACCGGCGTGTGTCCCGCCGGTTTCTACTTTTATCCGAGCCCTGCTTGCGAGCTTGAACGCCCTTCGAATCGATTATGGCAGAGCATGGCAATTCGTTCAACTCATCTGAATCATATAGTTGACTTCGCCGATTTGCGCGCCTATCATGATTTACGCTTTAACTATTTAACGCGCTATTCCGCGCTATTCATCACGGGAGGAACGTCGCATGATTCACGTTGTGTTGCACGACGCAAAAGACACGGTCGCAGTGGCGGTCGTCGAAGGTATCCAGGCCGGCACCGAGTTGACCGCTTGGATCATGGATGAAGACCGGACCATCTCGGTCAAGGCTGTGCAGGAAATTCCCATCGGCCACAAAGTCGCCCTGAAGAACATGGCGGTCGGCGACACCGTCTACAAATATGGTGTGGACATCGGCAAAGTGGTTGCGCCTATCCAGGCTGGCGAGCACGCGCACGTCCACAACATCAAGACCAAGCGCTGGTAATCCACGCGACGTTGCGACGTTCCGCGTCCCACCGCGTCTCACTGACGTAGCGGCCGAAGTGCGGCTCCATGGCGCGGCTTCAAGCGCATGGCCGAATGTGCACCTCATTTGCGCCCTTATTCATCAAGGAATTTTTAAATGCCAGTTATCGACCAGAACACCACCTTCCGCGGTTATCGCCGCGACAACGGCCGCGTCGGCGTGCGCAACCACGTACTGATCCTGCCGTTAGACGACCTCTCCAACGCCGCCTGCGAAGCCGTGGCCACCGCCATCAAGGGCACCATGGCGATTCCCCACCCGTATGGACGTTTGCAGTTCGGACCCGACCTCGACCTGCACTTTCGCACCCTGATAGGCGCGGGCTCCAACCCGAACGTCGCCGCAGTGGTAGTGATCGGCATCGAGGACGGCTGGACCAAGAAAGTGGTGGATGGCATCGCCAAGACCGGCAAGCCCGTCATCGGCTTCGGCATCGAAGGCCATGGCGACCACGACACCATCATGCGCGCGTCGCAAGCCGCCAAGAAATTCGTGCAGTACGCCACCGGGCTGCATCGTGTCGAGTGCCCGATCAGCGACCTGTGGGTGTCGACCAAATGCGGCGAATCGGATACCACCTCAGGTTGCGGCGCCAACCCGACCGTGGGCAATGCCTTCGATAAGTTGCACCCGTTGGGCACCACGCTGGTGTTCGGCGAAACCTCGGAAATCACCGGTGGCGAACACATCGTCGCGGCGCGTTGCGCCAACGATAAGGTGCGCGACGAATTCATGTCGATGTTCAACCGCTATCAGGCCATGATCGATCGCTGGAAGACCACCGATTTGTCGGAGTCGCAGCCCACCAAGGGTAATATCGCCGGCGGCCTCACCACCATCGAAGAAAAAGCGCTCGGCAACATCCAGAAGATCGGCAAGAAATGTACCGTCGACGGCGTGATCGACAAAGGCGAAGAGCCGACCCATCCGGGCCTGTGGTTCATGGATTCGTCCTCGGCTGCCGCTGAAATGGTCACGCTTTGCGCGGCTTCGGGTTTCGCGGTACATTTCTTCCCGACAGGGCAAGGCAATGTGATCGGCAACCCGATCGTGCCTGTCATCAAGCTGTGCGCCAACCCGCGTACCGTGCGTCTGATGAGCGAACACATGGACGTGGACTGTTCCGGCTTGCTGCAGCGTGAACAGACGCTGGACCAGACCGGCGACAAGTTGCTCGAATGCATGATGGCCACCATCAACGGCCAATGGACCGCGGCTGAGGCGCTGGGCCATCGTGAATTTGTGCTCACCCGCATCCACGAAAGCGCCTAAGGAAATAGTCGGAAGGAGCACAATAAGGAAAATGGAGAACTTGCCCGGGAACAGTATCGATTAACAGATACACTCCCGGGTGAAACAGGGCGTCGTAGGCCCTGTTTCTTTTCCCATCACCCCGCACGGCCCGTATCACTGCACGTCACTAAGCGAGCAAGCAACGAGGAGACAACCGTGAAGCTCACATCAGTCCTGGCCATATCCGTGGCCACTGCATTTATGGCGCTGGCAACGCCATCGTACGCTGAAGTCAGCGAACTCGAAGTAGCCGAGCAGTACGGCATTAGTTATCTGCCGATGATGGTCATGGAAGACCAGAAACTGGTCGAGAAATACGCGAAGGAAGAGGGCATCCCGGACCTCAAGGTCACCTGGGCCAAATTTGCCGGTGGCAATGTGATGAACGACGCGCTGCTGTCGGGCAGCCTGCATTTTGCCTCGGGCGGCGTAGCACCGCTGATCACGCTATGGGCCAAGACCCGCACCAACTACCAGATCAAGGCAGTATCGGCGCTGAACTCGATGCCGCTTTACCTGACGACGAATAATCCCAACGTCAAAACCATCAAGGACTTTACCGACAAGGACAAGATTGCGTTGCCCGCGGTCAAGGTCTCGATCCAGGCCGTCACGTTGCAGATGGCGGCCGAGCAAGCATTTGGGCCAGGCCAGCAAAACAAGCTCGACTCCCTGACCGTATCGATGAGCCATCCGGACGGCGAAACCGCACTGCTCTCAAGCAACAGCGAGATCACCGGACACTTCAGTTCGCCGCCATTCCAGTACCAGGAACTCGCTGCGCCGCACATCCACACGGTGCTCGACTCCTATCAGGTGTTGGGCGGCCCGGCCAGCTTCAACCTGATCTGGACCACCACGAAATTCAGGAATGAAAACCCCAAGGTGTATGCGGCGTTCTTCAAGGCGCTCAACGATGCCATCGGCCAGATCAACAAGGACAAATCCTGGGCTGCCGATGCCTACTTGCGCATCTCCAAGGACAAGGACACCAAGGCTCACATCCTGGGTATGCTCAACGATCCGAATGTGGTCTTTACGACCACGCCGCAAAACGTCTTGAAGTATGTCGACTTCATGAACAAGATCGGCTCGATCAAGGCACAACCCACCTCATGGAAGGACCTTTTCTTCCCCGAGGCGCAAGCACTGCCCGGCAGCTGAGGGGCGCTGCGCGCAAACGCATACGGCTTGTAGCTGTTGAACACGCGAAGCGGTGCGGCCCACCGTCGCGCCTTTTTCGTTTTTGCTCCCGGAGTGCCTGTATGGATATGAGTGCCAACCCGCTTTCCAGCTCCGCACCTCTGCTCGACGTGAGCGGAGTGACCTTGCAGTACAAGACCAAAGAGCATCTGGTCACCGCCACCTATCGCATCGATTTCCAGGTTTTCAAGTCGGACCGCTATGTGCTGCTTGGGCCTTCGGGCTGCGGCAAGTCGACCTTGCTCAAAGCAGTGGGCGGATATCTCACCCCCACTGAAGGCGAGATACGCCTCAAAGGGAATGTGATCAAGAAGCCGGGACCGGACCGCATGATGGTGTTCCAGGAATTCGACCAGTTGCTGCCGTGGAAGACCGTGAAGGAAAATGTCATCTTTCCGCTGCTGGCTTCGCACAAGCTATCGGGCAAGGCGGCCGAAGAAAAAGCCATGCAGTACATCGAAAAGGTCAATCTCGCGAAGTTCTGCGACCACCATCCGCATATGTTGTCAGGCGGCATGAAGCAGCGGGTGGCGATTGCACGCGGCATGGCGATGGAACCTGACATACTGCTGATGGACGAACCGTACGCTGCGCTCGACGCGCTCACGCGCCGCAAGATGCAGGATGAGCTACTGCAGCTATGGGACGACACCCATTTCACGGTGCTGTTCGTGACCCATTCGATACCCGAGGCAATCAAATGCGGTAGCCGCATCCTGTTGCTTTCGCCGCATCCGGGCCAAGTCAAGGCCGAGTTGGCCAGCGTGCCGCGCGACCGAATCGATGGTCAAGAGGCCAAGGCGTTGGAAGCTCACATCCACGCGATGCTGTTCTCCGACGAAATCGAAGAGGAGACCCATCATGGATAACAAAGATGCAATGCTGGTCAGCCGGCCCGAGATTCATCGCACGACTATCGCCTCCTCGGCGTTCGGCGTAGTCGAGAAGCCGCTGTCGTCGTTCGAACGGATCTACAACATCGGCGGGTTGCGCAAGGTTGCGATCCTGATACTGCTCGCAGTGATTTGGGAAATCGGCGCGCGGCTGCTCAATAACGAACTGCTGTTCCCAACCTTTATCGCGACCAACGTCGCCTTTTTCAAGGGCATCGCCAGCGGCGAATTGCTGATCAAGGTCTGGGCCTCGCTGAAAACGCTGCTGGTGGGTTATTCGATCGGCATTGTGCTGGCGGCGCTGCTCACCGCTCTCGGAATCGCCTCGCGCATCGGCACCGATTTGCTCGAAACGCTGACGTCGATGTTCAATCCGCTCCCGGCCATCGCCCTGTTGCCGATCGCACTGATCTGGTTCGGCTTGGGCAGCGGCAGCTTGATCTTCGTGCTGGTGCATTCGGTGCTGTGGTCGGTCGCGCTGAACACGCATTCGGGTTTTCTTTCCGTTTCCACCACCATGCGCATGGTGGGCAAGAACTACGGCTTGCGCGGCTTGCCGTATGTCGCGAAAATCCTGATTCCTGCAGCCTTTCCATCGATACTCACGGGCCTGAAGATAGGCTGGGCGTTTGCGTGGCGCACGTTGATCGCTTCCGAGCTGGTATTCGGCGTGAGTTCCGGCTCCGGCGGCCTCGGCTGGTACATCTATGAGAACAAGAACGAGCTGGAAATCGCCAATGTGTTCGCCGGCCTGTTCACTGTGATCTTGATCGGACTGGTAGTCGAGAACCTGATTTTCCGGGTGATCGAGAACCGCACCGTGCGCAAATGGGGCATGCAGAACTAAACGATTCATCGCCGACAAGGTCGCGCGGCTTTTAACGCCGCTTTTAGCGCGGTTTGCGCGACCTTTTTTATTCAATCAAGTTCTTTAGTCGATGCCGAAACTTTCGATCACACAATTGCAGGATCTTGCCGCTCAAGCGCTGCGTCATGCGGGTGCCTCCGAATCCATGGCGCAAGCCACCGCGGTCGCCCTGGTCGCAGCGGAAGCGCAGGGACTGGCCTCGCATGGCCTGTCGCGCGTTTCCCAATATGCCGGGCATTTGCGCCACGGCCGAGTCAATGGCCACGCACAAGCGCATGTGCTGACTAGCGGCACGCAGAAACGCGGCGCGTGCCTGGTGGATGCTGACGAAGGACTGGCCTTTCCGGCCTGCGCATTGGCGGTGCAAGAAGCGATCGCGCGTGCGCGCGAATGCGGCTGCGCTTTTGCCGGGGTCACCCGCAGTCACCATTTCGGAGCGGCGGCATACCACTTGGAAGCGGTCGCGGCGGCCGGCATGGTCGGCCTGGCCTTTGGCAATTCGCCAGCCGCGATGCCGGCTTGGGGCGGACGCCGTGCGCTGTTCGGCACCAATCCGATCGCGGCCGTGTTTCCCCGCAAAACTCAGCCGCCGCTGACGATAGACTTGTCGCTCTCGGAAGTGGCACGCGGCAAGTTGATGGTGGCGGCGAAAAAGGGCGAACCGATTCCCCTGGGCTGGGCGCTGGATAAAGACGGACAGCCCACCACCGATGCCGCCGCTGGCTTGGCCGGCATGATGTTGCCCGCGGGCGGCCTCAAGGGCGCCATGCTGGCGATGATCGTCGAGCTTCTGTGCTGCGCGCTGACCGGTGCGGCATTCGGTTTCGAGGCTGATTCGTTTTTCACCGAAGAAGGCAACCGGCCCCGCCTGGGCCAGGCATTCCTGGTGATAGACCCGGCCGCGATGGCCGGCAGCGACGTCTTTCAAGAACGCATCGAAACGTTGATTGCCATGATGCAATTGGACGCTGAAGTGCGGCTGCCGGGCGCGCGCCGTTTCGTACTGGCCGAGCGCGCGCAAGCGGATGGCATCGAAATCAGCGACGCGATGCTGGCGCAACTCAGCACCGCACCGTAAGCCGATCGGAACGCGTATGCTTGCCCTTCAGGCCTGGACGCAACTGCCGCTTGCAACGCTGGTCCTGAGCGCGCTGATCATCGTGCTGGCCTATACCATCTACGGCCTGACCGGCTTCGGCTCGTCGATCACCGCGATTCCGTTGCTGGCCCAGTTATTGCCGTTGCGCACCGCGGTGCCGCTGATGTTGGTCTTCGATCTGTGCGCCGGCTTGGTGATGGGCGTGAAAAATCGCGCGTCCATCGATCGGGCCGAACTGCGTCGGCTGATCCCGTTCATGCTGGTGGGCATGGTGCTGGGTGTGACGGTGCTGGTGAAAGCACCGGAGCGCGCGCTGCTACTGTTGCTAGGTGTGTTTGTGCTTGCTTACTCGGCGTGGAGCTTGCTGTGGCGGCCCATAGTGCGACCGATTTCCGGCATTTGGGCGGCGCCGCTGGGCCTCTCGGGCGGCGTCTTCACCGCACTGTTCGGAACCGGCGGTCCGATCTACACCATCTATCTGACACGCCGGCTGCCCGACAAGATAGTCATGCGCGCCACCATCAGCGCACTGATTTTTCTCAGTGCGATCGCGCGACTGGTGCTGTTCGCGGGCGCGGGACTATACGAACAAGCACACTTGCCTCAGTTGGCGATCCTGTTGCTGCCTTGCGCGATGCTCGGGTTATATATCGGCAATCACCTGCATCATCGGCTGCCCCCTCATCGCGTGGTGCAGGCGGTGTGGGCAATCCTGATCTTCGGCGGATCGAGCCTCGTATGGCGTAGCCTCGCGGGCTAAAGTATCGTCTCGCCCGGGCGCACCCGCGTGAAGTTCACGGGTTCACGGGTGAGCGTGAAGTCGCCGGCTTGCGACTCGCTGCCATTGCCGTTGCCGACCGCGGCTCCATTGCCGATCACATTGGCGTCGCGTGCATCGCGTACGCGCACCACGGTGTAAGTGGAATTGGGCAGATCTCCGGTCTCGGGAAAATCCTCGCGGAAGTGTGCGCCGCGCGAATCCTCGCGAGCCAACGCAGCGGTCGCAATCACGCGGCTTATCGTGACCAGGCTGCGCAGATTAAGCCAATCGTGCCAGCTCAGATTAAACGCGCGGCCGCCCGGCTGATCGTCCTGCAAACGGATGCGCGACAATTCGGCCTCGAGTTCCGCCAACCTGTCTTGCGCACGCCGTAGCCCTTGCGCCGTACGCAAGATGCCGACATCGTCCCACATGCAATCGAACAACGCCTCGCGGATCGACTCGAGATCGCCACCGCCAAGCCGCTGCGCGTTTGCTTGTGCGTTTATTTCTGTACCCGATGGCTGGCTCGTCGACACTGGCTGCGTTTGCTCTGCTGCAGCGGGCGCAAACGGCGCCTCATGCATCGCGATGCTCTCGCGGATCGCAGCCTCGTCCGGCGCACGCCACTCCCCATGCTCCTGCAACCAGTGCGCCATGCTCTCGCCGGCAATACCGCCGAATACCGTGGAGTTCGCCACGCCATTGCCGCCCAGGCGGTTTGCGCCATGCACGCCCCCGGTATCCTCGCCCGCCGCGAACAAGCCTTCCAGCGCGGTACGGCAATCGGGCTCGAATACCACGCCGCCCATCATGTAATGGGCTGTCGGCACCACCTCGACCAGACCGCCAGCCAGATCGAAGCCGCAGTCCGCGCAACGCTCGACCATGCCCTTGAATTGCTTGCGCACTTTATCCGGGCCGAGATGGTACATCTGAATATAGACCCCGCCGTTGGGGGACGTGCGGCCCGCACGCATTTCCGAATAAATGGCACGCGAGACGATATCGCGCGTAGCGCGTTCCTGACGCGCATCGTAATGCTGCATAAAACGTTCGCCGGGCTCATCGCTACCGTCGTTGCGGCCATTGAGCAAATAGCCGCCCGCGCCACGCAAACCTTCCTCGATCACGGTACCGGTCATGCGCGTGCCAGTGCCCGCCAGCAGACCGGTCGGATGGAACTGCACCATCTCCATGTCGCGTAACGGCAAGCCGGCGCGCAACGCCATCGCCAGGCCATCGCAACTCTTGTCACCGGAGGGCGTATGGTATTTGTACATGGTGGGGCCGCCGCCGGTCGCAAGCAGCACCGCGCGTGCCTGGACGAACACGAACTCACCGCTGCGCATATCGATCATCAATACGCCGGCGATCGCACGGCCATCCGCGGTCCGAATCAACTCGACGGCGCGGTGCTCCTCGAGGCGGTCGATGCCGCGCGCCCAAACCTGTTCGGCCAGCCGATTGATGATCTCGATACCGGTCAGGTCGCCCTTGTGCACGGTCCGATCGAAGGTCTGCCCCGCGAACGCTTTCTGATGCACCGTGCCGTCCGGGTTGCGATCGAAGAAACAGCCCAGCTCGTTTTCCAGTTCGTGGATGCGCTCGACCGCGCCGGTTACCAGCGTCCATGCCAAGTCCTGATTGGATAGCCACTTGCTGCCTTCTATCGTGTCCATGAAGTGCCGCTCGATCGAATCGCCTTCGGCCAGCGCCACGTTGTAGCCGCCTTGCACCATGCGCGTACAGCCGCACTTTCCGAGCAGGCCTTTCACGGCAACCGTAATCGAAAGCGAAGGATCGCTTTGATGCGCATGAAGCGCCGCAAAGAGCCCCGCGCCGCCGGACCCCAGGATCAGGATGTCCGTCTGCAGCCGCTTGAGCGTCATGCCTTTTTCTCCGCGTTCGTGCTGGGATTGGCGCTGGCGTTCGTGGCTGCAGCCGCGCGAGCGCTCGCGCCAACCCCGACGCCAAGGCTGGCCAAGGCCAGCGCACGTCGCGCCTGTGCATCCTCGCGTACTGTCTCGTAGAGACTGCCGCCGTGGCTGTCCATCGCCACGCGCAGCGGCCCGAAATCGCGAATGCGAAATTTCCATAACGACTCGGGGTTGAGATCGTCGAGATCGACGTCCTCGATTTGCTCGATCCAGGTGGATTCGAGCGCTGCCGTGCCGCCGATGATGGCGAGATACACACCGCCCAGCTCGCCGAATGCCGCGAGCGAATCCTCGCGCAGACCGCCCTTGCCGATGATGATGCGCACACCTAGTTGAGTCATGAGCGGCCGGGTGAAACGCTCCATGCGGTCCGACGTAGTGGTACCGACGCAGATCGACTCGTAGCCTGCGGGGAACGCCGCGCTCGGCTCGACCTTTCTCACGTTCGGCGCGGTGTGGATCACCGCATGGCCATGCAGGTCGAAACGCGTGGTGCGGCCGCGATCGAACAGGTGGATTTGCGTCGCGTCGCGAATGCCGTAGAGCGTACCTTGCAGCGTGACCGTGTCGTCGATCCGGAGCTGCCGCATCTGCGCTTCGCTGACCGGCGTGGTCAATTCATGATGTGCCATGATGGTCTACCTTTTTCAGAAGCCGTAAGTCACACCCGACGGCGAAAACCGGGCGCGCGCGCGTCGTGCCGAATGGCATTGCATGTTGACTGCGACCGGGTTCATCGTGATGTGCGTGGCGGCCAGTTCGATGTGCACGGCGAATGCGGTCGAGTCGCCGCCCAGCCCCTGCGGACCCACGCCCAGCAGATTGACTGCCTTCAGTAATTGCGTCTCGAGCTTTGCGCCCTCGGCATCGCTGCACGCGCTGCCGAGCGGCCGCGTAGCCGCGCGCTTGGCCAGCGCCACGCACAGGTCGGACGTGCCGCCTACGCCAACGCCGATGATGGTCGGCGGACACGTCTTGCCGCCCGCCGCCAGCACACAGTCGATCACGAAGGTCTTGATTGCATCGACGCCCTCGGCCGGTATCGCCATCTTCAGGAACGAGTTGTTTTCGGAGCCGCTGCCCTTGGGAATCATTTCGATCTCGAACACCTCGTCGGCGTCACTAAAGTCGATATGGATCACCGGCACCCCCGCGCCGCACGAGGAATGCTCATTCTTGCGCGTAATCGGATGCACAACCGACGAGCGCAACGGGTGCTCGTGCGTGGCGCGCTCGCAGCCCCGCCGGATGGCTTGCATGAGTGCGTGCCCGTCGAAGCTGACATTGCGGCCTATGGTCACGTTGTAGATCGGCAGGCCGGTGTCCTGGCACAACATGTTCTCGGTATCTTCGGCGACCTGGATATTGGTCACCATGGTCGCCAGCACGCTTTGCGCGGTTGGTGCGGTCTCGCTTTCGGTCAGCTTCGCAAAGCCGGCCTTGATATCGGGCGGCAGGATCTTCAGCGCGCGAATGTAGAGTTCCTTAGCCGCTTCTTCCACGGCAGGCAAATCGATCTTCATGATGCCCTCTCAATGTAAATGGGCGCACGATTGCGCAGTGGCACCTCGTGCGGGTCGTACGCGTCGCGACGTGTCGTACCTGTCGTAGTTGCCGTAGTTGCCGTAGTTGCCGTAGTTGCCGTAGTTGCCGTAGTTGCCGTAGTTGCCGTAGTTGCCGGACTGATGCCCGCACCTAACCAATAAGCGCCAACGCATAAGCCAACCCCGCCAGCAAGCCAAAGCCGCAGGCAGCAGCGATCCAGTTCTTGCGCAGTCCGGACCAGTCGCCAAATTCGATCAGCAACAATCGCACACCGCCCATCATGTGCAGCGCCAACAGTACGACCAGCCCCCACTCGGCGAACTGGAACAGCGGTTGGTCGACAAAGCGCAGGAAGCTGTCGAGTCCGGCTGCGCCCTGCATGGCCTGCCCCAGTGCCCAGAAATGCAAAGGCAAGAACAAGCCCAGCGCAAGGCCGGAACACCGATGGACCAGGAATGCCCAATAAGCGGGATGTTGACGGGCGCGATAGTCGTTGCGACGTTTCATGGTTTTATGGGAGTCGACGCGCAGCGCGCCGGCGTATGCTGATCGACGTCGGGTTGATCGTCATGACTGTATTGCGTACTCGCGCTCATGCGAGGACCACGCCGTAGACGGCGCGCAGGCCCATGAGCAAGATAAGCAGGCCGAACAGCCGCGCGCCGATTTGCGCTGCGCGCGTCGAACAACCGAGCCATTCCTCCGCGATACGGCCCAGGCCGATCGGCACATGCACCGCACAGGCCAGGACAAAAATCACGTAAAACCCGCCGAACAGCAAGCTGCCGTGCGTACGGCCCAGTATCGCGGCGGCGCTCAGGCCACTGCGCACCGCGTAGATGATCACGCCCAAATGCAACAGCACGCACAGGGCCAGCACCATTGCGCTGATACGCTGCCAATACCAGTGCTTGGCCTGTGTCGCCGCGAGGGAAGATGAATTCGTCATAGCCATCAGCGCGCTATCCTTGACGAGGCCGGCGCGACGCTCGGAGTGCGCCTTATGGTCCACCTCACAGCGTACCCCGCACTGCCGCCTTGGCCACCATGCGCTTGAGGCCGGCAATACCGGCCGTCGGCTCGATCTGCTTGGGGCAGCGCTCGCTGCAGGAACCCTGCGTATGGCAGGAATGACAGCCGGCGTCGCCAGCCACTGCCCGCAGCCGCTCGGCGGTCGCCACATCGCGCTCGTCGTTCACGAGAGTCCAGGCCCGATTGAGTGCGGCCGGGCCAAGGAATTCAGGGCGCCATGCAACGACGTCGCAGGATGCATAACAAACGCCACAACCGATGCATTCGATGCCGGCGCTGGCCGCCACGCGCGCCTTCGAGGCCGGCTCGACTTGCGCGAAATCGTCATGCCGCGTCAGCTTGCCTTTGAACTGCCCTTGCGCACGCGCCCATTTGTCGAAGAATTCGCTCATGTCGGTGGCAAGATCCTTGATCACCGGCAGGTTGGACAACGGCGCAATTTCGAGCGCGTCGCCCTTGGCGACTTTCGCCACGTGCGTGCGGCAGGTCCACCGCGCAATCCCGTTCACGGTCATCGCGCAGGAACCGCACATACCGACGCGGCAAGCGAAGCGGTAGCTCAGCGAGGGGTCCAGCACACGCTGGATGTAGGTCACTACATCAAGTACCGTCTGGCTCGCCTGCCGCGGCACACGGTAGGTGCTAAAGCTGCCTTCCACCGTACCGCGCCACACCTTGACATCCAGCACATCGCTCATAGTCCGACCCGCCCTTCGCTACCGACCGTATTCACGATGCGCACCGCCCACTGTGGATGAAGAATGCCCTATTGTCAGAGACCTCAAGCACAAATAAAAGCGAATATTTTTTAGGTTGAGATAAAGTTTATATTTATAATGGATTCATGCCATCTCACGATTGGTTCGTGCCCTCGCTTTATGCCATCGATTTATGCCATCAATACGGACGTTCAAGACTTTTCTGACCGTGGCCAAGCACGGCAGCTTTGCCGCCGCAGCCGCGGAAATCGGGCTGACCGCTGCAGCGGTCGGTCTGCAAATCCGCGCGCTGGAAGAGTCGCTCAATCAGGTACTGTTCGATCGCAGCGCGCGTGCCGTCGTACTGAACCCGGCAGGCCGCCAAGCGGTGCCCGCCATCGAAGAACTGGTGCTGCGCTATGAAGCGCTGGCGCTCACGGGGGAAGTGGACGCACTAGCCGGCACGGTGATCATGGGCGCGCTGGTGTCGGCCTTGATGGGCGCATTCGCCGATGCGCTGTGGGCGCTCAAGCAAGCGCACCCCCGCCTGGACGTCAAGTTATTCGCCGGCATGTCCAGCGATTTCGCGCAGCGAGTGGAGGCTGGGGAACTGGACGCCGCGGTGGTCACGCAGTCGCCCAACGCGTTGCCGGCCAATTTGTTGTGGACGCCGCTGTATGACGAACCGATGGTGCTGATCGTGCCGCGTCGCCCGCATTTTGTGTTGCCCGACGATCCGATCGAAGCGCTGCGGCGCACCCCGTTTATTCGCTTCGACCGGCAGACCTGGACCGGTCATCTGGTCCTGGATGTGCTGCATCGCGCCGATGTCACGGTTCAGGAAGGCATGGAGCTGAATTCGGTAGAGGCCATTGTGGCGCTGGTGCGACAAGGTTTCGGTATATCGATCGTGCCGCAATTGGCCAACGTGCAGTGGGCGCGGGATCGCGCATTGCAGGTGATAGCATTGCCAGGCATCGATGTGCAACGCCGGGTCGGGCTGCTTGAACGCAGCCGTCATTCACGCATGCGCTTTACCGAGGAGATCAAACACTATTTCAACGGCCGCATGCCGACGCGCTCGACGGTATAATCAACCATCTCATATAAATCATATAGTTGAATTTGATCTGTATGTATAATTGAGCTTACAAAAAAGTAAGCGCAAGTAAGCCCCACATATGGAAGAACTCATGACGGAAACCGCGGCTTTGAGAAATACGGCGGCAGCCGGCGGTGCCCCAATGATAGGCGGCACGCGTTACAAGGAAGTTAAACACGGCATGCTGGCGGCGCTGGCAGCCGGAGAATGGCGCGCGGGTGAAGCGATTCCGGCGGAAAAACGTCTGGGCGAGCGCTTCGGCGTTTCGATCGGCACCCTGCGCAAGGCCATCGACGAGCTGGTCGCGGAAAACATCCTGATCCGGCACCAAGGTCTGGGCACGTTCGTGTCGGTGCATAGGCGCGACGACCACTTCTTTCGTTTTTTCCGGCTCGTGCGCAAGGATGGTGTCAAAGCATATCCCAGCGTGTCGCTGCTCAGTTTTCGCAAGGGCAAGGCGTCCCGCGCGGAGAGCGAAAAGCTCGCGCTCGATACGGGCGCACGGGTATTCCATTTCACCAACCAGTTGGCGCTGCACGGCGACGTGATGTTGATCGACAACATTACCTTACCCGAAAGCCTCTTCCCGGGCTTGACCGAAGCCGCGTTGCGCGAGCGCCCGAGCACGCTTTACAGCTTTTATCAGGCAGCGTTCGGCATCAACGTGATCGACACCAGCGAACGCCTGCACGTGACGGTTGCCGACGAAAGGGAAAGCCAGTTGCTGCAAATCGAGCGCGGCACGCCGCTGCTCGAAATCGCGCGGGTTGCCTATTCCTTTCACGGCCAACCGGTCGAGCTGCGGATTTCGCACGTCAATACCACGAACTATGAATACATCGGTTCGGAGGCCAGCACGAAAGTCACGCCTTGAGCGCGGCCGCTATCTGTAGCCGCCCAATCACATCAGCCACGAAGTCCATTCGGCAAGAACGTCGCGGCGGCGCGCCGAGAGGGCTCACGACGCCGCCTCCCCCCCCCGCTGCCACGTCATGCCTCGCCCGGATGCTTTCTCACAGCGTTCCAGCCTAGCGCGTTGTACACATAGTAACGAGCGATGCCGGCATATTCATGCAGCGCGAAATCTGCGATTGCGAAGTTATACGACAGTGGCGCCGCAGAGAACTCCGCGCGCAGATAGTCCGCACGCACCGGTGTCGCAGCGACACCGAAATGCGCGAAGTACAACACGCTGCGCCGCAGATGGATGCCCGACGTCACCAGCAACACGCGGTCGGCATCGTACCGCCGCAGCGCAGCGCTGGTGAACTGCGCGTTCTGCCAGGTGTTCATGCTGTCGGGCTCAAGAAGTACGTCGGCCGCATCGATCCCGAGTCCGATCAGCACGCCCCGATAGACCACAGCTTCCGGCGAGCCAGTGTGTCGCGCATCGCCGCCGCTCACGACAATCTTGCAATCCGCTTTGGTCTTTCGACAGTCGTTGTAGAGCTCCGCTGTTTCGACGATGCGTGCGTATGCGAACGTTGATGGTTCGACCAAATCGGTGCGCGCGATGTTTTCGGCGCCGGCGCCCAGCAGGACAATCGCGTTGCGCTTGCTCCATTCGATAGTCGGTTTCACTTCAAAGGTCGTTTGTAAGTTGCCCAGCAGCCATGCTGGAACGGGACCACAGCCTATTGCCAGAAACAGGATGACCGATATGACGTAGAGCGTTCTGCTCGTACGACGCCATTTGAGTGCTGCGCCAACGGTGGCGAGCACAATCACTACGACAAGCACCCCAAGCACCATCCGAACCGCCTTCGATGAAAATTGACGACAGCTATCGGGCTCGCAGCGGTTCCTGAACTGCGCGCCCACAAAAATGCGATCAGCGGCTCTTTTCCAGCATCGCCAGCACGTCCGCCGTACTTCCGGATTCGCCCAGCCGCGGAAAGATCCGTTCGAGACTGTTGCGATGCGCGTCGGCATTCAGGTCGGTCATCGCGTCGACCGCGAGCGTCACGTTATAACCGAGCTCGTGCGCTGCTCGCGCTGTCGACTCCACACCGATGCTGGTCGAAATACCGGCGAGCACGATTTGCGTGACGCCACGCCGGCGCAGATGCAAATCGAGCGGTGTGCCATAAAAAGCACCCCACTGATACTTAGTGACGGTGTAATCTTCCGGCGCCCGCTCCAATTCCGGGACCAGTTCTGCCCAGTCGGCCGGGCGCGTACCACCGGGGGCTGCCGCGTCGGCGCGTCCGGGTGCGCCTCCGGCCACGTTGACCAGCACTACCGGCAAGCCTTTGCTGCGGAACGCCCGCGCCAGCCGGGCGCTACGCTCGATCACGTCGGCGGCCGGATGCACAGTGGGTAATGCAACGATACCTTTTTGCAGATCGATAAGAACGAGCGCGGAGACCGAGTCAAGTTGAGTAATAGGCATGGAAGCACTTCCTGAAACAGTTCGGGAACATAGGAGTTTGCCTTATTTCGCGGCATATACCAATCTGGCGCGCATTATGAAACGGGCAATGCATGGTCAGGCGCTTCGACAAGGGCCCCGGCTCACTCATTTACGAAACACCGACGTGGAGAATTCTCACCGTGGCAAGTAGACGCTGGGTTGCAGTCGTCAGTCTTTTCCTGGCCTGTTGCGTGCCGTCGCTCGGCGTAGCCGCCAGCTTCGACTGCGGCAAAGCCAAGACCCGTTTCGAACGAACAGTCTGCGCAGATCCCGAACTCTCGGCTCAGGACACCGCAATGGGCAAGCGTTACGATGCCGCCCTGCCCTTACTGTCTGACGCGGGTCAAACCATACTGCGCACAGGGCAGGGGCAGTGGCTCAAAGTCGCCAACGTGTTATGCGTGGTCAACAAAAGAGATGAAAGCCCCAGCACCTGTCTACAAAGGCAATATGCCGACCGCCTCGGCAACTTGCGCAGTGCTGCAGTTCCGATGGGCCCGTTCGTTCTAAGCCGCAGCGACACCTATGCGTCCAGTGGAAAGGAAACGGGTACAGGCCGGCCTTTCGAGCAGCATACAAGCGTGCCGAGGATCGACCAGCCGCTTTCCCCCTTGGCCGAACAATGGAACGCAGCGATGGTGCGATGGGCGGCAGCGCAACGGGTGAAGCAGTGCTTCGGCGATACGCAGACCCCTGGGGACCAGTTTTTGGACTTCAAGGTCCAAGCGGCGATGCCCGGTTTCATTAACGTTGAAATGACACGCATCGAGGAATGTGACGGGCAAGCTGCCGACGAAGAGGTGACCAATGTATCCTACTTGCTGCACCCGGCCCTGCATCCGCTCGCCGCGGCTGACGTGTTCAAGCCGGGCAGCGGATGGGAAACCTTTCTGGACCGTCGCGCCTCGAAAGCGCTGGGCGCCGATGGCGAGATATTCTTTGCCGACGGGATCAACAAGCGCGTACGCGATCCGCAGGCGTGGTCGTTCACCGCGCAAGGTCTGCTTATTTCGTTCAACCCCGGCGATGCGACGGCCATCGCGACTGGCGTCGTTCACGTGACCGTACCTTGGGCCGATTTGACGCATTTCATTGCGTCAAACGCGCCGATACCGCATTGATACGCAATCGTTTGAAAAACACGCCATCGCTCGAAAGCGGTGGATCAGACGGCGCCGGCGTAACATTTTCAATCGTCCCTGAACACAGGCTCGCCTAGCCGATAAGCGTGCGCGGGCGCATCGGGTTGATATGCACAATGGTCGGTGGTGTATCGGCACACCCGATTACAAGGCATCGCTGGGTCGATCATTCACTTCATCAGTCACTTTACTGCCCACCTCGCTGCCCACCTCGCTGGCCACTTCGGCGGCCGCTTCCCCGAGTATCCAGTTGCGGAACAACTGCATGGCCGGCGACATGTGCCTCGATCTCAACCACGTAAGCCAGTAGCTGCCCGTTTCCACTTCCGTATCGAATGGGCGAACCAGCCGGCCCGCTTGCAGCTCGCGAGCGAACATTCCAGGCGGCGCCAAAGCGGTTCCGGCGCCTTGTATCGCGGCTTCCACCATCAAGCGCGACGAGTCGAAGATCGGACCATTTGCCGTCCATGGCTCCAACCCGGCCGCCGCAAACCAGTTGATCCATTCGTCGGTGCGATACGAGCGCAGCAGCGTCTCTTTCGCCAGGTCGCACGGCGCGGCAAGTCGCTTCGCGATATCGGGCGCGCACAATACGGTAAACGGCGCGTCGAGCAACAGCACGTTGTGTGTCGCAGGCCAAACTCCCTCGCCGAAGCGAATCGCGAAGTCGAGCCCCTCGCCTGCCAGATCGACCAGGTTGTTGTGCGTGAGCAGCCTCAGTTCCACGAACGGGTGTGTCTGCCGAAATAGTTTGAGCCGTGGCATCAACCAGCCTACGGCGAATGTTCCGACCACGCCGACCGTGAGTACTTCGTGAAAATGGCCGCCCTCGAATTGCTTGAGCACAGCCTCGATGCGGCCGAACGTGTCAGTCAACACGGGCAGAAGTGCGCGGCCTTCGTCCGTCATGCCCAGTCCACGCGGTAATCGTTTGAACAGTGCACTGCCGAGCCGTTCCTCGAGCATCCGAACCTGCTGGCTCACGGCTGCCTGCGTCACGTTGAGCTCGAGCGCCGCACGCGTAAAACTCAGATGTCGTGCCGACGCCTCGAATGCTCGCAGCGCGTTAAGGGGCAAGTAAGGTCGCATTGGAGTAGAGCCATAAGATTTTCTTTACCCTAGACGAAATTATCCTCGCTTGTCAACGGCTCGCAATGGTTCGATATTTTGGTCTGCGCAGCGCGCTTCCCACCCTTAGTTTGTATAAGCGAGACTAGCCTCATGACTCATTCCACGACCGGCACAAACCGCATTCGAGCCGGCGCTCCTGCTGACTGGCAGGTCGGCGACAAGATGGGCACCGGCGACGATATCGCCGTGCTCTGGGCACCGACACGCAAACCTATCATCCTCACGGTCTGTCACACGCAACTGCAAACGAACGCCAAGCCGCGCGATGACGTGATTGCGGCGGCAACTCGAATTGTCGTGGCCTCGCTGTCTGCCTGACTCCATGCAGCAGACGACGAGTCTTTAAAAATTCGTGATCGACGATTTTAACGAGGGGAAGAATCGATGTATTTACGACGCCTTGCGTTGAGCTTTTTTTTCGCGGTGGGGCTGGTCGCTTCGGCAGCCCAGGCTAAGACGATTTGCACCGTGGCTGCCGACGCCGCATCCCACACAATCTTGATACAGCAAGGCGATTGCAACCAACGCGTGACCGCCGCATCGACTTTTAAAATAGCCATCAGTTTGATGGGCTACGATTCCGGCTTTCTGAAAGACGCGCATTCCCCGGCGCTGCCGTTCCACGAGGGCTACGCCGATTGGGGCGGTGAGGCGTGGCGTCAGACCACGGACCCGAGTCGATGGATTCAATATTCCGTGGTTTGGTATTCGCAGCAAGTGACGCGCTCGCTCGGAGAAGCGCGCTTTCGGAAATATGTCGACGAATTCCAGTTCGGAAACGAGGACGTATCGGGAGACCCCGGAAAACATAATGGCCTGACTCATGCCTGGATCGATTCATCATTGAAGATTTCGCCGTTGGAGCACGTATCGTTTTTGGAAAGAGTCGTCGATCGACAGTTTCCGGTTACTGCTCAAGCCTACGATATGACAAGCCAGATCACACAGTTGGGTCAGCTTCCCAACGGCTGGGATATCCACGGCAAAACAGGTACCGGTTTTCCGCGCGCGGCGGACGGCAGCGACGATACCGCTCATGGCTATGGCTGGTTCGTCGGGTGGGCGACAAAGGGGCCTCGGACTATCGTCTTCGCACGGCTCGTTCAGGACGAGAAGAAAGAGGCAGGCGCAGTCGGCTTGCGAACGCGCGCTAAGTTCTTGCGTGAGCTGCCAGCATTGCTGGATACGTTAATTGACGGGCCTTCTGCCCACCGCCTACAATGAATTCGAAAGAGAGCTGCTCGCGATCGAAGCGGAAGATGCGGGCAATGCTTCCGGTGACGCGCGAACTCATCCTCATTAATATGTCATAGCCGGAGTCTGAAGTGTCTGCACTTACAACCACGTTTCGTCAGTTGCACAGCACTGTCCAGCCGCTTCTTCTTCCTAACGCCTGGGATGCCGGTAGCGCTCGCCTCTTCGAGGGCCTTGGTGCGTCGGCCATTGCCACGTCCAGCGCCGGTGTCACCTGGGCACTAGGCTATCCCGACGGTTGGCTTCTCCCAGTGGATGAGGCGATCGGCATCGCGGCTAAAATCGTTCGAGTGCTCAAGGTGCCGCTGTCGGTCGATTTCGAAAATGGCTACTCGGATTACGCCTCGGCAGTCGCAGAAAACGTAAAGCGATTAATCGACCTCGGTGTCGCCGGCATCAATATCGAAGATGGCCGTGATGCGCCGAGTCAGCTCGCCGCCAAGATTGACGCGATCAAGAATGCTGCCGCCAAGATGGGGGCCGACATTTTTCTGAACGCGCGCTGCGACGTGTTCCTTGCGAACCTTGTCGACAAATCGAAGTTGTTGGAAGAAACGATCTCGCGTGGCACGCTCTACAGCCGGGCAGGCGCGGATGGGTTCTTCGTTCCCGGCATCAATAGGCCAGACGACATCAAGGCAGTGGCTACGGGCGTCGCATTGCCACTCAACGCGATGGCATGGCCCGGCCTCGCGCCCGCGGCGGAGTTGGGTGCATTGGGCGTGCGGCGCCTGAGCGCAGGTTCGGGTATCCCTCAGGTGCTTTGGGCTCATGCCGAGAAGCTCGCTCGTGCGTTCCTGGAGACTGGCCGTTCGGAGCCGATGTCCGAGGGCGCCATGTCGTACGCTCAGTTGCAGGAGTTGTTCGCTGGGCGTTAATTTGCGTTTTTCTCCATGATCGACTGCGAACGGAATTCCTTGAGCGACGCACTCTGCGCAACCATTGAACTGCCCTTCAAGCCACCGCTGGACTGGGCACGCATGCTGCGTTTTTTTGGCGGCCGGCCGACGGCGGGCGTTGAAGCGGTCGAAGACGGAGCATACTTGCGCGCAATCGAATGGGCCGGCGACGATGGCACCATCGCTGTCCGAAAACACCCGCGCAAACATTGTCTGGTCGCATCCATCGAAGGCCGGGTCAGTCGTCATGCAAAGGCACTAGCGTTACCGATCTCACGCATGTTCGACCTGCAGACCGATCCGCAGCAAATTGGCGGTTGTCTCGCTACGGATCCGTGGCTGGCACCGCTTGTTGGCGCAGCGCCAGGCTTGCGCGTCCCCGGTGCGTGGTCGGGCTTCGAACTGGTAGTGCGCACGATAGTGGGCCAGCAAGTCAGCGTGAAAGCGGCGACGACGATAGTCGGCCGTGTAGTCCAGCGCGCCGGCGAGCGGATCGAAGGCCACCATCATGAAGCGACGGCGTGGCGATTTCCGACGCCGCACGCGCTAGCATCGGCAAACCTTGTGCAAATCGGCATGCCGGGAAAGCGTATCGCCGCGCTGCAAGGATTTTCGCAAGCCGTAGCGTTCGGCGACCTTCCGATCGACAGTCCGAACCCTGATGTCCCAGCTCTGCGCAAAGCGCTTCTAGCCTTGCCTGGAATCGGACCCTGGACCGTGGAGTACGTCGCGATGCGCGCATGGCGCGACCCGGACGCGTGGCCGGAAACTGACCTCGTGCTGATGCAGGCGATTGCTAGCCGAGATCCGTCTATGGTGCGAGCCGCGCATCAGCGCGCAAGGACGCAGGCTTGGCGTCCTTGGCGTTCATACGCGGCCATGCATCTATGGAATGAATTTGCCGATCGGCTGGGTGTCGCACGCGGCGGCTGAAAATCTGATCGCCCGCGCCAAGCTCACGCCGCCGTGTTCGTCCAAACACCCGAACTACCGCGGCGGTGACTGCCGAGCAGATGAGTGTCGACAATACCGATCGCCTCCATCAGCGCGTACATGTTGGTTGGCCCGACAAATTTGAATCCTTTCGCCCGCAGCGCCTTGCTCAGTGCGATCGAATCCTCCGAGGAAGTCGGAATATCATTGAACACCTTGGGTTCCGGTGTTGTCGCAGGCTTGAACGACCACACAAAATCGACTAGCCCACCTTCGTCCCGTAAGCGAATAACGCTCAAGGCATTGTTGATAGTCGCGTTGATCTTCGCCACATTGCGGATGATGCCGCTGTCGGACAGTAGGCGTTGGACATCCTCCTCGCTGTAAGCGGCGACCGCGTCGGGATCGAAACCATGGAAAGCGGCGCGAAATGCAGGGCGTTTTCTGAGGATCGTGGTCCAGGACAGTCCCCCTTGAAATGCTTCCAAAGAGATTCGTTCGAATATGCCCCGTTCATCGCGTACCGGCATGCCCCATTCGGTATCGTAATAGGCCTTCAGCAACAAATCCTCTGACGCCCATGCCGGTCTTGCCAGTCCGTCATCTCCGACAACGAGGTCCAGAAATTTTGGTGCCGCAACGGCTTTAGCCATCGCTTTCCTTTGACTCCGCAACGGGCACGATCTCATTAGCGCTTGGCGAAACTCAGCAAGTAATCGCGGTCTTCTTCACTGAGCGATCTGAGCCATGAATCCTCTTCGCCAGGTTCCGGGAGCACTTGACCATACTCGACCATTTGGGACGGCGGCAATTCCGCGAGATATGCCCAAAGGTAGCGCTTCTCCATCTTGGTTGCCGCGGCGATCGAGTTCACGATGTCATCGAGCAACGTTCTCTTCTGCTCTTTCGTGCGCCCCGCGCGGATTTGCCCGTGAACAAAAATCTGACCGGTTTCGATGCGCTTGCCGCCCATGAAATGGCATCCATCCGGAATCTCATTGAAGATAACCTGCGCGAAAAAACCCTGTGCCCCGGTCGCTTTGCTATGCGCTCTCGTGATTTCGCTGGCAATGGCCTCTTTGTGCCCGGCGGTCAACCGTCCATGGGTTGCGTGTACGACGTAGGTCGGCATGTTGTCTCTCCAAAGGTAAGGATCGTTGTAGGCACATCTTATACCGTGCACCACGCGCCTCAATGTGATGAGCCGGGTCCGCCCTCTGCTCAAGTGGAATCGAAACGCCTGAATGGATGAGCGGCATGCTGCCTGCCAAGCCAAGCCGCGCAACGCTCCGGTTCTCAGCGCTTCACCACCCTGTTAGTCCCTGCCGTTAGATGAATCGCAATCACCCCCGCGCCGCTAATCTTCTCCTCATTTTCGCTCGCCACACTGTACTCAATCCGTGAGCAAGGGGGTTCTTCCGCGAAGTAACAAGCGTGCGGAACTCACGTGAGCCGCGGTTTGAAAAAGGCGAATTTTTGGCAAAATATTCAATCAATGGAGGGCACCATGATCGCTTCTCTCTTCGGTAGGCTTAGTCACTGGCTCGAACAAGCGGAACGCCGCAGGATCGGCCTTTATCTCGGTTCGGCAGCCGACCACGCGGAACTCGAGCGTTGCATCCGATCGCTCGACAAGAGCCCGCTTTAAGCCGTCGGGTGAGGCTGCGATTTACCAGGTCGTTTCGCGTTCGGCGGTCGACGAAATGCGATGCAGCGTCAGGTCGGCGCCATTGAACTCGTCTTCCTGATCGAGTCGCAGCCCGACCGTCATCTTTATCACACCGTACACGCAGGTGCCACCCACCACGGCAATCATGATCGAGCCCGCCGTCCCGAGCAACTGGGCGACAAACGAAACGCCGCCTATCCCGCCCAGAGCCCGCTGGCCAAAGATGCCGGCCGCGATTCCGCCCCACGCACCGCATAGTCCGTGCAGCGGCCATACGCCGAGCACATCGTCGATGTGCCATTTGTTTTGGACGAGCGTGAACATGCGAACAAATAGCACGCCGGCAATGCCGCCGACCATCAGTGCGCCGAGCGGATGCATGACATCGGAACCCGCGCACACGGCCACGAGCCCTGCAAGCGGACCGTTGTAGGTGAAGCCTGGATCGTTACGGCCAGCCAACCACGCCGCCAATGTGCCACCCGCCATTGCCATGAGCGAGTTGACGGCGACCAGTCCGCTGATCTTGTCGATCGATTGCGCGCTCATCACGTTGAAGCCGAACCAACCCACCGTGAGCACCCATGCGCCGAGTGCGAGAAACGGAATGTTCGATGGCGGATGCGCGGCGACCCGTCCGTTTTGATAGCGGCCGTGGCGCGCACCCAATAACAGTACGGCAGGCAAGGCGACCCAGCCTCCGAAGGCATGCACCACGACAGACCCGGCGAAATCGTGAAAGGGCGCACCGAATACGCGCGCGATTTCGGCCTGGATGCCAAACCGGCCATTCCATACGATGCCTTCCAGGAACGGGTAGACGAAACCGACGAGCACAAACGTCGCGAACAGTTGTGGATTGAATTTCGCCCGCTCGGCAATGCCGCCGGACACGATAGCGGGAACGGCCGCCGCGAAGGTCAGCAGAAAGAAAAAGCGCACGAGTTGATAGCCGTTGTGCTCGGCCATCACGTCGGCGCCCTGGAAGAATTGCACGCCGTACGCAATCGTGTAGCCGATGAAGAAGTAGGCGATGGTCGACACGGAAAAGTCGACGAGGATTTTAACCAGCGCATTCACCTGATTCTTTTGACGAACGGTACCGAGCTCAAGAAACGCGAAACCGGCGTGCATCGCAAATACCATCACTGCGCCCAGCAAGAGAAACAATGTATCGGAACCGGATTGCAGAATTTGCATGATCGAAAATAGGGCAAAAGGCCCATCCGAATGCAAGAATCAGGCCAAAGAGGCGCATTTACGCAATATTACGGTGCACGTCGTGCTCTGCTCGCCTTTTTAGAGTGCAAAGTCGGCAGTCAAAAAAACCGGATCGCTCCATTTAGGTGCTTATTGACGCCTCGCATGCACAGAAATGAGAACTCATGATCGTTTGTGGTGCATGCGCGGCCCGTGGACAAGTGAACCGTGCTCTCAGCTAACGCGGAAGAAAACGGCCGACCAGCATGGCGCGTTTCCAGCCGAAGCCGGGCACCTTGCGGTATTCAAAGCCGGATTGCAGCAGCGCACGCTTCACATCGCCGGCGCTGGTGTAGGTCGAGAAGGTGGCACCTTCGCCCGCCAAACCGGCTAGCGACATGAAGATTGTGGGTGTCCACAATTCGGGATTTTTTGCCGGTGCAAAGCCGTCGAGATAGAACGCATCCACACGCAGCCGCAATGCGGGCAGCACGTCGGCCGCGTCGCCAAATACCAGCGTCAAGCTGACGCTGCCGCCTTCGAATTCGAGCCGGTGCACGCCAGGTGACAACGGCGGCCACGCGGTCAGGAGCAGGTCAGCCAGCGCGGTGACGGCCTCGTCGTGGACAGTCGCCGCGTACGCGCGACGCAGGTCGTCTGCGGAAAACGGATGCTTCTCGACCGACACGAAGTGCAGATGCCCACAATGCGCACTGTCGTCTCGCCACGCAGCCCACGTGGTCAGGAAGTTGATGCCGATGCCGAAACCGGTTTCCAGGACGGTGAACGTACGCGTCCCCTGCCATCGTTCGGGCAGACCGTTACCTTGTAAAAACACGTATCTCGCCTGCGCGAGCGCGCCCACGGCGCTGTGATAAATGTCACCGTAGAGGGTTGAATAGGGCGTGCCGTCGTCGCGGAATGCGACCGTCGCGGGGGTTAGCGGATCGACCATCCGAACTCAACCTGACCGCCGCGGTCGCCCTGCCTGCTCATTCGGCGTGCTCACTCTTGCGTTTTCATTTAGTGTGCCCATTTAGCATGCTCATTTAGTGTGCTCACCCAGCGCAATGTCGACCATCATACTTTCGGCGAGCGACTCGAGCAGCGTGCGCAAGCTGTCGATCGAAAGCGCCTCCGGCACCGCAAGAATGGCCTTGACTGTGAACTGATGGCTCGCTGCCGTCGCGCCCACACGCGCGACATCGGTAATCAACTCCTCGATGCTGATACCCCGCGCCGACAGATCGGCCGACAAATCCTGCACGATGCCCGGACGGTCAGGCCCACTCAATTCGAGCGAGACGCGGCGCTGGCCCGGCGCCACGGGCGCGGCATCGCTGCGCGCGATCACAACACGCAACCCCGACGCTTCGAGGCCGCGCAACGCTGTCGTGAGCGCATCCGCGTTGCGCTGAGCGACATCGAAATGCACCATGCCGGCGAACTGGCTGCCCAGGCTCGCCATCCGGCTACCGGCCCAGTTGGCGCCGAACCCACGCGCGCGTTCCGAAAGCATGTTGACGATGCCGGGCCGGTCGGCACCGATGGCCGTCACGACGAGCGACGTGAACGGGCCGTTGGACTCCTCGGTCAGCTCGATGCTGCGGCGGATGATCGGCGCCCGGGTCGCATAGCGTTCGTCCTGAGCGCGAGCAGGTAATGAGCCATGCTCGCGCGCATGATGCACGGTGCCAATCAGCAGCGCCAATCCCATTGGCGCCAGCGCCCGTTCCCACAAGTCGCGCGCGGTTTCGCCCTTGCCGACGAAACACCAGTCCTGCGCGGCGATTGCACCGGCGTCCCAACCTTGCGCCAGGTGATAGACCGAGCCGCCGGCAATGGCATCGCCCTCCAGAATCGTCCATTCGACGGCCGCAATGCCGCGATGACGCGGCAACAACGAAGGGTGGTACCCCACCCCGCCCAGGCGTGAACGCGCCAGTGCCTCGTCGCTTACACGCGCATGCGTATGCGCGGCCACGATCAGATCGGTGCCGACGGGAATGGCACTGCCGCTCACGAGCTTGGGATTCTCATGGATTACCGTGGGCAACCCTGCCGCGCGGCCGGCGAGCGCCAGCCTATCGTCCTCGGTCGGCGCTACCACCCCCGCAATCTCTATACCGTCCGCCAGGAACGCCTGCAATACCGATGCGCCGAAGTACCGTGATCCTACAATCGTGCATTTCATTCATACGCTCCATGTGCTTGGGCTAACCGGGCGGGCTCACATCCGGCTGGCCCTCACCGGCGTGCGCGCGAGTTCGTTCTGACGAGTTTGTCTTGCCTGGTCAGTTTCGCCGGTTCTGTTTTGCCGGTTCTGTCTCGATCAGGCGCCGACATCGCCGACGAAGACGCCATTCTAGCTTCGACTAAGGCCGAACGGCGTCGCCATCTGTCGCGGCGACGTACATAGACCGATCGGTGGACGCATCGCGAACCTTGTTAGCACAGCCTCAATTCACTAAACTGGCGGATCGACGCGCATGCGGCGCCACCTTCCCAGTCGTGATGACCCGCCAAACTGATACTGCTGCTGCCCCCTCCACACCCGCTGCTGCGCCGGCGCCCGACTCCACGTACTGGGTGCGTAATGTGTACGTGTGCTTGTTCGGTTCGTTCACCACGATAGTCGGCATGACCGTACTGCTGCCAATTCTGCCGCTCTATATCGCGCATCTGGGAGTCAGCTCGCAGGCCGCCATCGTGCAATGGTCGGGGGTAGCATTCGGCATCACCTTCCTCGCCGCCGCGACCGTGTCGCCGATGTGGGGGACGCTGGCCGATCGCTACGGCCGCAAGCTGATGCTGATACGTGCGAGCCTGGGCATGGCAATCATGATATCGATGATGGGCCTGGCCCAGAACGTGTATCAGTTGGTGTTCTTGCGTTTGCTGGTGGGGCTGGCTGGCGGCTATGCGTCGGGCGCGATCATTTTGGTCGCCACGCAGACACCCAAGACGCGAGCGGCCTGGGCGCTCGGCACGCTCTCGATCGGCGTGATGGCGGGCAACCTGGTCGGGCCGCTGATCGGCGGCGTCATGCCCGCGCTGATCGGCTTGCGCATGACATTCGTACTGTCGGGCGCGATGATTTTCGTGGCGTTCATCTGCACCACCACGTTGATACGCGAAAGCCAACCGGTACGCAAAACCGTGCCGGGCGCCGGCGCCAAAAAGCGCGCAAGCAGTTGGTCGCAGATTCCCGATCGGCGCCCTGTGTTCGCGATGCTGATGACGGCGCTGCTGTTGATGCTGGCGAATATGTCGATCGAGCCGATCATTACCGTCTATGTGCAGCAACTGAACCTATCGGGGTTCAGCGTAGCGGCGATGGCCGGGCTGGTGATGTCGGCGGCGGCGCTGGGCAGCATCCTCGCCGCGCCGCGCATCGGCAAATTGGCCGATCGTGTCGGCGCGTTGAAGGTCGTGATCGTATGCCTTGCGTTAGGCGGCCTGTTGCTGCTGCCACAGGCTTTCGTCACGAGCGGCTGGCAACTCGTGGCGCTGCGCTTTTTGATGGGTCTTGCGTTGGCAGGCCTGTTGCCTTGTATCACCACGCTGATCCGGCATAGCGTGCCGGACACGATCGCGGGCGGCATCCTCGGCTATTCGCAATCCGCGCAATACGCGGGTCAGGTAGTCGGGCCGCTCATGGGTGGCTTTATCGGCGCGCACATGGGCATGCGTGCGGTGTTCTTTATGACCAGTGCGTTGATGTTCGCGGGAGCGTTTTATAGCTATCGCGCAGGTCCGCGGCGTTAGTGACGTTAGTGACGCTAACGCCGCTTTAACGCATTCGGTCTGCGCTTGTGCTTTCGCCCATGTCCGCGCTCGGTGCGCGCGCTTCCTGCTTGCGCTCTTGCCTGCGCCTTCTTGCCTGGGCCTGTCACTCACCTACATCGCGTTATGCAGACGCGCGGCTCGTTTGATCGCTTGCGGCGGCTGACCGAAGGTACGGATAAAAGCACGCCGCATGCGCTCGGTATCGGAAAAGCCGGTTTCCGTCGCCACCACCTCCATCGAGTGACGTCCCGCTTCGATCATCGAACGCGCCGCCTCGACCCGCAGCGTTTCCACCGCTTTGGCCGGCGACTGCCCCGTCTCGATCCGGAAGGCTCGACTGAACTGGCGCGGGCTCAGGTTCGCCGCATCGGCCAGTTGTTCGACCGACAAGTCCTGGCTGAGGTGATTCTTCGCATAGCTCAGCGCGGTCTGGATGCGATCCGATTTCGGTTCGAGTTCGAGCATTGCCGAGAACTGCGATTGGCCGCCCGTGCGACGATGGTAGACCACCATTTTCTTTGCAACGGCGCGCGAAACCTCGGCCCCGAGGTCGCTTTCCACCAATGCCAGACATAGATCGACGCAGGCCGTCATGCCGGCCGAAGTCCATACCGATCCGTCGACGATAAAAATACGATCCTCGTCCATCTTCACCTTGGGGAACTGCCGCTGCAACTCGCGCGCATGAGCCCAGTGCGTGGTGGCGCGACGCCCGTCGAGTATCCCGGCCTCGGCCAGGATATAGGCGCCCGTGCAGATGCTCGCGGTGCGCCGCGATGCAGTCAGCACCTCGCTCAGAAATGCCAGCAGCCCGGGGGTCGATGGCGCGACCTTCATCGCCCCAGTCACGATCACCGTATCGAATGCCGGACTTTCGAAGCGCTCGGTTTCGATCCGCACCCCCGAAGAGCTGCACACCGAACCGCCATGCTCCGAAAGCATGCGGACTTCATACGCCGGTCCGCCCCTATCCAGATTGGCCAGCTCGAAGACCGACGCCGCAACCAGATCGAGAATCTGAAAGCCAGGAAACACGATAATGCCGATCTGTTTCATTTTGTCTCAAAAGGAGGGTTATACGTCATTCAAGACATACGATACTTCCATAGAATTCATTCGTCAACTACCCAAGCCGAAACGCCGACGCGCCAATTTTTACGCTTCGGGGCTCGCACCGGTCGCATCGATAAGCCGGGACGATTTTCGGTTCACTTACGATCACACGATTGAGGACTTAGAAAATGAACACGCACACCAAACAAGGCACAGCCCTTATCACCGGCGCATCGACGGGCATGGGCGCTGTTTACGCCGACCGGCTGGCGCGTCGCGGCTACGATCTGATTCTCGTAGCCCGCGACCAGGCCCGCCTGGACGCGCTGGCTACGCGCCTGGCCGCCGAAACCGGCCGCAAAGTCGCGGTGCTCGCCGCCGACCTTACGGACAAAGCCGATTTGCGCCGTGTCGAAGAACGCCTGCGCTCGGACTCGTCCATCACGGCCCTGGTCAATAACGCCGGGTTCGGCGCCACCAAGCCGCTGTTCGAGACGGATATCGATCGGCTCGAAACCATGATTGCCTTGAACGTCACGGCACTTACCCGCTTGACCAGCGCAGTGGTTCCCGGTTTGATCGAACGCGGCAACGGGCTGATCATCAACATCGCATCCATTGCCGCGCTCGCCCCCGAGATATTGAACGGTACCTACGCCGGCTCGAAAGCTTACGTGCTGACGTTCACGCAATCGCTGCATCATGAACTCGCAAACAAGGGGATTCGCGTGCAAGCCGTGCTGCCCGGTGCAACCAGCACCGAATTTTGGGACCGTGCAGGCGTACCCATCGCTTACCTGCCCCAGCAAATCGTGATGCCGACGGAAGAAATGGTCGACGCAGCACTGGCCGGCCTTGACCAGAACGAACTGGTGACGATTCCGTCGTTGCCGGACGCTGCCGATTTCACGACCTTCGATAACGCGCGTCGGGCACTTGGGCCGAATCTGTCGCGTAATCAGGCGGCGGACCGCTATAAGACCGGGGCGTCGCAAGTAGCTTGAAAAGCCTGAAATCGCGTGGGTGAGGCGAAACGTAGAGCAGCGAGCGCAAGACGTTCCTGCTTTACGCGTGCTTTGGACTTGGCAAGCGTCAAACGGGTTTCGCTTCACCGCTTCGGCTCACCATATCGATGATCCGGGCCAACTCTCTGATCAGGCCGTCGATGTCTTGCACCGGTACGCCGGCATAACCGAGCATGAAACCGTTGTAATGTCCGTTCGACATGCCAGGCAGGCAATAGGTGCTGATCGGCTGAATCACCATGCCCTGCGCCAGTGCCTCGCGGCTCACCTGCGTATCTGTAATCGGCAAGTTCAAGCGCGCCGACAAATGCATGCCCCCCGCACCTCCCGAAACCGTGACGACCTGGCTCAGGTGCCGTTCAAGTGCTTCGAGCAGGGCATCCCGCCGTTGCGCATAGAGCTTGCGCATGCGTCGCAGGTGGCCCGCGAACAACCCGCTGTCGATGAATTCGGTCAGCGCGATCTGCTCCACCAAGCGCCCGCGCCGGCCGATTTCGCCCAGTGTTCGAGCCAATGGCGCGGCCAAGTTGCGTGGCACCACCATGAACGCGAGCCGCAGCGCCGGAAACAGCGTCTTGCTGAAGGTGCCGAGATAAATCACCGGCGCATCGGCCACCAAGCCTTGCACGGCGGACAATGGCGGCCCGTCGCGGCGGAACTCGCTGTCGTAATCGTCTTCGATGATCCAGGCACCCGCCGCGCGCGCGCCTTCGAGCAACTGCAAACGGCGTTCAAGGCTGAGCACCGAGCCGAGCGGATATTGATGCGAAGGGGTCACGTAGATTAATTTGGGGCGAGTTTCCCGCCATTGCGCAGCACTGGGCGCCATACCGTCGGCATCGACCGGAACCGGCACGAGTTGCAAGCCCGCCGATTGAAACGCCGACCGTGCACCACCGTAACCGGGGTTTTCCAGCCAGGCATAGTCCCCGCTATCGGCCAGTACCCTCGCGCATAGGTCCAGGCTCGATTGTGTGCCGTCGGTGATGAACACCTGATCGAGCGTACATCGCACCCCTCGCGAGACCTTGAGGTATTCGGCAATCGCCAGCCTCAGCGGCGCGTGCCCCTGCGCATGTCCATAGCCGAGATGCTGCGCGCCCAAGGTGCGCAGCGCCCGTTCCATGCACATACGCCATTGCGGCAACGGAAACTCACTGAGCGCCGGCACGCCGGAACGAAATGGCAGCATGTCGTCGAGCACGTTGCGCTCGCGCTGCAAGCCGCGCACCCGCGCGGCCAATTCCGGTTCACGCTCGGCGGCCGGGGCTGGCGCCTGCGTCGGCGGAAAACCCAAGCGCGCAACCACGGTTCCATGCCGCGTCGTGAGGACAAAGCCTTCGTCCGTGAGCCGCTCATAAGCATAGATCACGGAATTGCGCGCCATCTTCAATTCGTCGGCCAGCGCGCGGCTTGCCATCAAGCGCGTGCCCGATGCGATCTTGCCGCCCAGGATCGCCTGACGCAGGCATTCGTAAAGCTTGCGTTGCCGGGTCAACTTTCGACCTTGCAGTTCGTTTTCGAAGGCGGAAAACAGAAAGCCGTAGTCCATACCGTGGCTCTATAAAGTTGATTCCAAGTGGATCTATTTATAGTGCCACAAAAGGCTTAGTTTAGAGCCTGATCATTTCCTGATACTGCCTGCGAGATTGCCATCATGACCCATGTCGTACGAAAAATAGAAGCACGGGACGAAGCGCGCTGGCGTACGCTGTGGGACGGCTACACGCGCTTTTACGAAAGAGAGCCCAACGAAGCGCTGACGCGCTCGACCTGGAGCCGCCTGATGGATCCGGCCAGCCCGGTACACGGCATCGTCGCCGAGCATCGGGATGGGGGCGTCGTCGGAATGGCAAACTACGTAATGCACGAAAGCACTTCGACGCTCACACCGGTGTGTTATTTGCAGGATCTGTTCGTCGCACCGGAGCTGCGTGCGGGTGGCGTAGGCCAGCAACTGATCGACTGGCTGGTGGCACAGATGAGCGCGCAAAACTGGGCTCGCCTGTATTGGAGCACGCGTGAAACCAATTACCGGGCGCGCGGCCTATATGACAAATACACCGCGCACAGCGGCTTCATCCGATACAACTTGAACCGCGCGGACATGGACCCGAACCCCGACATAACGCCGGTGTGAATCGACAATAGCGTTCGACACAAGCTGCTTGGCCGTGGCAGAACGAAGTCGCCGGGCACGACCGACGACAAGCGGGCCAGTTTGAGATATTCGACGGCCACGACCAGATTGGCCGGTTTGTAGAAATTTGACCGACCGAATTGGGTCGACGGACTGATGTGACTTTCCGTGTCAATCGGGATCGGTTTTCGTTTTCCTTCCATAAGCACATGAATTTCCTGAGGGCGGCGTAGCAGTAAGTCTCGACGGTGGATCACACTGATATCCGCGGGTTGGTTACCGCATT
>Ga0265338_10000206_pt1 | contig 110663 bp, 89 predicted proteins | sample 42126metaG_FD_193579 | JGI IMG/M metagenome (GOLD analysis project Ga0265338, IMG submission 193579) | Rhizosphere microbial communities from Carex aquatilis grown in University of Washington, Seatle, WA, United States - 4-21-26 metaG | ecosystem: Host-associated > Plants > Roots > Rhizosphere...
GGCCTGCCCTGCGTAACTCCCACCTGCTCCCTGCCGGAGTCGAGATCAACCGTCGTAAACTCATCGCTGTGAATACAGTTATGAGACAACGATACCGGCTCTACCGCCGCAAAAAAGGCGGACGCTATTACATTCACGATGACGTGACCGGCAAGCAGGACAGCTTGCACACCACCGACCGCGCCACGGCGCTGCGGTTGTTCCATTCGCGCGGCGAAGCGCAGCAGCAGCCCGCTGTGAACCTGCAAATTGCCCGCGCCTATCTCGCCGCCAGCGACCCGCAGATCGCCACGCGCAACTGGCAGTTCGTCATGGAGGAAATGGTCAAACTCAAAAAAGGCGAGACGCAACACCGCTGGCAGACCGCCATCAAAGACAAGGCGTTTGACTTGATTCGTCATCTGCCGGTTTTGGAAACGAGGCCGGAAAACTTTTTGCGCGTGCTGGAAACCGGAAAAGTTTCGACCAATGTCTATCTGCGGCGCATCCACAACTTCGCCCTGGACATGACATGGTTGCCGTGGCCGGTCATTGTGAAACGCCAGTGGCCGAAAGTTGAGTTCAAGGACAAGCGTGCCATCACCTGGGAGGAACATCAGGCCATCGTCACCCGCGAACTGAACCCTGAACGCAAGGCGTTCTATAAACTGGCGTGGCATCTGGGCGCGTCGCAGTCCGATCTCGCGGGCCTCGAAGCAGAAAACATTGATTGGGAACACAATGTCATCAGTTTCGCGCGCAAAAAGACCGGCTCCATTGCCATCATGCGCTTCGATGACGAAGTGGCGGAGATTCTCCGGGATTTGCCGGGCAGCGGCCCGCTGTTTCCCTATCTGCGCTCGGTTCGTTCCGGCGACCGGGCGACGGAATTTCATCAGCGCATCGCGGGCTTGGGCATCAAGGGCGTCAGCTTGCATTCGTACCGGTATGCGTGGGCGGAACGTGCCAAAAAAGCCGGGTATCCCGAACGGTTCGCACAGGAGGCGCTTGGTCATAACAGCAAGGCCATTCACCGCTCCTACGCGCGTAATGCACAGGTGGAACTGCCGCCGTTGAGTGAATTTGAACGGATGCGCACCAAGTTCTCGGAAATGTCCAAAACCCTTGAGCCAGTGATGGCCAAGGCATAACCGGAGGAAATCACATGAACTTGAATCCTGCCACAGTGCTCGACCCCGTGTTCCATTTTCTCGATTGGATCATCGCGGAATGGGGAGTTTATCTGTTTCTCGCGTTCGTCTGGCTGTCAGTGTTGGTGCTGGCCTGGGTGTTCAGCGGCGGGTTGCGCCGGAAATTCCCCAATCAACCGCACGTCAGCGCCAGCATCGGCATTATCATTCAGCCGCACACACCACCGCCGCAACCAACAATCATCATCCAAGAATATCACCCGCCGGATGATGGCATGGATTGAAATGGGAAGGTCGCGGACGACGAAGCCGCGTCCGGCGCCCCACAGCATTCGCTTTCCGGCAGGTGCAAACGTCGCGCAGGCGTTTGTCCATGACGCACAGGGCATGGGCGAAATATCAGTGCCAATCATGGTGTTGAAGTGTTAAGTGGATGGCGGACGATTTTCCTTCATTTGAAAAGTAAAATAAATCAACTCGTCGTCCTTTGTGATTGAAATTGTGGATAGTTCGTAAGTTGTTTCGGAAACTTGGCGAATGAAAACCACATTTTTTGTCAAAACAGAAATTAACCGGTTTGGATTCATCGCAATTGAATATGAAAATACGAGTCCACCGCGCGCCTCGTGAAAGGTGTCTTGAATGTCCACTTGAATAAGTTTGCGTTCGATGTTCTTTGAATCCTCAAATAGTTCATTGCCATCAATGACGATGCCACAACCAGTCGGCACTGCCTTTGAAAGAAGTAGCGGATTCCAGCCAGCTTTGCGCCAGTCGGGAATTTTAAGGTTTGGTTTCGGCAAACTTGGCAGCGGGTCAACGCTTGGCTCGGCTTTTTCCGATTGCGGACTTTCCTCTGGGTGTTGCTCTGACGTGGGGAAAAGCTGCTCAAGATTGTAGTCTCTGACGGTTCGCCGAATTGACGAGTCATCGGAAGACGTGCAAGGATGCTTGGGCCAAGGGGGGCCGAGTTCGTCAAAGAAAACTCTGCCACCGTATGGAGATTGGTAAAAATAAACGTCCGCGCCACACACTGGACATTTCGCGTTCGGATTTACATAACTTGGATATTCAACCCATCCAAAGACAAAACGCTGCCCATATTCAGTTTCTCGCTCCACCCACCCTCGACCGCCACCGTATCCACCCGACCCGCCAGAAGCCCAGCAACTACCTGAAACATGAATCGGCACGGCATTAAATCCATTGTGATAGAATTCGATTTCTCCGCCGCACTTGTAACAAGTAGCCATAACAGATAACTCAGTTCGTTGATAATATCGAGAGCCGCTTATCGTAAAACTCGCCAAGGGTTGTTAGTAGTTGCCACACCGTCGCTCTTAACTTGCAAATCTCATTATTCAATGCTTTGTCAATTTTAATGAACGCTTTGACGAAAGCATGGTCAGTCTTTGACCGCATTATTTCTGGAAACGCTTCGGGCCGGTGCTGCAATACAAAAGAAATCTTCTTTAATTGGTCTATCCCGTCAGTTTTGCACAAGTTGTCTAACGAAGGTGTTTTCCCCCTATGAACAAGCAGGTTTCTTGTATTCTTATGAGATTCAATTATTTTTTCAATGGCGTCCAGACATTTAGGAATTGGGGTATCCTTTACCCATTTGTTGCCCTTCACAATACGGGCACGGCAATCTTTTGGATCAATACCCAAACATTGCACTTCGTTGACAAGCAATAAGGCTTCATCTCCAACTGTTGCAAACGCAACCAAGAAAGTGGAAATGTGATATTCTAGCCACTCATAGCGATTGATATTCAGTCCCTTCAAATACTTTTCTGTAGGCATGAGTATCGCGAAGCAACGGCTGCGCTCAAGAAGTTCGAAAGACTGGATTAATGGACTTACCGAATCAAAAACATCAAGACTGTATAAATCAGCAGATGTTAAAGTGTTTGTCCGGCTCTCATCTGCAATCAATGGCCTTACCAATTCAAATAAACCACGAACCATTGGATGCGATGTTAATTCAGCATTAACCTCTGAGAGCGTTTCTTTCACAGAATAAAAATTGTTCACTTCGGATGATTTCGTTGTGGAAATTATTTTCGCCGAAAATCTGGTCGAGCATGACCTTGACGTAGTGGCTGGCGTGCCAGTCGCAGTGGTAATAAAAGCTGCCGGTTTTTTTGAGGACGCGGGCGAGTTGCACGCAGCACGGGCGCATGTAGTCAATGTAAGCCCTGGTGTTCTCGTGGCGGTCTTCAAAGGCGCGCTTCCCCTTGGTCTCGCCCCAAAAGACTTCGTAGTTGCGGTTGGAGTTGAAGGGCGGGTCAATGTTAATCAAATCCACGCAGGCGTCGGGCAGCTTGGCGAGCTGTTCCAGATTGTCGCCGCAATAAACCACTCGGGTGTCGGGGAGGGCGGAGGGTTTCAACCCTGAAGCGACAACGGTTTCTTTCGTAGTAACCTTTTTTACCATGCGCAGAGGCTAGAAAATCCAGTGCACCGTGTCAAAACCAGTCGCGTCAGTGGCCGTGCCGCCGGTCGCAACTGCGCAACGGACGCGCCCGTCCTCATGCCGGTTGGGCCTGCCGTGCCCGCTTCCGCGCGTTCTTGTTGCGCCAGTGCCGGTGAATGGCCGCCGCCACCTTATCGAGCCATTCCGGGCTGCCAATTTTCTCCGCGAGCGCGTCACGCGAAAAGTGCTTCACGCAATAACGCCCCGGATGGCCGAGCGGCTTGAGCAGACCCGACCGCACCAGTGGCGGGATGGTATGCGTGGCAACGCCCAGCGCTTCGGCTACCTTCTCCTTGGTCATCAAGACCGGAAAGTTTTCCAGCGTCTGTAATTTCAATGACGATTCGGGATTCATACTTTTTCCTTGGTAAAAGCGATGGCGACGGCGGCAACATGGGTTTTGAACGTGGCGGCGTAGCGCCGGTCAGCCGCCTTCACAAATTTCAATTCATACTTCTGGATCACCCGTTCAACGGACTTGAGGCCGCTCCCCAGCACCGTGACCTCGGCCACGGCAAAACAGAGCAATAGCTTTTCGGGCGGGGCATCCGACTTCGTTTCCAACGCAGGATTGGAAATCATCTCTGCATACAGAAATTGCGCGTAAGGCAGTTGGTAACTCCTGCCGTCGTCGGCCACCACGTTCAAAGTGGCGACCGTGGAATCCGTGCCGTAAGAAGGATTGTCGCGCGGGTTAGACGCCGATTCGGTGGGTGGAGGTTCGTTGGTGTTCATAACGGGGTGTTTTCATTTGCGGGCTGCGATTGTCAGGTAAAATGGCCTGTTGCAGTCCGAGGCGCTGGCGGAACTGTTTCAGAAAGCGATGACCGCGCTGCAAAACATTCAGGATGAATTTTCGGTGGTGGACGGGCGGGACCACTTCCACCGCCGCCAGCCGCGCGCTGGAACGGGTGACGTGCGAGCGCAACATCTCGGCATCATCAGTGAACACGCGGCAGGCGTCGCGCCCGCGCGAGATGCTGACGTAAAATTGCTGCTGATTGATCGCCGGCAGCGAACGCGACGACGCGACGACCAACACTTCATCCACGGTCTTGCCCTGGGCGGCGTGCGACGTGACGGCGTAGCCGTGTGTGAACGTGCGATAATCGGCGGAAATCACCCGGCCATCGGCCAGCACCACGGAATCGCCCCGAATCGCCCGCACCTCGACCAATTCGCCGTTGATAAATTTCTTCTGCCAGTTCGATTGCAGCAGCAGCTTGTCGCCAGCAGCCACTTTCAATTTCCGTTTCTCACCCACATCAAACAAGGCAGAGCCTTGACCCAAAGGGAAAATACTTTCGGAACCGTCCGCGCGTTGGACTTTCAAGGCGTCATTTTCGACGGCGACCACCGCAACCGTTTCATTTTTGGCAAAACCAGTTTTTTGCCGGTGAAACCGAATCGCCAGGCCGGGACGGTATTGCCGTGCATCCTGTTTTTGCGCTTCCGTCCACGACAGCGAATCGAATACTTGAAACTCCTTTTCGTCACCCGCCAGCCGACCGGACGTTTTCAACGCGGCGCGGACTTTTTCCGTCACCGCCTCGATTTCATTCCACGTCGGCGCGACCAGCAGCACGGATTTGTTTTGCTCCAATGCTTTTACATACGACCGCGCGGCTTCACCGTGCAATTGATCGCCTGAAAACTCTGTTACCGCTCCCATGCGTTCCAATTGTGCGAACGCTTCATTGGTATTTTTCTGCGCGGCCAGCTCAACGGCCCGGCGATATTCGACTTTGCGTTGCCGCCGGATGCGGGTCAATTGGCCGGACTGAAAATCCGAATGGTTTTCCAAAATCCGCAGCGCATCGCCACGCGCAACCGAAGCGTGCTGGCCGGTGTCCCCCGACAGCACAATGCGTGCATCCCGCGCCAGGTCAAACATCCGCTTCATGTCGTCCATCCCCACCGCCCCGGCTTCGTCCAGCACCACCAACTGACGGGCAGACAAAGCCGGTTTCGTCAGCAGCAAACTTTGCAGTGTCACCGCCGCGAATCCCTCGGTGCGCAAAACCTCGGTTGCTGCCGCCGTCGGCGCGCAGAACAGCGGTTCAACACGGGCTTCCTTGCAGGCGGCGACCAGCTCGCGCAACGCCGTGGTTTTGCCGCTGCCCGCCAGACCTCGCAGGCCGGTGATGCGGTCACTGGTGCGCAGCACATGATAAATTGCCCGCTGCTGATCTTCGCCAAGCCAATCGGCAGGCCGATAGGCGGGATGCAATGGCGCGACCGCATCGCATCCCGCATTGACCGCCTGAATCAATTCCAGTTCCGTTGCCAAAATCTGCCGCGTGGAAAATCCACGCTCGGTTTTCACCAGGTCCGGCGAATACTTCACCGCCGTTTTCAACGCTGGTAAATCCACTTCGCCCAGGCGTTGCGACAGGGCCACGTTCAACAGTTCATGCTCCGGCACCACCGACTTGCGCTCGAACACATGGGCGACGGCATGATTCAGGGTTTGATTTTCTGGCTCTAAGACACGGACTGGCCGGACGGGTTGAACCGATGCCGAGAGTTTTTTCAACGCCTGTAATTCATCGGGTTGTAATTGTGCCAGTTGGCGTTCGCGCACTTCCGCCGTCGAGATGCCTTTGACTTTTTCTGCCCGGCTCTGATGGACTGCGAGAGAAATGGCATTGTTGGAAAGTTTGCGCCCCAATTTTTGTTCCACCTCCTGCACCACCGCGTCACGCTGTTGCGACCGCTTGGAAAATCGTTTTAACACCTCATCGCTGACGCCCTCAATTTGAAAGCCATGTTTGGACGATTGAATCCGGTAGCCGATCTGTTGCACCCGCTTCGCCAGTTCGTTGCGATAGACCGCCGTGCCGTAACGGATGGCGTCATACATGCCGCCCGCTTGCAGGGCTTTCCAGGCCCGTTCGCTGTCATCAAACGTGGCGTTGAACACTGTGAAGTGGGTATGCAACTGCGGGTCAAGCGCGCGGCTGCTCGTGTGCGTGAACGCGGCGGCGGCGAGATTGCCGGTTGTCCGATCCTTTTGGCCGCCCTGTTTTCGCACTCGTGTTGCGGCGAAAGTTTCAAGTTCGCGGAACGCAATGCGCGTGGCCTCCTCGTGCGCCGTCACCAGCCGTTCATCCGCCAGCGTCACCGCCAGCACCGACACCGATTTTGGTGCCGAGCAGGTGAAATCATAAAACACCCGCCGCTGGCCCTCCTTCAGTTGCCGCTGTGTCAGACGTTGGCCGGTTTCAGGATTTTCATTTTCGCACAGCGCATGAAATTGTTCACGGGTGACTTCGCTCTTTAATCCCAAGCGTTCCGCGCCCGCGCCGATCCACTGGCCGGGACGGATTTCGCCCGCCGCATAGTAATCATTCTGCGACAGGTGCTCGTCGAAATAATTCTCGGCATCGCCAAGATTTTTTTGCGCAACGGCAGTAAACATAAGGCGCTATTTTATCGGTTTTTCAAAAGGCTTTGTTCGTTTTTGGAACAATCGTAAATTTCTTCATTCATCGTTTTGCCAATTTATCCGCAGGCGAACCGGCAAAGGCGTGCCAGACACGCAATTTGTATTTCCGCCGATTCAGTCATGCCGGGCAGTTTGCCTGAATCGTTTCCCGCGCGGGTGTAGCTGATACACGAAATGCACGTGGCCAGTGATTTTTTCATTCGGCACAAGCATGGCCGAAGTAATTTCTCGTTTTGTGTAATCTTTACACAAAATGAAACCTCCGTTTTCCGCCGATCTCCGGCAGCGAAAACGGGGACAGTGAACGTCATTCTCACAACGGCCAGCCTGCCAGACTTCAAGGCGAAAATTGTGCAATCATTGCACAAAATGAAATCTCACCTACTCGTCGAGAATCTGGCAGAAAAGCATTGATTTCATTGGTGATTGCCACTTTTCACCCCGCAGAACCACGACGATATTGCCACATTTCCCGCACCGCAATGATGCTGCCCGGCGCTTTGACTGGCCGGCTTTCCTGCGGGCACTCGGAAACCGGCCAGACAAATCGCCTCAAATGAAACCTAGACGGTCACGCACTCGCCGGTCGTTCTAAAACCGCGCTCAACTCCGCCGTCGTCCGTTCATGCCACTCCCGACCTGCTTCGTTTCGCTGCCGGTTTCAGAACGCCCGTTCAGTGCGCCCATCATCATCCAATTTGATACGTTCAGCCGAACGTGATTTTGACGGCTTTCTGAAACTTGAAAGCCTTGATTTTTTCGAGACGCCATCCCCTACCAAAATCGGTAGTGAAAAACGCAACCAGAAACCAAGCAACTAAAAGCGACGAAAAGCGACAACGCATTTGTCACTTTTCGTCGCATCCACTCCTGACATTTCGTCGGCACTGGCCGCTTTTCGTCACTTGAATTTGTCGCCATTCGTCGCCCTTTGCCGCTACACGCGGCGTGATTTCATCTCACTTTAACTTTCACCTGCTCTCTTCCACCGTTTTTCATTATCGGGCTATGCTGTCCGGCGATGACTAAAACGGCACATCAAAAACGCGGCGGCAAACCGTTCCACAGCATTTTGGAACCGCACTTCGATTTCATCCGCGAACTGCGCCAACGGCGCAAGACGTGGCAGGAAATCGCCGACTTGCTGTTGAGTGAAAAGGGCATCCGCGTCACGTTTCATGCTCCGTATCTATTTTACCGGCGCAGATTGAAGCGGGCGACCAAACTGCATTGGGAAGATGCGGAAAATCATTCCGAATTCCAACCCGCCCGCCCCAACGCAGCAGCCAGCCGGCCGCAATCACGCCAATCGCCGTTGCCGCAACAAAACGCTTTCAACCGTCCGAACCTTTCAAAAATTAACACCGACCAAGAATTCACATGAACATCACAAAACGCATCCACATCAATCCCCAATCCAAAGGCAGCCTAGGCAAAAGTTTCGAGGCCGAATTCCGCACCGCCTGGCTCGATTATCACGGCATCCAGTGGAACGGCTCCGACCTCGATGACCGGCACCATTCGTTTGCCGACCGCCATCCCCAACAAGTGCAGTCATACACGCTGGGCAATGACGACGACAGCAAATCCACCCTGCTCGGATTATTTCGCAACGTGTCGCGCAGTGACGCGCCGGTTCACGTCATTGATTGCCGGGCGCAGGCCGACGGCCTCATCGTGCAGGCACTGGAGTCGTTGCAATTACTCGAATCGCTCGCAACGCAGGGCATCCGGTTCACTTTTTTCCTGTTTCCCAGCGAGGACACCGAGAGCATGAATAATCTGCTCGAACTGTTTTATTTCGCAGGCGACCGCGTGGATTATGTGATTGTCCACAACCCGGCCAAAGTCAGAACAAATCTGTTCAAGAAATCCAACATCGAAGCCGAGTTGAAAAAGTTTGGCGCGAAGGAACTGACCTTGCCGGTGGTGACTTCCATCACGTTGCTCGCCATCAAACGCGCCGAGGCCAAGGCGAGACGCAAGCTGAGTTTTGCGGAAGTGGCGACGCCCGGAGCTGCGCACTTGGAATTGATGCTGGCCGGGGAAATGCAATGGGCGATGCAGCAGATGTTCCGGCAATACAACGCCATTGCCGATTTGCTGGTGCCAGAGCAACAGGTGCCGGAAGTCGAATCACAGCCGGAACCGGCGGCGAAACCGGCCCGCCCCAAGCATCCGATGCTCAACCTGGGCGAATGAGTATGGACTTGGATAAAGATGATTTGGCGGCGCTGTGCGCCGGGCTGACCACGGATGAAGTGGACCGGGTTCACCGCCTGTTGCATGAATGGAGCGTCGGGCCGGACAGCAGTTTTCCGGTGCAACTATCGTTGCTGACCAGGGCGCAATGGCGTATCGCGGCCAATCTGCCGCGCTTGATGAATGATGCCCGGAAATTGATAGAACTCCATCTGGCCGAATACCGGCGGCAGAGTCAGGCGATGGCAGATGATTTTGCCGACACGGTGGACAGCCAGAACAAGGAGTTGAAAAAAAGCGTCGAAATTCACATTCAAGCAACCCGGCAGGCTGCGGAGCAAATCCAGGTGCAGCTTGCCGACGCGGAGGCAGTCGCAAAGCGGGTCAAATCTTTGATGGAAAGCGCGGTGTCTGAATGGACGAGCATCAAGGCCAGCACCACGGCTCAATGTGAACGATTGGAAGCGGTATCCAATGACCTGCAAGACCGGTTCGCGTGGCGGGTGATGCTGCGGTCGGTCGCTTGGTTTTTGCTGGCTCTCGGCTATGGAATTTGCATCGGCCATTACTGGATTCATTGAGGTTTGCTCGTGGGTGCAGTCGCGCGGGCAAGAACGCGCGCCAATCCAGATTCAATTGTATGTCGCCGGTCGTCGCGTCAAGGTCGTTCCTCGGTATGCCCTCGGCTTCCACCTTGACCCGCCGCCCGGCTCCGGGAGTTTGCCGTTTAGGATTTGGCGCGTGGAGAATTGCGTGCGACAAGAATGGCCAGCCGCATCGGACGCATTGAAAGTCATGTGTGCGAAAACCTTTTCAACACCGGCAAAATTCGGCATCATGCCCGAAGTTTCCGAAAACGATTGAGGATTGTTGTGGGCAGAACGGCAGGCAAACTTTTTGTATGACGAAACGAAAGACGACAGCCACAGGTTTGGCAAAAACCAGCGGAATGGGCGGCAAACTGCCCGGCGCACTCCCCGCTGGTTACACCACGCTCCTCGCCGACCTCAAAGCGCGTGTCCGCGCGGCGCAACTTCGCGCGGCGGTTTCGGTCAACCGCGAGTTGATTCTGCTTTATTGGGACATCGGTAGAATCATTGTCGAGTCGCAAAAGACCAAAGGTTACGGCAAGCAGGTGGTGGAACGGCTGGCGGGGGACTTGCAAAACGAATTTCCCGGCATGGCGGGACTGTCTTCGCTTAATCTCTGGCGGATGCGGGCTTTTTATTCTGCTTACCGGAATCAAGTCGAAATTCTGTCACAAGCTGTGACAGAATCCTCCCCGAAAAAACTGTCACGAGCCGTGACAGAATCTGTCATCGCGCCGCCCGAACCAATGGCCTCGTTGCCGTGGGGACATAATATCGTGCTGCTGCACAAGCTCGAATCCAACGCTGGACGTTTTTGGTATGCCCATAAAGCCATCGAACACGGCTGGTCACGCGCGGTGCTCACGCACCACATTGAAACGCAACTGCACAAACGCGAAGGCAAAGCCGTCACCAACTTTCAACGCACGTTGCCGCCACCGCAGTCCGATCTCGCCGAACAAACGCTCAAAGACCCCTACAATTTCGATTTCCTCACGATCCGCAACGACGCGCACGAACGCGACCTCGAACAGGGTTTGCTTGACCACATCCAGAAATTCCTGCTCGAACTCGGCGTCGGCTTCGCGTTTGTTGGCCGCCAGTATCACATGGAAATCAGCGGCCAGGATTATTATCTCGACCTCCTATTTTATCATCTCCGGCTGCGGTGCTACGTCGTGATTGATCTCAAAATGAAAGCTTTCGAGCCGGAATTTGCGGGCAAGATGAATTTTTACCTTTCGGCCGTGGACGACCAGTTGCGCCATGCCGATGACAGACCGTCCATCGGCCTGCTGCTGTGCAAGGAACGTGACCATCTGACCGTTGAATATGCGCTGCGCGATTTGAAAAAGCCCATCGGCGTCGCCCAATGGCAGACCAAACTGGTCGAATCCCTGCCCAAGAATTTGAAAGGCAACCTGCCAACCGTGGCGGAAATCGAGGCTGAACTTGACAACGCACGAACTAAATAGGCGGCGAATTGATCTTCCGTTGCAGAGACTGATTATGACAATTTACGTTTTCGGATCTGCTACCGAAAGGACGGCGTGGCACACTAATGAATCGAGACGCTGAAAACTACGACCAATCTGAGAAGAAGCAGGCCCGCTGGCTGGCGCTCTGTCATGCCGTTGAATCTCTGACCTCGTATCGCCAAAGCAGCCCGGTTGTCACGCTCGACCATTTTCGGCGCGGGATGAACTATGCCTGTGATTCCATCGAAAAGGCAAACAAGGCCGGTTACACCTGCTTTCCAGTCCCTCATGAACAAGTAAAAGAAAAACTCCAGACATTCGAGGAGTTGCACACATCCCGCGTCGGGAAAAAACAAGCAGGTGACCTGCAAGTGCTGTTTCTATGCGGGCCAGAACCCATGAATGATCTCGAAGTCATGCTGGAGCTTGGGATCAGGCCTGAGAATGTATGGGCGGTGGAATCAGACAAGGAGGTTTTCAAGAAGGCGGTGGAGAGCCTATTCGTTAGCGGCTACGGCATCAAAATTTATCGCGGAAGTCTCCAGCAATTTTTCGAAATCGTGCCTCAACAGTTCGACATCGTCTATTTCGACGCCTGCGGGACATTGCCAAGTCCGAAACCGCGCACGCTTGATGTGCTGCGGCAGCTTTTCGAGCGGCAGCGACTCACGCCACTCAGCGTCCTCATTACCAACTTTTCTCAGGCGAACCAGGACGGACAGAGTTTGGATTTGTGGGCGAAGCGTCTTGGCTCGTGGTTCTTTACCCGAGACGACTGGGAGGATTTCGAAAACGACTATTGGCAGCATGTCGCCGAAAACCTTGACGATTATTACAGCAACTTCGTCAGCCGATTCGTCATCGAATTCGCGGGACTGCTTATGCCATGGTGGCGGGTTGCAGCCTTGAATGGAGCGCGGCAGGAGTATTTCGCCACGGCATTTTCTGACCAAATCAATCTTGCGCCATTTCATGTGGAGAGGCTGAAACTTGAAAAGCCTCCGGCGGCGATGCTTATGCAAGATTCTTTCCCGGCGTATCGTCGTGTGCTAGAAACGGTGCAAGAGAATCTTCCAAAGGACGACCCTTTGCGAAAGCTGTTCTGCGATGACGCACTGAACAAGGTGAAGCTTTCGGATGCGGTGTGGCTGGCTTACGCGTTCAGGAATTGCGGCGATCCGGGATTCAGCGCCACGTCAGACTTGAACAAGAAGCTGTGCAGCGCCGAGTCAGTTGAGGCGTTGAATTCATTTCGCTGGGTGGACCAAGACTTGAGAATTTTCTGCGATGAGCCATGTCCGCATTTACTCGCTGACCTGCTGCTTGGGCTTTACGGGTTTCCTTATCATTGCAATATATCCAAGCAGCGACGCTGGCACTACGTTGCGGCGGGCAAGGTCACACCAATGTATCTGGACGTTTTCGTCCTCGATCAGGCCCGTTATTTCTACGATCTCGTTCCCACATTACCCCTTTTGGTGGACCGATTGAGGTTTGCTGACCAATGGATTCTGCGCGTTTGCATGGACGGCATTTTCCGACACACCGCGCAGGTCTGTGGCGAATGGTTCTATGCCAGCACGCTCGCAGAAAAGGGAGTGCCTGGTTTCGATTTCCACGATTTGCCGGAACGGGAGATGGTCAGAGGCACATGATCCAAAACTAGCCGCCGTGCGCTACTTCCTAACCGAACACAGGACCGAGGGCAAAACATGGTTAGAACATGGATGCATCATCTTTAGTCAATATTACGACACGGCTTTCTGGATTGCTTCCGAACTGGCGAAGACGTTGCCCGGCGAACCCGTCGCGGTCTATGCAGGCACAGGCAAAAGCGGTATGTTTAACGGCGAGGAATTTGCTTCCATTGAGCGTGAGGAAATTAAGAAGGCAGTCAAAAAACGCAGCGTGAGACTCGTGGTTGCCACCGATGCCGCGTGCGAAGGGTTGAACCTACAAACACTTGGCACTTTAATCAATGTTGACCTACCGTGGAATCCATCGCGGCTAGAACAGCGGTTGGGCCGCATCAAACGTTTCGGTCAAGCAAGACGCTCCGTGGATATGCTGAATCTGGTCTATCACGACACCCGAGACGAGGATGTCTATCAGGTCATCTCTCGGCGATTGAAAGACAAGTTCGACATTTTTGGCGGCTTACCTGACACAATTGAAGACGAATGGATTGAATCGGAAGAACGACTGGAAGCAATGATGGATGAATATGTCCACCTGCGTCAGAAAGCTCACGACGTTTTTGAACTTCGCTACAAGGAAACCATTGATCCCGACCAGAATCGCTGGGAACTGTGCTCGCGAGTGCTCGCTAGGAAGGACGTTGTAGAAAAATTGTCGGAGTCCTGGTGACGCTCTAGCCACTAATCGAATACGTATTCGATAATTCCTGCCCCCCGCCGTCCAAGAGGCACAACCAGCCGCTCGCTTTCAGCGTGGCAAGCCACCGCGCAACTTGTGCCACTTGTCCTTTCCCATGTGTGTCTGACATTTGGCCGTCCGTGTTCCGCCATGAGCCTTTGATCTTGCCCCTTCACCCTGCAAGCCACGGCTCCCGGCTACTCCCAGCCAGCCAAAAGTCCGAGCAGACCGGAGTTGAGCCTTCGGCGACCCTGCGGGGCTAGAGAATTTTGGTTAGTGTTTTTGACATGGCGCGTTTTTTAAGAACAGACGCCGCCGAGGTCTCTCCGTAGTGCGCTTGCTGCTGCGCCATCTTTTTCAGGCTTCTTAACTACCGCTCTCGCGGGGCGTTTTATTTCCAGCGACGAAGGGCATGGGCCACGCCAGCGACCCGGCTATCAGGTAACGCCGAATCTTTCGCTGTCATGCCCCATGCACGCCGGAAATAAAACTCATATAGCTCAAAAGCTGTCTCCGCGTGGGGTGAAGCAAGCGACATACGGCGAGACACGAGCGGCGAACATCAAAAAAAAGCTTATGAAAAACAAAATTAAATTTGAAGCAGCGACTCCAGCAAACGCCGATCAGCAATCATCAATTAAAACCGATACACGGGCAAAAATTAACATCGCCCGCAGGCAGGCGAACCGCGCCTTGAATACAGAAAGACTTTTGGCTTTGCTCCGCAGGGAAACGCCTAGTTTCTTTGAATTGGCCGAAGTGGTTGGCAAATGGGTTTGGATTCAGTTTGACGGAAAACAGCCCGTCACCGTCACCGCTGTTTTGTCAGAACTTGGCTTTCATTGGAACAATAAACGTCAGTCTTGGCAGCACCCGTGCGGCTTGTTTCGTGACCAATCCGTGCGGTTTGACCCCCGCAGGAAATACGGCAGTTATTTCGCCGCCGACCAGAAACCCGCCTGAAAAGAAAATTGCCATGAATACTACCGAATCTTTTCCGGGTTTTGAAACGCTGGTGAAACCGTTCAAGTTTGCCGCCAGCCCCTACGAATACAAAATTACCACCTTGCGCGAGTGTCCGACGCCAGAGGCAATGCAGCATTGCGAGACACCCGACAAAGCCGCCGATTATTGGCGGATGCACATTGCCACGCACCCGCATTTTAACCCGGACTGCGAATGTTTGGCCGTGTTGCTTTTGAACACGCGCCGGAAAGTCAAAGGGCATCAAATCGTTTCCATCGGCACGATGGACACAATTTTAGTCCATCCCCGCGAGGTGTTCCGGCTCGCCATCGTCACCGCCGCCAGTGCCTTGATTGTCATGCACAATCACCCATCAGGCGAAAGCACCCCATCGGAAGCAGACATCAAAGTGACCCGCGACCTAATCCGCGCCGGGCAGCTTTTGAAATTGGAATTGCTTGACCATGTGGTAATCGGCAACGGCAATTTTTCATCACTTCGCGCTCTTGGCTATTTTTACGCCTAATCCCGGCCATGAAGCGAAACAGACGCCGCTTGCCTGTCCCGCAGCATGAATTCGGATTCACCCCGGACAAGTTCAACCTGATTGCCGAAACCGGGCTGGACGGCGAACGCATCACCCGCGAACGCGGCGAAGCAGACCACGCCCGGCAGCTTGCCGAGGCAGCACAGGCGGCGTTTTTCACCACCACACAAAATCACCATGAATAATCATCCGTTAAATATCGTTTACAGTTACACCCGCGCCCAAGCCATAGCCGACGGCGTGCAGGTTGAAATTACCAAAACCGCGCAGGAAGCCGGAATCCGCTTTCCGGTCTTTATCACCCGCACCGCGTTTGACGCTTATGTGACCGTGCCCCCGGACGTGACCGGCCAGGACGAAGCCGGACGGCTTTGGGATGTTGTCTGGATGCTCCGCTTTGCCATTCTTAAAGCGCAGCCCGGACAGACCCGCTTGCCGTTTGCGCTGTATGTGCGCAACGACAACCGCGCCCCACGCCTAGTCAAACTGGTTGCCATGTGCGGCCCCCTCGACATGGACGCCCCGGAACCGGCCATCACAATAATGATGCCGGACGAGGATTGACCGACCGCACCACCCCGCGCCCGGCTGGACTGGAAACGGTTCAGCCGGGTTTTGCCATGTTGGGGACTCCGCTGCCGTCCCCAAGCCCCGCCGCCAGAGGTCATGGACCTCTGGACACCATGCGTTCACCGCTGCGCTGGCTTTAACGCTTCGCGCCCTTTCCGCAGGACGGAAAGGAAAGTGTTTGTGAAGCATCGGGGGCGAAGTAGCTTTGCGCTACCGCTTGAAAGCGGCGACGGCATTCGGTATCATTTGCGATATGGCTCAATGCACAGCACCAGTAAGGGGACATCACTCAGCGAGTGCTGAAGCGGCCTGCCCAGCATGCCGTGGCCGTGGCCGCTATAGCGGCTACAGCGGCTACGGGTCATACTCGCCCCCGTCCTACTACTCCCCGTCGGGGAGCAGTGGAAGCAGCGGGAGCAGTGGCGGCGGGTCCGGCAGCAGCGCAAGGCCGAGATGGTCGCGAACCGGTTCGTCCGTGGTATACACGCCTGCCGAGGTGCGGGCACTCACGCCGGTCCGCGAAAGCGTCGAAAAGCGAACACCGCTGCCTGACCCTCGTGACGTCTTCCTCTGCCATGCGTGGGACGACCGGCAGGGGGCCGCCAAGGAGCTGCACGATCTGCTCGTGGCACGCGGTGTCTCGGTGTGGTTCAGCGAGAAAGATGTCTTCCTCGGCACGTCGTTGCTCCGCGAAATTGACAAGGGACTGGCGAAATCACGAGTCGGGATCGTGCTGGTGACTCCTGCGTTGCTGAGTAGCCTCCGAGGAGCGGGCATCGCCGAGATAGAGCTTTCGGCACTCCTAGCGCGTAACCTGCTCGTTCCAATCGTGCACGGCACGACGTATGAAGCTCTCCGCGAAGTTAGCCCCCTGCTGGGCTCGCGAACCGGCCTGAGCACTTCTGAGAATCCGATGGCAGACGTCGCGGCCAAGCTAGCCGAGCTGGTCACGCTTCCGCTCTAGTGCGGGGTGGCCCGCCTGACTGCCCGCCTGACTGTCAGTGAAACTGTCAGTGATTGTAATAAAAAATAGTGAAAAATAGTGGCGAGTAATGGCGAATTACCCTTGATTTTACAGGGGTTTATGCGATTATATTGGCATCTGAATCGGTGACTTAGTCCGATTCCGACCCTCGCCTCCAAATCGCTGTAAATTAGCAACTTAGGTGTTTTATTGAGTGTGGCTTTCCTCACCTTTTGCCAGCCGAGCGTTGGTTGAAGGTAGACCGGAGCCCAAGCACAAAATTCAATATCAAGGTTCCGAGAACTCAGCGGCCAAGCAGACACGTAGCTTCTTCCATAAGCGAATTTTCGAAGGCGCTCTCATAACAATCAATCCCTTTCCTATTCAATCAATCCCTTTCCTATTGGCTTTCGCAGATGCGATAAAAGCGGGACGTATAGCTGGCAGAGTTCGGGTCCACAAAATCCAACGTTGAAAGGGCCCCTGGCATTGTCACATTGCCGATAACCGTCCAGACGTGGAAGTCCGTTGTCGCTTCAATGTAATATGAGTGTGTCGGTACACCAGATATGCTGATAGCAACCAGATGATTGGTTGCCATTCGTAATTTGGCCGGTGCAAGCGTATTGGTCACAACAGATTGGTTTTCGCAGACGCGGTAAAAGCGGGACGTATAGCTGGCTGAGTTCGGGTCCACGAAATCCAAAGTTGAAAGGGGTCCAGTCAACATCACCGTGCCGATAACCGACCATGCGTGAAAATCCGTGGTCGCTTCAATATCATATGTGTGGCCAGACACACCGGATATGCTGAGGGCTGCCAAATGGTTGGTGGTCGTTCGTATTTTGACAGGTGCAAGCGTGAATGCAGTGGTCACGACAGATTGGTTTTCACAGACGCGGTAAAAGCGGGACGTAAAGCTGGCAGAGTTCGTATCCACGAAGTCCAACGATGTAAGGGACCCTGCCAATGTTACCGTGCCGATTACTGTCCAGGCGTGGAAATCCGTGGTCGCTTCAATATCATATGTGTGGCCAGGCACACCGGATATGCTGATGGCAACCAGATGGTTGGTGGTCGTCCGTATTTTGACCGGGGCAAGCGTAACCAGATTGGTCAGGACGGTGGTCTGGGCGATGCTCAGAACGCAGTTGGTCTCAGTGGAAAAATCGCTTTCCAGCCCATTCGTATCATAAGCGGTAACGGCAAAATAATTGGTGACTCCAACAACGAGACCCGGGACGGTGACGGTGTTTGTATTTCCGACGTTTGCTATGGTTGTGTAGGTCTTGCTGGAAGTACCGTAGTATAAGCGATAACCAACTACGTCGGAGGAGGGGCTGGCATCCCAAGTCAGAGACAGGGTGCCTAAATTTTGGACTGATCCACCGGTAGAATTGAGGGTTGGCAGCCAGGAAATGAGACATATAGCGAGGGTTAAAAGCCCTGCCCGTTTTAGACGAATGAAATATCCGAGGACGGAAACTTCGGTGTTTTTCCGTTGAAATCCGATTGAATTGCTCAATCCGGCAAAAAGGCGGCAAAAAATCTTGGGAATCCTGGATGCGCGCGCTTTCATCCGGCCCCCGCCACTAACATACTGCATAAGCCGTCTTTAGCAGGAACCTCGCCAGCAAAAATGCGCGTCTTTTAGGCCCTTTTATCAACGCAAACCCCTAAACCACATCCCTCTATGGAAAAATCGTAAAAATGGGACAATTGAACAGGCCTGTATTGACCTAAGAATTCAAACTTGATAGCTTTTTTTCAGTCAGTGTGAATCAGAAGATTGAATCTGAACGATTTTTATCATTAGGACAAAAGCGTTTACAAAGATCAAACGAAGCCCGTTTTTAAGTCGCCTTGTTTTCTTACGAGACGAGCAATGAGGACATTAATGGATCAGTCTGCTGAATGAGGTTGAAGAGCAGATGGTATATGAATAACACGCCCCGCATTCTTGTGGTTGATGATGATCCCGATGTGGTGAACGTTTTTTCCCGATTCCTGAAATCTGCTGGCTACCGCGTCTATGAATCGTTGACCGGTCTCCAGGGACTTCAAATGGCGCGCGAACTTCGGCCGGATGTTGTGCTGCTGGATGTCTTGTTGCCGGACATCCACGGGGTGGAAATTTGCCGACAAATCAAGCAAGACCACCGTTTGCAGGATACTTTTGTGGTCATGTGTTCCGGCGAAGGAGCCAATGTCGCGAACAGGGTCGAAGGGCTGGAAGTCGGTGCGGACGAATATCTTGCCAAACCAGTGAACATGAAGGAAATGTTAGCCCGGATTCGAGGGTTGATGCGGTTGCGAGATACGATTGATGCCCTCCGCGCAAGCGAGGAACGGTTTCATCAATTGGCCGATAATATCCGGGAAGTATTTTGGATGACCGATTGTTCCAAGCATGAAATGATTTATGTCAGTCCCGCCTATGAGGAGATATGGGGGCAAACCTGTCAAAGCCTCTACGCATCACCTCGGAATTGGACGAATGCCATACACCCCGAAGACCGCAAAAACATCGTCGAAGCAGCGCTCACAAAACAAAGCTCCGGCGAATACGATGTGGTGTATCGCATCGTGCGGTCCAACGGCGAAATACGCTGGATTCACGATCGTGCTTTTCCCATTCATGATGATGCCGGAATGGTGTATCGGATCGTAGGAATTGCGGAAGACATAACCGCTCGAAGGCAGTCGGAAAACGAACTTCGGGATAGCGAGGCGCACAAGAGCGCCATCATGCGATCGGCGCTGGATGCAATCATCACGTTTGATCAGCAGGGCCTGATCACCGACTGCAATCCAGCGTCAGAAAAAATTTTTGGTGAAGCGCGTGCCAAGTTAATCGGCAAAGATATCGCGATCGTAATCATTCCGCCCGCGCTGCGCGACTGGTTTCACGGTGGTTTAACCCAGTTTTTCGTGCCTGACAAAACCTCGTGTCTGTCCAGCCGGATTGAGATTTCCGCGTTGCGCGCGGATGGAACCGAATTTCCAATCGAGTTCACTATCACGCCTATTGAATTAGAGGGACCACCGGTGTTTGCTGCGTTCATTCGCGATATCACGGGGCGCCGCGTGGCTGAGGAGAAGACCCGGTTGTTCGGCTATGCCATTCAGAGCGCACAAGACTTCATTTGCATCACTGATGAAAAAAATCGCTTTACCTTTGCGAACCAGACCTTTCTCGAAGCGCACGGCTATAGCGAGGAAGAGGTTTTGGGACGGACGCCTGAGTTTTTGTATTCGACGCACAATCCTCCCGGACTTTGCGACGTGGTGTACAATCAGACGCTCGCGGGAGGATGGACGGGCGATTTAGTGAACCGTCGCAAGGACGGCACTGATTTCCCCATTTCACTCACTACGTCTCGCATCAAAAACAGCGAAGGAAAAACACTCGGCCTGATCGGGGTTTCCCGGGATATCACCGCAAGCAAGAGGAACGAAGAGGAATTGCGACGATTGTCCCTGCGCATCATTGAAGCCCAAGAAGCAGAACGTCTGCGCGTCGCACGTGAACTTCACGATGGAGTTAATCAACTGATTGCCTCTGCAAAAATGAGACTCCGAAAAGTCGAGCAAAGCCTCGCAGGCTTGAATCCTGCTGCCCGGGAGATTCTGACCAGGTGCGGTGACTTGCTGGTTCAGGCGCTGGAAGAAAATCGCCGCATTGCTCATGATCTGCGCCCGGCTGATTTGGATGAACTCGGTTTGGAGGAAGCCTGCCGCAATCTTTGCCAAAACGTTCAATTACGCACAGAGCTGACGGTGAATTCCACTATCGGCCAGATCAGCCACCGCCTGCCACCGCATGTCGAGCTGCATCTCTTTCGGATGCTTCAAGAGGCTCTGAACAATGTGGAGAAGCACGCCAGGACTAAAAATGTCCAAGTGCAAATTGCGGAAATTGACGGGAAAATCATCCTGAAGATTCAAGATGATGGCTGCGGGTTTTCTCAGAGGGCATCGAATGGAAAGAGCAAGGGCCACGGTTCCGGGTTGACCAATATTCGTGAAAGGGCCGCTTTCTTGGGAGGGACCTGTGAGGTCGAATCCTCGCCAAAAATGGGGACCACTATCACTGTGCATGCACCATTAGGGAACGGACATGGATCGCCCTGCAGCACTAAGGTTGCCACACACCGTTCTCAAAAGAAACAATCTTGAAACTGGCGCCGGCTTCACGACGTCAGGCCGCTGGCGAGTCATCGGGTTCCGTACTGCCCGTTTCTACCCAGCAAACCGCATAACGGAACAATGCCTTATCCTTATTCAGGTTCAACTTTGTCTTGATACGGCTTAGCCGGGTGCGGACCTCCGCGACGGACAAATTAAGATTCTTCGAGATTTCCTGAGGGCTTTGACCATAGCCCAATGCCTCCAGGACTTCAAGTTCTGAATCCGTGAGGTGATCGAGCGGTCGAGCCTTCAATTTGTCGGCTTGCTTTGGTATGGAGGTGACCCGTTGCTCCAGGATGTTTTCACTGACATAAATATGTCCTCCCAGGACGTCCCGAATGGCATTGGCGATTTCCTCGGGGTTTTCTTGTTTCATGATGTACCCATCGCCTCCCGCCTTCAAAACTCGTTCGGCGTAGAGCGCTTCGTCGTGCATCGAAACAACCAACAGCTTGACTACCCGGTTGACGGCCCGGACTTTTTTTATGAATTCGAGCCCATTCATGCCGGGCAACCCGATATCCACCAGGATTAAATCCGGCTTGAGTTGCGAATTTGAGAGCGCAGCCAGCGCCGCTTCCGCGCTACCTGCCACCCCGCAAACAGTCAGGTCTGGCTCGCTATTCAGAACGTTCGATAACCCTTCACGGAAAACAGGATGATCATCCAGAATAAAGATTTTTCGCACTGCGTGGGTGGTATGAATTTTCTTTGGGGGCATAGATTTAAACATCATTACAACTTATTCCTAAACCACTGCCGATATCCGCAAGTTCATCGCCGACTCCCCTGCGGTCTTATTCACATAAATGTAACCTTGGCAAAAGTCAAATAAATCGGGCAAATTCAGCACAAAAAAGAAACGTTACGGACGCTGCCTGCGTAATATAACATGGCCCAAAAATAGATAATCATGTCCCATTGAGGGATAGTAAAACTTCGCCCTAGGCCGTAGTTTTGTGGAAGATGAAAAGAGGAATTCTTACATTTTTTAAACGGGGAATGATACGTAAGTGTGGGACTTTGGTTGCAGTCGTTGGCGCCATTGTTTCCTGCGTTGGATCTGCGCGCGCCACCCTGTACACCATCGGCGACGGCGGGCTCGATTGGGGCTTCGGTTTGAGCATTGATGGCATATCTGAAAGTGGCGGTGTGGGAGGCATCGCATTGACCAGCGGTTCGGGTACTATTATCAGCGTTTGCACCGATATTAGCGGTGTGGTTTATTTGGGTTCGTCGTATAACTACGTTCAGGTTGCTTTCAGTGCTCAAGGTGGCTTGGACGGCTTGAATCCCAACTGGGGATTCGGAAACCCGGGAACTGGAGTACTCACTCCCGCCCAGAAAGCTGTTGCGTCCGAAGCGATTCAAAATGCTGCTTACCTGTTTTATGAGCATCAATCTGTGTTAACCGGAGGTAGCGTTGCCGATAAAGCAGCACTCCAGTTGGCCGTTTGGGAAGCGTTATATGATACAGGGAATCCGCTGGGATTCAGTTTCGGCACAGGCAGATTTGATGCATCGGGAGGCTCCGCCACCGAAACGGCTGCATTGGCAACCGCACTTTCCTGGCTGACCACGGATGTTGGTTTGGATGGCACGAAATCTCATTTGCAGTTCTCCGGCAACTTGCTTCAAGCGCAAGATTTGAGCGGGAATCCACAAACGGGTGTTCAAGAAATGCTTTTTAATCTTACCCCTGTTCCGGAAGCGTCAACGGTGATTGCGGGGCTCATGCTGCTGCTGCCGATGGGCGTCGCCACTACCAGGATTTGGCGCCGGAACCGTTAAGTCTAAATGGTTCTTATAGGTCGCGCTAGGTCGAACACGATTTCAGCCAAGGAGAGATTTCGCAGTTACACCCCGTTGAGACCGTTTAGTGGCCAGTTTGTTCAGATGCAGTTTGGTTGGTGAGGCGACAAAATTCAATATCCTTTTCTCGGGTGTTCCCGAACTCTTCGTTGGCTTACTCTTTCGCCACGACTAAGATTTTGTCACCGCGATACAGCGAGTGATATAATTTTTTCAACTCCACCTTCACTTCTGAAATGATGCCCACAATCCATCACCCATGATGTTTTAACCCCGGTAGTATTGCTTAGATTTTTCTTGAGTCGGAATGAGCGGAAATTCAAATTCCAGATGATTGGATAGCGAAAATCCTTAGATGGCTAACCCGTCTTATGCTGCTCCGGCAATGCCCGTTTGGCATTCTGCAGTGATTACACGGCAATTCATTCCCGAAGCACTCCGTTTAATCGATCACTGAAACACCTCAATCCGATAGAATCTTTTCGGCTCCGCCCCTGAGGAATCAACTGTGCTCATTAACGTATTCGTGGCTGGAATGATCCCACCCAAATCATTCCAGCCGGCACTGGTGAGGTTTGTCGTGTATTGAACTTGATAAGTTGGTCCTGCCTGGGCGCTCCAAGTCATCTGAATCGTCCCGCCAATGGGTTCAATCTTCCTAATCAGGGGTGCTTGCGGCGGTACTATGGTGAATCGGAACACCGTTCCGTTACTAGTGGTTCCACCGCCGGCAGTGGTTCCGTAGAGATTGCCATCAGGACCGATGGTCAGCCCTCCTTCCGGATTTGCCCCGTTGGTATTTCCGAACGAGAGCAGACTGGTAAACGCTCCATTGGTCGTAAATCTGAAGATCGTGCCATAGCCCACACCTGACTGATTGGTGTAAATGCCACCAAAAGCTGTGACGCCATATAAAAAACCATCACTCGCCTGAACCAAGGACGCTTGAGGATTCGCCCCGTTTGTCGTGCCAAACGAGACCAGCGATGTCAGGGTGCCGTTGGTTAATAATTTAAAGATTGTGCCGTTTCCATTCGTGCCTCCAAAAAAGGTGGTGCCATAAATAGCGCCATCGTTTCCTTGAATCAACCCAGAATATGGATTGGCACCATTTGTCCCGTTAAACGAAAAAACCGGGCTTATTGGGCCATTGGTTGAAAGTTTGAAAATCGCTCCCAAGCCATTTGTACCACCTTGGAACGCGGTGCCATACAAGGTCCCATCGGGCAATTGCAGCAGGTGCCCGAAAGGGCTATATCCATTGTTACCGCTCGAGCTGAATGATGCCAGAATCGAAAGCTGGCCGTTGGTGCCCAGTCGAAAAACCGTGCCTCCGGAATTTGTGCCGCCAATGGCGGTCGTTCCATAAAGAAAACGATCTTGCCCTTGAATCATCCGCGCGATCGGAAATCCGCCATTTGTCACCGCAAAACTTAAGACCGGCGAAAATACGTCATTGGTCGTCAGTCTGAATATGGTTCCTACGCCGCTCGAACCTCCGTGGTTGGCCGACCCATAATAATTTCCATCTGCACCTAAAGTAAGCCCTGATTGAGAGGTGAACCCATCGGCCGGATTTAATAAATACAAGGTGGCAAATGCTCCAAACGGACTCACCCGGAAAACCGTTCCGTTGTTGTTCGTCCCCCCGGCGGTTGTCGTGCCGTAAAAATCGCCGTTGGCGGCCAAAAGTAATGATGCTTCCGGGCTTGCACCATTTGTTCCGTTAAACGAGACAAGGGTGGTAAGGGTTGCTCCTATCGCGTGCGCAAACACACACAACGCAAACAAACCTCCCGCCAATATCTTTATTGCGACCTTCATCCTGTAATTGTTACGGCCAAATCTAGAGTTGTGGATATAATACGGTTATGTCGCCGGCCACCTTCAATAAGGAGTTAGCCTAACCGTCAAGGCTGAAAAGACAAGGCAATTAGGCCTTGCGGGGCGCATTTGTGAGCACGTTTGTCCCAAATGTGTAATAGCAATTATTTCTGAGAGAGCCGAACAGAGATCTTAAGGCGCGGAACATGAGACCGCAGTTGGTGGAGGTCTCAAAAATGGAAAAGGATGTCCCATCGTGGGAGAGCCAAAAGGAGAAAACTCCTCTATAGTCGGAGCTCGACTTGGCTGTTTGAGGTTCATTACTACAAGTCCCAAAAACGAGTGAAGATGTCCCGTGCGGGGATAGTAAAAGACACAAGTTCAGGCAATATCAGGCGAGGTCAGAGGTGTATGTGGAGTGGCAATTACGAAATTTAAAACAACAAATCTGAAATAAAGGAGACAACAAAAACTATGAAACGAACTTGGACAATAGCGCTTGCAGCCCTGTGCGCCACCGCAGCAGTGGTGCAAACGTCGCAGGCGGTATTAGTAACCGACACGTTAGCGGACTTGGTAACAACTCATGGAAGCGTAGGTATTGGTGATAAAATATTCTCTGGGTTCACCGCCTCGGCGACTGGCCTAAATGCAAATTACGCATCACAGATCAATGTGACTGCGTCCATCGCCTCCGATGGAACGTATTTACTCACTTATTCTGGTGGCGGGCTGGACTTCTCCAGTTTAACTCCTGCTTCTGGAGATCTTGCGCTTGGCTACAATGTGACTGCTACTGGTGGGAATATCTTTGCAATCGACCAAGCATATGCTGGTAATATTCAAGGTTTGGGAAATCTCTCCATTGACGAAACAGTAACATCGGCAGGAGCTCCCACCGCAACCAGTCATTTGGCTGGTGGCGTATTTGGGACCGATACGTCTGACCCGAGCGTTTACCCCACCGGCAATTATGGAGAAATTGATTTGGTTGGTTTGCCGGATCAACTTTTGATAACTCCCGCGCAATCAACGGTGTCTGTGATAAAGGATATTCACTTTAATCTCTTCACTCCCGGTGATATTTCGCTCTCGGTAGTGCAGCAGTCATATCATCAGACAGCGGTTCCCGAAGCCACGACGGCCATTGCTGCTGCGTTGCTGTTGCTGCCCTTCGGAGCAAGTACACTCCGGATTATTCGTAAAAACCGTACTGCCTGACCGGATAGGATTTGTTGTAGATCTCCTTTGACAGGCCGGTCGAAAGACCGGCCTATTTTTTATTGGCGGATCAATTGCTTGTAAGTATCAGGGATTTGTCCTAAAAATCACTACCCCTGTCCTATGAGTGTATAGCGGTTGGAACCAATGGAGTATATAAGGATGAGCGTTGAATCGGAGTATTTGGCGGGATGAGAAATCCAATTTGGCCTGGGAGGTAAACTTGAGCGGGGCGAACGAACAGAGCAAAACATGAAAAAGTTGTACATGGTGTTGAGTCTGGCCGCGGCTATGGCGGCATCGCGCTCCTTCGCCACCATGACCGTGACCTTGTTGGATAATACCTCTTCTGTCAATGGATATAGCAAACATTTTACCGGCGGTGTTTATGGTAGTAGTGGCGTTATTGGTGGCGAATTCAGGGCAGTGGGAAATTCGGCTTTGGACACGATCATCAACTGGAATGCTTATTCAACCCAAACGAAGGGAACGATTTCCAGCGCCACCGATGGTTCATCTCAGGGATATAGTTCTTCCCTGAATGGCCAGCAGTATTTCCAGACTTTTTGCCTTGAATACAGCGAGCCATTCACCCCTGGGACGGCTTATAACGTCTCAATAAGTCAAAATGCCATGTATGGCGGAAATGCGCCCCTTGGCGATCCAATCTCAATCGGCACTGCTTGGCTGTACAGCCAGTTTGCAGCCGGAAAGCTTGACGATTATACCACCCCAAAATATAACTATACTTATGGACCCAACCGGGAAACTGAAGCCGGCTTGCTCCAGCAGGCGATTTGGTGGCTCGAAGGTGAAACGGGTGGCGTTAAGACCAGTTTCATAACCCTGGCAGAAAGCATCCTGCATCTCAACGATACGACGATTAAGTCGAATTCGAACGGTGCTTACGGTGTCTATGCTATGAACCTGGGTACGCCTGGCAAGGTTCAGGATCAGTTGGTTATCATTGTCCCCGAGACAACCACCTTAATCGCGGGCATTGTTTTATTCCTCCCGTTCGGAACCAGAATTCTCCGGTTTGTCCGTGGGAACCACTTGCCCAACGAATAGAACTCCTTTTTAGCCGGCTTCCTTCAAAATGATCATTCGCAATTGCCTCAGTGCTGTCGTCATCCTATTCGTTTTATTCCCGATACTTGGCGCGCAACTCTTTCTTGTTGCGCACCCAAGGAAAGGCCGTCAGCCATTAAGGGCGGTTGACGGATAATAACGCTCCGGCGAACGGCACCTATGACTTGGCCTCCACACTCTATGTCCTAAACGTCGGCGGAGTATCGGTGGCCGGACCGGTGGAAAATACGGCCATCGCGGTCACCAACGGGCTGTTCACGTCCATGGTTGATATTGGGAATGCATTTCCATGGCAACCCACGCTGGCTGCGATAGGGGTGCTGACCAACTGCGGGACAAATTTTAATAACCTCGGCGCATGCCAACTCCTTGCGCCCTTACCCCATGCCATCTACCGCCAGCAACGTCACAGCCCACCGGTGTTGGCGCAATTGCTCACGGCAGCGGCGTACACGATGCCCGGCTTGATGAACACGCCGATGGTCACTGGCATTTCCATTTTGAAAATGAGATCATCGAAGACGTTGGTTGTTTCGAAGCCGATAACGTCCTATCCAACATAAACGCAGGCTGGATTTTCCGCCATATTTTCTTTGGGAACGTAAACCCAGCACTCATGGCCGGCTCCAGGAAAGAAGCGCTGCGTGTATCCCGAGGCGTGTTTACACTGTCATTGGCATAGTCATCAGGGGATGGTAACAATGTGGTTTTGTTTTGCAATATAGGCGGAGACTCCCGCGGCCACCGACGCCAAGCAAATGGCATAATAATTTTTACTAATTCTTATGAGGGCAGAGGCGACCAATTGTGAATAACTTTACCTTGGAAGTCGGTTTCAGGTTTGCTTAACTAATTGCAATCAGATCAGAAGAGTTAGACCCGTAAGCCTATGAAAAAGATTTTAGCCGTCCTTGCGATTTTATGCATGGTTTCTTTAACGCATGCGTCCACCTTCCAAGCGAATTTCGACTCCGGTGATACGGTCTCGCTTGGCGGCGGAATGACCAGTCTAATCAGCGATTCCCCCGAACCTACTTCGCTGGCCTTGATGAGCGTTGGTTCGCTGGTGCTGCTGGCAGCTCGCCGCAGAAAAGTTTGATACACCGCGAACTTCGAGCCTGTCTTAAATCGACGGCTGGATGATTCCGAGTTCCCATTCCAATAAGTTTTGCTTAACTTATCGCATATCTGGACAGTCCCGCTGAATAAACGACTAGATTGTTGCCCAAAAACCATCGCGTCTGAATCTTAAAGTCAGCTGGTATGGGTAGACTCGTTTTCTTGAACTCCGCAGGCGTAAAATCCCCGTTGTCTTCAATCGCAACTTTTTGCTCAAGGGGGACAGTCGGGTGCCGGGGTGAGCGGTAAAGCCCCCTGTGGCATTTGGCTTTCATCGAAACATGACACCAATTGCTGCCGTTCCTCCTAAGACTTGTGACGGCGGACTGAACCGATTTTTTAACAATTTCATAATCCAAGTACGAAAACCAGACGTAGTAGCTCAGGCGGATACAAAACATTTGATTGACAGCATAGACCATCCTGCAAATTCTTCAGAAGTGCCTGAAATACTCTGGTTTGTCGCCCATACGAAACCCCGAAGAGAAAAGAAAGTGGTTGAGTTTTGCCAGCGTCAAAACTTTGGTGTCACGCTGCCGTGTTATCGATCCGCCCATAAGTATCGGGGCAAGACGGTCGTCTTTAAAAAGCCACTCTTCCCCGGCTATGTGTTCCTGAAGCTCGAACCCCAGCAAAAGCAATTAGTGCGGCAAAACGATCATGTGGCCAATCTCCTCGATGTGCCGGACCAGGAAATATTTCAGAAGCAGCTTGATGATATTCTTCTGGCCTTGGATACGGAATTGGAAGTGAAGCTGGTTCCTGCCATTGGCGAAGGCATGCGCGTGCGTATCAAATCGGGCCCGTTGCAGGGGATAGAGGGTTGGGTGGAACGTCGATCCGGGATGACCATGGTTCTGCTGCGCCTTGACTTCATCAGCCAGGCCGCTGCTGTGAAGATTGAGGCTGACCAACTCATGTTGACATAAAAAACGCCAACGAAATGTTGGCGTTTTTGTCCGATCGGTTTATTGGCTTCAGAGTCCAGCTTTTGCCTGATCAAAAAGTTTTTTCTCTTCTGGCAACAGTCGGGCTTTGAACGACCAATTCAAATAGGCCCGCGCATTGTCACGATTCCCGTTAGCCTTCAAAATCAGGCCGTAATAACCGGCAATGTCGGGTCTTTGAAGCTCCTGAGGTTTCAATTGTTGCATGACCTTCAGGGCCTCGGTGTTTCTACCCTGCAGATAGAGGGAGAACGCGTATGTTGCAGCGTAACTGGCATTAGTGGGTGATTGTGAGTAAACCGCCTTGGCAAGGTCATACGGTTTCAATTCTTGAGCGTCGAGCAGTAGAGCGGTATACGCCACGTTGTTCTTGTTGTTGATATCCGTGGGATTGCGCTTCATCTCTCCGCTATACAATTCCAAAATGGATCTCGTCCGTCCTCCGGCTGTCAATATCTGCGTGAGTGATTGAACTGCCCAGTTTTCGCCGGGATAACGCTTGACGATACTCCACAGAATATCTTCACCTTCGGTCAACCATCCCCAATCAGCGACCAACCGAAAGAGCATGACGAGCGTTTCCTTCTGGCCATCGGTCCCTTTTACAGCGAGCTCCCATTCAGCCTTTGACGAATCATTCAAGTCCTGTCCGCGCAACGCGCGGGCAAGGTAAGCGTGCCGGACAAAGTCAATGTCAGACCAGTTTTGGCGTTCAATGTGGGCTTGAAGCCCGCGCCAATCCCGAAGGAGTGAATAGCAACTAGCGGTCAAGAATTCGACCGATTGGTTCGTCTGCATATTCGATGGAAGAGTGGTGAGCCACGTGAGTGCATCACGCGGCGAGAGCCTTTCTGTTTCCCAGTCCGTCAGTTCAACAATTTTGGCGGGATCGGCTGCGGCATCCTTTTGGACCGTGGCCAGGGTGGGACGGAAGTCGGCGCTGCTGGCGGATTGCATTATATTTAGCTGCAATAACCGGTCCTGAAAGGCCGAATTAGTTTCTTGAAGCAATTGTTTGGAATCTGCGAGCGCTTCGTTGTTTTGATGGTTTATGAGTGCGTAAACGGCCAGTTCCCGTAAAGCCTGACAACGCAAGAGCCCGTTAGTCGAGTTGTACCGCAGGCTCTGCAGAGAGGTGCGCGCCTCGGCAACCTCCGAAATATTTGTGCCGTGCAAGCGGATAACGGACAGATTCAGTTGGGCAAACACGTTCTGAGGATCCAGCTTGAGCACTTCAAGATATTCTGCTTGGGCTTTTCCTGGATCACGGGTGAGCGCGGCGGCGGCTCCGGCAGCAAGAAGATAGGGTACGGTTTTTTTCCCCGGGGGATCCACCCCTTCCAAGGTATTGGTGGCGGTGGCATAGTCATGCAGCACAATGGCTGTTGCAGCGAGGGCAAGCCGATCATCGAGCGAATGTGGTTCGAGTGCCACCAATCGGCTGCGCCAAAGCAGGGCACTTGGTGAATGGGCCGCATCACTAATGTCAGCCATGATGCGCACGGCCTGGACGTTGTGGGGATTCGACCGAAGAACCTGTTCCAAACACAGTAAAGCGTTTCGCGGATCCGACTTTGCCATAAACTGGCGCGCCAGACTTATCAGGTGCTTATTTTTCCATACACCATAACCGCGATAGCCAGCATACCCTGCAAGCAAAATAGCTACGCAGCCTATAAGGATAATAAATAATTTTCGCATGGTTTAATCCGAAGTTTTGGTTGCGGCTGCAACCGGAATAAATTCTTCCTGAGACGATCGCACCTTGATGTCGATCATTTTACTTTCAAAGCACCATTCGCTCAAGGACAGATTGTGAAGACCAGCCAGATACCGGACCCTAGCAAGTGCTTCCGGTCTCAAATTGGTCGTGAGGACGATTCCAGTTAAGCGATGTCTTGTGATAAGTTGCGGCAAGGCCTGCCCTCCCCCCAAAACCATGTGGCCATAGACCCATTTGAAATGCAACGCTGCTTCGTCATCAATCAACCCCACAATAGTGCAGCCTTCATAGGCGGAAGAATTGCTAAAACTGCGTTCCCTGAGGATCAATTGGCATCGCCCTCCTGCTCCATAGAGCACAATCCGTTGGCGGTCATTGGTGGGATCCTGGGGTTTAAGAAAAAGGACAACTTCTTCAACGCTCCGATAAAATATCCTAACGCCTATTATACCGGCGTGCCCTATCGCCGCCATGACCAAGGCGCGGAGAAACCAATTGTGTGCGTTAGAGGGATCAATTAACAGCGCGATGCCCAGGCTTAACAGTAAGCCAGCTTGTAGCGTGAAAAGGAGCATCAGCACATCAAGAACTCGCGCGCGTGTCCACACGGTCACGTAAGCACGTGAAATGGCAAGCAACGAGAAGGTTGGAGTCACCCAAACAGGCATTTCCAAAAACCAGGAGTGCCAGAAATCGTCGCGCTGCAGCTCGACTGCCCACATGGCAATTCCCAGACTCGCGGCGAGGCAAAACATATCCCAGACTGAATATAATAAGGACCGGAACAGGGCATGCGTTGGACGGCGCAAACCAGTAAGCAACACCTTACCAGTGTCTCGCAATTCGATCACCGCCATATGCCGCAATAACACATAAACCGCAGCCAGCAGAGTCAGTAAAAAGATTCCTGAGGCGTGTGATTGGAAAGTTGTCATAAGCAACCCGAACATTGCCAGTCCGCCATTTATAATAAAAAGAACCGTCGCCACCCGGCGGGTGCTCAGGCCGGCTTTACTCAGCCGATGATGCAAATGGTCCTTGTCCGGATCCATAATACCGGTGCGCCTGATCATTCCCCCCGGTTCAGCGCCGGTCAAGATGCGCCGGACGGAGCGCCGCCAGATGGCCAAAAGCGCATCGTAGATCGGCACGCCTAACACGAGCATCGGAATGGTCATGGAGAGGAAAAACGTGTTCTTCGTGAAGCTTTGCAGCGATACTACCCCGAGCACTAGACCAAGGAACATGCTGCCCGTGTCTCCGAGGAAAATGGTCGCGGGATGAAAATTATAACGTAGAAATGCCAGGCAAGCTCCCGTTAGTGCGACCAGCGGAACCACAACGCCGGGTACGTTTCCAAGAATCAGGATACCGCCTAAACCAGTCGCGGAGATGATGGCCAGGCCGGAAGCCAATCCATCCAGACCATCAATTAAGTTGAACGAATTAACCACCGCGACGATCCATATCACCACACAAACATCATCCAAAAGCCAGGGCAGGTCCCAACCGAATACCTTGCCAAAGTGCGTTCCCGAAAGACAGACGAGCAACCCGGCGAGCACCTGCCCTAAGAGCTTCTTCCACGCTTTCATTCCACGGACATCATCCACCAATCCCACTACGAGCAGAATGAGCGACGCGGGAGCAAAGCCGAGGTACCAATGCATGTCAAACCCGCCCGGACGTGTGCCGTTCGGAAACATCAGTCCGACCAAACAGGCGGCATGAAACCCAATAACGACCGCCAGTCCACCGCCACGGGCCGTGGGATGTTTATGAACACGTCGTTCGCCCGGCATATCCATGATACCGAAACGGCAAGCCAGGCTTCGAACCAGGGGAGTCAGGAGATACGTCACCACTACCGCGGTGACGAAGACGGCGATGTGTTTATGGAGATTGCCAAACACGGTTTCTGAATGTTAAGGCCCAGAAGGGAGCCGGATTGGGATCAATTTAGCGTCAAAAGGATTTACTTTGCTGCCTGACCTTCAAGCAACTGAACGATGCGAAGACAGCTCTTTGCCAATTGAAAATGTTCACGAGCGAATTCCTGCGCAGCCTTCCCACGTTTGCGGCGTTCGCCGGCGTTTAGCGCTTGTTGGATGGCACCCAGTAAACCGTCCACGTCCCCCTCATCAACCACCCAACCTCCGCCTGATTCGCTGATCCACGCGGCGGTTTCGCATTGTCGCCCGCCCACGTAAATCACTGGGCGACCCACAGCAAAACTACCTTGTAGTTTGCTGGGCACCATTAATCCCGCCCAGGAAGAATCCAAACTGACCAAGTGCACATCCGCCGCACAGAGGTGGGCACAGAGCGCATCCTGCGGTGCATAATCAAGGATTTGGATGGCGGCCCCGGGGTTTGATCTCGCAAACGCTTCGATTTCAGATTTGCGTTTCCCCCCGCCGGCAAACACCCACTGTGGGCCTGAGCCATTGAGGCGTTTGGCTGCTTCAAGAAATTCACCGAAGCGATGACCGAGTCCCATGTTGCCCGAATAGAGGAAAACTGTCGTATCCGCATTCCAACCCCTTTCATCGCGCAACGGATTCGACTTTTCAGCCGGCAACCCGGTTAGATTCGGATCACTCCACAGCGGCACCCAGGACACCGGACGCGCGGAGCCTTCTTTACTTTCGTAATTGGATACCTTTTCCGCCATATTTGGACCCAACGCCAAAATGGAGTCCGCCCCGCGCAGCTGATATCGCGTCAATCTCCGTAAAAACTGGATGAGGGCTCCTTCTTTCCTTGCCATTCCGTGCGCGAGCATCACGTCAGGATACAAATCCATCACCCAATGGGCGTGACGGCACCCATGTCTCCGGGCGGCGAGTTTACCGAGCAACCCGATATAGGGAGGCGTCGTCAACGAGAGAATAACATCCGGACGTTTTCGCTCGAACATCAGAGTGTTGAACAGCGTTACGTAAAACGAAACATAATCCATCACCTTTCCGACGAAGCCTTTCCTGCCAAACCCCGTCGCGGGTAGTCTCTTGATTTCAACTCCTTCAAGGATTTCCCGCCTTAAAAAACTTTTTGTCCCATCGTACGAACGGCGTGAGCACAATACTTTCACCTCGTGCCCCCTTTGCGATAACACCCGCGCCAAGTCGTGCAAATACTTCCCGGTAGGCGCGACGTCCGGTGGATAGAATTGGTTGAGCAGCAGGAAACGCATCGGTAAAATGTCGCCAGCGATTATTTGGCCTTTTGTGATAGCACCGTCGGTTTTTCGATCGCGATCATTTTCTCTAACTGCTGGGCCAGCAATCTCTTTGCCTGTTGAATGTCATCCGCATTATCAACCACAAATTCTAAGACTCGTTGCCCTTTGTTTCCGCGTCCCGTCCATATTGCGCGGATTAGATTGTACCGCGCCGATTCTTGTGCCACATACGCGCTAGTATTAGCACCCGCTTCCCAGCGGCAATGGAAGACATAGAGGATCCGTCCCTCCGATTCAAACGTGTAACTGCGGATCGGCAAATTGATCCCATGAACATTCAGCATCGCCAATTCCGGTCCCGATATCATTTTCAGACCAGTTGCGATGAGGCAAATCTCGGGTGTGTGTCGTTTGGCTAGATAGCCCGCCACCCGTCCGGGGAACCAATTGAAATAAAAGCCTTGCCAGCGAGATCCGTCGGGTTCCGTCCACGTAGCTTCTCTGCCTTCGTCATAACGCAATAGATATTGGGTGTCATCATCAATCGGGAAATTCTTCAAGGTGGGGTTGTCCTTGGGAAAGTTCAGTGTCCAGGCGGGGCCGATCACCAGATGCGATTCCCGGACCTTATACCAGATTTGAACACCGGCTTCCACCAGGCAAAGCCAGGCTGTCAGGCTAATGCTGATGCGAAACAGGCTTTGAAACCCTGAGCGTGGTAAAACACTTCCCGGTTTCAGCCTTTCCTGGTCTCCATTCGCCGCGGTCGAAACAGTCGAATTATTCCATTTTGACATCCAAGCGGCCAGTCCCCAAAGGAACAAAGTGCAAAGCAGCGTAATTGTGATCCCCGCGGGATCGTGATATTGTGAAATAGCCGCGATTCCCCGTTTTGAGGCAATCATTGTTAAAAACGACATCCGGCAAATGTTGAAAGCCAGGGAGAAGAACAGGCCCAACGGGATTAGAAGCAGACGCCGTGATAATCTTAAACGGTAGAATTCCCCGAGAAAAAGCGAGATCATGAGACTGCTTTGAAATGAGCGGATGCCACTGCAAGCTTCGTTGATTCCCACAACGCCCGTGCTGATTTCAATGACATTGCCATGTGCGATCGCCGGCACGCCCACCCAACCCATCAATTCCGTCACGATTCCCGCACTGATATGCGTCAAGGTTTGGATGATCGGCGCTTCAAAAAGTGTTGGCCACGGTATCGCGACAAAAAAGAATGCGATTGGAAAAGCCATTTGTCGCATCCATCCGCGGCCCTTGCCTATTTTTACGGCACAAATCGTCAGCCCAATGGTTTCACAGCCGAGCAGCCATTGGATCGGCCGCCATTCGGGCGTCGCTGCCTCTACCAGCCGGGTAGGCAGATAGAGAAAAGCGAGGAATATGAAAACCAGAAATACCTGTTTTGAGATGGAATCCTCTGATAAACTTTTCCCGTTTTTGAAATCATACCACCTGCGAATCGCCAATCCGATACAAAGCAGCGGAACCAGCCAGCCGTATCCATATTGAGGATTGGTGTCCCATTCAAAATGCAAGTTGTCGATCAGCCGAAACCACAAGTAACAAAATGGGAGCAGCATCAACACTAGGAGAACAAAGGCCCGCGCTTTAGGAGTTGAGCTATTACCAATCCCGCCTTGCCCCGAAAAAGTCCCGGCGGCCACAATCCCTGGTTGATCTTGAGGGGGCATAAAATGGAATCCCAAACGTTGTTTAACTGGTGGTTGGCGATACCGGGGCTGATGAAATGATCCGCTGCTTCACTAGAACGGCGGGGTTTCCTCGGTAAATACCACTCCGTTCAAGGTCTTTGGTAGTAACCGAGCCGGCCGTCAGAACGCTTTCCGCCCGCACGCGAACGCCAGGCCCCACCCAGCAACCTGCGCCCAGCCACGCACCGTCCTCCACAATGATCGGTTTGGTAATCAAGTCAAAGGTCGACGATTTATAATTGTGGCTTCCGGTGCAAAGAAAAGCACGCTGCGAAATACACACATTGCTCCCGATCTTGACCTCGTCGAGGTTCAGCAACCAGCAACCTTCGCCCAGCCACACATTATCGCCAATCGAGAGTTTCCATGGGAAAGTTATTTTGACCTGTGGTTTTATGGTGACATTTTTCCCGATGTGTGCGCCGAAGACGCGCAAGATAAAGCACTTCAACCGCGACAGGCTGAGCGGACACAAACGAAACAACAACAGGCTGACAAACAGCCAAACAAACTCGCGCGAACGCCCAGCTCCGCGCTTGAAATTGCCTGGCGAATAGGATGAAAGGTCTACGGGCATTTCGATATTCTTAGAGAACAGTCACAGTGTCGGGCTTTTCCGCCTGGCCGCCAAGCCATTGATAGACTCTACACATCTTCGCAGCGATTGTCGGCCAAGTGTAGGATTTGTTCACTAATTCCGCCGCCCGCCGACCCATGTCCTTCCTCTGCTCATCCGTAAGGCCTATCAGGTGCCGGAGTCCCTTTTCAATGGATAACACTTCAGGAGCAACCTCCAGGGCTGCACCCGCTCCTGCCAGTTCCGAGAAGTTGCATTCACGCGTCAACAACACTGGAAGGCCGGCAGCAGCGGCTTCAAGAATGGCCACGCTGAAACCTTCACTGAACGAGGGAAGTGCAAATATATTGGCCATGGCGAGGATCTGTTTTTTTTCCCCGCCATAGAGCGGTCCGGAAAAAATGACGTTCGTCTGCAGACCATGCCCGCTGGCGAAGTGCCTCAATTGCTGTTCATAAGCCGGTTCCCCCGAGCCAGCGATGACAAGACACCAATCGGTAAACTCCTGAGACAAACGTCGCCAGACCTCCAATAAATTTTCCAACCCCTTCTTGGGATGAAGTCGGGACAGAAAAAGTATGCGCCGTCGGCCTTTCAATTCAGGAAATTTTTCTTCCATCGGTTTGGTGGTGGCCGGAGGAACCAATTCATCTACGCTGACGCCGTTCGGGATAACGGCTATTGGATTTTTGAGACCGTAACGGCGAAAGTTTTCCGCTTCCGCAGTGCAGAGCGCGTGGAGGCAGTCTGCTTCCACTAGATTTTTGTTTTCAAAAAGTTTTGCGACCAGTCGCTTTTTGAATCGCGAATTATTCAAGGCCCACGGCTCCAGCATTCCGTGCGGTGAAATCACCAGGCGGCATCCTGTTTTGTGCGCGCATTGGCGGGCCGCCAATCCTGGATGCATCCACAGACCGTGACTGTGAACAATGCCGCCAGAAGACAGCTGTGCGTTTAATTGTTTAACCAGGCCGGGAGAGTATCCGAGGGCTTTCGGACCTACGACATTCCCAACGGCCAATGGCAGTTGATACCGGGCGCAGTCCGCATCCGTCCATTGGTCTCTCAACCCGAACACGGAACATGCGAACCCTCTCTGGTTTGTTTCGCTTGCCAGTGCCCAGATTACCGGTGGAATCCCACCGCCATTGCGGGAAAGCCACGAGGTAACATGCACAACCTGCCTTGCTGGATTTGCGCCACTCAAAATATTTTCAGGCATCACCGGGCCAGAAGGAATCGCAGCAGCAACTGGTCGAAAATCCCCGCCTTGCAGCGGGGCCTTGCTATCGCTGTCTCAACTGCTTGCCGCAATTCGTCGGCGAAACGTTTTGGTCCCCAGTTCGCGACAATGCGCCGGCTCTCAGAGCCAAAAGTTGAACTTTGAAAACCAGGATCTGAAATACGCAACATCAATTCCGCCATCTGCCCGAGATTGTAAGGATCAAGCGTGAATCCATTGCGATTCTCCTCCACCAGGTCCGCTGCGCAACCGCAACGGTTGGAAACCAATACCGGAAGCCCACTCGCCATGGCCTCATTCACCACCAACCCCCATTGTTCCGTGGTGCTGGCGTGGATGAAAGCTCCGGCAAGTCCGTAGTAAACCGGCAACTCGTCATATTGTTTGAAACCGGGAAACAGAACAAACTTCTTAATGCCGAGATTATCAATCTGCCTGATTATATTGGGTTTAAGAGGACCGTCACCCAATATCACCAGCTTCCAGAAATTACCGGACGCATTCTTCCTTCTGTAAAGCGCATATGCTTCAATCAGGCGTGACAGGTTCTTTTTTTCGATGAACCTGGCTGATGCCAGGAAATAATTATCTGGTAAGCCAAATTGATCTCTCACTTTGCGAGTTCCAGCGTTTGCAGCCTCGGCTCTTACTTCATCTGCCCTTTGGGAAAAGTAATCGTTATCCACTGTGTCATAGCCTTGAAAAATGCGATCCGACTCCATGCCAAGTTGCTCAGCATAATCGGCGTGCGGTCTGCCACCGACCAATGCAGCGGAACAGCGTCGGACGATTCGGCTCTTCATCCATTCTTTCCATTGTACACGACGCTCGTCCCATTCGGTGCTCTCTGACATCAGTACTGCAGGAGTATTGGTTCGAGCACACCATGACAAGGCGCTCAATGCGTCTATGGATGCCCAACCGGGAATCGCAACGACCTCCGGCTTTAGGTCGGCAAGGGTGAGTTGCATTTTCCCAATTAATTTCTGCTCCCATTGTCGTGTCTTGGCCTGGCGGTCAGTCAGGGTCATCCTGGTGAAACCGCCGGTGGTTTTGATTTTTTCCCACGCATACGTATCCTCCATTCCACAGGCTTCGATCCCGAATACTTGCATGTTTTTGCCTGCTGCGTCCAAGCGCGCTTGATGGTACGGGCCAAAACGCCAGAACAAAACTGCCACCCTGGTTTCCGGGCGCATCATTTCTTAAATGAGACACGTGTAGAAATGCGATTGGCACGACGTGCAAAGAGTGGTGATCGATTTCGGCTGGCAAATAATGGTTTGGCGGTCGCCTGGGCTTTCAAATTCGGCATTGGCGCGGCAGATTGGGCAGAGGCCTTCGGCTGATCAGAAGCCTTTCGGCGGTTACGGTTGTACCACCAGATTGCCCCCGCACCGAACAGGAATGGATACAGTGTGATGAGGGTGATATCGCGCCCGAGATTGAATGTCATGATCAATCCAAGGCTGTACAAGGGCAGTCGCCCCAATTCCTGTATCTGCAGATCTAACCGCGCTAACACCGCCACCCACAAACTCATCAGTAATGCAGCAAATGCAGGACCCAGAACTTGTCCGAAATTCACAACCCCTTGCCCAATGAGACCGGTGGAAATGGTCGCATACACGCCCCCCGACCCTTCGGTGTCCGGTCCGGCCCCGCGAAGCCCTTGCCCGCGCAATATTGCATAATCGATCCCAATCAACGGCTTGCCATGCCAGATCACCCGCGGTATCGGGTTCACAAGTTCAGCGAAATACCGTTGTCCCCAGTTGGGCTTATATTTTCCCTCCTCGATAAATGAGGTTATCCAGCAAAGCTCTTCATACATGTTCAATCCCTCGTGATGCACCGCCGAATCTCCCGTCAAACTAAACCCCTTTTCCTCGAAGGCGGAAACGACGCTTTGGCCCGGTCCTCGATTGGAAAGCACGAATCCCATCCAGGCATTTATCACCAGAAAGAAAGCCAAGAGAACCGCCCCTTTCTTGATGAATCCACCGCGTAACCTCAGAAAGGCCCAGCTTAAAATTCCGGGAATCGCAATTGCCAGCATGGTATTTCGGGTGCGGTCAAAGAAGAAGTAGGGCCACGTAAGTGCGCAAAAAATCAGCGCCTGCCGGCGGAGACGGCGATCAGTGAGCAGGGCTGCTATCACGCCGAAAATACTCGTTACCAGCAACTGGATATAGAATGCCAGTGAAAGAAAAGCGTCAAAGCCCGAACCGATTCGCCCCCGCCCCCACGGCTCTGCCCGGTATCCCAGGAACGGAAAGAAGAAATATGGGATTTGCGACCGCACCCGCGCAACTACGATAAGAATGAGAACACCCCAGACGATGATGCAACCTCTGAATAAGAGGCGCATTTGCTTTTGAAGCATCGGATCATCAATCCCATGCTTAAATATGTGAAGGACTCCGCTGCCATTTCGGATATACCGAGCGTTTAATTGTTGGTGGATCACAGGCGTAAATAGCAGAAAAACTGTCAGAAACCAGGCCACCTGCCACCAGGCGCTTTGCAACGTGTCAGCCTCGAACAGTACGGAATGGTAACCAACATAATCGTTATAGAACGCATCACCCATATACCAGACTGCAACAGTCATAATAACCGCAAGCAAGGGCAGTCCAATGGCGGTCCGCAAATTCCGGATTCCCCAAAAAGTCCCAATTATCAACAAAATTGCCCCCACCCAAAACGGAAGAGGTAATATAGATAATAGCTTATACACAATTATGAGAAACGGCTCTGGAATCACCGGGCCATTGACAAACCGACCAAACCTTCCTCAAGAGACAAAAGGTTTCCTGCCAACCGCTCCAGTGTGAATTGTTGGGCCTTGACCAACGCTGCGTTCTGCTGGCTTCGCAGCAATTCCGGTTCTGCGAGATAACGGAGCAATGTCTTGGCCAGTGTCTCGGCATCCCGTACCGGGACAATAAATCCGTCTACACCATTGCTGACCACGTCTCCACAACAAGCCGTCGTTACGACCGGTAAGCCGTATGCCATTGCTTCAAGTTGCGTGATGGCAAATCCATCTGAAATGGTTGGGAGCACAAACACATCTGCTTGCCGATACCACTTGGCCGCCTGATCGCGTGTCGCTGGCCCGTGAAAATGAACACTCCCGGGTGCTGATGCAATCGCCTCTGCAGAGATACCGATTTTCCCCACCACATCAAACCGCACATTTTCTCCTTTAAGCTTTTGGGCCGCCGCCAGGAGATATTGGATCCCCTTCCGAAGAATCACCTGGCCTAAAAACAAAATTCGCAGCGGAGCCCTGGCCAGCTGACTGTTTATTCTGTTCTTTGCGTTTAGACCTTCACTTCGCCCTTCGACCTCGAAACACAATGGAATAACCACAACCTTCTCGGATGGAACATCTTGCGATAGGAGCGCCTGCCGGCAAAACTCTGAATTCACCATCACCCGGTCCGCCAGCGCCCATTCCCGTTCGCGCCGTTGAAAGTATTCTTCCGGTATTAGCAATGGGCTTATTGCCCAGCCCGGCCAGCGCTTTTCCTCCTCGCGCACCAATCCCGCCTCCACACGATTCGGATCCATCTGGTTCACGACACATTTGATTTTTTGGTCCCGACACCATTCCATTGCTTCCAAAGCCCCCGTGTCGTAGGCAAAGAAAATCGAATCCGATGAAAGATCTTGCCGTCGCTTTAAATCCTCGCGAACGCACGTGGCGAACCGGCTCCCGACCTCGATAAAGCCTTGATAGGGCGACTGCGCTGCGACTTTTTGGCGCAACAATTTTTCCCAAAACAGCGAGCGTGAATTCCATGAATGAACGACCGCCCCCTGCCGTCCACCCAGGTCTGGATGAAACCGGGTGGCCAGCGAGCGCAGCGAATTCGCACCTGTTCTGGCCGCTAGCTTCCGAACCACTGAGCCAGCCCAAAAATCCGTATAAAACCGGCTCAACCGTCCGCGGCGATGCAGAACTCGTGGCACCGCATAATGTTCCCGCGCGCCGATCTGGCAACAAATCCATGCTGAAGACATTATAAAAGGCCCAAAGCTGAAAGCTCGCCACGCTGCAAAGAGAGTCAAGATTCCCCGTCCCGCGCTCAGTCAGCTCACTGAACCAGTCGCAGGTTTGACGGAGGACTAGGAGGTTTCGTTAAAATGCGATTGGTTGTCCAAGCACTGCCGTTCCAATAAAACGTCCGCAATGTCCCGTTCTTCACCAGCACAGGATCAATCACTTTAGTTTGGGATGGGCGAATAATTACGTCACCACCAACTCCATTGTGCAAAACCGCCCATCGGTTCGTCCGGTTATCAATGTCGAGATATGCGCCCGCGGGTATCTGGCTGCCTTCAATATCGTTCAGGACGAAAATATTGCTTGTGGCGACATAGTCCATGTATTGTTTCGGTCCTGAACTGTAAGAAATTGTGTTCGTTTGAACGGCTTCGAAGTAAGTCGGCCAGGGCTTGTAAATGTTGTTGCTTTCAATTAACGGATACAATCCCCCGCCATCCGCAGTGATATGAAATCGCGCAACTGCATTTCCGGTGTCATTGTGGTCTATGCGAAGATTTTTTGAATAAGAAGCAGCCCATATCAAATTGTCAAAGGAATTTGCTGTTACTGTATTGCTGCAAAAAGTGAGGCCGGAAACTGCTAAGATTCCACCACCGCCAAAACTAAGCAAAGCGGAGGCTTTATCAGGAAATATGATAAGATTGCAGGAAATAAGAATATTGCTATTATACTGACCGTTGACGCCCTGACTGCCAGCCGTGCCAACCGCAAAAGCCGTTCCAGCATTGCTCGCAAAATGAAATTCATTATTTAGCACTGAGATGTTTGCCCCAGGAGTGAATCCCAGCCCGTTCCCGGCCCCAAAATAACAAACGTTACTCTGAAAAATAAATTGTGGCGCAGTCCAGACCGCCCCGTTCCAGGAAGTCCCATTCCCAGTGGTGTTAGTTACAAAGTTGTTCCTGAAATAGGACGTGTTGGTGTAATGTTCTTGGTAGTATTCAAACACATCCAAAATGTTTTCAAAACGATTACTGGTCACATCCCAGGAGCCATAGATGTTTAAAGCGGTCGCACAACCGTCTTTGAAAGTGCTATTGCGAATGCTGATATTGCCATTCGCGTTTTCGTCAATGCTTTTGAACATTTCACCACGCCAATGTTGCACCGTGACGTTGGTGAACATCTGATGTGTAGCCGTTCCGGAATTGCTTCCATCGTCGTAAGTGAGATATGCTGAATGCTGCTGGTCCCAGCCAAGCCCATCCACCGGATTACAAGCGATGCCGTGGACATCCAGATTGCCTTTTTGCACCCCGCCGTCCAGCGTCAAGTTTTCAAGGATAACCGAATAATCGTTCGTAATTGGTGCGGAAAGCTCGAACAGAAATCCCCGAAAAGGATACCCGTCGTAGGGAGTACCATCGGCGGTATTCTTGATCCGCCACGCACCACGAGATAAAAGAATGGTTCCAGCTTCGCTCTCCCCAAGGAAATGCAAACCCCCTCGACGGATTATGATTGATCCGTAGGCATAACCGTAAAGACCGTGTGGCCAATATCGGTAGATTGGCATCAGTAGATAAGTTCCGTTCGGGATGTAGATGGTGACGTTGGTGTAACTTGATGCAGCCGCCAGCACATTTGAAAAGGCCGGCGTATTATCGGTACCGTATGTGGCAAACACGTTGTTGGCCGTTAATTGCGGGAGATAATTTGTTGTCACATCTTGTGGTTTTACAGAGAGATAAAGATTCGTGCCCATCACCACGTTGGTAATCGTTGCAATCACATCCTGAAAGTCGTTCGTTTTAATGTTATAGCTATTCACGCCGGATGTGATTTTCCCCACGCGAAAGACCTCAATCGTCTTACCAATGTCCGAGCTGGTGAGCTTATTCGTGGTCGTGATCACCACGGAATTACTCTTCGTATTGACAAAAAATTGGACAGCATCCCCCCGAGCGCCATAATTTGTGACATTCAGTGAGATTTGGGCCTGGCTGGAGGTGACAGTCAACGCCAGCCAGCCAGCCAGCATTGAGGTAGCCAGTCGGCCAGCACTTTCTCGTAAAACACGCTTGCGATACATAACGAACAATTCCTGCGGGGAAACTGAAAAAGCTTCCCTATCCGGCGATAATGCAATGCCCGTGCCGATTTCGGTCCGAACCTGTCTTTGTTAACCCCATGGGCTAAGCGTACATCAAGAAGACAACCGGAGCCACGCCCGGTAGCGCGGCCAGGAAACCGGCTTTCGTCTTTTGAGACAGTACGGGATGCCCGTCACGGCCTGCCACCACCAAGTTGGCTCCAAGGCCACCCACCGTATCCCCCGTTTGCAAGCATAGCGGAATTGAGAAAAGACTCGATAGCCTGCCATCAGTAACATCCAGGGCATTGCGCAACGCATCACCGTGCTCCAGAATTCGTTGCGCGCGTGTCGGTGATGGTTTCGCATTTCGCTCCGAACCTGCCCCGAGTAATGGTGCCGGATGGTGACGTCTGGCGTGAGCAGGATTTCATATCCCGCCCCAAAGCACTGCAGGGCATAATCCGGTTCCTCATACATGTGGAAAAATTTCGGTTCGAAGCCGGGCAATTCCAGGTACGTTGAACGTCGCAAGACAGCCCCGGAATTGGCAAAGGAGCGCGTGGGGCGTTCGGGTCCAAAATCGGTTTGGGTCAGGGTGGCCGGGTATTCATCCGTGCGCTGTGGGAAATGCAAAATGGCCAGTGACTTGCGTTCCTCGAATAATTTGGCGATGCGAGCCAGGCAATTCGGTTGTTCGGGGTAGCTATCATCGTCCAGCGCCAGTACCAGGTCTCCTCGCGCTTCGCGCATCATGCGGTCGCGGGAGGCCACTGAACCGCGCCCCGTTTCGTTGACGATCAGCCTGGCGCGTGGAACCTCTCGCTTTACTACCCCGAGCGTATCGTCCGTGCAACCATCCGCAGTGATAAGAATTTCCAGTGGAGGTGGGTTCAACAGTCGCAACACCTGAAGTGTCCGCCGCAAATCCGTCACCCGGTTTTTCGTGGTGATCATCACAGAAAAAGTCATGAAAATGCAAGGAGCCTGCTTAAGTCAAAGGATTTGGTGCTGGTCGAAATACACCGGTCAGTTTTGCCCGCATTCGGTCAAGCCAGCTTGCGGAGTACGGTTGGAATTGTACTTCAAGCCACCAGGCCATGGGGAAAATGACCAACAAGACCACCGGTAACCAATAAATCGATACGCCAGAATAGTGTAATATATCCGTCATAAAAAATAAGATGGGCGTGTGGATTACATAAAGGGCGTAGGAAATTGCGCCTGCTTTCAGAAAGGGTCTCGCCAGGATTCTGCAGACCGATGCTATATTTTTGCCAGTAACAACGAACCAGGCAAGAAAGCCCGCTGCCAAAACGAGCCTCGCAGTCAGAAAAACGTGGCGTCCCCAAGTAGGCACATTGCGGGTCACCCATAGAGAAGCAAACATTAATGTTATAATTCCGCCTGCCGCCAAGATGCGTTTTGAAATCAACATTGGTTGGAAGCAAATGAATGTGGAAAAAATAACCACTCCGATTACCAGAGAATCCAGATTCCAGTGTATGACTGGATTTGCGACTGCCTCCGCCGACTGGCTGACGGCATAACATAAAAACACCACAAAATAATAAGCAACGGGTGATATGTTAAAGCTCTTATCAGTGAACTTCCACTCGGCCATTAAGGCGCCGCAAGCCCAAAGCCAATACAATGAAAAAACATTGCTTACATGATTGGCCTGGACGCAATCAGCGAGGATAAAAACAATGCTTCCAAGCAATGCAAAAAGAAAGGTTCGTTCAATTCCTAACTTTTTGCAGTACCTCCAAAAAAGCGGATAAACCAGATAATAAGGAATTTCATAAGATAACGACCATAGCGCCCCATTGTTTGCCAGTTCCGGATGCCAGCCTCCACCATGGATATCGCCCATAAAAACAAGATCAAAAAATAAATCTTGCCAGCCGCGATGACGGGGTACCTCTGAAATTATTCCCAGAAAAGAAGTAAGGGCACCAAGAGCAATGGACAAGCCCACCGCCATCAAAAAGATGGGATATATTCTTCTCAATCGCAGATAGTAATAATGTCCAATTCCGCCGATTGTTTCCAGTGGCCGGTTATGACTGCTGTAATGAATGCTAAACCCCGAAAGAAAGAAGAACAAAAAGACCACTTGCTGGCCAAAAATAAACGGATAAAATAGGATCTTTCCCCACTTAAATGACTCTGCCAGGTGTCCGATCAGGTTGACATGATATAAACAAACATAAACTGCAGCTGCCCCGCGGGCAGCTTCGACTAACAGCACACGCCTCGGAAGATGAGGCTGTCCGCCGAAGAGGTCGAAATGGTTTGTCAAAGGCATAGTCGCGCCTATTTACGCATCCGCCGCATAATTGCCTTCCAAAGAAATTTCCAGGCTATTTTGATTCCCGGCCCCCAATTTCTCGCGATGTGAGGATGGATTACGCTCGCGATCAATGGTGAAGTTCGCAGCAATCCAAGGTTTTCGGCGACGTTCTGACGCACAAACACCAGCATATTTTGTCTGTATTCAAAACGAACGCGGTCATCATCCCAAATATGAGGCCTGATGATATCAAAACATTCAAATCGCCTCTCTCGGAAAAGATCCACCCAATATTGCTGCCATTGTTCATTTATGTGGCGAGTCCCGCCCTGGCCGGGAATTGCTGCCGAGAATAGGACAATATCAGCAAGCAGGGTCAAATCTTCAATGAACGACAGCGCACGGCGTTCGGACAGGTGCTCGGCGACCTCAAGAGAGATTGCCAAATCAAATTTTTCGGCCATTCGCAAGGGCTTTTCGAGATTGTGCAGGTGATACACATCAAGGGGTACTTGTAGGTGGGCGTTTTTTACCCATTCGCCCTCAACTGCAATCACACGTTTGCAACCATGCATCGTTAAGGCTTTGACCCAACTGCCGACTCCTGCACCGACATCAATGACAGATTTTGGGCTGGGTACGGTTTTGAATAGAACGTCGAGAATTACCTGGACCGACATCTGCGAGTTCTTGTCCATTTGATTATAGAAATCAGGCCGGTATGTAGTCTTTTCAAACATATTCTGCCATTTCTTGGTTTTCTTAATTCTTCACTTATAACGAAATTACATTTTGTTCTTATTCGTCACAAACCAGGCCATTTTCATTGCTTGGCCAGAAGCATATCAAATCAGGGGTTGAAGAAAGCCGTCATGTAGCGCAACGCGAAACGCAAAGCAAAGAGGCAACAGGCTAAGGATAACATCGTCGAATTTTCTTAAACCGGATTATGGCTTGGGCTGGCGCCTCATGTGGCGACGGATTTTCCGAACGACAACCTGGCCAGTCTCCTTCAATACCTTAAGCCACGCTCCCAACTCGCCGTGGTTGCGGCGGTAATGCTCCAGGCGTGCGATGGTAAATGGACGTGAATAGCTTTTGAGATCGGAAAGGAATGGTTTCCGACCACAAAAATGCGCTACCTTTGGGCGATTGATCGTTTTTGGGAAATGCCAGCCGCTATCGATGCAATCCTGCTCCAATTCATCTTTGCCGTGATGCGCCCAAATGTGTTGAAGATCAACTATCCCAACTTTTAAATCCCCCTTTTGGGCCATTGCATGAACCAAATAATTCATTACAGGCATGCAGTAAAAATCCTTTGCCCAAAGCTCCGGCGCTTTGCTTTTCCAGGAAAGCGCCTCTATCCATTTCTCCATTGGGATAGCATTTCTTTTGCATGCAAAGACTCCATCACTGAAGTAGGCCCGGCCCTGCCATTTGAATTCCGGATCGAAGCGTCGCAATTTATCAGGATCAAAATAAAAATGGCGCAACCAATCTGGAATGACTGAAGCATCCGGCGGAATCGAAATCTCACTCCAAAAAATCTGGAAATCTAGATCCGAGCGGATTTGTGGGGTGAAGTCGCCCCAAACAATCGCATCAGAATCCATCCAAACATAAAATTCAAACGGACCTTCCCACATAGCCGCGAGTTTGGCGCGGGGGTTCCCAGAGATCAACTTGCGCATTTCCGGCGAGGGTAATTCTGGAACGCGCAGAACAATCAAGGCGTATTCTTTTTCCAAATCCGAAACATCAAAGGTTCCGTCCACTACCAAACAGATAGGAACCGTGGGGCAAAAATGCCTCATGCTGGCCAAAGTAGCCTGAACCATGAATTTATCCCCCGCATGGCAGCCGGTCACAAAGCCGAATGGAGCCTGTACTTTCATGATTTCCCAACCAAGTTCAACAGCCGCCGCTTTACCTTATTTTCAACTACCCGGCACTCCTCAGTCAAAACTGCCAGCCATGAGCCTATGTTTCCATGATTTCTCCGTTGATGCTCAAGGCGGGCAATAGTGAACGGACGGGAATATGCCTTGTAGTCAAAGAGGAAGGGTTTGCGCCCGCAAAAATGAGCTATGCGCGGGCGGCGGATTGTTTTCGGAAAATGCCAGCCGTTACCGGCGCAGTCCTTCTCCAACTCCTCTTTGCCTTGATGTCCCACAATGTGCTGAAGGTCACCCGTGGAAACTTTTAATCGTCCACGTTGCGCGAGAGAATGTACCAAATAGTTCAGGACGCCCATGTCCCCAAATTTGAATAGGCCATCGGCCTCTTGCTGGTTCCATGAATCCACTTCTATCCAGCGCTCGTAGGGGATTGCGTTTCGTCGGCTCGCATATACACCAGCTGAGAAATATGGATGTCCTCGCCAGTCAAAAGTTGCGTCAAACTTTCTGAGTTTGATGGGATCAAAATAAAAGTGAGGCAACCACGGGGGTATTTCCACAGCATCAGCTGGGATGGAAATCTCGCTCCAAAAAATTTGAAAATCCAGGTCGGTACGGATTTGTGACGTGAAATCGCCCCAGATAATGGCGTCCGAATCCATCCAAACGTAAAATTCAAACGGGCCTTCCCACATAGCCGCGAGTTTGGCGCGGTAATTTCCACCAATTAATTCCCGCATTTCCGGCGAGGGCAATTCTGGAATGCGCAGAACAATCAAGGCGTATTCCTTTTCCAAATCCGAAACATCAAAGGTTCCGTCCACTACCAAACAGATAGGAACCGTGGGGCAAAAATGCCTCATGCTGGCCAAGGTGGCCTGAACCATGAATTTGTCCCCAGCATGGCAGCCGGTCACAAAGCCGAATGGAGCTTGCACTTTCACGATTTCAATCCCTGTGCATCATCGGGCACACCTTTTACCCGTTTCAGCCAGCCACTCGAGTAGCCAATAAAAAGCACCCGGTCCTTAACGGCCTTCTTATATCCGCTCCATGCCTTGCGGGTTTTGGGAAGCTTGCGGGACGGCGTGTCGTGCCATGAGCGAAAGTTTTTCATCGCCGTTTTGTCCAGCACACGACGCCACAATCGATATTGCGGGTGCACGAACTCACCCAAAAAATCCCACGGCTTGGGAAAGTCCACAAAATGAATCAACCGACCGGTCTGTCCCAATTTTTGGCGCAGGGCGGGCCAGTTTTTTCGCATGTTGGCTATGCAATTGAACCTGGCATCTAATGGCAATACCTTGCGATGGAGGACATAGTTCAAGGCCGCTTGGTCGTGAAATTCCGGGTGATGAGTAGCGATGTACTTCAAGGTCTGCTTCGCAACCGTTTGCCTTCGCCATTCGGCCGCGTTCACCAGGATGATTCCGGCATTGAAGTAAGGCTCAACTGGGCTCTCGCCCAATTGCTTGGCCACGAAGCGATCTACCGCCATTGCGAGCGGGGCTTCCGGCACCATTGCAGCTGGTGAATCGCTCATGTCTATTCCGGCAAGTTCGGACAGATCCACATCGCACAACATATCGATATCCAGATATATGAAGCGATCAAGTGCCAGCAAATCCGGCACTACGAGCCGATAATAAATGGCAAGACTGCCAAGCATGCCGGGAAAATTGACAAAGGCTTCGGTTTGAATCTTATGAAGCTCCACTATGAATAGCCGATTCACCCCACGAAGGGTTGCTTCAAGCAAAGCGATGTCTTCAGTGGTAAGACTGTCAGTAAAAATATGAAAATGAACCGGCTGCCCGGCACTCTTGCAACTGGCGAGAACAGAATAAGCTGTCACATGCAAACCGGGAAGAAATCTCCGATCTGGTGTAAAAACGATGTGGATTGGCTCATTCATGGTTCCCTATTAGCAAGACCGCAACAGAAACGCGGTTACGTGGGAGTTCTGGCAGGACGCTTCGGTCAGTACAGAAACATTTTTCACTTCGCGCAAGCCATTCAGAAGTCCAGAAAACCTGTCCCATCACCTAATTTTTCAAATGCCCGAATTTGGCTTCGCCCCAACGTATTTCCCAATTTGCTCTTCCAGGAACGATTTGGATTACGGAATGGATTTACATCCATCTCCCTCAAAATATGTTTCTGCTTCCGGATGATAAATCGGATCACCTGCGCAACATCACTCGTAGTGCAATCGTCAAACAATATAACGCCATTCTTTTTTAGTAGGCGCACGCCATAATAGTAATCAACAAAAACATTACCGTAGGAGTGAGAGCCATCTACATAAATAAGGTCGAACCGATCGTCCGCTTCCAGCAAACGAGGCAATGCCTGGGAGGACAATTGTCCGATAAATCGGAAACGGTCTTGAAGCCCGGTAGACTGCACAGAACATAGCCCAACGGACTTCCAGAAGTCTTTTTGAAACGGATCAACCGCAGTATGTTGATATGTCCCGGCTGCAAACTCTTTGAGACTGGCCAGAATCGCCAGCGCCGATGCCCCATTGGCGAGGCCAATCTCTAATGTATTAGTGGGGTTTTTTACGCGTATCAACTCTCTCAAAACATGAATGTTGTTTTCAGTTGAACAGCCCGCAAGGGAAACAAGCTCATTACCATTTGGATGCAGTTGGTTGCGAAACATTCGTTTAAGTGTGGGACAAAAGTCTAAGTAATCAGGTTGTGACATTGTTTAGATAGAATGTAAATTAGCGACCGTTTCGTAACCGGCACAGGGAAAAAATATGCTCAAAGCTGATAAGTATCAAATAAATTGACCTTGTCCTTCAGCACCTCGCGATAGAGTTTCAGATATTGTTCTGCCATCTGCTCTACGGAAAAAGTCTGCCGAACCCATTCGGCTGCCCCGTTTCCCATCATTGGCAATCTGCCATTCGCCACTGCTGTGCAAATACTTTCAGCCATCCTAGCTATGTCGGGAAAGGGGATCAAACTTCCGGTTTCTCCGTTTTGAATCGCGTCTCGCAACCCGCCCACATCAAACGCCCATACCGGCGTACCGCACGCCTGCGCTTCGGTGGCTACCTGACCAAACGTCTCCATGCGCGAGGCCACGATGAATACATCCATGGCGGAATAAACGAGGCTCTGGAGCAGGGGTGATGACAACTTCCCCAAGCCATGCACATGGACATGTGGACTGCCCGCCGCCGAAAGACCGTCTCCAAAAACCAACGCGTCCACTGCCCCCAGGCGAGTTGCAACTTTTTCCGCCACCTCCAGAAATCGGTTGAACCCCTTATTCTCATCTGTGAGTACGGCTGCGCCAAAACCCAAAACAAAACGATCCGGGGAGATGCCCAACAACCGCCGGGCCTCCTTTTTGTCATGACGGATAAATTCACGAAGATTCAGTGCTGGGTGGATCGTCTCAACTTTTCCAACCCCACTGAATAAGGCTGATTTCTTGATGAGTCCCGTGGTGAAAGCGCTGTTGCCCACGGCGAAAATCCGTCGGCCGGCCAGGGCGCGAGCACGCCGTTTCCACTCCCGCCCCGCGAGAAATCGGTTGAAAGGAGTCTTTAACAGGGGGCAACGCTGGCAATTTTTTTCAATCTGGTCACAACCAAAATCCAGGAAGCAACCGCCCGCCAGCGGACTCATATCATGAATGGTCCAGACGATGGGTAGATTCCGGGGAATTCCTTTTAGAAAACTCGGCAAATCCAGCCAATGGCTCACCCAATGGAGATGGATTATGTCTGCCGTGGCGTCTTCTGCCGGCGGACGCGTTGCCTTGTGCCGGTGGTAACGCCCAAAATAAGACGGGGCATTTGGAACCAGCGCCCAGTTTTCAAAGCGTTGGCCGATTCGGTCGCGTTGACGATCGGACCAGGTTTGGCAATATTCCAGGCGTTGGACTCCCGGCAATTGCAGGTTTCCTCGGCGGTAACGGATACGACTGTCGTGACCCACTTTCCGCAGAGCATCATGGAGGCGCAACATCAGTACCGCCGATCCACCCTCGGCAAATGTGTTGTAGTGGGAGATGCGCATTTTTAATTGCCAGATATCAAGGGAATGTCCATGGATTTCTGCATGGCCGCCAGTTCTTGCTGAGAAACCTTCAGACCCGCATACTGCTTGCGTATTTTACACCACTCCCGCCAGGTGCGCGGATAGATGGACAGCCAATGTTTTTTGCCCCGCAGCAGCTCACCGCCAAACAATTTCACGAGGGTCCAGTAGCGTGTCATCCGTTTCGTCTCCATCGGCAGGCTGGACCATTGAAAGAATAAGGAATGCCGGAGATTTAAGCTGTTCGAGCGCCCAACGGAACTGACTTTCCAACTGGCCTGTTCCCGATGCCACACGATGCTGGTTGGCTCATAAATCGAGCGCCACCCTCTCCGCCACGCGCGAAACCCCAAATCCAGATCCTCACAGTAGGCCGGATGGAACAGCCGGTTGAAGCCACCCAGTTCCAGAAACTTGCGTCGGTCCACCGCCATGAATCCGCCGGAAGCGAATAACGTATGGCAAAGTTCCTGACGCTGAGGTTCATAGTACCAGCCGTAAAGGCCATTGCGGAATGTCAGCCGCGCCGGCCCGATGGTTCGTTCGTTCCCTTCCCAATCAAAGCTGGAGGCCGAAACGGCAAACACATCGGCGGATTGGAAATGCCGCAACAACGGTTTGAGAAACTGTTCATCCACCCGCAGGTCGTTGTTCAACAAAACAACGACATCATCTGGGAGTTGCTCCACCAACCAGTTGTAGGAAAAAAGAAAATCATTTTTCGGAGAAACCACACAGCGCACGCCTGGGTAGTGTTGTCTCACCCATTCCACATCCCCTTGGGTACTTTGATTATCCAGTATTACTATAGACGCAGGAATGGGCGACTGACGACACGCCGCTTCGAGACCCGGTAACAGCGATTCCAAATGATGAATGCCATTGTAATTCAGGACAGCAAGACAGACTGAATTCATCCTTAATTATCGCTTAATTAATGACAACGTCCTTCAACCTGTTGGTTGATGTTTCTCGATGAAATGCGATAGGTTTCCGTAGAACAGATCGAGATTTTCCTTAATCTTTTCGATCGGCCAGTTCCACCACTGGATATTTTCCAAAGCGACGATTTCGTTAGGATTGAATCGCATTTTGATTGTTTTTGCTGGAACACCGCCTACCACAGCGTAAGGTGCGACATCCTTGGTGACTACGGCACCAGCAGCTACCACCGCGCCATTGCCGATTTTAACGCCGGACAAAATCAGCGCGCCGGTCCCAATCCAAACATCGTGGCCCACGGAAATATCGCCTTTGGTCAAGGCGTCAGCATGAGGTACTTCGCCAAAGCAAATCGCCCGAAAGGGAAAAGTTGAGACCGTGTCCACCCGATGACCACCAAAAATGAAACGGACACCATCCGCGATGCTGCAGAATTTTCCAATTCGGACACGATCGTTTGGATGATAGGGGAAGAAGCTCTCGCGTCTAAGCCCGTAGGTGAATTCGCCAACCTCCAACTGCGGATGCGAAAAACGGGCCAACTGCCGACCGTCTGAACTGCGTTCGTAAAGTATGCGGTTCAACGCGCAGGTTTTGGTTTCATGCTCGTCGTCCAGAGCCCAAAGCAAAGCGCGCAGGGCTATGCGGCGAATCAAACCCGGTCTTTTCATGCTTGTTTTGAAGACGTTGCCAGTTTTTCCATTTCCCGAACAAAGATGTTTTGCAAACGTTCTGGATTGAACAATCCCTCATGCAGATGAGCGGCCTGAACAGCGAGGCGTTCACGCGTTTGTGGATCAGCGGCGATGTTGCGACAGGCAGCCAGCACTTCGTCCGCGTCCGGTTTATCCACGACTAATGCTCCGCCGTCGCGTTGAGCCAGCCGTACTGGCGTGCAATACTCCGGCCCCCAAAGAATGATGGGTTTGCCGTAGGCAGTGTAATCCAAAAATTTGGTCGTGAAGCTGGTCTCCATGAATCGCCGATGCTCCGGTTCAAAACTCATCACCACCAGCAACGCATCAGCGCCGGCTAGCACGGTTGCCGCTTCTTCAGGCGGTTTGAACCCTAAATAAATTCCTTGGTGCTTGGCACGTTGCAAGATATCCGTCGGCCAGTCGGCATTCGGCCCAACCACGATGATTTCCAGGTCGCTGGTCGGCTCGATTTTCTCGATCAATGAACAGATCATGCGGCCATAAAAATTTTGCACTGACCCTACGTACGCAAGACGGAATTTGCCGGATTTGGGTGGGGAAACGGATTGAGGAATTCGATGCTGGCCCGGCATGGGATAAATGACATGGCTGTTTGGATGCGGCCCCAGGACTTCCTGCATTCCATCGCTGGTGCAAAAGGCCAGATCACATTCGTGATAAAATCGCTGGAGTCGCCGGCTCAATCTCTTTGTTGTCCACGCATGGCCATAATGCGATTTCATGATCGGAACCCAATCCAGAAACAGTCCGGCCAGGGGAATTTGGTGCCTGCGCGCAGCCCGCAGGGCAAACGAACTTAAACAATTATCTGCCAACGCGAGAATGACATCAGGTCGAAAGCTGCTGACCACCGTGTCAAACTTGATCGGGTTCCACAGGGGCCAGACTTGAGTTTCATAATCCAACAACCATTGTCTTAACGCGGGACCAAATCGAGTCTTGCTCAACCGGTGAAGAGGATAAGGAAGTGTGAGTTTCGTGCCTGAGGGATTGTCCCGATAAAAGTCTGCATTGGTGACTACATGCAGATCAAATGGGTTTCGCTCCACTAAATGCCGGTACATCACCACCCGTACCCCGCAATCATTCTGCGGTGGTGCAATGCTCACAAAGAGAACACGCCTGCGGATACTATGAGTCACTCGATCCATTCATCGGAATCATCCATAGCCACCTCATTCCTTGAGGACGAAGTTCGCTAAGATAAATATCCAAATAGCGGGATGGGAGCCATTTGACATACCGGTCCTTGCTGGCCAACTGGAAGTCATTCCGCGTCCGCAGTTGTGCTTGGATTTCATTTACTTTATGCGTGGCAGCAAACCGCTTCTTGATGATGTCGGTGATGCCCGGCAAAAGGAAATCGTGCAATTCTACCAGAACCCAGCAATCCCGGAGTGCTGGTACGTTCAACGGTGAGAGTAGGTCATATTCGTTACCTTCGGCGTCGCAGATGATCAAAACAGGCTGATTGGCTCTTTCCAGTGCTCCAGTCAACAGGGGTGCATCACAGAATCCCCGGACTGTCACTCTGTCCTCCAAGCAATTCAAAGCGATGTTGCGTTCCAGTAAATAGCGACCCTTCAGATCTGCTTCAAACGCGATAATCTTCGCATCAGGCAACCGTCTGGCAAGTCCGCAGGCATAGTATCCTTCCGCTGCACCAATGTCTATTACTGTGCGAATGCCTATTTTCATAATCTCAAGTATGATGGGGTGGAGTTCCCGTTCATAGGTGCCGAGCAACTTGGGGTACAAAGAACCGCAGACAGCTTGATCTACGTAAGACATACCTTGGAATGGTCCGCTCACAATACCGTCCCGCACAGCTTCAGTGATTAAGGATTGGAGATAGTTGTATGGCCGGAGGTGGCGTGGAATCAGATGTCTTAACGGGTTTTTCATAATTTGAACCTAGCGGTTGGCCAAAATTTGGCGCCCGTTTTCGAGTTGAACGATCCTATCGCAGCGGTTCAGGGTACTCAACCGGTGGGCAATCGTGATGATGGTCAGCGTTCCTTGCAGGCGGTGGATGGTTTCCATGACGGCGAGTTCCGTCTGGTTGTCCAAAGCACTGGTGGCCTCATCCAGAATCAAAACCTGCGGCCGATGGTACAGGGCGCGGGCGAGCCCGATGCGCTGGCGTTGGCCGCCGGAAAGCCGAACGCCGCGTTCGCCGACCGTTGTTTGAAAACCGTGCGGCAAATCCGCTTCTATGAAATCGAGGATCTGCGCTCCCTGGGCGGCGGCACGCAAGGCCGCCGGATCCACCGCCGACGGTTCCAGTCCGAAGGCGATGTTCGCCGCGATGGTATCGTCCAAGAGATATATTTCCTGCGGCACATAGCCAATCATCCGGCGCCAGGCTTCAAGGTTGTTTTCGGTGAGCACGGTTTCATCCACACGGATGGTGCCTGACTGTGGAGTGTGGAGTCCCAGAATCAGATCCACGAGCGTCGATTTGCCCGAGCCAGACGGACCCGCTATCCCAATCGACTCGTTTTTCGTAATGTTCAGGGATAAATCTTTCAAAGTGGGAGCGGTGGTCCCGGGATACTGAAATGAAAGGTGCTCGAGCCGGATTTCCCGATGGAAGGGGAGCGGCTGAATTGATGAACCATCACAAACTGCGGCGGAAAGCTTGCCATCCATGTAGCGGAACTCAGTTTCTAACTGACTGAGGGTGTAATTACTGGCCGCCACGGTTACCAATTGTCCGTAAAGCAACTGAAGCGCCGGGAGCAGCCGATAGGCCGCAAAGGCCATGACGGTGAGGTTGGGCAGGATGTCGGAGAACGAACGGCCTTGCAGCGCAAGCACGACCACAATGGCCATGAGTCCGCCAAAAGCAATGGGCTCCAGCAGATAGCGGGGACCATTGCTATAAATCGGGACTTTGCTCTGAAAATGGCCGATTCGCTCTGAGTGTTCCAGAGCGCGATCGGTAAAATGCCGGCCTTTTCCATGGACAAGAACCGTTTTGATGCCATGAAGAAACTGGTTGGTATTTTTCCAAAAGCCCACGTTGTGCAATTTCAGCCCTTCGCCGACTGCACGGGTCCGGGGGCGCAGCCAGAGGAACACGAGCAGGTAGTAGCCGCCGAAGACCACCACCGCTCCCAGGGCAACCCACGGTTGCACAAAAAAGACCCCGATCACCAGCAACACAACCAGCACCAGGCGGGTCAGGATTTCCCCTACCGGCAACAGCACGTTTTGGATGAACATCTGAATATCGAAGATTTGTTGGTTCAGATCGGCAGAATTCCGGCGTAAGAAGAAGGCATAGGGCTGGCTGGCATAGCATTCAAACAGGCGTTGCCGCAGCCAGTGACAGAGGCCGTAGGCGTAACGGATGCGCAAGACTTCGCTGGCAATGCTTCCCAGACTGGCAAAAACCAGCATGGCGATGGCGAAACAACCTGCCAGGACGAGCAGATGGTTCGTGGTCATTGGCGGGAGCAAGTGCAATAACCAGCCCCCGAAGTGCGACCTGCGGATGCGGTCGGGGTCGGCGGCCAGGGCGAAGAAAGGAAATACGGATGTGACCCCGACCAATTGGAGCAAGCCGTTGAACAGCACCAATCCTAACACGACAAACAGCTTTAACCGGCCATAGGGCAGGGCAATCCGGTAGCAGCGGATCAGAAGGCGAAAAAATGAGCGAAACATCGACATGGGAACCGGATGTAGGTGGTCTAAAGCGGCAAGCGAAGTTGTCTAGGGGTTCAACTTTTACGTTTGACCCAGGCATCGTGGATCTCGACGAAGGTTGTTTTCAAATCTTTCGTAATGCCCCAGCCGGGATAGTGCGCCTTCATCTTGTCCAGATTGGAGATGTAGCAGATATGGTCGCCGATGCGGTTCTGGTCCACGTATTCAAACTTCATCGCTTTGCCGGATATTGCGGCGATCAGGTCAAATGCTTCCAGGATGGAAACGGAATTGGCGCGACCACCACCGAGATTGTACACCTCGCCTTTTCGCGGCGACTCGATCAAACGATGCATGAATTGCACGACGTCATGGCTGTGGATGTTGTCGCGGACCTGTTTGCCTTTGTATCCGAAAACGCGGTATTTCTTCTCTTCCAGGTTGCACTTTATCAGATAACTCAGAAACCCGTGTAGTTCCACGCCGGTGTGATTTGGTCCGGTCAGGCAACCGCCACGCAAAGCGCAAGTCGGCAGTCCAAAGTAACGACCGTATTCCTGCACCATTACGTCCGCCGCGACTTTGGAGGCGCCAAACAAAGAATGCCGGGATTGGTCAATGCGAAAGGTTTCTTTGATACCATCGGCGTAGGCTGGGTCGGCGTAGTCCCAGCGCTTTTCCAGTTCGTTCAACGCAATCTCATTAGGCGCGTCGCCATAGACTTTGTTGGTGCTCATGTGGACGAAGGGCGATTCCGGACACGCCTTTCGCGCCGCTTCAAGCATGTTCAGAGTGCCGTTGGCATTCACGTCAAAGTCATCGAAGGGACGGCTGGCGGCAAGATCGTGACTGGGTTGTGCGGCGGTATGAACGATGGCAGTCGGCTTTAATTCGGTGAGAAGAGCCTGTACGGCCACACGATTGCGAATGTCGAGCTCGTGATGGTGAAACGTTTTGTACGCGGCAAGCAGGCGGCGCTGATTCCACCGCGTGTCGCCATCCACACCGAAAAAGTCGGCGCGCATATTGTTGTCCACGCCGTGGACTTCCCAACCGAGATGGCCGAAATGCGTAACGACTTCCGACCCGATCAATCCGGATGACCCGGTTACCAATAATTTAGGCATAAAAATCCAATGACACTTCGTGCCGGTCAATTCGCAGGTGCTTTAATGCTTGGCCCGCGATCTACGATTGGCAAACGCCTTGTTTTCATGAGGGTAATGGGATGAAACCCGGCGATTGATCGGTCGCAAAGTCTCAAATTTCCCAACCCGCGCCCCAGTGACTATTTTCTGATTCAGGAAAAGAATATCGCCGCCTCGCCTCAGCTAGGTCGAATCGGCCGGAGTGCTATAATCCGCATACTTATAATAGTGGTATGAATGTGATGCGGCATTGACTCCGTTGAAAACGACACCTAAAACGTTGGCTTGACGGTTCGCGAGCATCACCAGTGCTTCCTGGGTGATGCGCGCGCTGGAATGATTTCGGCGCACGACAAACAGGACGCCGTCGGTCTTGGGAGCAAGACAACTGACGTCATCCGCCGCGAAAAGGGGACTGCTATCAATAATGACATGGTCATAGTCCCGGCGCCACTGGGCGAAAATCTGGTCTATGCCCGCACTCAGAAACAGGTCGCCCGGATTGCGAGAGGTCTTCCCCCGGGAAATAAATGAGAGATTATGTAACGTGTCCGTCTGAATCACAGCGCTGGCATCGCAAGTGCCGGCCAGCAGGTCCACCAATCCGGTCTCATTTTGTAATTGAAACATATTATGAAGGCGGCCTTTTCGCAGGTCGCCATCCACGAGCAGCACCCGGGACCCGGATAGGGCCAGGGTGCGGGCCAGATTCGCAGCAACGGTGGATTTACCTTCACCCGGCATCGAACTGGTAATGAGCAGGATTTTCGGTTTTTCACCGGCAGTTGCCAGGAACAAGAGCGCAGAGCGGAGACCTCGAAAAGCTTCAGCATAACCGTGCCGTGAATCATTCACTTCCAAAAGGGCGAGGGAAGCCTGCCCATTTTGTTTCATCTCAGGCAGCATGCCGATCACAGCATCGCCAAACTTCGAACTGACTTCGACGATTGACGTGAAACGGTCGTTTTGAATTCCAATAAGCAAGACCATGCCAAGGCCTGCTGCAAGACCGCCAACGACCGCCAGCACGAGCGCACTTTTCTCACTCGTATAAGAGCGGCGTGCCGGGGAGGCTTGCTGTAAAATGGTCAGCGATTCCTGATCGATTTCGCGACTGATTCCGACATTCTGAACGAGGGAGACAAGGCGATCATAGACAGACTGGACCCGCTGAATATTCAGCCTGAGGCGCTCTGTCTCGGATATTCGAGTATTGGCATCAACCACCTTGCGTTCCCATTCATTGATTGAAATGCTCAAGTTCGCAATCTTCAGCCGATTAGCTTCGCGCGAAGCAGCAAGTTGATCGAGAGATTGCTGGCGATAGATTGCCGATAACTTCTCAGCCCGATCAATATCGGCTTGAAGTTTGACCATTTTGGGGTGCTTTGGCCGAAGATATTTGCCAAGCTTTTCGTATTCCGCCTTGAGCAGTTGGAGATCAGAGTAAAATGATTGGTTCCCTGCGGGTCCGCCGGAGGGGATTGGGCCAATCGCAATTCCATTGGTATCCCCCACTTTAACTAAATTCTTGTCATTTTCTGTGGCGTCGAGAAGCCTGCCTTCCAGTTGCAGGTCTGAAAGCTGGGTTCGGAGTTTTGCCAGATAGGTGCCCGCTACTGTGGCTTCTTCCTGTACGATGGTAAAATTATTGGTCCGCTCATAAGCCATTAGCGCGTCCTGTTCAGTTTTCAGATCCCGTTCATATCTTTGCACTTGGTCGGAAATCGAGGCGAGCGTTCCTTCTGAAATCACTTTGCGCTCATTCTTTTTGAAATCCAAGAAGGCCGTCATCAGGGCGTTGAGGTAGTTTTGTGTAAAATTGGGATTGGGGCTGTTGGCCTCCAGATAAAACACTGAACTCTTGGCACTCCCATTCACCCGGATAATAACCGCAGGAGGCTGGCCATCTTTTCCCAAGGGGATTTCAATGGTATTGCTCATTGCCCGCATTTGGGTCAGCGCCAAATCGCGCAGCGTTTCGCTTTGGAGAACTTCGGTGAGTGTGCCAAGATAATTTTGTGAATCCTCGGTGAACAGCGCGCCATCAGGCAGGCGGAGCTTCAAAGTTTCCATCATTCTTGCGTAGGAAACAAAAGTAGGTGTTTTCTTAAATACATAAGCAACCCCGATACCGGAGGAAACGGTGACGGTGATCACGGGAATCCACCAATACTTCAACAGGAAACCAAGGTAACGCCGGACCTTATGCAATGCGCTGGGGGTGGCGGCATCTGGGGCAGGAGCCATTATTTCGACATCGCGGCTGGGAACTGGGAGTAATTGGTCGCTCACAGCTGGTTGGTGTTATTGGTCAAAGAAAACATAGTTTTGGCGTGCCGCTAAAAGCGAACCAACCGTTCAGGAATGGTAATTAAATCATCGGGTTCCAATTTCAGGTCGGATTGGATTTTCCCCTTTTCGAGAATATCCTCCACATTAACGGTGAAAGTTTGCTCTTTGCCACCCGGAGTGGCGGACTTGCGGCTGACCCGTACATGACGCCTATCCGCGAAATCGGAGAAGCCACCTGCGCGAAGAATCGCTTTGCTCAAGGTCAAACCCTCGTCGCTCGAGAATTCCTGTTCGCCGGGCGCCCGCACTGGCCCAAATAGATAAATTTTGCTTGCGCCTTTGGTTTTCAAATCAACCGCGATCATAACCGTCGCTTGATAATAATAGTCCTTTTGAAGTTCAATCTTCAATTCCCTGGCCAATTGCAGGCATGTTTTGCCTGTCACCGGGTAACGTCCCAAATACGGAACCTCAATTTCTCCCGAATCCGCCACCACAAGCGACTTGGGTTCTTCGTTGTCTTCCACAATTCGAAGATTGACGTGGTCACCGATGGCCAGCTGATATTTATTATCCAAGGCCTCCATGTTGGCCATGGTGAAGGCGGATCCCGGCACAGCGTTGGAAGAGGCCGACAAACCCGCGGATGATTGCAGGTTTGACGAACCGCCAATCGGCGATATCTGCGAGGAATTCGTAAGGCGCTGCATCAGGTCTGAAACATCAGCCGCGCGTAGATCCTGGACCGAAACAAATGCGCAGAAAAGAAGAGTAGGCAACACAAAGAGCTGCATCGCTGCGATGGTGCCGGTGGTACGATCGGACGCGCCAGCCTGCTGAAGCAACGGTTTGCCGGAATTCAGTTGTCGGATTCTTGTGCTCATTGCATTTGATAAGTGAGCGTCAAGCCGACCGTATTTTGTTGATAATCACGTGCCGTCGAACTGGAGGTTCGCACCGTCAGGCGGTAATTGAGGGCCACCGAGAGTTTCTTCATGGGTTGATAATTCATTGAGAAACCTGTCCCCATCCAATCATAAGTTTCCTGAAGGTTACCCGTTATATTACCAACCCCCTGTTGGCCGTGCTCATAGGAGAAAAAGGCGCTCAAACCCACATTCCTGATGATGTTCAAGGTGACATTGGGACGCACATACGAATCTTCCACGGCATCGGACTGGATTCCCAACTTGATTTCATGGCCGGCGTCCAGGGCATAACTGATAGCGTCACTGACCTCGTGGGAAATATTCAAATCGGCGTACCAGGAATTTTGGCCAGATGTTTGGATGGTCGAACTGGTTTTCTGAAATTGCGACATGGTAAATCCAGCGCGCGGTTGAACATGAAAGTATTTCCCGGGTTGCCAATCGGCATAGACGCCAAAGCTGTAACTGGAATTATTATTCAAAACCATCTGATCGTAGCTGGTGAACGCGCCGGTGATTTCAATCCCAGTGGTAAGCCCGGAATTCACGTGGAATCCGGCGCGGCCATGAAAGGAATCTGTTGCGCTGTCCTGAGAAGAAAATTGTTTCGAGGTGGATATGGTGTTGTTGTGGTCATATCCAGCGGTCAAGATCAGGGCGTTCAGATCCCAGTTGACCTCGAGTCCTACGGAATTATTAATGGTGGCATAATCGGCAGTGCCCACCAGGGTGGGCTCTTGCGCAGGGTCCTGTGTATAGCTGACCCGATCATGGAAATTGATCCAGAAATCTTTGATCGACATGTCGAAATTCACGGCAGTGCCGGATTGAAGATTCCAAGTATCGAGCTTGGGATGTTCCAAATACTTCTGATAACCAAAGCCTACATTTAAATCGAGCAGGTTTTGCTGTGAAAGCGGATAGATGGTTCTCATTTGCAATGACGGCTCGATGATAAAATCCTGTTGGGGTTTACCCTGAGAAATTGATATGTTATCGTTCCATTCGAGACCGATGGACGGTGAAAACAACACACGCAAGTCGCCTTCCTTAATCGTATAAGGCATCGACTCGGCACTTTGTCGCCGGGCCTCGGTAGCCGCATCGCCCGCAAGAGAGGTTCGTAACCCTTCTTGCGCGGTTGCCCGTAATGGAACAAAGGGGGCAGCAAAAGCCGCGCAGTACCAGAAGATTAATCTCAAGAACCGCAAACGATCCGGCCTATAGGAAACACCAGTCCCGCCGCCGTTAAAATATGAGATCGTTGATTGCAATTGTTGGTGGGATTCGAAGATTATCCTGTAGTGGGTCGATTTTTAATCGGTGATATGTTCGTATCTGGCGCGCACATTGCGGCCAACGCCTTTAAGCCGTCAACTTTTTGCGCGGGATACACTTGTGCTGCCTGTAATGACACCGTTCCTGCCACTTCCGTCATCGGGCACAGACCTTTAGAACGGAGAGGACACGCAGTCACATCTATCGGCGGCAGGGTTTGAGGATTTTCGGAATTCGCTACTTTTTTCCGCCATTCACCAGGGCTGACGCCAAACCGACGTTTGAAACACGTATTGAAAAGGCCGAGATGGTTGAATCCGCAGCGTTCGGCCACATTGATGATTTTGATATTGGGGTCACGCAAACATGAAATGGCTTTGAGCAACCGCATTTCCATTCTTAATGCGGTTACCGAAAATCCGAAGTGCTGGTGAAAGAGGCGGTTCAGATGCCGCCGGCTACAGCCGAAACGCACGGCCAGTTCACCCACCGAGAGGCTCAAAAGTTGATCCGCCGACAGCCTCTCGAACACGTCTTCAATCCGCTCCTCAACATTCATGGGAACCGTTCGCCGTTGGCGCGCTGTCTTGAACTCGTCTGACAGGATGACCGCGGCAACCCTAACCAACTGGCTCCGATGGTCCAGATCGAATTGTGCTGGAACATCCTCAATCAAGCGATGGCATTGCTTGGCAACGGGAGTGGCAGCCGGGAAGAACCGCGGGCTCTTAAAGCCTTCCATCATGCTTTCCAACAGAGGTATCTCGGCACTGGAGAAAAGGGGGAAAAGATGTTCCAGGTGCAGGGAAAAAAACCAATATATCAACTCCGAATCTTTTGAAATGCAGAGGCTTCCTTTGATTCCTTCTCCTACTACAAGCACAGAGCCGGGCATCAACATTTGAGTGTTGGACCCCGCGGTAAATTTCCCCTGCCCCCCCTTGGGAAACACCAGCATAACAGCGTCAGCCGCAAAATCCCGCTGTTCGGATGCGGTCAACCGGACCAGACGTAACGTCAGGTCGCCGGTCGTTTGCGCCTCACTCCGCGGGTTCGCGCCCGGAGAAGGAATATTGGCTTTAGTGGCCATGATTTCCGAAAATGAGAACCTATCCTTTAACGGTTTAACCACCGATTGTCTTGTATAAAGCGCTGCCAAAACTTCAGCGCCCTATAAACCGACCTTATTAAGAGCGAATTGACTCAAACTGTCTAGTCATGTTTGAGACACCAATAGACATTTTTGGGACTTCTGGAGATTCCAGCAAGTGAAAATTCCCATCAGCTTGAGGGGTAAAACCTGAGTTCCTCTCCTTTGTCAGACCAAGAAACGGCTATCCAGGCTGGTGACTGCCCGACCACCGAGAAAATAATATCTCCTTGTTCCTCAATAAAAGGGAGACCAACAGCAATTCCGTTCCCAAACCAATCGCCTGGAAAGCGCTGATTTCATTTATCTTTCACCTGACGCGTTCACGTTTCTGGTCTAGTCCCTGAGTTCGTCTTGGGGTACGGTTGAGATAATATTTTCGTTTGTTCATTGTTCATCCCAAGCACTTTATCCACTGCTTCTTTAAGAACCAACATATGGGCTGGACGGGGAATGAAGATATCCACACAAGAACCATTCGATGGTGGACCACCACTGTACATCACGATGGGTGTGGAAGCGGATCTCATCTTGATGATATGGGCCATCTCCAAACCGCTCATCCCTGACATTCTGTTATCGGTTATGATGACGTCATGGATTTTAGGATTGAAAAGTGCCAGCGCCTCTTCCCCACTTCGCGCGGATTCCACGGTGAAACCGAAATTCGAGAGAAACCATTTCGTCGTAATTCGACAATCATCCTCATCATCTACCAGAAGGATGGTTTTCAGGGGTGAGACAAGAGTGCTTTCGTTCTTATCCACAAATAATATCCATGTTATCTAAATTGATTTTCGATTGGCTCGTCTTCGGTTACGGTTGGGTTACAAATCCCTTTGCAGCAGTGTCTAAAAAAAGTGACGTGAAATGCAATTCACAATTGAGACATTTATAATCATCCAACGGACAAACTGCTTTTTGAATAAATCATTGGTTTGGTTTCTTCAGTTATGCTTCTCATGACCGCCTTCCCATTCCCGAGAGATATTCTAAGTGCATTTTTTCCTGCCACATTTCATATACGTCGCACAATGAACTTGCAGTATTGTTATTTCGTTGAACGGCAAAAAGGATATCAACAGTTATTTTTAACTTTTGCGGAACAAAGGTTTGTACAAATGTGCTGCGACGGTTTTCGAAAAGGTCCTGTTCCGATCGGACTCTTGGGTTTCAGCTTAAAAAATCAGGCCAGTTTTAAAAGACTGGCCTGACATGAAAAGGAGATTAATACGCAACGGTTACGCTGTGCGGCTCTTGCGCAGTATCCGCAGCGCATGCGCCCCAAACGGCAGCAGCAATAACGCGCCTGCGACCATCGTAGTGGGTTCGGGAACGGCGGTCCCGAAAACCTGGACATTCACGTCTGAGGCCTTGTCCCAGCCATTGTTGAACGAAGTCCACGTGGTTATACTTCCCAGGGTCCCTCCAGAGACCAGGGCTTGAAGCATCAAATTGTCTGCGCCCTGTTGAGGGGAACCGCTCAAGGCCGCGTTGGACGCTTCAACAAATGGAAGACCATAGCCGCTGGTAGGATCGGTTCCATCGAGGAAGAAATCAAAAGTCTGCCCGGCAGCCAATGTGACATTGACGGCAAAATTAATCTGGTGCAAGGCGAAGAAATTGCCAGAACTGCTTTGATACGAGCTGCCATTCGCGTAAGTAATCGGGCCCGATATAACACCTGAGCCTTGCACGATGCCCATGGCTGAACCCTGAATACCGCCCCAAAGAATCGCCGAATCGGTTCCCCCGTCAGTCCAAAGCGTGATTTGGTTAATATTCCAGGTTTGTGAGCTTGTGTTCTGGAAACTGTCGCCAATCACCGTATAGGTTGACGAAGCTGGACTAAAATCTCCGGCCAACCAGTCAACATTGGCCCGGCTGGCACCAGCGTCGTTATTGAGGTTGGCCGTGGGGAGGCCACGATCAACGAGCAACGTTGCATTTGCGCTCATAGCTCCTGCCATGACCACTGCCAATAGGGCGATTTGATTTCGAGGTGTTTTCATATTTTATATTTTGCTGTTAACCCTGGAAAGCGACTCATGGCTCGACGTCCCCGCCGCCAATCATTTCTTCACGCGATGAACTTGGTTCTTTCCAACCCGGTCTGCACGCCAGCCATCATCAACTAGAGGTGGGCTTTCCTCTATACCATTTTGGGACTCCTGGGGTCGCTTAAGGGCCGCTCATAAACAGTGGTTGATACATCAAGAAATGATAATGATCGGTAGTCGCGGGCCGTTAATGCCCGGGACGCTCCCTCTCCGAATCAATGCGGTAGCCCGTATCTATAACGAGAAGTCCTGCGTTGGACTGGCGCAAGCGCTCATTTTGTGTGGAACAGAATTACCCGGATTAACGGACCGTCTGATTTTTCATTGTCTTGACCCAGTCGATTGGCGTGCCGATGAAATATAAAAAAACAGGCCGGTTTTTTGAAAACCGGCCTGTGACTTAAAGCTGATTTGAATGGGCCGTTAAGCTGTTTGCTTCTTTCGCAACATCCGCAGGGTGCGGGCTCCAAAGGGCAACAGCAGTAATGCGCCTGCGACCATCGTCGTGGGTTCGGGAACGGCAGTTCCGTAAACCTGCACATTCACATCTGATGCCTTGTCCCAGCCATTGCCAAGCGAAGTCCATGTTCCAACATTTCCCGGATTGATGACACCGCCTGTGACTTCTGCGTAAAGCATTAGGTTATCTGCCCCGTCTTGGGGGGAACCGCTCAATGCCGCGTTGGACGCATGAACAAATGGAACGACAATGCCAGCCTCAGAACCACTTCCATCGAGGAAAAAATCATAAACCTGCCCGGCCGCTAATGTGATATTAACTGCAAAATCAACCTGGTGCATGGTTATGTACGAGCCAGAAGTGCCTTGGTAGAGGTCATCAGGGGCAGCACTCGCGTATGTTGCATCTGATATGACGCCAATGGTGGATCCATCAAGTCCACCCCGAAGAATCGCGGTATCGGTTTGGCCCACAGTCCATAGCGTAATTTTGTTAATATTCCAGGTTTGTGAGCTTGTATTCTGGAAAGTGTCACCCACGACGTAGTAGTCCGACGACGTGTAATCAGTAAATGCCCAAGCAACATTGGCACGGTTGGCACCTGCGGCGTTATTGAGGTTGTCGGTGGGGAGTCCACGGTCAACAAGCAACGTTGCACTTGCGTTCATCGCGACAGCCAAGCTAGTCGCCAAAATTACGATTTGTAATCTTTTCATATTGTTTCTGATTGTTTTAACCACCATCTGATTCATTTCTGGCTGGCCGGCCAAGCCACAAATCTATCCCTCCTTCAAGCGGTCTGAATTTGGGTTTAAGATTTTTACTGGGTTTCATTGTAGCTGATAGAGGCGCCGCATCTATACGCTTTTGAGACATTGGGCGACACAAAATGGCCGGTTATATTTTTGGCGAAGAGAAACAATATTTAAAATGGGATTTCCTATATTTTCGGCCATTGCACAACTTTTGTTTTTGACATGAACTGACAAACGCCGCCCCCCGGGCAAATAAAAAGCATCAGGCCGGTCTTGCGACCGGCCTGATTCATTTTCAAAACTGATTCCGAAACAATTATGCAGTGCGTTTCTTGCGCATAATGCGAAGGGCGCTCGCGCCAAACGGCAATAAAAGCATCGCGCCCGCAAGAACTGTCGTCGGTTCGGGCACGGCTCCTACGTTAACTTGTATGGAAACATCGGCCACTTTGTCACCTCCTGCCCCTCTCAGGTCGTTTGCCGCTGTGGCGTAAAGCTCAAAAGTGTAAATCCCCCCAGCATTAACGTGATCATTGAAAGGCCCAAACGCAATGGTTTCCGAATTTGCCGCAACGTTATTAGCACCGGCAAGGGCGCCATTATTGAGACCGTTGCCTGTGCCGGAATTATTGCCAGCGCCCTGAGTGGAACCATTGTTCCCAAAGGTATCGTCCACAAAATATATGTTACCCAAGGCATTGACGGTCACCGGAGAAACAAGGCCGGGTCCAAACATGACCAGATAAAAATTATAAGTGGTCAAAGGGGCTGTTCCATTTATCGAGTCGGAATTAATCGTGAATTGGTAGTTCCAATCCGCATGCGTGGGGGCGGCGATTGAATTACCCGGAGCATACGAATAAACTCCAGGAGCACTGCTTGCTGTTGAACCCGTGTCCCGGTTATCGGCCCGCAGGCCAAGTTGAATTCCATTGGCCTCGGTGTCAGCCGTCCACCCGGTGTTAAGATTTCCGTTGCCGTTAATATAGGTTATGGTCTGGTTATAGCTGACGGTTGCGAAGGCTGAAGGGATAACAAGACACGCTGCCAGGGCACTTAATAATGTTTTCATGTTACTTCGATCTTTGTTTTTGGTTCTCAAAAGAAACCTCTGATTCGCACCCAATCAATATCTCAACTCTGCGTTGACCATTCTGACCGGTTGCATGGGTAACTTCTATTAGCTGCATCTTGCCATCGCCAGCAGCACAACCTCTATACTGCTTTGGGACTTCTCCCTATATGATTGGGACATTTGTAAATAGCTGAGATTGAGACCAATGAGTGATCAGTTTCTGAAATTCACTAGGGCCTTTAATGGACAGCCAAAACTTGCAGGTAATTGAAGTCCCGGCATTCCGCTTACATTTCAACTTCCCAATACGCCGGCAAACGGTGTCTCATAGGCCAGGACTCGCCTGAAAGAATTCGGGCCAGATCGTCGCCATTTTGGCCCCGACGCCTTTGGGAGGTAGGATAGGTGATGAACGCGCCAACGATGTTGCCGGCTGCCAAGTTGGTCAATCGGGTACAATTGCCGGAAAATGAGCCAATCAAATTCAATCCTGTCGCGCCGATCGTCAGCAGCCACCACCCAGCAAATCCGGATAGCTACCGGTAGTAACGGACAAGTTGGTGCCGCTCAAGCTGAAATCGGTCAGACCAAAAGCCGGCGAGATTCGCTTCGTAGGTGGCTGCATTGCAAGGCCCAGCACGTTTTGAATCGCAACAAGGAGCAAAGCCTTTTCGCAGGCTTATGGATTAGCGGACTCCTGAATGCAACGAGCCAAGCAAGACTTACTGGAACAGGCATTCGGAATCATCTAGCCGTCGATGTAAGACAGGCTTGAAGTTCGCGGTGAATCAAACTTTTCTGCGACGCGATGCCAGCAGCACCAGCGACCCAACACTCATCAAGGCCATTGAGGTAGGACAACTTGTAAGCCTCGCGAAGTCCCGACCTGCCGATAGCGCGCTGTTCTTCAGCGCCGCTTTTTCCCAAATGATGCCCATGGTGAATAATGAAACCGTGGAGCCCCAATCTGGATTTGCCAATCGCAATAGCCTCAAGGTTGTGTTTTATGCATGCGATAAAACCGCTGCGGATAATTCACAGCGTCAGGGTCGATAAGATCCAATGTACCCGTATCGTCGATTGTCTCCGTATCGATCACCGCCCACGTTGCGAAATCCACCGTCGCCTCGATGTCATAGGTTTGCCCCGCCAGGCCCGTCAAGGTCAGGCTGGTTTCCCCGGCAGTTGTGACTTGTACCTGAACTGTCGGTAGTCCCAGCACCAGGCGGATCTCATTCGAGTAATCACTCTCTGCCCCGGTCTCGTCGTGCGCTGTGACGGCAAAGAAATGGGGAACCTCAGCCAAGAGGTTTGAGATCGTATAGATCGTCACGTTGTCCACCATCACGCTGTTCGTATAATTCCCGCTCTCCGTGCCATAATAGATGCAATATCCCGTGATATCCGGGCTATCACTCAGATCCCACTCTATCGCTGCGTTACAAGTATTTGTAACAATGTCGGCGTGTGCCGGAACCGGATTGTGCAGCATCCCCCAGCACAGGATTCCACAGAGAATGTGTGCTATTGCCACCATTCTGTAAGGCCTCCTCAGGGCGGCTTTAGGGCTCCCAAGGGTTGGTGCAGCAATGCTTTGCATGATACCCTTCCCCTTTAAATCTCTCTGGGTCCCGCCGCGACTAGGGCTTTCCTCGCTGTTACTAGGAAAATCCTAGCTCCCATTCACCGTTATTCGGCATCGCGCTGATTGCGCCGGCGAACGTCTCTGGTTTGCCATTCAAACACACGATGAACAAACGCGCCATGCTCATCCATGCCGCAAGCCAAGCAACCACCTCGGTTATCGCCCACCTGAAGAGCCAAATAGCTTTAATGAATTCGCGACCGAGGTATTATCGGACGCCGAAGTCCAAAAAAATCCTCTAATTCGAACCCAACCGCGAACCTATGAAGACGCTCGTTGAAACTCCTCCTGAAATAATTGCTAAAACACCTACGCCAAATTCAGGGGCACTACCCGATAGAATAACGTGGCGCTTGGTCTATACGTGAAGACCACGGCCGTCACTGACGCAGTTTCAAATTGAGTGCGTTTCAATTGCCGAACAACCGGAAGAACTTCTGTGTGGCGGTAATGTCGTTGGTATACGGACTGATTGCACCGGGGATATTGGTGAAAATACCCGTCACTGCCGGAGCCGATTGTAGTGCAAAGCCGGGGCTGATCCAGCAAAGGACGACGGTATTGCCCACCAAACGAATGCTCAAAGGGACTGACAGTCCTAAATTTATATTGAACACGGTCCCCTCGTTCAAGCTTCCACCAAAAAATGCCGTTCCGTAGAGCACGCCGCCGGATAACAACAGGCCCCCGTCAGGATTCTGTCCATCGTTGTTGTTTGAGTCGAAATTCTTCAACACCGTGTATGCTGTGCCATTCGTGTTCACTGCGAACACCGTCCCGCTTCCCAAACTGCCGCCGGAATCTGTCGTGCCGTAGAGAACGCCATTGAACAAAATCAGGTTTCCGGAGGGATAGGCCCCGTCATTATTGTTCAGGTCGAAATTTTTCAGGACCGTGCAATCCATCTCATTAATGCCCAACCTGAACAGGGTGCCATTGTTTGACGTACCACCAGTTGAGGTCGTCCCATACAGCACGCCGCCGGATAGCATTACGGCGTTTGGATTCGCGCCATCGTTGCCGTTAAAATCTTTCAGCACGGTGTAGCCGGTCCCGTTCGTGTTCACCGCAAACACAGTTCCATTGCCTGAACCGCCCCCTTCGGAAGTGGTCCCATACAGCACGCCGCCGGACAACGCCAGGTCCGCAAGCGGACTCGCACCATCGGCATCGTTGAAATCAAAGTTCTTCAATACAGTGTAACCCAGCCCGTCTGTTTTCATTCTAAACACTGTGCCAGCGCCCGCATTGCCGCCAGCTTCGGTTGTCCCGTAAAGCACGCCGCCGGACAGCGTCAAGCCGGCGAAGGGATTCACGCCATCGCTGTTGCCTGGGTCGAACTCCTTCAACACGGCGAAACCTGTTCCGTTCGTATTTACTTTGAACACCGTCCCGGCGCCCGCGCTCCCGCCGGCTTCGGTTGTCCCATAAAGCACGCCATTTGAAAATGCCAGGCCTGCGTAAGGATTGGCTCCGTCGCTACCGGCAAAGTTCCTGAGCACGGTGTAGCCTGTGCCGTCCGTGTTCAGCGCGAACAGCGTTCCGTTTCCATAGCTTCCGTCGGACGTGGTCGTCCCGTACAGCACGCCACCACACAAAGTCAAAACTCCACCAGGCTCCGCCCCGTCGCTATAGGTGAAATTCTCAAGGACACTGTAGCTTGTTCCGTTGGTGTTCACCGCGAACACCGTTCCCAGGCCCGCGCTCCCGCCAGACGTCGTCGTGCCGAAAAGGACTCCGCCGGATAAAGCCAGTCCGGCGTCGGGAACAGCTCCTTCGCCACCCGTGAAGTCCGTCAAGACGGTGAAGTTCGTTCCGCCCGTAGTTATCGCGAACACGGTACCATTGCTCGAGCTGCCGCCCCCAGCCGTCATCCCGTACAGCACGTTCCCCGACAACACCAGTCCGGCATTGGGATTTTTCCCGTCGCTGCCGGTAAATGTTTTCAGCACCGTGTAATTGGTCAGGACCGCATTCAATGCAAACACGGTCCCATTGTTCGAACTGCCGCCGAATACGGTGGTGCCGTAAAGCTCGCCACCCGAAAATACTAAAGTCCCTTCCGGGGATGCCCCGTCATTGTTGTTATCTTCGAAACTCTTGAGAAAGGCGTAACCCGTGCCGTCGGTGTTAATCTTGAAGACGTTCCCGGCTCCGAGGGTGCCGTCAAAATACGTCGTCCCGAAAAGCACCCCGCCCGACAACGCCAGGCCTGTTCGTGGCCGTGACCCGTCGGCGACGCTGAAGCTCTTAAGCAGCGTGTAGCCTGTTCCATTCAAGTTCATTTTGAACACGGTGCCCAGGTTCAGAGTGCCGCCAAAAAATGTCGTTCCATAGATCACACCTCCCGACACCGTCAGGACCGACAGCGGATTCTTTCCATCGGCGCCGCTGAAGTTTTTCAACACAGCGAAGCCCGATCCGTCAGTATTGAGTTTGAAGATCGTGCCATAATTCGAGCTGCCGCCAAAGAGTGTCGTCCCATAAAGAACGTTGCCGGACAATGTCAACCCTCCTTGCGGATTCGCCCCTTCGAAGGAATTTGTGAACCACTTCAGCACAGTGAACTGGCTGCCGTCGGGTTGGATTTTGAATACCGTGCCCGCGACGGGGCCTTCGCCATTGGGAGCATTGCCATAGAGCGTTCCATCCGGGCCAACGGCGAGGGTGGACTCCGGGTTAAACCCGGTGATATTCGTGAAGATCCCAAAGCTCTTGAGGCTGGTAAAGGTTTGGGCTTGGCTGGTCGCTGCCGTCAATATCCACCCGCAAACAACCAGCCAGTTCACCAGCGGGAACTTGGATGCCTGGGCAGGAAATCTCCGCTTGGTTGAGCGGAACAAGCCTTGATGGGTGATGTTAGACCGCGATTTCACGCCTGGTTTGAAGAATAGCGATTCATTCAATTTGTCGGTTCCAATCTTGAATCCCGATCAAACGTAAAGTTCCGTGAACATCCCTCCTTTTGCTCCGGAACCGGGCCTCGTGATTTCGCTTGATGCCTTTCGAAACAGACTCTCGAACAAGCACGGAAATATACCCAGTAAAAGGCAGACGTGGAAGAGAATAATTGCTTGTTGCGACGGTATTTCTTTGAACGAAAATCAAGATAACCGTGCTTCGATTCGTTTTCTTTGATTCAAGTGTTCGAGTCGATCATAGCAGTTCGAAGAAAAGCACGGGAATTATCCGTGGGATCGTTATTTTGACTTCTAGTGAAAACTCCAGTACTCGACATAAGTTGACATAAGTCTGCATAAGCAGAAATCTGTGGAAAAGTGGAACGGTTATGCTATAAAACCCCTGTAAACAGAGGCTTAAATGGTCGATTCAGACCCTCGCCTCCAAGTTGATATAATTCAGCAACTTACAATTTCTACTGGCGTGAATTTCCTAATTTTCTTGCCCTCTGGCGTTGGTTGAAAACCGACCCTCGCCTCACAATCCCAATTCGTTCACCTCGGAAAGCTTCACACGACGCTGGTGCCCAGCGCGCAGACGGCAGAAGTTCCACAGTCGGCGAGGCGGCAATCACATCAAGTGGATTGCGTGGTGCCGGCTTTAACAACGTCACCAAACCCTCCCGCTTTGTCGTCAAAATGAATGAGCCGCACAACGCGTGAATTGGCTTGTAGGTTTTGGCAGGCAGCAGACAACATGATGAAATGTTTCCTTGCGCCGCCGTGGCACTGTAATCGTTTGCAGCGTCGCCGGATTGATCGCCATTTGAAAATGAAAATTGTTCCAGTCATTCGCACTCTTACCGCTGGCGCGTGCGCCGTGTTGTGGGTCACACAGCTCGTCGCTGCCGATTTGCCGCGCGAACACCTTTCGCTCGACGCAGGCTGGAAGTTTCATCTCGGCGACGACTGGCCCGGCGCTCTGCACCTGGACAAGGCAGGCGCCAGCACCGGTCCCGCTTCGGGCCAATCGTTCAGCGACGCAGCGTGGCGCACCGTCGATTTGCCGCACGACTGGGCGATTGAATTGCCGTTCGATAAAACCGCCGATGTGAACCACGGCTTCAAGGCGCTCGGGCCCGGGTTTTTGACCAATAGCATTGGCTGGTATCGCCGCACATTTGACTTGTCGAAGAAAGACGAAGGCAAACGCATCTGGCTGACCTTCGACGGTGTGATGCACGACGCCACAGTCTGGGTCAACGGCTGGCTCGTGCGACGGCACGAGGGCGGCTATTATCCTTTCCGCGAGGACATCTCAGATGCGGTGAAGTTCGGCAGCGGGAACGTCATCACTGTGCGTGTGGATGCAAGCAGGTTCGAAGGCTGGTTTTACGAAGGCGCGGGCATCTACCGCCACGCCTGGCTGGACAAGACTGCGACGGTGGCTGTCGCCCCCGATGGGATTTTTGTATATTCGCAATTCAAGAACAACATTCCGTCAGGCCGGGCGCAGATAAAAGTCGAGGTCAGTGTACTAAATGTCCTCACCAACGCCGTCATGGCCGAGGTGAACTGCAAAATCATTTCCCCCTGGGGCAAGTCACTCGCCAGTTTCAAACAATCAGAAGCGGTGCAAGGTGGATCACAGCAGACGGCAAAGCTGAAATCAGAAGTTTATTCGCCCCTGCTTTGGTCGCCGGAATCTCCGCAACTCTACAAACTCGTCACCTCCGTTAGTGTGGGGGGCGAAATCGTTGACCGGAATGAAACGTTGTTTGGCATCCGCACCGTGGGCTTTGACCCGACGAACGGTTTTTTGCTGAACGGCAAACACTACGAACTTTACGGCACCTGCAATCATCAGGACCACGCGGGCGTCGGTGCGGCCATCCCGGATGCGCTGCAGGAATTTCGCGTAAGAAAATTGAAGGAATTCGGCTGCAACGCTATCCGCACCTCGCACAATCCCCCCACGCCGGAATTGCTGGATGCCTGCGACCGCCTCGGCATGTTGATCATGGATGAAAGCCGGCTGCTCGGAGGTGACTCGGAAAATCTCCGCAAGTGGGATGACCAAATCCGCCGGGATCGCAACCATCCGTGTGTCGCTATCTGGAGCGTGGCCAACGAGGAATTTGCCGTTCAGGACTCGCCGCAGGGCGCCAACGCTGCTCGCGCGATGCAGAACTACGTCAAGCGTCTTGACCACACCCGCCCGGTGACCTACGCCGCGCCTGAAGGCGACACCTTTAATGGCATCAACGGCGTCATCGAGGTGCGTGGCTGGAATTATCATCCCGGTCCGGACACGGATACGTATCATGCCAAACACCCAAACCAACCGAACGTGGGTACCGAACAGGCCAGCACCACCGGCACGCGCGGCATCTACGAAAAAGATCCGGAGCGCGGCTACGTCGTTGCTTATGACGAGCCGCCGCATCAGTGGGCGCAGCGCGCCGAAACCTGGTGGAGCTGGTTTGCCGTCCGCCCGTGGCTCTCTGGCGGTTTCGTTTGGACCGGTTTCGACTATCGCGGGGAGCCTACGCCCTATTACTGGCCGTGCATCAATTCGCACTTTGGCATTCTCGACACGTGTGGTTTCCCGAAGGACAATTTTTATTACTACCAGTCCTGGTGGACGACCAACCCCGTGCTGCATCTGCTGCCGCATTGGAACTGGCCCGGCAGGGAAGGCCAGGAAATCCGCGTGGATGCCTTGAGCAACTGCAAACAGGTTGAATTGTTTTTGAACCGCACGTCGCTGGGCCGGCAGACCATGAAGCCAAATTCCAAATTGACGTGGCAGGTGAAATACGCACCGGGAACTTTGAGCGCCCAGGGCTTTGACGCTTCGGGCAACATCATCGCCGAAACCAAAGTTGAGACTACCGGTGAGGCAACGCGAATTCAGCTCACACCCGACCGAAAAACAATCAAGGCCGACGGCGCAGACGTCGCGGTGTTCTCTGTTGCTGCGCACGACTCACAAGGCCGCGTCGTGCCGCTGGCCCAGAACAAAATCAATTTTTCTATCGAGGGTACCGGCAAAATTATTGGGGTGGGCAATGGTGATCCCAGTTGCCATGAACCGGACACGTTCACTCCTAACGTCCCTATGCACAGCTTCGCACTCAACGAGTGGCGCTGGCGGCTGGCGAAGGTCCCCCGCAGTAGCAATCAGACGCCGGAATACGCAAATGATTTCAATGATTCGGCTTGGGACACTCTCAAAGCCGAAAACGGCGTCAACAATATGACGATTAAGACGGATAACACCACGGCGATTTACCGTGCGCATCTCACGCTCTCGCCAGAAGATTTGAACGGCACTGGGGCTCAAATTTGCTTCAGCGGCTGCGATGACGAAGGTTGGTATTTTGTGAATGGCCGGTTTATCGGCGAATCGCATGACTGGCAGGCGCAACCGGTCTTCGACATTGGAAAATTCCTTCACGCCGGCGACAACGTTATTGCCGTGGGAGTGAATAACGGATACGGCCAGGGCGGTTTGAATCCCAATGTGAGCGTGCAAATCATCGGGCATGCCAGTGTGCCGCCCTGGTCGCGCAGCCTTTTCAACGGTCTGGCACAAGTCATCGTGCGATCCACACCCGACGCCGGTGAATTCAAATTGACGGCGGCAGCTGACGGGCTTGAGCCGGCGACGACAGCTGTACAAACGGAGCCGTGCATTCCACGTCCACGTGTCCCGTGAGTAGCTGAATTGCCTTCTACCAAATGAATCGGATCAAATTCATTACTTTGGCAATGAGTTGTTCACTTGCTGCTGCGGTCGCCGCGCCTTCAGCGATTCCCTATGCCACGATGCAGGTTGTTTCGAACAGCGATTCTGACGCCGTCATCGTCGAAAAGGCGGCCAGGGTATTGCCGCGCGCCAATCAAACGGACTGGATGCGGTTGGAATGGACTTTTTTTCTCCATTACGGGCCGAACGCGTTCCGGGGGGTTGAATGGGGCAATGGACGTGAAGACCCGTCCGTGTTCAATCCCACCGCGTTTGACGCGGAACAATGGGTCAGCACGATGGCCAAAGCCGGCGGCAAGATGATTGTTCTCGTTTGCAAGCACCATGATGGTTTGTGTCTGTGGCCGACCCGTTACACCCCGCATTCAGTTGCCTCAAGCCCGTGGCTGGACGGCAAGGGCGATGTGGTGAAAGCGGTCGCCGACGCCGCCCGCAAATACGGTCTGAAACTGGGCGTTTATCTTTCGCCCGCCGACCTTTATCAATTGCGGACCAATCCCAAAAATCCCGGCGGATATTATGGTGATGGCAGTAGCAACGTGATTTCGGTCATTCCCACGGATCCGGCCAGTTTTAAATCCAATCCCGCCTCAGGCCGCAGGCCAACGGGCGGGGGCACGAATTACAGCTACATGGTCGATGACTACAATCGCTACTTCCTGAACCAGCTTTACGAATTGTTGACGGAATACGGACCCATCCAGGAAGTCTGGTTTGACGGCGCCAACCCGGATCCGAGTGTCAAAGAGAATTACAACTATGCTGTGTGGTTCGACCTGATCCGACATCTGCAACCCGGAGCGATCATTTTCGGGAAAGGACCGGACGGGCGTTGGGTCGGCAATGAAGGGGGGGTGGGACGCACGACCGAATGGAGTGTTATTCCATTGCCTGTGGAGCCAGACCAGTTTAATTGGCCGGATATGCAGGTTGGCGATCTCGGCAGCCGCGCCCGGCTCGTACCCGGTTCCCATCTCTGGTGGTATCCGGCGGAAATCAATGTCACCATTCTCGCCAATGGTTCCTGGTTCTGGGCGCCCCAGAAACATCCCCGGAACTTGTCGGAGCTGGTAGACATTTATTACCGCTCCATCGGTCGCAATGGAAATCTCATCTTGAATCTATCACCGGATACGCGCGGGTTGATTCCAGACGATCAAGTTCTGGCCTTGAGCCGGATGGCGCAGATTGTCAGCGACACTTTCGCCACCAACCTCGCCGCCGGCGGCAAGCTCACGGCCGACACCTTTAATGCCACCAATACTCCGTCGCTTGCACTGGATGGTAACATCGACACCTGGTGGGAGGCCGCACCGGGTCACCCCAATGGTGTGTTGACGGTGACACTTCCGTCGGCTGAGGTATTCGACGTTATCTCGTTGCAGGAAGCGGTGGATCTTCGCGGCCAAAGAATTGAGTCGTTTGTCATTGAAACCTGGAATGGCTCGGCATGGGTCGTAGCGGCGAAGATCGCCTCGGATGACCTCACCACTGTAGGTCATCGTCGCCTCATCCGGTTGAAATCGCCCGTGACGGCCACTCAGGTGCGCATCCGCATCACCGGTTCGCGTCTCGAACCGACCCTCGCCGAAATTGGAATCTTCAAACAAATTGTCGGTAGTTTGCCTCCGACAATTTCAGATCGTGATACCAATGGCCTAGTGTCAATCAGCAACACTGACAGGCGGAAAATCGTCTATACGGTTGATGGAACCTCACTGACCACTAACTCGCCGGTTTACCATTCGTCGATGGTTGTGCCCTCGGGTAGCATCGTGCAAGCCGCCTGTCTGATGCCAAACGGAGAACTCGGCATCGTGGCTTCAAAACGGTTCATTGGTTTGCCGCCTACTGGTTGGAAAATCGTCGACGTAGATAGCCAGGAAACTGCCGGAGGTGACAACGCCGCCGCTAACGCTATTGACAACAACTCGTCCACGTTCTGGCATACCCGTTGGAACGATGATTTGGCATTGCCGCATTATATCACGGTTGACATGGGCACCTCACACCGGATTGCGGGATTCACATATCTCCCACGACAAGATGAAAATCCCAACGGGACAGTCGAAAGCTACCGCTTTGAAACAAGCCCGGATGGCGTCAACTGGATGACCAACATCATTTCCGGCACATTCGCCAACATCCGAAACAACCCGTCGCTCCAGGAAACCCATTTCGCTCCCGTTGATGCGCGCTTCTTCCGCTTCACTGCTTTGCAGGAGATCAACCGAAATAGCTGGACGAGTGCCGCCGAAATTTCAGTCTTGCCAGCCGATGAGTAACCTGAAGATCACCACCTCATTGAAATATTTTATTTATGGCATTTATGAGTGACGAGCCTTGCTGGCTTTTAAGGATCAACCAGGCCTACCGATGCTGGTAGCGTTATCGCCGGATTAATAGTTACTTCATCCGGTCCCGGGGAAGTGGAATTTTAGATTTTTACGGTTGGAACGCCCTTTTCCTGGCTCAACAAGTTTCACCTGAATCTTCACCTGGCGAGCAATAAAGAGGCTGTAATGATGCAATGCCTGGTATTCAACGAGCGGTTTAAAAAGTAACTTGAATCCCTATATAATAAGAGTATCCTTGTCCTTGAAATAGAGTGTGTTAGGTGCAGAATGGTGAATCTTCCTTCTTCGATTCAGACCCTCGCCTCCAGTTCTTGTTGCTTCTGAATTAATGACTTTGGGATGGTGGGTATCGGACTTCCAGTGAATCTTCTAGTGATTCGACTGGTGCGGCACTTTTCTGCTTATGCAGGCTTATGTGTCCCCCTGTGAATTCGACCAACCTGTGCATTGTGAAATCGCCATGGTTTTTCTTAAATCACAGGGCAGGGTTTCGCGTCCCAAATTGTCTTTGCGTATTCGGCAATGGTCCGGTCGCTGGAAAATTTCCCTGACGCAGCCACGTTGAGAATCGCCTTGTGCGCCCACGCGTCTTGATCCGCATACAATTCAACCAGCTTTTGGTCTGCTTGAAGATAGGATTTCAAATCCGCTAGTTGCATATAACGGTCGCCTCGCATCAAGAGCGCGGCGCGTAACTCATCGAAGGCCCCCGGTTCATTGCGGCTGAAATGATCGGAAGAAATTAAATCCAATGCCGCTCGCGTTTCAGGTTCGTTTTCATAATGCCAATAAGGATTATACCAACCGCTGCTGTCCGTCACCTGCTGTGCTGTCAGGCCAAACAGAAAGAAGTTTTCCTCGCCAGCTTCCTCCGCCATCTCAATTGTGGCGCCATCGCATGTGCCAAGAGTGAGAGAGCCGTTCATCATGAATTTCATATTACTCGTGCCGCTGGCCTCATAGCCCGCAGTCGAAATCTGATTGGAAACATCGCCCGCTGGAATCAACCGCTCAGCCAACGTGACGTTATATTCTGGCAGGAAAACAACTTGGATTTTTCCGCGAGCCGCTGGATCTCCGTCAATCGTGCCGGCGAGATTATTGAGGAATTTGACGATGACCTTTGCCAGGTGATAAGCGGGTGCAGCCTTGCCGGCAAAGAAGAATGTCCGCGGCGTCATCTTAATTTTATGGTTTGCGCGAAGCCGGTTGTAGAGCACCACGATCCGTAGCGCATTGAGCAATTGCCGTTTGTATTCGTGGATGCGTTTGATCTGGCAATCAAAAATACTGCCGGGATCGATCGATTGCCCGGTATTGGTTTTGAGCCAGGTGGCAAACCAGACCTTTGCCGCGCGCTTGGCTTTGAGAAAAGCGTCTCGAAAATTTTTGTCGCTCGCCAGTGGTTTGAGTTTTCGCAATTCGGCGAGGTCGGTGACCCAGCCATTGCCGATGGCTTGCGTGATAACCTCGGCGAGCGCCGGATTCGAGAGCAGCAGCCACCGACGGGGCGTGACGCCGTTCGTCTTGTTGTTGAAACGTTCAGGAAACATTTCCGCCAAATCCTTGACCGTCCTCGTGCGCAGCAAACCAGAGTGAATCGCCGACACGCCGTTTGTGCTGTGTGATCCGACGATTGCCAGATTGGCCATGCGAATTTTTCGACCTTCGGTTTCGTCGACAAGGCTGATACGTTCAACCCGGCCTTCGTTACCGGGAAACTTTGAGCGCACGTCGTCAAGCAACCGTCGGTTGATCTCATAAATAATCTCCAAATGACGTGGCAGCAACTTTTCAAACCAGGCGACGGGCCATTTCTCCAACGCTTCGGGCAACAATGTATGGTTGGTGTAAGCCAGAGTCCGTTCGGTGATGTTCCGCGCTTCATTCCAACCCATTTTTGCATCATCCAATAAGATACGCATCAACTCCGCAACGGCGATGGACGGATGGGTGTCGTTGAGCTGGATGGCGACGTGGTCTGGGAGTTTGTTCCAATCGGAATCCACCTGGCGAAAACGGCGCACGAGATCGCCCAGCGAACAAGCGACGAGAAAATATTCCTGCACGAAACGGAGCGCTTTGCCGCGGGCGGTCGAATCGTCGGGATAAAGCACGCGGGTGAGCGATTCCGCCGCGAGCATCTCCGCCAGGGCGCCGACGAAGTCGCCGCTGCTAAATCTTTGAAAGTCGAAATAATGCGCTGAAGCCGCCGCCCAAAGCCGCAGGGTATTGATGGTCTTACCACCGAAGCCGACAATAGGACGGTCATACGGAATGCCGATTAAATTCGAAGGCTGTCCAGGAACGGCCTGCAGATTCCCTGCGTTCATCTTGAATGCGCAGGCGAGATTTACCTTCATCTGCTCTTCCGGGCGCGCAACCTCCCAAGGGTCGCTTCGGCGCAGCCAGTTATCCGGCTGCTCCTGCTGCCAGCCATTCTTGATGGACTGCTTGAAAATGCCATATTCATATCGCAGGCCATAGCCCATCGCCGGTATCTGCATCGTGGCCATCGAATCCAGAAAGCACGCGGCAAGCCGGCCGAGTCCGCCGTTACCCAGCCCTGCATCCGGTTCTTGTTCAAGCACTGCCAGCCAGTCCAAATTCTCCTGCTCGACGGCTGTCTGCACAAATGCATCGAGGAGCAAGTTGGTCACATTGTTGGACAATGAACGCCCTATCAGGAATTCCATCGAAAGATAATAAACGCGTTTCGAATTTTTGCGGGTATAGGTCTCCTCTGTACGCACCCATCGTCGGGCCAGAACGTCCCGCACGGAATTAGCAAAGGCTTCAAAACGCTCGCGGTCGCAAGCAGCAGCAGGATTGATGACATGATCCAATATCAGATGGCGTTGGTAAGATGCGTTGCCCGATCCCGCAAAATGCGCGACATCACAACCATACTGGTTTGGCATTCCAGCCGTTTGGCCGGGATGGCATATTGTCCACAAAGAATCTCTAGTTTTTGGCAAAGGGTCCATATGGCTTATCTCGACTGTTTGTGATGAATGTGCGCTTTTAGAGTAACTACACAGCAACAGATGGAAGCAGGAATGTGACTGACTGAGTCATCGTGAATCCCGTCTTGAGGCAGCTTTGGCCTGGTCCAGCTCCGCTTCGTTGAGCCCTTGTTCAACCAATATTTCATTGTCGCTGCGGCCGTCGGCATCCTCATCATCGCCGGCGGCCGTTTCCACCTTTTGCCCAGTAGAGCCGGGAACCGGATCCCATCGTTCCGATTCCGGAGCAGCCTCGAGGAGCGCTTCTTTAGGATCTATGTCCGGTTTGCCTGTTAGTTCCCGTTTGGCTTGTTCCCAATCGGCAGGCGATACCTCTTGTGCAGTACGACCATCAATGAATGCCAGTTCAACCGCCCGATTCTTCAGCATCTTTCGGGTCACTATGCCGATACCGACGGAATTCACGGTCAATGACCCCACTTTTAATGGATTTGTTTTCATAGGTTAGATTAATTTTTAGACGTTTATTATAACCCGAGCGTTTCGAAAAGGCGCAGCCAGATTTCACTGATGGTGGGATACGAAGGCACAGCATGCCAAAGCCGTGAAAGAGGAACGGCGCCCACGATTGCAATGGTCGCAGCCTGAATTAATTCTCCGACTGAAGGGCCGACTAGAGTCATTCCGATCACGACACCGCGCGTCTGATCAATCACCATGCGCGCATGCCCCCTATAACCGTCAGCATAAAGTGCTGCGCCCGCGACCTCGCCAATATCGTAATCGACTGCTCGCACTTTCATCCCACGGGCTTTCGCTTCGGCTTCGGTCAGTCCAACTGCAGCGATCTCCGGGTCGGAAAAAATGACCTGCGGCACCGCCCAGGCGTCTGCAGTTGCGGAATACTTTGACCATCGCTCCGGCGCGGAGGCTTCCGGGTTGCCTTTGGCGCGGGCGGCTATGACATCCCCGCACACGCGCGCCTGATACTTTCCCATGTGTGTGAGCAAGGCACGGTGATTGAGGTCGCCGACTGCATAAAGCCAGCCTCCAGTAACCTGTTTGACCCGCATGCTGTCATCCACCTCGAGCCAGCCCCCTGGCTTCAACCCCACGCTTTCGAGTCCAATATCCTGGGTACGTGGCAAGCGTCCGGTCGCGGCCAACACCTGGTCGGCGAAAAGCATTTTCCCATTGTTGAGAGAAAGGCAGACCGAACCGTCCTGTTGGCGTTCCACCAGCCGAACAGTTGTTTCAGTCAAAACATTGATTCCTTTCTCCTCAAATGAGGCTCTTAAAAAGTCACCTGCAAACGGTTCATACCTGGGAATCAGACGTGCCCCGCGTTCGATAACTGTGATTTCATCAGCACCAAGTTGCTTCCATAGAGTAGCCATTTCAGCGGCTACTACCCCGCCTCCGAGGATTGCCAGGCGACGTGGCACCGTTCGGGCACTGACGGCTTCATGGTTAGTCCACGGATGGGCCGCGGCAAGGCCGGGCACGTCCGGGATCGCTGGTCGACTGCCAGTGCAAACGGCCACGGCATGCCGAGCCGTTAGATTCGTTTGGGCGCCTTTCTTATTGGTCACAACTACTCTACGTTCCCCGGCCAACCGTCCATGCCCGCGGACCAGGCCTATCGTGGCGTGATTGAGCCATTTTACCTGGCCGGAGTCATCCCAGTTCGAAACGACAGAGTCGCGCCTCTTGAATACAGCGAGGACATCAAGTTTGCCGGTCACGGCCTCGCGAGCACCCATTACGCTTCGAGCCTCTTCAAGAACTGATCCCGGCCGCAGCAGAGCCTTGCTCGGCATGCATGCCCAGTAGGAACATTCGCCACCCACGAGATCCGATTCAACAATGGCGGCCGTTAGTCCTCCTTTGACCGCACGATCGGCCACATTCTCACCCGTCGAGCCAGCCCCGATGACGATCACATCGTAAGTGAGATTATTCATACTGCTGGAATTCTTTTATAATCGCGGCACGGGCTGGTGCGAGTTCGCCAGCGACTTCGTGCGCGTAGCACCAGGTCCATCGGTCTCCTGGCATGACCGAACGCATCACAGGATGCTGTGTTTTGTGGAAATGCTTAGTAGCGTGTTTGCCGGGCGACGAGTCGCAGCAACCCACGTGACCGCAGGTCAAACACTCGCGCAGCGAAACCCATCGAGTGCCTTCTTGCAGGCATTCTTCGCAGGCGAGTGGTACGGCAGGAGGCGCAAAACTGGCCTCGGTAAGATTCTTGAGATGTTCACATGGCTGGTTCATACATTATCTCCTTTGGATTTGAGTTTGGATAATTTCCGGTTTGCATCAAATTGTTCAATTGGTTGAAAAGCGGTCGGCTATGTCGGCCTGAGTCGAAGCCCACGAGGGATGAGGAATCGATCCAAAATCGAAAAGAGTCCCTGAGCAGCAATGGCCATCAAAGCTGCCGGAATCGCGCCCTCCAGGATTGTGGTTCCATCGTTTAGATTTAAACCGCTAATAATTGGTTCACCCAGCCCGCCAGCGCCGATGAGCGCTGCGAGTGTCGCCGAGCCAATTGTGATGATCGTGCTGGTCTTTATTCCGGCGAGGATGGCTGGCGACGCCAGCGGCAAGAAAATCTTCAGAAGCCGTGTCCGCGGTTTTAGGGCCAGCACGCTCGCCGCATCCCGAATCTGGGGAGAAATATCACGTAGGCCTGTGGCGGTATTCCTTACGATGGGCAACAATCCATACAGGAAAAGAGCGACGACGGCGGTGACCGGACCGATCCCAAGAAATGGGATTGGGACCAGCAGCGCCAGCAAAGCGAGTGAGGGCACGGTCTGAATCAAGCCTGTGAGTGTCAGGATGATTTCGCTGGCGAGGCCCTCCTTGCTTGCATAGATACCCAATGGAATGCCTATCACGATCGCAAGGGCCATGGACAGGCTGACGAGAATTAGGTGGCGGACCGTCCAGCGAATAAGTCGATGCTGAAGAGATTCGTGACCGTTGAAATTGCCGACCTGGCCAATTTGTTCGAAATACCAGTCGGCAGCTGCTGAATAGTCTTTCGTGCGCTCTGCGATTTCGTTGAGATGAACCATTCTGGCTTCATCCAAAGTGCCTTCAAGTCGGCGGAGGGCTTGGATTGCGCGGTACGGAGTATCGAGACGAAAGAGGAATACAGCTCTATACTGGGGGAAAAATTTCAAATCGTCCGCCAAAACTATCAAATCATTCTGGCCAATCTTCGCATCAGTCGTATAGGCATCCTTCACATCGATCTCCCCGTTCAACAGAGCCAGGTAGCCCAGCGTATGGTCGAGCCCCCGGACGTCCGACATATGCAGCCCATATCGCTTTTCAAGCGGGCCCCACCCATCATGTCTGCCGAGGAATTCGTGGGTCATGCCCAGCCTCAACTCAGGGTGTTTCGCCAGGTCACTGATCTTTTGGATGCCTAGTTGGTTTGCGCGGGCCCTGGTCATCACCAGGGCGTACGTGTTGTTGAATCCGAGTTCTTCCGTTACACCTACTCCGTATTCGGCCAATTGTTTGCGCAATTCTCCAATTGATGCGGCCATAGGACGCTTCAAAATCTCCTCCCTTATCGTTCCGGTGTATTCCGGGTAGGCTGCAATCGAACCCTGCTGCAATGCCTCCCATAAGATGATCGTTCCCCCCATACCCTGGCGATGCTCGACATCAAAGCCGGCTCCCTCCAGGTTCTGCTTGGCCAGTTCTGACAGCACAAAAGATTCCGTGAATTTTTTTGAGCCCAACACGATCGAGGGGCCTCCGAATGACGCGCGGCCTACTAGAAGAGTCCCGATAAGTACAACTATCAGCCTGGCTTTCACAACAACACTTCCTCCAACTGAGCGCGAAAGAATTCGGTCACAAAAGTTTCGGTTGGACACGAAGAAAAATCTGCGAAGGGTCCTTGTTGAACGATTCTGCCCGCTTGTAGTAGCACAACCCAGTCGCCGAGCCGCGCAGCCTCCACCAGGTTATGCGTCACCATGATCACGGTTGTGTTCATCCGCTCGAATAACGCCTTAAAATCCAAGAGCAGACCGGCGCGCACCATCGGATCGAGCGCTGCCAGCGGTTCATCCAAAAGAAGAATTTCCGGTTTAAGCATCAACGCGCGGGTGAGACTTGCCCTTCTTTGCTCGCCGCCGGAAAGCTCCACTGGATAGCGATCGAGAAGATGGCTGGGGAATCTGGTCAGGACACATAACTGTTCCATTTGCGCGGTGATTTGATCGATTCCCAGTTGTAGTTCTTGCGCGACCAGTATGATGTTCTGGCGCGCGGTCAGATGGGGAAAAAGGTCACCGCTCTGGATCACGTAACCCATTCGGTGGCGAATCTCCGGGAGAGTGTCCGGGGTGAATTTTTTTCCGTTGATTTCAATCCAGCCTGTGGTCGGCCAGATTAAACCGGAAATGAGCCGCAGGATCGTGGACTTCCCTGAGCCGCTGAGACCAATCAAGACGGTCGTTTTATTCGCCGGAAATTTCAGATCGGCAGGGCGGAGGGCGATTGCATTTCCAAAATTCTTACCGGCCTGGTGAAAGAGGATCATTGAATAGCCTTCCTATGCTGCTAAACCTCGCAAACTTTGCCGGTTATTCTGCCGAAATCCGACGAGATCCTTCTTGGAAATAGATTGCGGTCTCTGACCCTCAAAAATAGTACACTGAACAAACGATTTCGGTCCTCCCAATTCTTCACCAACTCAAATCCGGCTTTCAATGCCAGTCCCGCGAACCCCGGCAACGTGTATTTATATGAATGCTCAGTGGTAATGTATTCGCCTTCTTTGAAGCTGAATTCCCGGGAATCCAAATGCACGATTTGGGCGCGTTCACTGACCAGGTGCATTTCGATGCGACCTTCGGTTTCATTGTAGGGGGCGCGATGACGGAACGCAGAGAGATCGAAATCCGCTCCCAGTTCCCGATTGGCGCGAGCCAGAATACCAAGATTGAACTTCGCCGTGACCCCCTTGCTGTCATTGTAGGCGGGCTCCAAAATCCGCCTCGGTTTTTTGCGGTCAACCCCGATCAGTAGGCCTCCGTTGTTACCGCAAAGGAAAGCAATCTTGCGCAGAAAGGGTATTGCAGCGACGGGATCGAAGTTGCCGATGGTTGATCCCGGGAAGAAGGCCACCGTTCGCCTTGGGTTTCGTTTCGTGTTGGGGATCTCTAAAATATCGCAGTAATCGGTCTCCAACGGGTTGATCTCAAGGCCGGGAAACTCGCTGCCCAACTGAGTCGCCGACTCGAGAAGTTGAGGCCCGGAGATATCGATGGGAATGTAACCGCACATGTTGGGAAGATGGGTCAAAAGATGGCGGGTCTTGATGCTACTGCCACTGCCAAATTCCACCAACCGACATTCACTGCCGATCAAACCGGCAATTTCATTTATGTTGTCACAAAGGATCTGGTTTTCGGTTCGCGTGGGGTAATACTCCTCCAGCTCACAGATTTCGTTAAACAGCCGCGAGCCCTCTTCATCGTAGAGGAACTTGCAAGGGAGCGTTTTTTGCCGCTGGGAAAGTCCAGCAACCACTTCGGAAAGAAAATCGCCGTCTAAATGCTGCTGCTCAATCGACGGAGACAATAGAATTGAATCATTCATACAAGATCCTTTGCCAGTCTGATTCCCGTGAATTGCCAGCGGGCGTCGGGTGGAAAAAAGTTTCGATAGGTGCGGCGGATATGCGATTCAGAGGTGGCACAGGAGCCGCCCCGGAGAACGTACTGGTTGCACATGAATTTACCGTTGTATTCTCCCAGGGCGCCGGGTGCCGCAGAATATCCCGGATAGGGGGAGTAGCTGCTCCGCGTCCATTCCCAGACATCACCAAACATCTGGAGGGGTTTGTCCCCGGGAACAGCTGAAGCAAGTGGGGTCACATGGTATATTCCAGATTCGGCGAAATTCCCTTTGGGCGGCAGACCCGATGAGGCAATCTCCCATTCCTCCTCCGTGGGCAAACGCGCGCCCGACCATCGTGCGTAGGCATCCGCTTCATACATACTCAAATGGCAAACGGGTTCCTCGAGGACGAGTTCCGTCATCCCTGCCAGGGTCATGGTGAACCACTTCCCATCCCGGTTTTCCCAATAAAGCGGCGACTCCCAGCCTCGTTCTTTGATTGCGCTCCAGCCAAGTGAAAGCCAAAGCTCAGGACGGCGATAACCACCATTTCCGATGAACTCAAGATAATCGGCATTCGTGACTAACCTGGACGCGAGACTAAAGGGCTGGGTAAAAACCCGGTGCTGTGGCCCCTCATTGTCGTAGCTGAACTCCCTCCCCGCATGCCCCACCCAGTAAAGACCCTCTTCATATTTCAACCAGTCGATTGGCGGTACTGGCGAGATCCTGACCTCCTCACGCTTTTGAAATGCCGGCCGGAGCGGATTTTGCCAAAAAACGTTTTTGATATCAGTGAGCATCAACTCCTGGTGTTGCTGCTCGTGGTTTAAACCAAGAACCAGGATCGGTTCCAGTTTCGCTAAAAGTTGCTCATCCGCCGACTCGATCAGGCCAGACACGAGACGGTCAATATCGGAGCGATATTGAAAAACTTCTTTAACCGTTGGGCGAGAGAGCAAGCCGCGATGCGGTCTGGAATAAAACGGGCCGACCGCGTTGTAGTAAGAGTTGAATAAGAATCCAAACTGTGGATGCTGTGGGCGGTAGCCTGGTAAGAATCGTTTCAATACGAATGTCTCAAAGAACCAACTGGTATGAGCGAGGTGCCACTTTGTCGGGCTGGTTTCAGGCATGGTTTGGATGACGTAATCTTCCGGCTCCAGTGTCTCACACAGTTTCCCGGAAAAATCTCGAACGTGACGATAGCGCCGTTCCAATCCCGATCTAGAGGCTGGGTTGGCTTCGGTCGGCTCACTTTCCACAACTGGCGAGAAGGAGTTCATAAGCGAAATTTCGATAAGTGCATTCATAGTATTCATTCACCTCAGTTCAGAGTTTTGCGTTCAGGTTCAATGGTTCATTCATTGATGTCTCAATCTCCAAACAACTTCCTTTCATCATTGTCTGGAACTATCGGTATTTACGTGTAACCGGTTGATGACGTCACACTCTTGCTTTCACACAGGTCATTCACCCACAGAGAGCAGCGAGATTTGTCCCGCAAAAAGCTAATCTCAGGGAAATTATTTTGGGTCTCCGCGTTATTGAATCCGGCATCGGATGAAGAAGTCCGGTGATAAACTATTTCTGCGAAAATCTTTTAGCCACTTCCTGGCAAAATCTCGCTTTGCTTCGTGACGGGGAGAGAGGGCGGCGAAGAAACAGTCAAGATGGACTCCAAACAAAAAATTAAAGACAAAGAGAGAATATGAAAATACTCATGGTGCTAACCTCCCACGATCAACTGGGAAATACCGGTCTCAAGACCGGCTTCTGGCTTGAGGAATTCGCAGCCCCCTATTATGTATTCAGGGACGCTGGCGTCGACCTGACACTGGCCTCACCCAATGGCGGCCAACCTCCGCTCGATCCGAAGAGCGATCTTCCGGGAAGCCAGACCCCGGCTATGATGCGGTTCAAAAAGGATGAGACTGCGGTGAAGGCGCTCGCTAACACAGTCAAACTCGCCGACATGAAAGCGGAAGATTTCGACACGGTCTTCTATCCTGGCGGGCACGGTCCTATGTGGGATCTGGCCGAGAGTCCGGTATCGAAAGCCCTGATTGAATCATTCTATAATTCCGGCAAGCCAGTGGCGTTGGTCTGCCATGCACCCGGCGTCCTTCGTCATGTCACATACAAAGGCGAGCCTCTTGTGAAGGGGAGGCAGGTAACTGGCTTTACGAACGGCGAGGAAGAAGAGATGAAGCTCACCCAAGTTGTTCCGTTCCTGGTTGAGGATGAACTCATGAAACTTGGCGCCATATTCGAGAAGAAAGCGGATTGGCAGTCTTTTGTCGTCACTGACGGCCGTCTCATCACCGGCCAGAACCCCGCGTCTTCGACGTCCGCGGCTCAGGCGCTTTTAAAGTTCATGAGCGCATCGGGATCGGAGTCATCAATGGATAAAGTACAGATCGAAAAGAAGATCTATGAGATGCCCCCGCGGGAGGGGATAAGCATCGCGCATTTTCTCACCGTCGCCGACATCGAGCGATCGGCTCGCTACTACGAAAAGGTCTTTGGTGCTCGCATCCTGAGCCTGGGTGATGGCAACGCGCCTGGGTACCTTCAGCTCGCCAATATCTGGATGATCCTGAACGTCGGGGGCGGGCCGACCCCGGACAAGCCAACTGTAACGCTCAGCGTGCCCAATCCGGCCAGGATCAACAGCTTTATGAATTTCCGCGTCGCGGATATTCAAGTGTGCTATGAATTATGGAAAGGCCGGGGAGCTGAGTTTATCACAAAGCCGATCCCCAAGTACGGCGAGATACGCTGCTATATCCGGGATCCTGACGGTTATATTATCGAGGTCGGCCAGAGCACAGCCCTCAAGTACGGTTAATAAGGGAGATAAAAGATGAAAGCAATTGTTGTCCACCAATATGGCGGTCCGGAAGTACTAAAGTTAGAAGAATACCCTGATCCGGTTCCAGGTGCGGGCGAGGTGCTCGTACGGGTAGCTGCCACGAGCGTGAATCCGGTTGATTACAAGCGTCGTGCTGGATCAACTAAAGATTGGTACCCCATAAAGTTCCCGGGGCTTATAGGAATCGATCTCGCGGGCAAGGTGGTCAAGATTGGGCCGGAAGTTGAAGGCTTTTCTGTGGGCGACCATGTGTTCGCCATGGCGGACAATACTTACGCCGAACTTTGTGTCGTGAAAGCCGCGGTGCTGGCGAAAGTTCCCGAGGGGCTTGATTTGATCCAGTCCGCGGCGTTGCCGTTGGTGACGACGACTGGCAACCAGCTCCTCCTGGCTACAGGAATCAAAGCGGGCCAGACAGTTCTCGTCGCAGGTGCTGCTGGAAATGTCGGGCGTTCGGCGGTATTCACCGCGAAAACGCGCGGGGCGACTGTGATCGCCGGGGTTTTGAAGAGGCAGCTCGACGACGCGAAGACATTCGGCGCGGATCAGGTCGTCGCAACCGACGACGACACCGCGATTGCGAATCTCCCGCCGCTCGATGCGGTGGCGGATGCAGTCGGCGGAAAAACCGGCGAAAAGCTGATCGCCAGGGTCAAGCCGGGAGGAGTTTATGCATCGGTTGTCGGAACACCGCGGAACGCCGCAGAGCACCCCTCGGTAAAAGTGGCGTTCGTATTCTCGAAATTCGACCGGAAAACGCTCGAGTTCATGGCCGAAGCGGTGCGAGATGGCAAGCTGGTAATCCCGATCAGGATGAAAGTGCCGCTCAGTGAAGCGGCCAAAGCCCAGGCACTGGCGGAGAAAGGCGGTGTCGGGAAGATCGTGCTGGTGCCTTGACATTGTTTCACATCGCTGGTCGCAAGTGCGTCCGGTTCGGTGAACCATTGTTCCTCCGGCACCGGGGCAAGGGTGCACTGTCGCGAGATATCCTCGATCGGGTCTTCCAATCGTACCGCCGGTGGGATTCTCAATTCCAGAGGCTCTAACCAAGCTTCTCAAAAAAGATCCAAATTCCCTGATTGCTAAGGTCGACAATGGGCGCACCTGAGAGGGCGTACCCACGTTGAGCACAGATTGGTGGAACTACAGCGATATCAAGGCTGACGCCACAGTGAATTATTTTGGGCCTCCACCATTTGAATCCGGCTTTGGGCGCATAAGTCCGGAGTAAAATATTCTTCGAAAATCTTTTGGCCACTCCCGGACAAAATCTCGCTTTGCTCCATGATGGGGAGAGACGGCCACGAAGTAATAATCAATGGGACGGCCGTGGAGCAAGATGTCCAAAAACAGCAATTACTAAAAAAACGAACGTATGAATACCAGGAATCAGGCCGAACCTGCTTCAAGCGAGTTGGTCATGAAAGCGATCATTATCTGTGACGATTTTGCGTTCGCCGCAAAAACAGACGCCATTTTGACGCGTGTCGGGCGTCGACCGGATATCAATGTCCAGTGGACAGTCAAAGGTTGGCCGGCAAGCGCCCTGAACCAGCCGGCTATGGTGGAGAAAACTCTCATTGAAGCCGCCGACGCGCATTTGATCGTGATTCCGGCGCGGTTGGCCCATTTCCTTCCATCCGGTCTCTTGGGTTGGCTGGAGCGGTGGGCCGCACTTCGCCAAATCCAGGAAGGCGCACTGGCGGTCGTCGCCGATGACTTTCGGGCCGGCTTGACAAAAATGGTGAGTCACGATCTGACCGGATTCATCCGGAAACATGGCCTGAACTTCATCACCGATGAGAGCGACGCCGCCAAAGAGGCGAGCAGGTTGAGGGTGCGATTTTCCTTCGAACGCGAGCTGCCCTTGGTGATCAAGGGTTCGCGCTTTGCTCACGCGGTGACGCTCGTTCCTGTACTCGGCATTGGGTGAACGAATGAGACGTTATCTCCCGGCTAAAGCGAAGAATCATTGAACGAACAACAAAGTAGAGCAAAAAAGGAATGAAAACGCTTCTTACATTCACGACCGGTGCGGCTCTGGTTGCTTTTCTTACGCTCTGTCCCACTGGCTGCAAGCGCAAGGTGATTACCACGCCTCCGCCACCGCTGGTTGAGATTGCAGCTGTCACACAAGCTGATGTGCCGATTTATCACGAGTGGGTTGGTGGTTTGGATGGTTTGGTCAATGCCACCATCCGGGCGCAAGTTAGCGGCTATTTATGGACGCAGGATTATCGGGAGGGTGACGTCGTCAAAAAGGGCGATACGTTGTTTCGGATCGACCCGCGCCCATTTCAAGCGCAGCTCGACCAGGCCAAGGGCCAGCTTGCCCAAGCCGAAGCCCGGTTCGGTAAGACTGAATTGGATGTCAACCGGTACGCACCGCTGGTCAAGGTCTCGGCCATCAGCAAGGAGGAATATGATGATGCCGTCCAGGCGGATCTGGAAGCCAAAGCAGCGGTCTTGTCAGCACAGGCTCAAGTAGAACAAGCTCAATTGAACCTGGGGTTCACCAGGATCACGTCGCCCGTGGACGGAATCACCAGTATCGCCAAGGGTCAGATCGGTGACCTGGTGGGGCCGGCTACGGGCGAGTTGGCTACGGTATCTACAGTTGACCCAATCAAAGCCTATTTTGATGTCACCGAACAGGCTTACATCAACTTCGTAAAACGATTTCCTGACCAGGACATCCGCCTGGCCCGTCTCCGGGGCCTCGAAATCCAATTAATTCTGGCTGACGGAACCACCTATCCTTTGCCGGGCGAGATCTATACTTCAGACCGTCAAATCGGGGACACTACGGGAGCGATCAGATTAGAGGCGCGTTTCCCAAATCCCAACTATGCACTTCGCCCGGGGCAATTCGTGCGGGTACGCATTAAATTTGACGTGAAGCACGATGCACTACTGGTGCCGCAACGTGCGGTTTCGGAATTGCAAGGCACCTTTCAAGTCGCGACCGTGGACGCAGAAAATAAAGTTCATTTCGTGCCTGTCACTGTGGGCGAACGAAGCGGGAGTCTCTGGATCATTGATCACGGCCTTGAGTTCGGCCAGCGCGTCGTGGTGGAAGGCCTTCAAAAAATTCGTGAAGGGACATTGGTAAACCCGACGAACTTTGTACCGGACACCATGCAAATGGCCACCGGGCCTCAAAGTCACTGAGACTATGTCCAAGTTCTTTATCAATCGCCCGATCGTCGCAATGGTGATTTCCATCATCATGGTTATCGTAGGGTTGGTGACGATGGCCGGACTACCGATTGCGCAATTTCCCAAAGTGGTGCCCCCGGAGATCTTCATTCAAGCGGACTACGTCGGCGCTGACGCCCAGACCATTGAGCAATCCGTTGCCACGCCCATCGAGCAGCAGATGAGTGGCGTGGACAACATGAACTATATGTACTCGGTGAATGCGAACAACGGCCTGATGAGGTTGTTTGTCAACTTCGATCTGGCGACCGACCCAAACATCGACCAGGTCTTGACCCAGCTACGCTATGCCCAGGCGCAATCCCAATTGCCCAGCGAAGTGCAAAATTACGGTGTCACGGTCCAAAAATCCCTCTCAGCTCCATTGATGATTCTTTCGCTCAGTTCGCCCAAAGGTTCGCGTAGTGCCGAGTTTTTGGCCAACTACGCCTATATCAATCTGAATGACCCCTTGAGCAGGGTGGTGGGTGTTTCCTCGGTGACGGTTTTCGGTGCGGGGCAATACGCCATGAGGATTTGGGTGAAACCGGATCAGTTGGCCAAGCTCAATATCACTGTTCCGGAGATCATCAAGGCGGTTAAAGATCAAAACGCCGTCAATCCAGCCGGCAAAATTGGCGGGCGTCCCACGCCGACCGGCCAGGAATTCACTTACACGGTTCTCGCCCAGGGCCGACTCAAGACGGAGGACGAATTTGGAAACATCATACTTCGCGCCACGCCGGATGGTGCGATCGTCCGTTTACGGGACGTAGCCCGCATCGAATTAAGCGCCTCAGATTATGATATCGTGGGACGTTACGGTGGCAAGCCCTCGGCCATCATGGCGGTGTATCAACTTCCCGATTCCAATGCGATCGAAGCCGCTCAAGGCGTCAAAAAGCTCATGGAAGAACTGAAGACCCGTTTTCCGTCCGACGTTACCTACAGCATCCCGGTTGACACCACGAAGTCGGTGACCGAAGGGATCCGCGAAATTGGCGTGACTTTTTGGGAAGCACTGGGACTGGTCATGTTGGTAGTATTTGTTTTCCTCCAGGGCTGGCGCGCGGCCTTGATCCCATTATTCGCGGTACCGGTGTCACTGGTGGGGACCTTCGCACTTTTTCCGTTGTTGGGTTTTTCCATCAATACTTTGTCACTCTTTGGCCTGGTTCTGGCGATTGGCCTGGTGGTGGATGATGCCATTGTGGTCGTCGAAGCGGTGGAACACAACATTGAGGAAGGGATGTCGCCCAAGGCGGCCACGGTGAAGGCGATGGAACAAGTCTCGGGTCCGGTCGTTGCCATCGCGCTGATCCTATCCGCGGTATTTCTGCCCACAGTATTTATTCCGGGCATCACGGGCCGGCTCTATCAACAATTTGCCGTGACCATTGCCATTTCCGTGCTGATCTCCGCCTTCAATGCGCTGACGCTAAGTCCGGCCTTGTCCGCACTACTTCTCCGGCCAAAGCAAAAGGCGAGAGGACCGCTGGGCTGGTTTTTTAACATTTTCAATCGTGGCTATGGGCGATTGACCGATCGATATGTGGGAATTTGCCGGGCTTTGATCCGGAAGTCCGCGATCAGCCTGCTGGTCCTTGGTTTGGTGGCGATTGGCGCGGGTTGGTTCGGCAAAACGCTCCCGGCCGGCTTTCTGCCTGAAGAGGACCAGGGATATCTCTACATCAACGTCCAACTCCCATTCGCTTCCTCGATGGATCGCACATTGGGAGTATGTAAACAGGTTGAAGACATAGCCATGTCCACGCCTGGAGTCGAGAGTTGCACGACAGTGGCTGGATTCACCCTGTTGAGTTTCACGCGCAACACTTACAGCGCCACTCTTTGGGTGAGCCTAAAGGACTGGGACAAGCGCACCAAACCAGAGGAGAGTTACGAGGCAATCAAAGCCAGCCTGGGCAAGCGGCTTTCCCGAATTCCCGCAGCGATCGCCTTCGCATTCCCGCCACCCGCCATCGCAGGGGTCGGGACGGCCGGCGGGTTCACCATGGTTCTCGAGGATCGAAGCGGAAAGGATATCGCATTTCTCGCCAACAACGTCGCCAAATATATGGAGGCAGTCCGGAAGCGTCCTGAAATCGCCAGTATCAATACGACACTCCTGCCATCGGTGCCCCAACTGTATGTGGATGTGGATCGCGATCGAGTCTTCAAGCAAGGAGTGGACCTTGCGGAGGTGTATAAGACGCTACAGACATTCATGGGCGGTTATTTCGTCAATTATTTTAACCGCTTTGGGCGGCAATGGCAGGTCTATGTAGAAGCCGAAGGTGAATACCGTACGCGCGCTGAAAACCTGGGCCTGTTTTTCGTCCGCAATCACGATGGCGAATCCATTCCCATGTCCGCACTCACTTCCACGAAGTCGATTTCCGGGCCGGAATTCACGATGCGCTACAATCTTTATCGTTCGGCGCAACTCAACGGCTCGGCAGCACCCGGCTACAGTTCCGCGCAAGCCACGAAAGCGTTGGAAGAAGTGTTCGCCCAGACCATGCCGGCAGACATGGGTTACGACTATATCGGCATGTCGTACCAGGAACAGAAGGCGGCCAAGGGGGTTTCGCCAGCGGCGATTTTTGCCCTATCGTTTCTCTTCGTCTTTTTGATCCTGGCCGCGCTGTATGAAAGCTGGTCACTGCCGTTCAGCGTTTTGCTGGGCACACCCATTGCCGTGTTCGGCGCTTTCGCCGCCCTGTTATCGCGACAAATGGTCAACAATGTTTTTGCGCAGATCGGATTGGTCATGCTCATCGGGCTGGCGGCCAAAAACGCCATTCTCATCGTTGAGTTTGCCCGGCTGGAATACGAGCAAGGCAAACCGCTGATCGAGGCGACCCTGAACGGCGCGCGTCTGCGCTTGCGGCCGATTTTGATGACGAGCTTCGCTTTTATTTGTGGCTCACTGCCATTGTGGTTCGCGAGCGGGGCAGGAGCGGTTTCGCGGCGCATTCTGGGCACGGTGGTCATTGGTGGTATGTTGGCTGCAACCTGCATCGCAGTTTGTCTTATTCCCGTGACGTTTTATGCAGTCGAAAAACTGGCCGCCCGGCGCCGCGAAGCCAGGCAAAAGGCGGAGGACAACATGGGGGCCGTCCCCATTGCGGAAGAACATCCATGAGCCGGCCATTGTCATATAACGTCTGGTATGCCTGCGTCGTCGCCGTCCTTGTAGGGGTTTGGCTGGCGGGCTGCGCGGTGGGCCCGAACTATAAGCGCCCTAATATCAATACCCCTGCGACTTTCCGTGATGACAACACCAGCACCAACGGTTCGTCGGCAGAATTATTTTGGTGGCAGGTTTATCGGGACGAAACGTTGCAAGCACTCATCCATGAAGCGTACACCAATAATTACGACCTGCGCATCGCGGCGGCCCGCGTGGAAGAGTCCCGCGCGGTCGCCACCCAGGCGCGGTCGCAATTTTTCCCCAGCGCAACTTATAACGGGACCGTTAGTCGTGGTAAAAACGAACTGTTCGGCGCTCCCTTTACTACCGGAGGAGCTACCGTCAATTCCGCAGCGGTGACCTTGAATGCTTTCTGGGAAGTAGACTTTTGGGGCCGGGTTCGCCGCCTCAATGAATCTGCCCGCGCCCGGTTCCTGGCTTCTGAAGAGGCGCGGCGTGGCATCCGGCTTAGCCTGCTGAGCGATGTGGCTATGGCATATTTTCAATTGCTGGAATTGGATGAGGAAATGAAAATCGCGAGCCGGACAACCAATTCGTTCGGTGACAGCTTGCAGATCTTCAACCAGCGTCTGGAAGGGGGTACGGCATCCGGGTTGGAATCTTCACGCGCGGAGGCAGCTTTTGAAGACGCAGCGGCCGCGTTACCGTCGATACGGCTACAGATTGCGCAGACAGAAAATGAACTCAGCATACTGTTGGGGCGAAACCCCGGGCCGATCCAGCGGCCAGGCGCGTCGCTTCAAGAGGTTGTTTTAGCAGATATTCCGGCAGGATTGCCGTCCGCATTACTGGAAAGAAGGCCGGACATTCTCGAGGGCGAACAAGAATTGCGCGCCGCCAATGCTCAGGTCGGTGAGTCAGTGGCAGAGTTCCTTCCAAAAATCGGACTGACGGCCTTGCTGGGAAAAGTCAGCCCGGAATTGTCGGCGTTCACGTTGGGCGGCGCAAATGTATGGGGCGTAGCCGCTGATGCAACTGGGCCTTTGTTTGAAGGAGGCCGCCTCGTTGGGCAATACCGTCAGTCGAAGGCAGAGCGGGAGGCGGCGAAGCTTCAATACCAACTAACCATCCTCAAATCATTCCAGGAAGTGTCGGACGAACTGATCGCGCGGGAGCAATTGGCGGAAATGCGCGAACATCAGGCGCGGCAAGTGAGCGCACTCGAAAAGGCGGTGGTTCTTTCTTCAGAGCGTTATACCGCCGGGAAGGCATCGTATTACGAAGTGCTCGAAGCCCAACAACAACTATTTCCGGCGCAACTCAATCTGGCCCGTACGCAGCGTGACCAACTGCTGGCCGTCGTCGCTCTCTACAAAGCGCTGGGTGGAGGCTGGCAAAATGAAACCAACACTTCGTCATCATCGCCGATTTGGGCAACGAACGAAAAACCTCCGGCCAGGGTGAGATATGAATCCAACTGACCATTCAGTGGCTTTTGGGGCATCGGGCATCGAGCCGCGGTGAGGAGGAATGTAACTGGAAGTTGAGCATTTGTGAGATTAACTTGTCTTAGAAGGCAGGTTAAGGAGCGAGCACCCCCTGATAAATTAGAGGAGCATCATGAAAAAATCGTCGGCAATGCAAATCGGAATGGTGGGATTGGGCCGGATGGGCGCCAATATGGTCCAGCGGCTGATCAAGAAAGGCCATCGGTGCGTGGTATTTGACCGGGCTCCGCAGGCGGTGAAGGATTTGGTCAAGAAGAAGGCCGTGGGCGCCGCTTCGCCGGCCGACCTGGTGAAGAAACTCGCGAAGCCCCGCGCAGTATGGTTGATGCTTCCCGCAGCGGTGGTGGATGAAGCCATCGGGATACTCTCGCCGTTGCTTGAACCGGGAGACATCCTCATTGACGGCGGTAATTCTTACTATGTGGACGACATGCGGCGCGCGAAGGAACTGGCATCCAAGGGCATTCATTATGTGGATGTGGGGACCAGTGGAGGTGTCTGGGGCCTGGAACGCGGTTATTGCATGATGATAGGCGGTGAAAAAGAAGTGGTGCAGCACCTGGACCCCATCTTCACCGCACTCGCACCCGGCCTCGGCACTATTCCGCGCACATCGGGCCGCGAGAAATTCGGCGGCACCTCGGAACAGGGCTATTTGCACTGCGGTCCGAACGGCGCGGGCCATTTCGTCAAGATGGTCCACAACGGCATAGAGTATGGCATCATGGCTGCCTACGCCGAAGGCTTGAGTGTTTTGAGATCCGCAAATGCAGGAAAGGCACAAACCGAAACCGACGCCGAAACGACGCCGCTGCAAAACCCGGAAAACTACCGGTTCGACCTGAACGTGGCCGACGTGGCGGAAGTCTGGCGGCGTGGGAGTGTGATTGCGTCCTGGCTGCTTGACCTGACGGCCAATGCATTGGCCGCGGATCCGAAATTGTCGCAATTTGCGGGCCGGGTTTCTGATTCCGGCGAGGGCCGCTGGACGATCAAGGCGGCGATCGACGAGGGCGTTCCGGTGCCAGTGCTGACAACGGCATTATACGAACGGTTCGCTTCCCGCGGCGAGGCGGATTACCAGGACAAATTGCTTTCGGCCATGCGTTTTGGTTTCGGCGGGCATTTGGAAAAAAAAGGAGGCGCGACAAAATGAACGATGCTCATTCCGATACGTTGGTGTTTTTCGGAGCCACGGGTGACCTGGCTTACAAAAAAATCTTTCCGGCGCTTCAGGCCATGGTCAGGCGCGGCACGCTCAACGTGCCGATCATCGGCGTGGCCAAGGCGGGCTGGAATCTTGACCAACTCAAGGCCCGGGCAAAGGACAGCCTCGAAAAACACGGCGGGCTTGATCCTGTGGCGTTTGATAAACTGTGCGGACTGTTGCGCTACATTGATGGTGATTACAATGACGCGGCAACTTTTCAGGCGCTTCATCAGGAATTGGGGCAGGCGCAGCGACCGGCTTACTATCTCGCCATCCCGCCCACCGCATTCGGAATCGTGGTAGAACATCTGTCCCAGGCTGCGTGTGCCAAAAACGCGCGAGTCATCATCGAAAAGCCGTTCGGTCGCGACCTCGCCTCGGCAAGGGAGCTGAATGCCATTCTGCTTAAAATGTTCGACGAGCGGGCGATTTTCCGAATTGACCATTATCTCGGCAAGGCACCCGTGCATAACATGCTTTTTTTCCGCTTTGCCAACGCCATGCTTGAGCCTTTCTGGAACCGAAATCATATCGAGAGCGTGCAGATCACTATGGCCGAGGATTTTGGCGTCCAGGGTCGGGGTGCGTTTTATGAGCAGGTCGGCACCATCCGGGATGTGGTCCAGAACCATCTGCTTCAGGTGATGGCCAATCTGGCGATGGAGCCGCCGGTCCGCACGGACAGCGAATCCATCCGGGAGGAAAAGGTGAAGGTGCTGAAAGCCATCCCGCCACTGAAGGCAAAGGACCTGGTCCGGGGCCAATTTCGAGGCTACCGGCAGGAGCCAGGGGTGGCGCCCGATTCCCAGGTGGAAACGTTTGCAGCGATCAGGTTGGAGATTGATTCCTGGCGCTGGCGTGGAGTTCCCTTCTACATCCGGGCCGGAAAAAATCTGCCGGTCACCTGCACGGAAGCCGTGGTCCGGTTGCGCCAGGCGCCCACGATGTATGAAGGTTACGATTTGAGGTCGAATTATCTCCGGTTGCGCATCAGTCCAGACATCGCATTCGCTACCTGCCTGAACAATATTACTCCAGCGGACGAATCGGTCAGTCACCCGGTGGAAATAGTGAGCAGCCGCTATCCCAGCGCCGGAGAGATGGATGCCTATGAGCGTTTGCTTGGCGATGCGATGGTGGGTGACGCCACCTTGTTTGCCCGAGAGGATTACGTCGAGGAGGCGTGGCGGATTGTTGACCCCGTGCTGCAAACCGGAAGTGAGTTGTTCGAGTATGAAGCGAAAACGTGGGGGCCGGGTGAAATCGAACGGGTGACCCCTCCCGGCGGCTGGCAGGACCCCGTCGTCAACGGTGTCGCAACAAAAGGGTGAGGGCTTATGAGCGACCCAAAGATGGAACAACTGGCCATCAATACCATCCGCACGCTCTCGATTGATGCGGTTCAGGCGGCCAAATCCGGGCACCCCGGCACACCGATGGCGCTCGCGCCGTTGATTTATACGCTCTGGAATCGCGTGATGCAGTTCGACCCGCAGGACCCCATCTGGCCCAACCGTGACCGGTTTGTGCTTTCCAATGGCCACGCCTCGATGCTGCTCTGGTCGATCCTCCATCTCACCGGCGTCCAGGCCGTCAACGCCGAGTATGAGACGTTGGGAAAACCCTCGGTGACCCTCGAGGATATTCGACGCTTCCGCCAGATCGGCAGCAAGGCGCCCGGCCATCCCGAATATCACTGGGTCTCTGGCGTGGAGGCGACCACGGGTCCGCTGGGGCAGGGCGTGGCCACCAGTGTGGGCATGGCCATCGCTCAAAAATGGCAGGCCAACCATTTTAACCGGCCGGACTTCGAGATTTTCGACTACCACATTTATGCCGTGTGCGGCGACGGTTGCATGATGGAGGGTGTTGCCTCGGAGGCCGCTTCCCTCGCCGGCCATCTCGAGCTCGATAACCTCTGTTGGGTGTACGACAACAACCACATCACCATCGAGGGCAACACCAACATCACCTTCACCGAAGACATTGCTGCCCGGTTTCTCGGTTACGAATGGAATGTCCTGCGCGTCGGCGATGCCAACGACCTTGACCGGATCCAGCACGCGCTTGGAGTGTTCCGCCAGACGAAGGGCCGTCCTACTTTTATCATTCTCGACAGCCATATCGGTTACGGGTCGCCCAATAAAGTGGACACCGCCGCAGCGCACGGCGAGCCGTTGGGAGACGAGGAAGTCAAACTTGTGAAACGCGCCTACGGCTGGCCCGAGGACGCCAAATTCCTCGTGCCCGAGGGCGTGCGTGAATATTTCAATACAGGAATCGGCCGGCACGGCGCGGAAGCCAGGAAAAAATGGACGGACCTGCTCGCAGCCTACCGCGCAAAGTTCCCCGAACTCGCGGTCGAGATCGACCAGATAGGACGGCGTGAACTTCCCCAGGGCTGGGACCGGAACCTGCCGGTTTTCCCGGCCGATCCGAAAGGCATCGCCGGTCGCGAGGCTTCCGGCACGGTGCTGAATGTGCTGGCGCAAAATATTCCCTGGCTCCTCGGGGGTTCGGCCGACCTTGGCCCCTCAAACAAGACCACCTTGAAATTCGCAGGCGCCGGAGATTTCCAGCCCGACAATTACGGCGGGAAAAATCTGCATTTCGGCATCCGCGAGCACGCGATGGCCGCGGCGGTGAACGGAATGTCTTTGTCCAAGGTCCGTGCGTTCGGTGCTACCTTCTTCATCTTCAGTGATTACGCCAAGCCCGCCATCCGGCTTTCCGCGATGATGGAGCTGCCGGCCATTTTCATTTTCACCCATGACGCCATGGGCGATGGCGAGGACGGCCCAACGCACCAACCGGTAGAGCAATTGTTGTCACTGCGCGCCATTCCCGGGCTGGTCACCCTGCGGCCCGGCGATGCCAACGAAGTAGTCGAGGCATATCGTTTCATCATGCAGTTGCGCCACAAACCCGCCGCGCTGGTGCTGTCGCGCCAGCCATTACCGACCCTGGATCGCAGCAGGTATGCCTCGGCTTCCGGTGTTGCGCGGGGTGCTTATGTGCTGGCCGATGCACCCGGTTCAAACCCTGAGCTCATCTTCATCGCCACTGGCAGCGAAGTCAGTCTCGCCGTCGATGCGCATGAAACGCTGTGTGCCGAAGGCATCCGTTCCCGCGTGGTATCGATGCCATCCTGGGATATTTTTGAGGATCAACCACAGGCGTATCGCGATAGTGTGCTGCCACCGGGAGTGAAGGCGCGCGTAGCGGTTGAACAGGCTTCGACGTTTGGCTGGGAGCGCTATGTCGGGACAGAAGGCCGGGTTATCGGCATGAAGACGTTTGGCGCTTCAGCGCCACTCAAGGAACTGCAAAAGAAATTTGGTTTCGAGCCAGAACACCTGGTCGCGACCGCCAAAAATTTATTGGGCAAATAATCTTCGATTTCCCGGTTCCGAAACAGTTCGGCATACCGGCCAAGTCAGCGGAAAACATGCTTGACAAATTTTGACAATAATGATAATTGATTAACTAGTTCTTTGATAAAGATAACAAATTGACTGTTTAATCAGTTCAATGGGTTTGGGGTGTCCCGCCGCCGCTCCCGACTTTACTTCGTTATGACGTGGCAAGTCGCTTTGGCGCGGCAAGCAGGTGTCTGATTGGGAAGCCGCTGGTCAGTAGCTCGCCCCACCCCGGGAAAGTTCTGGGTTTTTAGTTTCGGGTTTGGGGTTTGGGGCAGAAATTGCCGAAAACAACGACTGAATGACCCAAAAACGTGAACGTGGCTAAGCACGACCCAAGGTTATTTAAGGCTTTTCAAGGGTGGTTTTTTTTCGCGATGCGCTACGTGAATCCACGCAGATCGTGGCAAGCGAGGTAAGGATGCCGGATGGCGAGAGCGGAGTGATTCCAACCGATTCCAACCACTTTATAGGGGGTGGGCATAGGGAATGCCCGGTCCTGCCAGGGTAATCTGGCGAGAAACGGAATTATGGGGAGTTAGCGGGAATAAAACGGAGTAAAAAAATATCCCGCTTCGCGTTCCGGTGCCTCTTCGGCAAACTTCCGGCCTCAAGCCGTCTCAAAGTAAATCAAGGTGGTTTTTCCCCCGGCTCGAAGCTAAGCCAAAGCCAAAAAAATCCTTGCTCAAAACGGCTATAGTATTTCTTGAACCGCTCAATAGGTACATAAGTTATTTTACCACTACATATTCATTTTTATGATAATGTCACTTGATTTTTTGATACGGGGGGTACATTGCTAGCCGGAAGGGAAGGGGTAGTTATGGGAGGCATTTGGACTTTCGAGGAAGAAATCTCGCTGGTGTGAAGAACAATGCCTTTTTTAAAAATTAGAAAGTATGGACTGAAAAAAATTCCCAATCAGAGGCCGGTCATGAACCTCAAGAAAGCGATCCAGCGTTTTGGCTGGAAGTCATTCATTTGCGTATTGGTTACGGGTACAGCCTGTACCCTGGTGAATGCTCAACCGAGCATCATGTGGCAGGCTCCAACCACGATTTCCGACGCATCGGACGTCAACACGCAGGGAATTTATTTTGGATCATGGGCGCCACAAGACGGTGGTGCGAACGCTCGCCCCGTCAACGGTGTAATCTTCCAGGGTTTTTCTGATTTGCCGGGCTTCGCATCCGGTCCTACGTTTGACAACGGTTACGACGGTTATGGTTCTCCGGGCACGGCCGATGCAAACTACAATACGCTGCTCCAATACGGACGTTTTTCCAATGAGGAGACTAATCCGGCAACCTTTAGCTGGTCGGGCATGACGCCGGGAAACTCCTATTTGATCCAACTCTGGGTGAATGACGGGAGGAACATTGGTGAGGATCGATCGGAGACTGTTACGGAAGGTACCAATACCTCAGACCTGTTGATTTTCGGTTCGGATGGCAGCGGCCCAGGCCAGTTCATTATCGGTACATTCGTCGCGGACAGTTCGGGTTCGCTGACCTTGTCGCTGACGGGCTACTCGACTGGTAATAATCCAGACCCGCAGATCAATCTTTTCCAAGTCCGTGATATCACTCCCAAACCGGACGTGAAGTGGCGGGCGCCGGTAACGATTTCCGGCCCATCCGATGTGTGCACGCTGGGGACGTATTTTGGTTCGTGGGCGCCACAAGATCCCATCGCGACCAACTATCCGGTCAGCGGCATAACGTTTCAGGGTTACTCCGATCTGCCTTATCAAACCTCCGGTCCAACCTTGGATAATGGTTATAGTGGTTTCGGTTCTCCAAATACGGCTGATGTTAATTACAACACGCTGTTGCAATCGGCGCGTTTTTCCAACGAAGGTCCTCAGCCGGCGATCTTTAGTTGGTCCGGGATGACGCCGGGAAACACGTACCTGGTGCAGTTCTGGGTGCATGACGGGCGCAACATCGGCCAAAGCAGAACCGAGACGATCACGGGCGGGACAAACACATCTGCGATTATGAACTTCGGTTCGGACGGTACTGGATCGGGGCAGTACATCATTGGGACTTTTGTGGCGAATAGTTCCGGCGGCGAGACATTGACGCTCACGCCATTTTCCTCCGGCCCTAATCCGAATGCGCAAATCAACCTCTTCCAGGTTCGGGACATCACCGGCCTGGTGGGGCTGGCACCTGGAATTATGGGCATCACAATGAATGGGACGACGCTTTCGCTCCAGGCGACCAACGGCGAGGCGAATGCGCCTTTTGAAGTGCTTCAAAGCACTGATCTGCAGCAACCAGTAGCGCAATGGACACCCATTATGACCAACTGCTTTGACGCAAATGGAAGTTTTCGATGGTCCAACAATGTTGTAATCACGACCAACTGCCAAATGTTCTACACCATCAGGGAACACCCATGACCCGGCTAAACACAAAGCAGGATGGCCGGATGGGCTTTACCCTGGTGGAACTGCTGGTAGTCATCGCTGTGATCGCGATTCTGGCGTCATTGCTGTTACCGGCGCTGGCCAGCGCGAAGTTGAGGGCACAACGCGTGAATTGTGTGAGCAATGTTAAGCAACTCACCATGGCAGGCCTGATTTATTTTGATGATATGGAGGAATGGATAGGCCCGATCCAGAGCGATCCCAACTTCAGCCAGGGCGATTGGATGTACGCGTTGCTGACTTATTACGGCCACAAGGAGGCGCTTTTTTGTCCGGCTACGCAAGACAACGGGTATCCCAATAATGCGATGAATCCGCCGGGAACGGCGGATTCTGCATGGCATTGGACGCTATCTGACCCCGGCTTTGCCGGCAGCTATGGATTTAACAAATGGCTGTCACCCAACCCGGGTGGGATGAACAATGCCATGGCCCATCCGGATTGGCTCTACCTGACAAAAAACTCGGTGACGGTACCCACCTTGACACCCATGTTCATGGACATGGCCTGGATCAATTGCGATCCGATGGAGAGGGATTCACCTGCGCGGGATCTGTATGATCCGCTGGGCGGGGTGGCATCCTCCAGTGAAGGGATTCGGCGCGTATGCGTGGAACGCCACGGGCACAAGCCAGCCTCGGCTGCTTCCAGAAACGTCCCTTCCACGACGCCACTTCCCGGCGCGATCGACATAGGTTTTGTGGATGGCCACGTGGAATTGGCCAGGCTCCAAAGTCTGTGGGATTATTCCTGGCACCTGGGCTGGGCAACTCCCGCCGTTCGCCCACCGTGATCGCATCGGTTGCTATTTGCCAGCCTGGTCGGGCTGGATGAGAGCCGCGGCTTCGTTCAGTTGAATGCGGGCATGGAGCCAGCCCAGCCATTCATTTCCCAACTTCTGGGCAATCTCAGCCGGCATAACGACCGGAACCAGGTCGTTCCCTTTGGCCAGCATGACGCGAGCTTCGGTCTTTTTGCCCAGTCGCCAATCGGCCAGGGCCATTATGGCGTAGGCATGCTGAGGTGCGTAACCCTTAGGCGCGTTGATGGCTTTTCCAGCCCAATCTGTGGCTTCGGCAAAATGCCCCAGCCGATACTCAGACAATGCCTTGCAGACCTGAAAAAATGGCAGAGCGCCGCTATCATCGGCTCCGCGCGTCACCGCGATGTCTGCCAGCCGGCTGATCTTCGCCAGATCCAAATCCGGAAGCGGATAAAATAAACATGATTTGGCCACGGCATCAGCCAAGTACGGATTAGTTGTGTCGGCTGAAGCGGATAACAGCCGTTTGCAGAATCCTTCATAGGCGGGGTGGTTGCCGCTCATGACTAATATTGAAGCGATTTCCGCATAGTGTTCCATACGTGTAGGTTCAAGCTCGAAGGCGGCTAAATCGTCGCTCGCTGCTTCCTGCCAGCGACCTTCCCGTGCACGCAGGCTGGCGCGGAGGAACAGCAGGTCCCCAGATGCGGGCGATTGGGCCGCAACCGGGCCAAGAGCTTCATCCAAAAGCCGGATCGCTTCAGCCAACTTCTTTTGCCCCATCAGTGCTCGGGCGAGGTCTCCCAACTGTGCCAATGCGCGTGAACTTTTGCTTTGTCCCATTTTGTTCCAGGAATTCAGTGCTTCACGTTGCACCTTTTCTGCCTCTCCAAATTTGCCCTGGTCTACGAGGGTCAGGGCAAGACTGCGTGATGTGTCCAGGTATGAGGGGTTTTCATCGCCCAACAGTTTGAGTTGCAGGGAACGAGCGGTGGTCAGGAGCAAATAGGCCTGGTCCAGATTTCCACGCTGCCGTTCGCGATCTCCGACCAAATAAAGAGAAGCCGCGATATCCGGATTGTCTTCCGGCAGCATTTTCTGACGAATAGCCAGCGCTTGCTGCTCCAATGCCGCCGCTTCATCCAGCTTACCCGTTCCTCCTGCTGTCCAGGCAACATCGGTCAGCGATGATGCCACCGAGAGGTCGTTGGGGCCGAACTGTTTTTCGCGTATCGCCAGCACTTGTCGTTCGGTCTCTTCCGCCTGCCCCCATTGACCTTCGTCACCGAGAATAATTCCCAGGTTGCGAAGCGAATCCGCCACTGCCAGGCTGCCGTCGCCAAACAATCGTCGCCGGATGGCCAACGACTCGCGGGTCAAAGCCTCTGCCTTGGGCAAATTTCCTGTTTCCGTATAGACGTGGGCCAGATCGTTCAACGATGTGGCCACGTTGGCATTTTCATTCCCAAATAGATGCCGCCTCACATCCAGGGATTCGCTTTGTGCGCTCTCTGCTTCAACTAGTTTTCCCTCAGCGGTCAATGTGAGACCCAACTCGTCGAGTGCGGTCGCCGCCTCCGTGCTTTCTGGCCCCTTTAGTTCCCGACAAAGCGCCAGCGTGGTGCGATCCATCTTTTCAGCCTGATCAAGTTTTCCGATCTGGCGGTAGAGCGAGCCCATCAATCCGCAAACTTCAGCCTCCACCTCTGGCTGATGGGCCATTCCACTATCGATTTCCTTGGATGTGCTATCCAGGATTTCACGCAACATCGTGGTGTCGCGGCCCATCGCTACCGATGGCCCCACGCCCTGTAACATCTTCTCGAGAAATCGAGTCACCTGTTGACTCTTGGCTGCTTCCGTTGCCGCGCGGCGATGCGCTTGAAATTCCCGGGTGAGAAAAAATGCGAGCAGCACAATGACCACGCCAATGCCGGCAAAGAGAGGCTTATTGCGCGCCACCGTCTTTCGTAATTTATAAACCGTGCTGGGCGGGCGGGCATAGATAGCTTCGCCCGCCACATAACGCTGGATATCCGATGCCAGTCCGTTGGCGGTGGCGTATCGTCGTGTGCGGTCCTTTTCCAGGGCCTTCATCGTGATCCAATCCAGGTCGCCATGAACGGAACGGATCAATTTGGCGGGTTCAGATTGGCGGCACCAGGCGATCGACTTGAGACCAGCTGCCGGTGTTTTTTTTAGTTTGGCTGAAGGGCGGGCAGGTTCTTCTTCGCGGATGACCCTGAGGATTTCTTCGAGGCCCACTTTTTGCAACTGGCGCGTATCGTAGGGCGTTGTGCCGGCCAGCAATTCGTAGAGTAACACACCCAGGCTGTATATGTCTGTCCGGGAGTCCACATCACCGCCAGTCAGTGCGGCCTGCTCGGGACTCATATACGCAGGTGTTCCGACCAGAAAATCAAATACGGTAAAAAATGTTTTGTCCGTGAGTTGGCCGTGGGTGGTTGCCTTGGCGATCCCAAAATCGATCACCACGGGCAAAGGCGCGCCGTCAGAGGTGGTGGACACGAGAATATTCGAGGGTTTGATGTCGCGGTGGATGACCCCCTTTTGGTGTGCGTGCTGCACTCCCTGGCAAATCTGACCAAAGAGTCCGAGCCGCTTCTCGATGGAGAGCTCCTTTTGGTCGCAATAATCGGTGATTTTGATTCCAGAGATCAGCTCCATGACGAAGTAGGGGCGCCCCTGTTCTGTGGCGCCCGCATCAAATAACCTGGCGATATTGGGATGGTCCATCAACGCGAGGGCTTGTCGCTCGGCCTCAAACCGGGCGATGACACTTTTGCTGTCCATCCCGGGCTTGATCACTTTGAGGGCCACACGCCGCCGGACGGGCTCCTCCTGTTCCGCCAGGAAAACCACACCGCAGCCGCCTTCGCCGATCTGCTCTAACAGTTTGTAACGACCGATCCGGTCGCCGGCTTTTTCAACGTGCTGAGTTTCCTGGACGGACTCAACCGGCATGCCGGTAGGAGGTTCTTCCAAAAATTTTCCCACCCGGTCATGGGCCTGCAGTAATGCCTGTACCTTGCTGCGCAACTTTTCATCGCCGGAGCAGGCCTGGTCGAGATACGCATGGCGTTGGTCGGCCGGAATCTCCAAAACTTCCGTGAAAATAACCACTTCGCGACTGGAGTCGGCGTTCATGGCAGGAGAGGAGTCCGGATGAGTTTGCGAAAAGGCGTGGCTAGTCGCCTTCTATCTCCTTAAAAAGCCAGGCCTTGGAAAAAGCCCAATAGTTTTTGGCGGTTGATACGGAAATCCCCAGCACCCCGGACACCTCTTCATTGGTCATGCCTGCGAAATAGCGCAGTTTGACCAGCTCGGCCTGTACAGGATGTTCCAGGGCCAACTTGTCCAGGGCATCATGTACCGCGATGAGTTGTTGGTCCGGGTCGGGCGCTGCCGGATCTAAACCTTCGAATTCAACCCGCTGAAAGCCGCCACCGTGACGCTGCGTATGCTTGCGACGGGCGCGGTCGATCAACACCCGGCGCATGGCTTCGGCAGCAGTGCGAAAGAAATGGGCGCGATCATTGTAGGTGTATTTTTCGCCCCCGACCAGACGCACCCACGCTTCATGCACCAGGGCCGTAGGTTGCAAGGTCTGCCCCGGGGCTTCCTGGGCCAACTTGAACGTGGCGAGGCGCCGCAATTCATCGTACACCAGGACAAGCATTTGCTCCGCGGCTTTGGGGTCACCGCGCTCCATCGCAGCCAAAGTTATGGTTGCCTCGCTCACTTCACCGGGAATGCTCCAACTCTGGTCAAGCATAGCTGATTAGGGTTTCTAAGACAAATCAGAAATCATGCGTATCCGCATGCCGCGCAGCCACCTTACTTATTCTTCGCTCGTTTCACCGGGGTCGCCGCCGTGGTCCTCGTGGTTCCCGCCCAGGTCTCCATTGGTCCCTGTTGGAAGCCCGGTTTCGAGCGGCGGGTTTTCCAAAAAATTCCCGACCCGCTCGTGTGCAGCAAGCAGTGCCTCGACTTCTTTGCGCAGGTTTTCGTCCCCTGCACAGGCCCGTTCCAGAAATGCCGCGCGCGCTTCGACTGGAAGCCGGAGCGCCTCCGTAAAAATGACCACATCGCGGCCAAGATCATCACTCATACATTCATTTTCGTGCGTTGTCGCACTGGCTCCCGCGCTTTCTTGGATTACTCCAAAGCGAGAGCCCATCGTTCAACAAGCGAGAATTCCGGGAAGAAAGGACAAATTCACGGGATTAATTTTATGCTGCGTTGTTTGGCCAATTTTTCCCCGGTTCTCGCTTCTTCTGATGGGGCGTTTGATTTCCGATTGAATTATATGAATAACTTTTTTCAGACCGTTACACTGGCCGTCGTTCTCGCCACCTGCGCCATTACTATCCGGCAAACATCCCAGGCTCAAAACACCAATTCCGGGACCATGGAGCAGCTTGGTTCCATGATGGCTGCCGGGGCCACGCACAGTGACCAGAAAAGCCCCCCGATCCTGGCCGCCATACCCGGCGGATACCGCGACTGGAAGTTGATCTCCGTGGCTCACGA